>Ga0075331_1000190_pt1 | contig 13464 bp, 16 predicted proteins | sample MayberrySE_TuleA_FD_120090 | JGI IMG/M metagenome (GOLD analysis project Ga0075331, IMG submission 120090) | Natural and restored wetland microbial communities from the San Francisco Bay, California, USA, that impact long-term carbon... | ecosystem: Environmental > Terrestrial > Soil > Wetlands ... | reverse complement strand
GGTCTCCTCCAGCCGGACGCGGGGGTCGTGCTGGTGGACGACGAAGCGCGGCCCGGATTCTCGCCTCGGGAGGCCCGGCGGCTCGGGATCGGAATGGTCCATCAGCACTTCACGTCGGTGCCGGCGTTCACGGTCGCTGAAAATGTCGCGCTGACCGCGGGGTGGCCGGTCGCCCCGGCTCGGCTTCGCCGTCGGGTGAAGGAGGGGAGCGAGCGGGCCGGTCTCCCCCTCGATCCCGATGCTCGAGTCGAGCACCTGAGCGTGGCCCTCAGGCAGCGACTCGAGATCGTGAAGGCGCTCGCGGCCGAGGCCCGGTTCCTCCTCCTGGATGAGCCGACCGCGGTGTTGGCACCGGCGGAGGTCGGCGATCTTCTCGGCGTGATTCGCCGCTTCACATCCCGGGGCGGCGCTGCGGTACTCATCACGCACAAACTGGACGAGGCACTCGCCGCGGCCGACCGGGTGACGGTACTCAGGCAGGGCGTCGTCGTGCTCTCCGCCGGGATCGCCGAAATCACGGCGGCCGAGCTTGCGGCGGCGATGATCGGCAAAGGGACCGTCGAGGGACGGATCGAGTCGCCGACCACCGCCCCGGGCGCACCTGCCGGCCTCCTGGTGCGATTGGAGGGTGTAGACGTCGCCCGGGAGGGCGGACTCGGCATCGCGTTGCGGAGCGCATCCCTGAACGTCACCGCGGGCGAGATCGTCGGCGTCGCCGCGGTGGAGGGGAACGGCCAACGGGAGCTGTTGCGCGCGATCGCTGGGCGCGTCCATCCCCTCCGCGGCCTCCGGCAGGTGACGGAGCCGATCGCCTTCGTCCCGGAGGACCGCACCACCGAGGGACTGATTCCGGCGATGACGCTCACCGAGAACGTCGTTCTCGGCTCCTCGCCATCGGAACCCTGGATCCGTGGGCGCACGGTGGATTGGCGCGCCGCCGAGGCGAGAACGGCGGCACTGCTCGAGGAGCTTGCGGTCACCGCCCCAGGGCCGTGGGTGCCGGCGGCGTCCCTGAGCGGCGGCAACCAGCAGCGGGTCGTGGTGGGCCGCGAGCTCTCGAAGCGGCCCGCCGTCGTAGTCGCGGAGAATCCCACCCGCGGGCTGGACATCCGGGCGGGAGCCACGATCCACGCCTGGCTCCGCCACGCCGCTGCAGGAGGAGCAGCGGTGGTGTTCCACTCCAGCGATCTCGACGAAGTACTGGCTCTGGCCACCCGCATCGTGGTCGCAAGGAGAGGCGCGCTGGTCGAGGCGGCCCTGGGCGCCACCCGGGACGAGCTTGGCACCCTGATGCTGGCGGGCGGCTGAGGCTGCCGGTGCGAGCGTCAGGCTGGCTGGTGGGTGCGGGCGCGCTCCTCGCCGGCCTGATCGTCCTCGCCCTGGGTCTGGAGTTCGCGGGGTACGACGCGGGCGCCGCGCTCGGCGCGCTCTGGTCCGGCGCGTTCGGTTCCTGGTATGCGCTCAGCTCCGCCACGCTGGTGCGCGCCGTCCCGCTCATCCTCATCGGCCTCGGGCTCGCCCTCGCGTTCCGCGGCGGCGCCTTCAACATCGGCGCCGAAGGCCAGTTCTACGCCGGCGCTATCGCCGCCACGTGGATCGGCCTGAGTGTCGGGCATCTCCCTTCACCTCTCGCCGTGGCGGCGGTGCTCTCGGGCGCTGTGCTCGCCGGGGCGCTCTGGGTGGCGATCCCGGTCCTGCTCCGCGTGCGCTACGGTGTGCTCGAAGTCATCAGCACGCTGCTGCTCAACTTCGTGGCGGAGGCGCTGACCAGCCTCCTGGTGCAAGGGCCGCTCCAGGAGAGCCAGCACATCTACCCCCAGAGCGATCCGATCGCCGAATCGGGTCGGCTCCCACTCCTGCCCGGCACTCGCCTCCATGCGGGACTCGCGCTGGCGCTCGCCGGTGCGCTGCTGCTGCATTGGGTCTTCGCCCGCACTCTCTGGGGATTCCACCTTCGAGCAGTCGGGCTGGGGCCCCGCGCCGCCGAGATCGCCGGCCGAATCGACAGTCGCTGGATGACCGCGCTCGCCCTCGCACTCTCCGGCGCCATCGCGGGCCTGGCCGGCGGGGTGGAGGTCTCGGGCGTCTCCTATGCGCTGTTTCAGAATCTCTCGCCCGGATACGGCTTCACCGCCATCGCGGTCGCCCTCCTCGGGCGACTGCACCCGTTCGGTGTCGTGCTCGCGGGCCTGCTCTTCGGCGCGCTCGAGGCGGGCGCGGGCGCGATGCAGCGAGAGGCGGACGTGCCGGCCGTGGCGGTCTACGTGGTCGAAGCGGTCGTCATCATCGTCGTGCTGCTGGCGGACTCGGCGCGTCGGTATGGGGCCACGACGCTGGCGTCGCCCGCATCGGTGGTCCGGAGGGCACCCGGCTGATGGATCCGATGGCCATCACGGAAGGCTTCCTCGCCGCTGCCGTGAGGGTGGCGACCCCGCTCCTGCTGGCGGCAACCGGCGAGACCGTCGCCCAGCGCTCGGGGGTGATGAACCTGGGTCTCGAGGGGGTCATGCTCACGGGCGCCCTGGCGGCGGCGCTGGGAGCGGCGATCTGGGGACCGTGGGCCGGCGTGGGGACGGCCGTCCTCGCGGGTATGCTGCTGGCAGGCGTGTTCGCACTGGTGGTCATCGGCGCGCGCGCGGACCAAGTGATCGCCGGGACGGCGATCACGCTGGGCGCCGTTGGACTCACCGGCACGATCTACCGGCTGGCGTTCGGCGCCGCGGGCGCCGGGCTGGACTTGCCCACCCTCGCGCCGCTACCCCTCCCGGGCCTTTCGAGGCTGCCGGTCATCGGCGCAGCCCTCTTCGGTCAGCCCGCGCCGACGCATGTCGGCCTCCTCGCGGTGCCCGTGGTCTGGTGGTTCCTCTTTCGCACCAGGGCCGGACTGGCACTGAGGGCCACGGGCGAGGCGGCGTCGGTGGCGCGGGCGAGCGGCGTGCGAACGAGCGTGGTACGCGCGGCGGCGACGCTCGCCGGCGGAGCCTTCGGCGGGCTCGCAGGGGCGACTCTGGTCCTGGCTCAGGTCGGGACCTTCGCGGAACGAATGACGGCGGGACGGGGCTACGTGGCCATCGCGATCGTGGTGCTGGGCAGGTGGCACCCGGTGGGCGTGGCGCTGGCCTCGCTGGGTTTCGGGGCGGCCATGGCGCTCCAGTTCCTGTTCCAGACGCTGGGGCTCGACGTGCCCTATCAGCTCTTCCTGATGCTGCCCTACGCGCTGGCGCTGCTGGCACTCGCCGGAGTCGTTGGGCGGGTGAAGGCGCCGGCCGATCTGGGGAAGAGCTAGCGAGCGTCAGTGAATGCCGGCTTGTCGCTGGAGCCAGCGGACGTAGGCGGTCACGGCGGCGATGCCGGCCGAATCCATGGTCGGCAGCGGAGGCATGTCGCCGAAAGTCCAGTGATGGGCGCGCACGCCGCGGGTGACGGCGAGCTGGAAGGCGGCATCGGCGTGGTGGCTCGGCTCGTAGATTCGGTGGACCAGGGGCGGCCCCGCCGTGGTGCCGGAGCCAAGCAGGCCGTGACAGCTGCGGCAGTACGCGTTGTAGTCGCTCTCACCCTTGGCGAGCTCGGCCGGTACCGGCCCCGGGTCGAAGCCCTGCATCGGCTCCGGCTTGGACTCGCACGCCGACGCGACCGTGAGGAGCGCGGCGGCAGCCGGTGCGCTCCACGGCCGCTTCATTCGAGCTCTCCTGCCAGCCGGTCGCGCGCCTCCACGATCATGGAGCGCACCCGCGCCTTGAGCGCAGGCACATCGGCGGGTGTGAGGCCGGTCGTCTCCACCGGCGTGAGCACCTCCACTACCGCGGTCGAGGGGCCGATCCGCCAGTCGTGCTTGCGGAGCGCGGTACGGGTGCCGTGGAGCGCCAGCGGAAGGATCGGAACGCCGGCGTCGATCGCGAGGCGGAACGCCCCGTCCTTGAACGGCAGGAGATCGTTGGTGGGCGAGCGGGTGCCTTCCGGGAAAATCATCACCGACACCTTCCGCGCCAGGATCTCCCGGCACTTCGTCATGGCCTCGACGGCGCTCGGTCCGAAGCCTCGCTTCACGGGCACATCGCCGGCGATGTGCATGAGCCATCCCATGACCGGAATGCGGAACAGCTCGGCCTTGGAGAGCCACTTCATCTCCCACGGGAGGTGGCTGATCAGCAGGATGTCGGTGAACGACTCGTGGTTGGAGACGGCGACGTAGGGTTTCCGCGGGTCGGGCGGCATCGTGCCGCGGTAGCTGAACTTCCAAAACGGGTTCAGCGTTGCCGTGACCACCCCGATCTGGCGGAAGAGATAGCCGGTCCAGTAGCGGCCGGGATCCGCCAGGGTCGCCAGGCGCACCAGCAGCATCAGCGGCAGCCAGAGCAGTACGCAGGCGACCAGCACGAGCCAGGTCCACAGCGAGACGAGCGATACCCAGAAGCGCGCCATGCTCGAAAGCGATTGAGAGGGGACTCGTGTGCTGGCGCACAGACCACCAGGCGCCGGGCGGGCTAACCTTAGCCCGGGCGCGCGGGGCGGGACAAGGGCCGCTTCCTCTACGAGAGAGCCATGACGAGCCGTTCCGAAGGATCGCCGGTGATCGAGACCGACGACGGTTCCGTTCTCACGCCCGACGTGGACGAGCGCGCGCTGAGCCCCGAGCCCGCGCCCGCCGGCGAGCCACCCAACGTCACCAAGCTGGGCAGCCTGCTGGGCGAGAACGCCGATGCGCGACACGTCGCGCTGGTGGGGATCTTCGTCCTCGCGCTGTTCTATACCCTGCACCTGGCGCAGTCGTTCTTCCTGCCGATCGCGCTGGCGATCCTGCTCGACTTTCTGCTCAGTCCTCTGGTGCGGGCGCTCCGCCGAATCGGCCTCCCCGAGCCGGCGGGTGCCGGCATCGTGGTGCTGGGCCTGATCGCCACGCTGGGGCTGGGACTCTACTATCTGGCGGGACCGACGGCGGACTATCTCGCCCTGGCACCGCAGAGCATCGAAAAGGTGCGGGAGAAGATCGAGAGCATGCGCGGGTCGGTGGCGCAGGTGACCGAGGCGGCGGAGCAGGTCGAGCGGGTGACGGACGTGGGGGCGGGCGAGGGGCCCAAGGTCGAGATCAAAGGCCCCAGCCTGACCAAGCAACTGTTCGGCGGCACCACGGCGTTCCTCAGCGCCGCGACGGTGGTCATCTTCCTCACGTACTTCCTGCTCGCGGTGGGCGACCTGTTCCTCCAGAAGCTCGTGGCCGTCCTGCCACAGTTCAAGGACAAACGAGTGGCGGTGACGATCATTCGCGAGACCGAGGCCCAGATCTCCCTCTACCTGTTCACCACCACCCTCATCAACATCGGCGTCGGCGTGGTCACCGGTCTGGTCATGTACCTGCTCGGCATGCCGAATGCAGTGCTCTGGGGCGTGGTGGCCATGGTGCTCAACTTCGTGCCCTACGTCGGCGCGGTCGCGAACGTGGTGCTCCTCGCGCTCGCGGCACTGATGACCTTCGAGGACACCGGCCGGGCCATGCTCGTCCCCGGCGCCTTCCTGGCGCTCAATCTGATCGAGAGCAACCTGGTCACCCCCGCGATCTACGGAAACCGGATGCGGCTCAACACGGTGGCGCTCTTCATCGGTCTCGTGTTCTGGTGGTACATCTGGGGCGTGCCGGGGGCGATCCTCGCCGTGCCGATGATGGCGGCGTTCAAGATCGCGTGCGACCACATCGAGTCGCTCTCGCCGATCGGGGAGTTCCTGGGGAAGTGAGGCCCGACGGCTCCGGCGGACGGAGGGTATCGCCCGAGGTGTGCGCGGCGATCGGCGCGCTCCCCTTGCCGGTGGACTGGAGCCGGGTCCGGCTGTATGGCAGCTGGTGCGGCCCGGGAGCGGGCCTTCTTCGACGCGCGGTGCTCGGGCTCAGCCGGGGCCGCGCGGTCGCGCTCGGCAATCACGTATTTCTGCCCGGCCGGTGCGAGGCCGACATCGCGACGCTCGCCCACGAAGCGACCCACTGCGCGCAGTATCAGTCGTGGGGCCCGTGGCGCTACTACATCCGCGGCGCCGCCGCGCAGCTCCGGGACCTGGCCTACCGGGCGCTCGGCGTGGGTCGGAGCCCTTACGCCTACACGGCATCGCCCGGCCGGCCGTTCGACGCGTACGGCATGGAGCAACAGGCGCAGATCGTGGAGGATGCGCTGCGCGGCAGCGCCGCGGCGCGAGCCCTCACATCGGCGAGCGCTCGAGCGTCGTGATCTTCTCGGCTCGAGAGGGCCAACGCCCGGAGACGAACTCGTCGATGGCGGGGAGGACGATCTCGGGCGCGTCGGTGACGAGCTGGTGGGCGGCGCGCTCCACGGTGATCAGCCGGGCATCGGGCAGGGTCAGCGCCCACTCGCGCCCCGCCGCATAGGGCGCGTTGCGGTCCCAGGTCCCGTGGATCGTGAGGACCGGCGCCCTGACTCGCGCCACCGCCTCCCTCGGAACATCCAGCCGCTGGACCCCGGCGAAGTGGTGGTCGAAATGCCGCCGCAGATTTACCGGCCATTCGTTGGGCATGTCGCACAGGTCCGGCAACGAGGCCGCTTTCGCCGGATCACCCACCAGCCGGACCGCCGTGACCCGGGACTCTTCGCAGAACTCTTTCGGATGCTCCGTCAGCCATCCCGCCTGCTCCAACGAGTCGAGACGAGCGGCGGCCGCGGGGCTCACCACCGGCGCCGAATCGCGGTGCAGCAGGCTGGCGGGGTACTCGGTGTCGAACTTTCGCGGCACCGGCCCGAGCTGTACCAGTCGCTCCACCCGCTCCGGGTGCTTCGTGGAGTAGAGCACAACCATGAGCCCCAGATACGAGTAGCCGATGGGGACGAAGCGCTCGACGCCGAAGTGACGCCGTACCGCCTCCAAATCCTCGACGTCCTTCTCGATGCTGAGAAGCCGGCCCTCCTCAACCCGCGAGGACCGGCCGCGATTCCGCATGTCGTACAGGATGAGGGTGTGGCGCTCGGCCAGGGGCGCCAGCTCGTGAGCGAGGAAGAGCCGGCCAGGGACGATGATCGTCGGCGTGCCGCTGCCGATTCTCTGGTAATAGAGGCGAACGCCGTCGAGGCCGGCGATCCAGCCGGAGTCGGGAGCCACCAGCAGCGCCAGCGCGAGCAGCGCGGCGGTCACGGCCGCCTCAGCTGATGCCGTCCGCCTGACTCACCGGCTCGCCCGAGCCTTCCGGCGTGCGATCCTCCCACAGCGCGAGGATGTTGCCTTCGGGATCGGCGATCATCGCCATGATGCCCCACGGCTGCTGGGTGGGCTCGGTCATGAACCGGACGCCCCGCGCGTGGAGATCGCCGCAGTAGTGCAGCAGGTCGGTGACGAACAGGGTGATGCCGGTGTGGCGGCCGACCAGCTTCTTGGCGTCCGCGTGCACGGCGGGGTGCACGCCGATGTGCGCGGGCCCCTCCAGGAGCTCCGCCCCGAAGGAGCCTTCGTGAGTCACCGGGAGCCGGAGCGTGTCGCGATAAAACTCGACCGCACGGGGCAGGTCGGTCACGAAGATCGCGACGCTGTGCAGCGAGGGTGGCGGTGCGGTCACAGGACGGGCCGGCTGAGGAGGAGCTGAACCAGGAGCACGGCGAGCGTCGCCGCGCCGACGAGCAGCAAGAGCAGGAGAATCGCCAGGACGGCGATGAAGCGGCGGCTTCCACGACGCGAAGCCGCGGGTCCCTGAACGTGACCCTCCAGCAGGGCGAGGTTCCGCATGTTGGCCTTGAAGCCCGCGTCGAACAGGTCGCCGAGCAGCGGGATGGCCCCCACCGCGGTGTCCACCAGGAGGTTCCAACCCATCCGAGCCAGGAGTGAGGGCGGCGCGCCGAGCCGTGCGGCCTGGAGGATGATCCAGGCGGAGAAGCCGCCGCCCACCAGGTCGCCCAGCCCCGGCACCAGCCCGATGATGGCCTCCAGGCCGATCCGATAGCGAGTCCCGGGGATCGGGATGGAGTTGTCGAGCAGATAGCCGAGCCGGCGCAGCCGATCCAGGCGCTCGACCTCGGCGAGGCCGGGCGTCGCGGCCGACGCGAGAGGGGCGGCGGACTTGAGCATGCCTCCAAACTAAGGGCTTCAGCTTCCGCTGACATGCTCCCGCGTCTCGCGGGTGAAGATCTTGTTCACGATCAGCCAGCGGCCGTCCACCTTGAGCAGCGACATGTAGTCGGTGAGGACGGCGCTGGGGCGGTTGAGCTCCAGTTTGGCGACCGCGGCGTCGCCCACTACGTCCACCGAGACCACCTTCCGCTCGGTGGAATCCACTTCGCCGGGCTTGAGGCGTTCCGACCCCACCCTTGTGATGTACTCGCCGATCGGCACCACGACGAGCTTGCCGTCCCGCGCGAAGAGCATGCGCGCATCGGGGTGGAAGGCCTTCCGGAGCGTCAGGCTGTCCCGGTTCTTCCCGCCATCGAAGTAGTACTGCACGGTCTGTCGGATGGCGGCCTCGTCGGCCCACCGGGCACTCAGGTCCGCCGCGCCGGCCGCGAGAAGCACGGACGAGGTCGCGATCAGGAGGGGGGTCAGGCGCATGGGTTCCTCGGGTCGGGGAATCGGGAGGGTGCCTCTTCTCTACGGTGCCGACCCGCCGGCAGGTTTCCGCGACAAGGAAATGTCACCCCGAGCGGAGCGAAGGGCCCATGCCTGAAATGGTCCCCTTCACTTCGTTCAGGGTGACAATCGGCTAGAAGAAACGTCGCACCAGGTACAGCGCCAGGCTGACGACCAGCGAGACCACCAGCATCGACACGATCGGCACATAGACCCGCACGGTCTCACGCTCGATCCGGATGTCGCCCGGGAGGCGGCCGAACCAGGAGAGGCTGCCGGACCAGAGCAGCAGCCCCACCAGGATGAGCCCGACGCCGATCGCAACGAGGATCGTCCCCGGCGACATCGGGTTCACGGCAGCAGCCCCTGCCGCGTCGCGTGGATGAAGTCGGTGTACGCCGGCTCGCCGCCGCTCTCGCGGACCGCAGCGGCGATCTGGGCGCGATGGTAGGCGCCATGCATCGTCACGTGGGTGAGGATGTCCGCCATCGTGCTGGTCCAGTACTCTCCCCGCGTGTTGCGGTAGCCGACGCTTTCCTCAAGATCTTCGTCACGCATGATCGCAAGGTAGCGCGACCAGCGCTCGGCGAGGCGGGCGATACCCGCGGCGCAGCCGTCGAGATCCAGGTCGGGCCATACAGCCAGCGTGGGTGGCTCGTCGCGGAGCCTCGCGAGCCAGAGCTCGCCCGAGCCGATGATATGAGCCATCCACCGGAGCGCCTTGGCAGGCGGGTTGCCGGAGCGGAGAGAGCTCAGCGTCTCGTTATTGGCCCACGCGTCGTAGTGGAACAGGCGGGCATACCAGGCCACTCCAGGGGTGCCGGCACTCACGGCCGGTCCTGCCGGGCGAACGCCGCGTGGAAGTTCCGCCGCATGCCTCGGAGCCCCGGGCGCTCGAGCGCCGTGTCGCCGAAACGTCGGCTGAACTCCTCCTCGTCCATCTCGTCGAACAGCTCGGGGCCAGCCCCATCGAGCAGGTGCCGTGACCTGAACTCCTGGGCCGACGTCGGCTCGGCGAACCGCTGATTCCAGGGGCAGACCTCGTTGCAGATGTCGCAGCCGAAGACCCAGCCGTCGAGCCGCTCGGCGACGGAGTCTGGGATCGGACCTTTCTGCTCGATCGTGAGGTAGGAGATGCAGCGCGTGGCGTCGAGCACCCGCGGCTCCACCAGTGCGCCGGTGGGGCAGGCGTCAAGGCAGCGGGTACAGGTGCCGCAGTGGTCGGTCGGGTCGCTCCGGTCCTGCTCGAGTGCCAGGTCGGTGAAGACGGTCCCGATGAAGAAGAACGATCCGGCGCCAGGCCGGATCAGCATCGTGTTCTTGCCAAGCCAGCCGAGCCCGGCGCGAAGGGCCAGGGCCCGCTCTGGCACGGGACCGGAGTCCGCGAAGGTGTGGGCGATCCGGGCCCCATGGCTGCGGAGCAGGTCCACCAGCGGCTCCAGCCTCGCGCGCGTAACTCGGTGGTAGTCTTCGCCTCTCGCGTATCGGGCCAGCTTTGGTGGGGGGCCGGGGTCCGGCGCACCATCATAGTAGTTGTCGAGCACGACTACTACGGATTGTGCCCCCGGCTCGATGAGCCGAGGATCCTTGCGCTTGCGGGCCTGGCGATGGAGGTACCGCATGACGCCGGCATAGCCGCTGGCAAGCCAACGATCGAGCCACCCTCCGTCATCGACGGGGCTGGGATCGGTAATTCCACAGGCGACGAATCCGAGCTCCCGGGCTCGGCGCTTTACGGCTGCCGCGAGGCTCATCTGGACGAGACGGCGACCTCTTCCGGCGGGCAGTCCGCCGCGGCGGGGACCGGGGGCAGATGCACGTCCTGAGTGATGATCCGCGCGCCGACGCCGTACGTGAAGTACGACCAGGCCCACTGGATCAGCACCAGGACACGATTGCGGAAGCCGATCAGGAAGAAGATGTGAACGAAGATCCACGTCAGCCAGGCCATGAACCCGCCGAAGTGGAGCCGCCAGATGTCCGCCACCGCGCGCCCCCGGCCCACGACGGCGAGCTGGCCCTTGTCCCAGTACCTGAAGGCCCCGCGCGGCCGACCGGCGATGTCGCCCACGATCGTGCGCGCCGCGTATTGCCCCATCTGGATGGCGACCGGGCAAATGCCGGGGAGGGTGCCGCCCTCCTGATGGTTGAACGCGGCGGCGTCTCCCAGGACGAAGACTTCCGGGTGGCCCGGAATGGTGCAGTCCTGCTCCACGATGGCCCGGCCCACCCGATCGAGGGGGGCGTCGAGCGACTTGAGCAGCGGGCTGGCCGTGTTGCCGGCCGCCCAGACCACCGTGCGAGTGGGGATGGTCCATCCGGCGGCGCGGACCCAGCCGGGCTGGATGTCCGTCACCATCGTCTCGGTGCGCACTTCGACGCCGAGGCGGCGGAGGTCGCGCTTCGCCCTCTCACTCAGCTCGGGAGGGTAGGACGGCAGGAGGCGAGGCCCGCCCTCGAGCAGCATCACCGTAGCCTCGGCCGGATCGATATGGCGGAAGTCCCGTCTGAGGGCGTACCGCCGGATCTCCGCCACGGCGCCGGCCGTCTCCACGCCGGTCGGGCCGCCACCCACGATGACGAAGGTCAGGTAGGCGTGCCGTTTCACGGTGTCCTGCTCCCGCTCGGCCAGCTCGAAGGCGAGCAGCACCCGGCGGCGGATCTCCAGCGCATCCTCCAGGCTCTTGAGCCCGGGCGCAAGCGGCTCCCACTCCTCGTGGCCGAAGTAGGAGTGGTGCGCACCGGTCCCCACGATCAGATAGTCGTAACCGAGGCAGCCGCCGTCGCTGAACCGCACCACCCGCCTGTCGACGTCCACTTGGGTGGCCTCGGCGAGGAGCACCTCCGTGTTCTTCTTGCGGCGGAGCACCGAGCGGATCGGCGAGGCGATGTCGCTTGGATCGAGGGCGGCCGTGGCCACCTGGTAGAGCATCGGCTGAAACAGGTGGTGGTTGCGGCGGTCCACCAGCGTCACCCGGACCGGCGCGTCACCCAACTCCTTGGCGGCATAGAGCCCGGCGAACCCTCCGCCGAGAATCACCAGATGCGGCACGCGGGTGTCGCTCACAGCGCCATCGTCTCCCTTCGCCAGCGGGCGAACCGGATGACGTCCTCCGCGGGTGGCACCGCCCGCTCGTCGGCGTACGCGGTGTACATCCTCCAGCGCAGATAGATCGGATCCGGCAGCGGCAGAAAGGGCGCATGCCGGTGCCACTCGCGTCGGCGGAACGCCCAGGCCGTGCGTACCAGGTCTACGGCCAGCCGGGGCCGGAGGGCGGCGCGGGCGGCGAGGCGGAGCACGAGCGAGGTCCAGTTCGTCTGCATGATGGAAGTATATTCTCCCCCATGTCCCACGTCACAGCGACCGGTCCCCGGTGACCGACACCCCGTATCGCCAGCTCGACGACAAGAAGCTGCCCACCGAGGACGAGCAGCTCCTGGAGAGTCCCCCGCCGCAGACGGCCGCCCAGTTCTTCCTCAAGTCGGACTCCTGGCGGGTGCTCCGGATCATGGGCGAGTTCGTCTGGGGGTTCGACAATCTGGCCGACGTGAGCGACGGGGTGACGATCTTCGGCTCGGCACGCACCCAGCCTGACGACCCCCACTACGCCAAGGCGGTCGAGACCGCTCGGTTGCTGGCCCGGGCCCGGATCCCGGTCATCACCGGCGGGGGTCCCGGCATCATGGAGGCCGCCAATCGCGGCGCGCTGGAAGGCGGGGGACTCTCCATCGGGTGCAACATCGAGCTGCCCTTCGAGCAGGGCTCCAACGCCTATCTCACCCGCAGCCTGAACTTCAAGTTCTTCTTCGTCCGCAAGACGATGTTCGTGAAATACGCGACCGCGTTCATCGTCTTCCCCGGCGGGTACGGCACCCTCGACGAGCTGTTCGAGGCGCTGACCCTGATCCAGACCGGCAAGGTCACGCATTTCCCCGTGATCCTCTTCGGCCGCGAGTACTGGTCCGGCCTCGTGGATTGGCTGACCGACACGGTAGCCGCCGAGCGGAAGATCAATCCTTCCGACCTCCATCTCTTCCAGGTGACGGACGACCCCGCCGAAGCGGCCGCGATCGTGATCGCGGCCCGGGCCCAGAAGCCGGCCGAACCGATCGCCCGGATGACCGCCGAGACCATCGCCCGTGGGACAGGATGAGCGCATGACCCGACCTTCGGCACCCTACCTGCGCGGCCAGCGCATCGATCCGCGCGCGATCACCGGCACGGAGAGCGTCGCCGAGCTGGTGGAGAACGCGTTCCTCGCCTACAACGCCGGCCGGCTGCGGGAAGGCTGCCAGCTCTTCACCCAGCGGATGCTCGAGCCCGACGTGACCGTGGGCCTCACCCTCACCGGCGCGATGACGCCCGCGGGCCTGGGGATGAGCTGTCTCATCCCGTTGATGGAGGCGGGCTTCGTGGACTGGGTCATCTCCACCGGCGCCAACCTCTATCACGATGCGCACTTCGCGCTGGGGCTCGCGATGCATCGCGGCAACCCCACGGCGAACGACGTGGAGCTTCGAGACAAGGGCGTGGTGCGGATCTACGACGTGTTCTTCGACTACAACGTGCTGCTCTCCACCGACCGGTTCGTGCGCGAGGTCTCCGCCCGGCCCGAGTTCCAGCGCCCGATGAGCAGCGCGGAATACCACTACCTGCTCGGCGGGTACGTGCGCGAGCGGGAGAAGGCCCTGGGGCTGAGCCGGCGCTCGGTGCTCGCCGCCGCGCACGAGCTGGAAGTGCCGCTCTACACCAGCTCCCCGGGCGACAGCTCGATCGGCATGAACGTGGCCGAGCAGGCACTGGCGGGCAGCAAGCTGCGGTTCGACGTCAGCGCCGACGTGAACGAGACCGCGGCCATCGTGCTGGAGGCCAAGCGCAGCGACGGCAAGAGCGGGGTCCTCATCGTCGGCGGC
>Ga0075331_1000188_pt1 | contig 13530 bp, 6 predicted proteins | sample MayberrySE_TuleA_FD_120090 | JGI IMG/M metagenome (GOLD analysis project Ga0075331, IMG submission 120090) | Natural and restored wetland microbial communities from the San Francisco Bay, California, USA, that impact long-term carbon... | ecosystem: Environmental > Terrestrial > Soil > Wetlands ... | reverse complement strand
GATCTGACGGACGACGGCGTCATCAAGCTCTCGCTCGGCAAGAAGCGCCACACGCTGATCCGGCCGGTCTAAGCGGACCCTGCTCGTCTACTGCGTGTCCTGGAACTGGAACGGCCGGATACGCTCGAACTCCTGGCCGCCTGTCGCATTGGCGGCGGCCGCGTCCGGCGGCACCGAGCCGGTGAAGTCGAAAATCTGCCGGAAGATGCCCGGCGCCATCACCGACATGGGATTGACCAGCACGGTCGGGTCGTCGAGCTTACCCTTGATGGCGAAGGTGATGCCCACCACGCCCTCGCCTTGCCGTCCGACCAGGATCCTCCCGAGAATAGGCACGGCGCCAAGCGCCGAATTCAGGCCGTAGAGCGGCACGTATGTCCCCCCCAGATCCACCGTCTGCGACTTGAAATTCACCGTGCCGCGCAGCGTGGCGCCGAGTTGCGGACCATTCACGTAAGCGTCGCGCAGACGGAACGTGCCGGCTCCAACAGTGAAGGGCGCGCGCAGGCGCTTGAAGGCGATCCGTGACTTCGCGATCTGCTTCTTGTTGTCGCCGAGGACGGCCGCCGAGCTCGGATCAGTGAGGACGTCGGCGACGACCTGGTCGCCCACGACATTGAAGTCGCGCGCCCATAACGTGCCGGTCTTCGTACCCCGGCCGCCTGCATCCATATTGACCTGAAGCGAGGCCTCGCCGCCCTCGATACTCCGATAGAAGCCGACCAGCCGGAACGCGGAGCCCGCGTCCAACGCCTCGGCTTTCAGAATGCGCGCACCGTTCTTCATCTGAAGCTCAGCGCCGGCGGCCTTTTTGCCGTTCAAATCGCCTTTGCCGCGCAGCGCGATCAGCTTGCCGTCGCGCTTCTTGAGCATGACATCCACGTCAGTCGCCGTAGTGTCGTAGAACCCGATCACCTGGCCGATCTTTGCGGTGAAGTCGATGCCGAACGGATCGGCCGGCTCCGTGGAGCCGTCTTCGACTAATTGCCCTGCCGAGAACAGCGAGCGGAAGAACTGCCGTCCGTCATAGCTCGGGCCTTCGGCGTGGATCTCCAAGACCTGGTCGTCGCGAACTTCGGCCGTGATCTCGACATGAGTCTGGGGATTTACGGAGAAGTCGGAGAAGTAGAACCTCTTGAGATGCCGCTCGGGATCGAGCGCGATCTCGCCATGGACCGCGATCTCGTCGCCGATGATCTGGAAGTTGTCGAGGTCGATCGCTCCGTCCTCTTTCTTCACGACGTCGAAGCTGACCTTCGCTTCCTTTCCGGCCGGCTTGGTCCATCCCATGCTGCCGAACAGCAGCTGGGCATTGGTCAGGTCGGCCTCCATGCGCATGTTCTCGGTGTCGGGTGTGCCGCCCGTGCCCTGCCCCAAGCCTTTCACGAACAGGGTGAGCGGGGTCGGCCCCTTCACGAGGTGGTTCACCTTGATGCCGAGTTGCTCGCGCAAGGCGTCATCCAGCGTCGCCGAAACCGCGATGGGCGGCTGCTGCTCATTGGGCGCGTAGAATACGCGCTGCCAGTGGATGTTGGCCGGGACGTCCTTGATGGTGATCTCGCCCGAGGCGCTGACGCCCTGGTCGGAGAGATCGACGTTGAGAGTGCCGCCTTGGATGCCCATGTCGCCCACGAGATTCGGCGCGATGGCGTCTTCGAGGCGCGCCATGCCGCTCATGCGAATCTCTTGGAAGTCGAGCTCGGCCTTAAGTGGCATCGACAAGGTGAACTCGCCGATGGCGTTGCCGCCCAGAAAATCGGGCTTGAGCCCGACCTCTTGGATGTAGCCTAGCGGCTCATGGTCGAGGAGCTGCATGATGGTAGGCGTGGTCGTGGCGGCGCGGAAGTTGATGACGCCTTGCTGCGGGTCCTCGCGCAGGTCGGGAATGAAGAAACGGCCTTCTGTGAGCGCGACCTCCTGGCCTTCCGCCACGACGATCTTCGCGGTTGGAATGTCCACCGTGAACTCGGTGCCGGACACCGTCAGCCGCCCATTGCCGGTGGCGACGGGCGGCATCTTGGGAATGTAGGCGATGCTCATGCCGGTGAAGTTGAGCTCGACGTTGACCGCTCCTTCCGGCGCGGCAGCGCCTTGCTCGATCGCCTCGATCGCGCCCGCCGGAAGCGCGACGTTGAACGTGCCGCCAAGAACCTGGCCGCCGGCGACGCGCTCCAGGACCCATGCACGCGCCTTGCCGGCAAGAAACTTCGGCCAGAGCCGCTTCAGCGTATCCACGGGCATGGGGCTGACCTCGCCCGAAAGATTAACCGCCGGCGATCCGGCCCCGTCGGTCACGCTACCGGAGGCCGCGATCTTCGCCTCGCCCGCGCGAATGACGAAATGTGAGAGCGTTACGCTGCCGTCCTTGGGCGACAGACTTCCCTCCGCCCTCCATTCATCGACCTTGATGGGCTCGAGCCCTGCCGCCTCGACACCGAGCGCGGTGTCGTCCGCCCGCAAGGCGAAGTTCCAGGACACCACCTTGTTCTTCTCGTCCCGCACCGGACGGAACGTGCCGCTGAAGGTCGCTCGGCTCTCGCCCCAGCGCAGTGTCGAAGGCGCGATCTCCACGACATCCCGCCCCTCCACGTAGCGCACGGTGATATCGCCGTGGTCGATCCGAACCGGCGTATCGCGATCCCAAGGCGGTGTGATGTGGCCCGGCGCGAGCCGCAGCCGCGCCTCTCCCGAGATGAAGTCGCCGTTCTGAGACAGCTCGACCGTCGTCTCGCCGTCCACCGCCATGTCCAGCGCCCTGAGGACGCCCACGGTCGGGAAGTTGCCGGCGATCCCAGACGGCACCAGGTTCTCGATCAGCGCCGTGACGCCAAGCCCCTTCGTCCTTGCATGCTGCTCGGTGCGAACCTCGAGCTGCCAGTCGCCGCGGCTCGAGGCCACGTTGGCTTGTCCGACAATGATGCTGCGGCGGTCCCGGTGATCGAGATCAATGGCGAAGTCCGGCACTTGCCACAGCGTCTGTTCGCCGTCCTGATTGAGAACCACGATCGCATTCTTGAAGCCGAAGCGCGTGAGATAGGACGTGTCGCCGCGGCGTGCGCGATTGAACACCTCGTTGACGGTATTGGTGAGGTTGAATTTGCGCGTGCCGGCGCGAGGTGCCTGCTCCGCCGCTTGCGGCGCGGGCTGCTTGGCGATGCCGCTCGAGGCGCCGTCCTCGGCCAGCGTGCCGCGCATCAGCCCATCGCCCTCCTCGCCGGGCTTGGAGAAGGCCAGCGACAGACCCTGCTCGCCGTTATAGGTCATCAGAAGGCGGGGGCCGATGAAGTCGACACTTCCCGGCGCGAACCGCCCCGTGAGGAGCGCGCTGCCGCTCATGCCGATGGCGGCGAGCGGCGCTTGCGCCACGACCTCGCCATCCTTGTCGATGAGCCGAATGTTGCGGAGGCGGAACAGCACGCCCGGACCGTCGCCGCTGCGCTGGAGCACGGCGTCGTCGATCTTCACATGAAGGTCCGTGAGCTGCTCGTTGATCGCGGTCTCGATCGGCGGGACGAGGTTCGGAAGAGAGATCGGTCCGCGCGCCAGGCGGCCGTAACCCAGCACGATGGCGATAAGGCCGACGACGAGAATGCCGGCGAAGACTTCGCGGCAGACATGGGCGCTGCTGGTGGACAACTTGGCGAGCTGAATCTGGACCGGCTGCGGGACGCTCTTCACCAGCTGACGGCCGCGACCCGGCAAAGCGCGAATGGCTTTGCCACCCTCGGTGGTCAGTTTGGCCAAGGCTCCTGCGAGCGGTTCGTCCATTCAGTCACAGGCCCCAAAGTTTGGCCAAACGCGCGGTTCACCGCCCCTGAACAGGGGCAATCACGCAAGGCAACTGGCCCCGCCGCATGATCTTCGCGCCGCGAGCCCTGTCGCTCATGGTCTTTACCGGCACCCCCCGAGGCGCACCACTAACGTCCCGCCTTGGCCTCGTTACCACGACGCACAAGGCGAGGCTAAGGTCTTGTGCCATAAGAGGCGTCAAAATCGGCTAAACCAAGGCGATTCAAGCCGTAAGCACCCTGCGCCGCCCCGCGAGGCGGCGCTTTACGCACCCTCAGAGAACCCCGATGACAAGGTTAAACCGAGGGGATATTGTCACGATCAGGAATTGGGCGCTGGGGGTTTAGCCACCGAGCTTTGCCATTGGGCGGTAAGTGCCGCGACCATTGACTTAGGCGGCTTTATCGTCGCCTATCGCGGGCCCCGGCGCCGAGTTGCGTTTCGCGCTGCGTCACTCGTATTGATGGGGAGGTACCCACGTATGTTCACGAAGAAGCCAGAGCCGGGCGAGGCTGTCACCAAGCTGGGTGGTGAGCGTTCGAGCAACAACTCGGAGTCCAAGTCGTCGCCGTTCACCGAGCGGCCCGCGACCTATTCGAAAGGGCCGAGTCCAAGCTCCAGCGCCAGCAAGATGGTTCCTTCCATCATCGGCGAGGATTTGACGATCACCGGCAATGTCTCGTCCAAGGGCGAGATCCAGGTGGACGGCGAGATCCAGGGCGATATCCATTGCGGCTCGCTGCTGCTCGGCGACAAGGCCACCATACAGGGCTCGGTCATTGCCGAGGACGTGGTGGTGCGCGGTAAAGTCATGGGCTCGATCCGAGGCCTGCGTGTCACGCTTCAGGCGCAGTCTCATGTCGAAGGCGACATCTTCCATCAGAGCCTCGCCATCGAGCAGGGTGCGTATTTTGAAGGGAAGTCGCGCCGTTCGGACGATCCGATGGCCGAGGTGAAAACCCCTGCCCCGCGCTCCGACAAGTCCGGCAAGAAAGCGGATTCAGAGAATCCCTTCTCGAGCCACGCCGCCGAGTAGGCCTGCACTGAAACATCCTTGCCGGCGTATCGCGCGTGACCGGTTGGAGGACGGCCCGTCACGCCGCGGCGCCTAAGTTTTCGCGTCGGCGCCGACGCGCTCGGCGAGCGCTGCCTCGATGAACCCGTCGATATCGCCGTCGAGCACGGCCGACGGGTTGGTGTTCTCGACGCCCGTCCTTAAGTCCTTCACCAGCTGATAGGGCTGAAGCACGTAAGACCGGATCTGGTGGCCCCAGCCGATCTCCGACTTTGAGGCTGCGGTGGCGAGCGCCTCTTCTTCGCGGCGCTTGAGCTCGGCCTCGTAGAGCCGCGCGCGCAACATGGCCCAAGCGGTAGCCCGGTTCTTGTGCTGCGACCGCTCGTTCTGGCACTGGACGACGATGCCCGTGGGCTCGTGCGTGAGGCGCACGGCGCTGTCTGTCGTGTTGACGTGCTGGCCGCCGGCACCCGACGCCCGATAGGTGTCGATGCGGACGTCCTTATCGTCGATCTCGATCTCGATCGTGTCATCGATCGCCGGATAGACCCATACCGAGGCGAAGCTCGTATGGCGGCGCGCGTTGGAGTCGAAGGGGGAAATGCGTACCAATCGGTGCACGCCGGACTCCGTCTTGAGCCAACCATAGGCGTTCAGGCCCTTGACCAAGACCGTGGCCGATTTGATGCCGGCCTCCTCGCCGTAATGCTCGCCGATCAGCTCGACCTTATAACCGCGTCCTTCGGCCCAGCGCATATACATGCGCTCGAGCATCTGCGCCCAATCTTGGCTCTCGGTGCCGCCCGCGCCTGCATGGATCTCCACATAGGCGTCGTTGGCATCCGCCTCACCGGACAGCAGCGCCTCTACCTCGCGGGTGTGCGCTTCTTGCTTGAGCTTCCGCAGCGCCTCTTCGGCTTCCGCGATGATGCTTTCATCGCCCTCCTCTTCGCCGAGGGCGACAAGCGTCAGGTTGTCGTCGAGCTCAGCCTGGAGGCGGTCGAACGCGCCGAGCGCCGATTCGAGCTGCTGGCGCTCGCGCATCAGTCCTTGTGCGCGCTGCGGGTCGCTCCAAAGGTTCGGGGCTTCCACCTCGCGGTCGAGCTCGGTCAGGCGCGCCTTCGCTTGATCGGGGTCAAAGATGCCTCCGCAGCAAAGACAGGGACTCCTTGATCTCGTCCACGAGCGTCTCGGTTTCGGCGCGCATCTTATTCCTCAGTGTTCTTGGGTGTGGGCTCGTCAATGACGGCGGGGTCGGACGGGGAAAGCCCGCCCGAATCCAGCTCTCGAAAGGCGTGTTTAGTAGAGGCCGCCGGCGCCCGATGTCAAAGCCCGGTCGTTGCTGGGCGGGCCTCCAGGGAACCCGGAGCGCTGCGGCGGGGGCTGGTACTGGCCCTGCGGCGGGAAGCCTGGCGGCGGCGGGAAACCGGGCGGCGGTCCGCCGGCCTCTGCAGCGTCCGGATAGTCGGGAAACTCCTCGCCTTGTGCGCCCTGCTGCGCATCCTCGGGCGCCTCACCCTCAACGATGACGGCACCGTCCGGCACGTGGCCGGGCTTGAACGCCTCCATGATCACATTGCCGTCGCCGCGGCGGGCCGGCAGGCCCGTCTTGTGGTTGACGCGGACCAGCATGGCGCCTGGCGGAGCGCGGAACGGAACCGGCGGGACGTCCTTCAGCGCCTCCGCCATGAAGTCCTGCACGATCGGCGCGGCAAGACCGCCGCCGGTGGCGCTGCGGCCCATCGGCTTCGGCTGGTCGTAACCGACATAGGCGCCGACCACGAGATCGGGCGTGTAGCCGATAAACCAAGCGTCCTTGTAATCGTTGGTGGTGCCCGTCTTACCGGCCACGGGACGGTTGAGCGACACGAGCCGGCGCGCGGTGCCGTATTTCACGACACCTTCCATGATGCCGACCATCTGAAATGCGGAGATCGGGTCGACGATCTGCTTCCGGACATCCGCGAGCTCGGGCTCGGGCTGTCCGGTCCATTCGCGTTCGCCGCACTTCGAGCAATCGCGCTTGTCATGACGCCACACCGTGCGGCCGTAGCGGTCCTGAATGCGGTCGATGAAGGTGGCCTCGATCTTCTTGCCGCCATTGTCGATCATGGCATAGGCGGTGACCATGCGCAGCAGCGTGGTCTCGCCCGCGCCGAGCGACATGGAGAGCGCCGGCATCAAGTTGTCGTAAACGCCGAAGCGCCGCGCGTACTCCGCAATGATGGGCATGCCAATGTCGCGCGACAACCGAACGGTCATTAGGTTGCGTGACTTCTCGATGCCGTAGCGCAAAGTCGAGGGACCGGCGCCGCCGCCCGAATAGTTCTTGGGGCACCATGGCGGCATGCCGCGGCCTTGGCTCACACAGATCTGACCGTCGACGATGATGCTCGACGGCGTATAGCCGTTGTCGATCGCCGTCAGGTAGATGATGGGCTTGAACGAGGAGCCCGGCTGCCGCAGCGCCTGCGTGGCGCGGTCGAACTGGCTCTGATGGAAGCTGAAGCCGCCGACAATGGCGAGCACCCTGCCCGTGTGCGGGTCCATGGCGGTGATGGCGCCGCTGACCTTGGGAACCTGTTGCAGGGACCACTTACCCGCGACGGTCTCCTCCGGCTCGGTATTGCCGTCCTTGTCCTTCTTCGGCTCGAGGGGAGCGACATAGACCACGTCGCCGGGCTTCAGCGCCTGCGTGATGGTCTTGCGCGTCCACTTCACCTCGCTCGCGGGGATCACGCCCGTCGCGCGCTCGGCGACGAGCTTGCCTTCCTTGTCGCGGCCGGGCCGGATGCCGATCTTGGCCTGATCGTTGGAGGCCTCGAGCACGACGGCGAGCTTCCACGGCTCGATGTCGCTCCACACCGGGATCTCGGCGAGCGTCTTGCCCCAATCGCCGGAGATGTCGACGTTCTGCTCGACGCCGCGCCATCCGGCGTGCGTGCGGTCGTAATCGGTGAGACCCTTGACCAGGGCCTTGCGCGCGATGGCCTGGAGTTGCGGATCGAGCGTGGTGCGGACCGACAGGCCGCCGCCATAGAGTTTGTCCTCGCCGAAGTCGTCGATGATCTTGCGGCGCACCTCCTCGGCGAAATACTCGGAGGCATGGATCTTGGGTCCATAGGTCCGCGCCAGAACGCCGAGCGGCTGGGACTTGGCCTCCTCCCCTTCCTCGTGGGTGGCGAAGCCGTTCTCGACGATGCGGTCGATCACCCAGTTCCGGCGCGCGATGGCGCGCTCTGTATGCTTGAAGGCATCGTAGTTGCTCGGCGCCTTCGGCAGGGTGGCTAGATAGGCCGCTTCGGCCAGAGTGAGCTCGTTCAGCGCCTTGTTCCAATAAGTCTGCGCCGCCGCGGCGACGCCATAGGCACCCCCGCCGAGATAGATCTCATTCAGGTAGAGCTCGAGGATCTGCTCCTTGGTGAAGGCGCGCTCGATGCGAATGGCGAGGATCGCCTCCTTGAGCTTGCGCTCGATGTTCTGATCGCGCGTCAGCAGAAAGTTCTTGGCGACCTGCTGGGTGATGGTCGAGGCGCCGACCATGCGCGATCCGGACTGGACCGCGCTCAGATTCGTAACCACCGCGCGGATGATGCCCTGAATGTCGAGGCCGCCGTGTTGATAGAAATTCTTGTCCTCGGCCGAGATGAAAGCCTCGGTGACGCGCTTCGGGATCGCGGTGATGGGAACGTAGATGCGCCGCTGGCGCGCATACTCGGCGATGAGCCGGCCGTCATCGGCATGGATGCGCGTCATCACTGGGGGCTCGTACTTAGCGAGCACCTCATAGTCGGGCAACTCTTGCGAGACCTTCCACAGCACGAAGGCGACCGCGCCCGCCACGGCGATGACGAGAATCATGCTGGCGGCAAACATGAAGCCCATAAAGCGCAAGAAAAAGCCGCCGCGTTTGCGGCGCCGCCGTTGCTGCGGCGGCTTGACTGGAGCCGTTATATCCATTGTTTCTACCGTCCCGACCCCGCCTGTCAGCCTCGCGGGGCACCCGAGCCAACCCTAACCAAGATTATGGCAACAAAGCGCATGAGTCGCCCCGAATCTGGGGCTTCTCTGGGGCCTGGCCGGGCTTTTCGTTCATTCAGAAGGGGACGCGGGCGATCCGCTTGGCGAAGTAGCCGTCGATGGCCGCAGTGACCGAATCGGCCATGCGGGCGCGCCAAGCCTCGGAAACGAGCTGCTTCTCGTCGTCCTTATTCGAGAGAAAGCCCAGCTCGAGCAGAACCGAGGGGACGTCCGGGGCCTTCAACACCCGGAAGCCGGCCGAGCGGAGCCGTTTGGTGTGCAGCGTACCCTTGGCGGCCAGTTCGCCTACGATCGACCGCGCGAACACGACCGAGCGATTTTTCGTCTCGCGCTGAGCGAGGTCGATGAGGATGTTGGTCACCACCTCGTCGGAGTCCTCGGGCAGCTCCACGCCGGCAATGGCATCGGAGAAGTTCTCCTTGGCGGCGAGCGCCCGCGCCTCTTCATCGCTCGCTCTTTCGGACAGCGTGTAGACCGTGGCGCCCCGGGCATCGTCGATCTTAGTCGGGAAGTAATCCGCATGGATCGAGAGGAACAGCCCGGCCCCCTTTTTCTGGGCGAAGGCCACGCGCTCCTTCAGCGGCAGGAAGGTGTCGTCCTCGCGGGTCATGAACACCTCGTAACGGCCCGTGGCGAGAAGCTTCTCCTTGAGCCGTTCGGCGAAAGCGAGCACGACCTCCTTCTCGTTTACGCCGTTGGGGCTGCTCGCGCCGGGGTCGACACCGCCGTGACCGGGATCGAGCACCACGATGGGCTTCGCGTCCGCCGGACGCACCGGCGCATCGGGGATCGGCAATGATACGGGCTCGGCTTGCGGCTGCTTCGCTTCCTGCAGCTTGGCGAGAAACGTCTTCTCGTCGGTCGGCACGAGGTCGATGACGAGGCGCGCCGGCTGATCGTCGCGCGGCTCCAGCACGAAGGACCGATCGATGAGAAACGGCCCACTCACGTCGAGGACGATGCGCGACTTGCCGGGGGCGAACAGGCCATAGCGAAACGCGGCGACGAGGCCGCGTCGCTCCTTGCCGATTCCTTGCGGCATCTGAAAGCTGACGTCGGCGGCGTCGACGATGACACGGTAGGGATTGCCGAGCGCGTAAACGTGGACGGCAACCTTCTTGGAGAGGTCGGCGATGAAACGGGTCCGCTCGCGGTCGCCGGCCAAGCGGGCATCCTTGGCGATCGTGCCCTTGGGTTCGGCATGCGCGGGAAGGACGATGAGCGCCGGCGCGAGCGCGCTGAGCGCAAGGACCACGCACCAAATAGGCGCGACGGCAGCCAAGGCACGCAGAACTCGCATCATTCCCTACTCACTTCGACTCGAACGCACTGTTTTCTTCTTCCTGGGCGCCTTACCAGGAGGTTTCCTCGGACGACGATTGCGCCAAATCGGACTTGGCCGCTGCCAATTGTTAACCACGCCTGGTTAAGCGACCGTTGTGACCCTTTGGCGGCGGCATCCTGAGCACTTGCCAAATCTCCCGGCAAACCCGTAATAAGGGACAGACTCAAATCTCTGAGTCTCCAGCCCTTGGACGCCGGAAGGCGAGACGGGCGGAACCTTGTTTTTGGCGCGTCAGGCCCTGGGAATTCGGCCTGGGACGCAGGAAAGCGGCGGCGGAAAAGACGGCCGCCGAGACAAAAGGCAAGCCGCGGCTTCATTCGCGGCAGTTTAGGAAAACGCGATGCAGAGTCAGGGCAATCAGCTAAGCCACGGGAATCACCGGGCTTTTCTGGTGCCGGGAATGGCTTTGTGGCCGGAGACGGCCGCGCCCGAAGGGCCCGAATGCGGGCCTTCGACGGGTCATCGCACAGAATCATGGTCTATTGGTCATTGGCGCGCGCAGGCCCCAGGCTTACGCCCGGCGCGGCGGTTGTTCCCGCTGCCCGCCCCGGCCCGCGCGGCGGAGAAAACACAACATGGCAAGCAAAATGCTGATCGATGCGGCGCACCCGGAGGAGACCCGGGTTGTCGTCGTCAAAGGAAATCGTGTCGAAGAATTTGATTACGAATCCGCGAATAAGAAGCAACTCAGAGGCAATATCTATCTCGCCAAAGTCACCCGCGTAGAGCCGTCACTTCAGGCGGCGTTTGTCGACTACGGTGGCAACCGGCATGGCTTCTTAGCCTTTACTGAAATCCACCCCGACTATTACCAGATCCCGGTCGCCGACCGGCAAGCACTGCTCGAGGAAGAGGCCGCGGAGCAAAGCCGCGCCTCGGCCGAGGAAGCCGCCGAAGACGACGAGGCGGCCTCGGGTGGGAGGCGGCGCCGCTCCCGCCGTGGCCGCGGCCGCGGTCGTGGCGAGCCCCGGAAGGAGGCGAAGCGCAGGGAGCCGGAAGCGCCGGCGTCCGGTGCGGATGCGCCGCCGATTGCGAAGTTCGAGTACGACGACGAGGACGAGATCGACACGACACCTCGTGACGACGACGAGGGCTCCTCGGACGTCGCGCTTGAGGCCTCGGATCTCGTCCACGAAGTGTCCGAGGCCGCCGAGCCTGGCGACGACGAGGACGAGACGGAAGCGGCAGCCGCCGAGGATGACGATCACGACGCGGACGAACGTGCCGAGGCCGTGGCGAAGTCCCCCGAGGATGACGACGAAGACGAGGACGATGACGAGCCCGGCCCGGCTTCAGCGAAGGAAGGCGGCGAGGACAGCGTCGAGTCGGTCGGCTCCGAGGACGCACTCGAAGAAGTGCCCGAGCGCGCGCGGCGCCGGCGCGGCCGTCCCTACAAGATTCAAGAGGTGATCCGGCGCCGCCAGATCATCCTGGTGCAGGTCGTGAAGGAGGAGCGCGGCAACAAGGGCGCGGCGCTCACCACATACCTGTCACTCGCCGGCCGTTACACCGTGCTGATGCCGAATACCGCGCGCGGCGGCGGCATCTCGCGCAAGATCACCCAGCCCACGGACCGCAAACGTCTGCGTGAGATCGCGGGCGAGCTCGAAGTGCCCGAGGGCATGGGCCTGATCATCCGCACCGCGGGCGCGCAGCGCACCAAGACGGAGATCAAGCGCGACTACGACTATCTTTTGCGGCTGTGGGAGACCGTGCGCGACCTCACGCTGGAATCGACCGCCCCTGCCCTCGTCTACGAGGAAGGCAGCCTGATCAAGCGCTCGATCCGCGACCTCTACAACAAGGATATCGACGAGGTGCTGGTCGCCGGCGACGACGCCTATCGCGAGGCCAAGGACTTCATGCGCATGCTCATGCCGAGCCACGCGAAGAACGTGAAGCCGTACAAGGATCCGGAGCCGATCTTCATCAGCTATCAGGTGGAGCGGCAGCTCGCGGCGATGTTCTCGCCGCAAGTGACGCTCAAGTCGGGCGGGTACATCGTCATCAACCAGACCGAGGCTCTCGTTTCGGTCGACGTGAACTCCGGCAAGGCGACGCGCGAGCACAATATCGAGGACACGGCGCTCAAGACCAATCTGGAAGCATCCGACGAGATCGCGCGGCAATTGCGCTTGCGCGACCTCGCCGGCCTTATCGTCATCGACTTCATCGACATGGACGAGCGGCGCAACAACCGGCTGGTGGAGCGGCGTTTGAAGGAGGCGCTGCGCAACGATCGCGCGCGCATCCAGGTGGGCCGCATCAGCCATTTCGGCCTCCTGGAAATGTCGCGGCAGCGTTTGCGGACAGGCGTGCTCGAAGGCTCGACCAATGCCTGCGCCATGTGTCAGGGCACCGGCATCGTGCGTTCCGTGGAGTCGGTGGCGCTCGACATCCTGCGCTCGGTCGAGGATCGGCTCATCACCGACGGCGTCGTGCCGCTGGTCGCCACCACGGCGGTGGACGTCGCGCTCTACATCCTCAATCAGAAGCGCGCGCATCTGAAGGATATCGAGGCGCGCTATCAGGTGCCGGTCACGGTGACCGCCGACAAGGAGCTGCACGTGTCGCAGTTCGTCATCGAGCGGGCCGCCGAAGGCGCCCACTACAATGGCGACAGTCCCGTGGTTCAGATGGATTGGGCGCATCATCGCGAGGAGGTCCCCGCTCCCGCCTCTGCGCCTGCAGCAGAGACCGACGGCGAGCAAGGCAAGCGCCGCTCCAGACGACGCCGGCGCGGACGCGGACGCGGCGACGATGCCGAGCGTCCGGCAAGCGCGGCGAAGAGCGCCGAGACGGCGGACGAGGAAACGGCCGTCGAAGCCGGACCAGAGGAGACGGCCGAGGCCGACGGCGAAACCCAGCCGCGGAAGTCGCGCCGCAGAGGCCGCCGTGGCGGCCGCCGCGGGCGCGGCCGGGGCGGCCAGAGCGCTGGGGCCGAGCAACACGAGACTCAGACCGAGAGCGGGCCCGCGGACGCGGAGTCGCAGCCGGCCGAAGCCTCGGGCGATGAGACCGGTGCGCCGATGAACGAGCGGCCGAACGGCAAGGACCACGATAAGGATCGTGACGCCAAGCCGCAGGCCGAGGAGGACTTCGCCCACGATGAGGTGACGCCCCCGCAGCGCGAACGGGAGCCCGCTTTCAGCGTGGCCGCACCACGCGAGGAGCCGGTCCGTGCCACCGACGCGCGGATCGAAAGCGAAGATGGCGACGAGCCCGCGCCGCGCCGCCGCGGCTGGTGGTCGCGCGGCTAGACGAGATGAAAAGATCGATGCGAGGGGCACGCCCGCGGCGCGCCCCTTTCATTTTGTCTTGAGCCAGGCGGCGATACGCT
>Ga0075331_1000186_pt1 | contig 13692 bp, 12 predicted proteins | sample MayberrySE_TuleA_FD_120090 | JGI IMG/M metagenome (GOLD analysis project Ga0075331, IMG submission 120090) | Natural and restored wetland microbial communities from the San Francisco Bay, California, USA, that impact long-term carbon... | ecosystem: Environmental > Terrestrial > Soil > Wetlands ... | reverse complement strand
GCTGAGCTGGGGCCGGCCGGCCTGGTTCGCCCGAAGCCTGATGGCCCGGATGTGGGAGGACGGCGTACTCACCGTCAAGACCGAGGAGCGGGAGGCGCTCGCCGGCACCGACCCGCAGACCTACTACTGGACCCCGCACCACGACCGCTCGCCGCGATTGGTCCTCGTACGGCTCGAGCGCGTCGGGGTGGACGAGCTCACCGAGCTGCTGGACGAGTCCCACCGGATCGCCGGTGGGCCCGCGAGAGGCTGACCCGATAGCCTCACCGGCATGGGCTCACTCTGGCATCCGTTCAGCGACATGGGGGCCGTCGAGCGTGGCGGCGAGTTCGTACTGACCCGCGGCGAGGGGGTGCACGTCTGGGACGACCAGGGCAACCGCTACCTCGATGCGACCGCCGGCTTGTGGTTCGCGATGGTCGGCCACGGGCGTGCCGAGCTCGCGGACGCGGCCGCGGCGCAGATGCGCGAGCTCGCCGCCTACTCCACCTTCGGCGACTACGCCTCACCGCCGACGATCGAGCTCGCCGAGCGGCTGGCCGGCATCGCACCCGTGCCGGGCAGCAAGATCTTCTTCACCAGCGGCGGGTCCGACTCGGTGGACACCGCGACCAAGCTCGCTCGCAGGTACTGGCACGAGCAGGGCGAGCCGCAGCGCACGGTGATCCTCGGGCGGCAGAAGGCCTACCACGGCATGCACGTGGCGGGAACGGCACTGGCCGGTATCCCCGGCAACCGTGAGGGGTACGGCGAGCTGATGGCCGACGCCGCCGTCGTCGCCTGGGACGATCCGGCCGACCTGCGCAAGCAGATCGAGATGCTCGGGCCCGAGCGGGTCGCTGCCTTCTTCTGTGAGCCCGTGATCGGCGCCGGAGGGGTCTACCCGCCACCGGAGGGTTATCTGGCCGAGGTACGCCGGATCTGCCGCGAGCTCGGCGTACTCTTCGTCGCCGACGAGGTCGTCACCGGCTTCGGCCGCATCGGCGGTGAGTGGTTCGCCAGCACCCGGTTCGAGCTCGAGCCCGACCTGATGACGACCGCCAAGGGCCTGACCTCCGGCGCACTGCCGATGGGGGCGGTGTTCGCGGCGCCCCACGTCGCGGAGCCGTTCTTCCGGCCCGACGCCGGCGTGTGGCTGCGGCACGGGTACACCTACTCCGGGCATGCCGCCGCCGCAGCCGTCGCGCTGGCCAACCTCGACCTGATCGAGCGCGAGGGCCTGGTCGACGCGGCACTCCGCCTGGAGTCCCGGATCGCGGCCGACCTCGGAACGCTGCAGGAGCACACGCTGGTGTCAGAGGTGCGCCGAGGCACCGGCGCGCTCGCCGCGGTCCAGCTCGAGGACGCCGCGCACGCGCTGCCGCTCGCCAAGCTGCTGCGCAAGCATGGCGTCGCGACGCGTGCGGTCGGGGCAGGGGCGGTGCAGATCTCTCCGCCGCTGACCATGACCGACGCCGAGGTCGCCGAGCTGGCCGACCGGATTCGCGCCGGTCTCGATGAGATGGCCGCGCTCGGCTGAGGGCTCACCAGCCGGCGCGGGTCGGTCACGACGCTGCCGGCGCGGTCGTACCCCGCACGACCAGGCGCGGGGTCAGCACCACCTCTTGTGCATCGGTGCGCCCCTCGTCGAGCCGCTCGACCGCTGCCGCGACGGCGTGCTCGGCCTGTCGCAGCGTGTCCTGGCTGACCGTCGTGAGGTTGATGTGTGCCAGCCGAGCGAGCGCGCTGTCGTCGTAGCCCACGACCGAGACCTCGGCGGGTACGTCCACCCCGGCCCGGCTCAGCGTGTCGAGCAGCCCCACCGCGCAGTGGTCGTTGAACGCCACCACTGCCGTGGGCAGCCGTCGCCCACGAAGCAGGGCCTCGCCCGCGCGTGAGCCCGCCGCCTCGGTGTGGTCCCCGTCCAGGATCCGCACCCGCTCCCCGAGCCCGTGGCGGCGCATCGCGGCGCGGTACCCGCGCCGCCGGTCGGTGGCGATGGGCCCCCTGCCGCCGTCGATGAAAGCGATGTCCTCGTGGCCGAGGGACGCCAGGTGCTCGATCGCCAGCCCGACCCCCTGACCCTCGTCGGTGCGGACCACGTCGATGCCCTCGGCATCGGCCCGACGGCCGACCGCCACGACGGGCACCCGGCGCCCCAGCGCGGTGAGCTGGGGGGCGGGCGCCTCCGGGCCGAGCAGGATCAGGGCCTCGCACCGGAAGTCCAGCAGCGTCTCGACGGCGCGCTGCTCGCTGCGGTTGCGGGTCAGCGTGCTGAGGACGACGTCGTAACCCAGGACCTCGGCGGCGCTCTGCACGTCCTCGACGAGCTCGGCGTGGTAGGCGCTGCGGACCTCCATCATCACGCCCACGAGATGGCTGCGCCGGCGCGCCAGCAGGCTCGCCGTGCGGTCCGGACGGTACCCCAGCTCGGCGGCGGCCTGCAGCACTCTTTCGCGGGTCGCAACACTCGGCCCCGGAGAGTTGTTGAGCACCAGCGACACCGAGGCCGCCGAGACCCCGACCCGCGCGGCGACGTCGTCGATCCGCGGCCGCCGTCCGGTCGCGGTCGGCTCGCCGTCGGTGCTCCGCCTGCGCATGAGAACTCCTCCTGACGTCCTCCAGATGACCCTTGACACATCGAGGGCCGACTCGCATAGTAGCGGTCATTAAAGCGTTTTAAAAGCGTCCACGCGCACCAGCAGGAGCAGACATGACAGAGGAGACCCTCGGCGTGGCGGTGATCGGTGCCGGCATGGCTGGCCGGGCGCACGCCAACGGCTACCGGATGGCGTCCACGGTGTTCGACGCCGACCTGCCGCCCGTGCGGCTGGTCGCGATCGCGGACGCCTACGAGCCGTTCGCGACGGATGCCGCGAAGCGCTTCGGCTACGCACGTGCGGAGACCAGCTGGCAGGCGATCGCCGACGCCCCGGACATCGACGTCGTCAGTGTGGTGGTGGCCAACCACCTGCATCGCGAGATGGTCGAAGGCCTCCTGACCGCCGGCAAGCACGTGCTGTGCGAGAAGCCGCTGGCGCCGTCGGTCGCCGACGCACAGGCCATGGTGGAGGCCGCCGAGCGGTCCGACCGGGTCGCTGCGGTCGGGTTCACCTTCCGACGGTCGCCGACGATCAACGCGGTTCGCGAGCAGATCGAGCAGGGACTGCTCGGGCCGGTCCGACACTTCAACGGGCACTACTGGTGTGACTACGGCTTCTCCCCCGACGCCCCGATGAGCTGGCGCTACAAGGGGCGTCCGGGCACGGGCGCGCTGGCCGACATCGGCAGCCACCTCGTGGACGTCGGCGAGTTCCTGTGCGGTCCGGTCACCAGCGTGAGCGGCACGGTTCTGTCGACCGCGATCACCCAGCGGCCGCTGCCGGTAGGACGTGCGATGGGCCACGCCGTCACGGAGGTCAGCGACGAGACGGAACCTGTGGAGAACGACGACACCACCACCTTCACCGCCACCTTCGCGAACGGCGCGGTCGGCACCCTCTCCGTCTCGCGGGTCGCGTTCGGCCACCCCAACTCGCTCGGGTTCGAGGTGTTCTGCTCCGGCGGCTCGGCGACGTTCGACCTGGCCCGGCCCGCGGAGTTCACGATCGCCGACCAGACGTCGCCCGGAGATACGCCCGGCTACCGGCAGGTCCTCGTGGGCCCCGCCCACCCTTACATGACCCGCGGACTGCCCATGGATTTCCCCGGCGTCGGCCACGGCGTCAACGACTTCTTCACTTACCAGGCGCGGGCGTTCCTCGAGCAGGTGAGCGGAGGCGGCCGGGTGCCCCCCTGCCCTTCCCTCGCCCACGGACTGCACAACCTGCGCGTGCTCGACGCGGTCGCCGCGGCCGCCCAGGGCAAGACCAGCTACCTCTGACCCCGGACTACGAAGGACCCCATCATGAAGCTCGGTGCCTACACCGCCTGCCTGCACGACCGCTCGCTGCAGGACACCCTGAAGCTGCTGCAGGACTTCGGACTCACCAGTGCCGAGGTCAACTCCGGTGGCTTCCTGCCCGCCCCGCACCTCCCGATCGACCGGATCCGGGAGAGCCAGGCCTTCCGCGACGACTACCTCGGCGAGTACGACGCCGCCGGCATCGCGCTCACCGGCCTCAACTGCAACGGCAACCCGCTGCACCCCGACCCCGAGGTCGGCCCCAAGCACGCCGAGGATCTCCGGCAGTCGATCGAGATCGCCGCCCTGCTCGGTGTGAAGCGCGTCGTCACGATGTCAGGGCTGCCTGCAGCGCATGCCGGCGGCACTGCACCGGCGTGGACCGTCGTGCCCTGGGAGAGTGCGTCGCTGGACACCCTGGGGTACCAGTGGAACGAGGTGGCGATCCCCTTCTGGCATGACATCGCCGCCCGTGCCCGGGCGGCCGACGTGAAGGTGTGCATCGAGATGCACCCGCACAACGTCGTCTTCAACCCGGGCAGCCTGCAGCGACTCGTTGCCGAGACCGAGGCGACGCACGTCGGCGCCGAGATGGACCCGAGCCACCTGTTCTGGCAGGGCATCGACCCGGTGGCCGCCGTGGAGCACCTCGGTGACCTGGTCTTCCACGCAGCGGCGAAGGACACCCGCATCAACGAGCAGAACTGCCGCGTGTACGGCGTCCTCGACGACCGCCACCAGCGCGTCCCCGCGGAGGAGAACCCGCTCTCGCTCGGCGGGCGCTACACCCTCAACCGGTGGCCGGAGAACCCCTCGTGGGAGTTCGTCGCCGTCGGCCGCGGCCACGACCAGGAGTGGTGGGCCCGCTTCCTGCAGGCGCTGGCCGCCGTCGACCCGGACATGGCCGTCAACATCGAGCACGAGGACGCCGAGTTCGACCAGGTCGAGGGACTGCGCCTGGCCGCCCAGAACCTCCTCGCGGCTGCCGCTGCGGCCGGCGTCTGACCGTCGGCAGCAGCGATCGTGGCGAGCCTGTCCGCGCTCGACTGGGGCCTGCTCGCGCTCGCCGCGGTGCTGGTGGGCTTCGCCAAGACCGCCATCGGCGGCGTGGCGATGGTCAGCATCGCGATCTTCGCGGCCGTCCTTCCCGCCCGCGAGTCGACCGGCGCGCTGCTGCCACTGCTCGTCGTCGGTGACCTGGTCGCGGTGAGCATCTACCGCCGGCACGCGGACTGGGGGGCGCTCCTGCGGTTGCTGCCCACGGTCGCCGCAGGGGTCGGGGTCGGCGCGGTGTTCGTTGCGGTCGTCGACGACGTGGTGATGCGCCGCGCGATCGGGACGCTGCTCCTGCTGCTCACCGCCGTACACGTCTGGCAGCGACACGCCCGCCGCAAGCCTGCCGAGACCTCGTCGTCGGACCACTGGCTACGCGGCCGGGTGGTGGTCTTCGGCCTGCTCGCGGGTTTCACCACGATGGTCGCGAACGCCGGCGGACCGGTGATGACCCTCTACCTGCTCTCTGCCGGGTTCGGGATGCTCGCCTTCCTCGGCACCGGCGCGTGGTTCTTCCTGCTCGTCAACGCCTTCAAGGTTCCGTTCAGCGTCGGCCTCGGCCTGATCACGACCGAGTCGCTGCTGGTCGACGCCGCTCTCGTGCCCGCGGTGCTCGCCGGTGCGGTGCTCGGACGGCTGCTCGTCGTCCGGCTGAACCAGGCGCGCTTCGAGCACCTCGTGCTCGCCTCCACCACGCTCGCCAGCCTCAACCTCGTCCGATGAACCGCGGCCCTGCTGGGTGCTCAGGACGTCGGCGTGAACACGTAGGGCGTGGTCGTGGTGATCGCGACGAATCCCAGCCGCTCGAGGACCGGCCTGCTCTCGTCCGACGCGTCGACCTGGAGGTAGCGGAAGCCGCGCCGCACCACGTGCTGCGCGCGCACGGCGACGAGGGCACGGTAGAGCCCGCGTCGGCGCCACTCGGCCAGCGTCGAGCCGCCCCAGAGCCCGGCGAAGTCGGTGCCCGGCTGGTAGACGATCCACGCGGCCGAGACGACCTCGCCCCCGGCGTCGGCGACGAAGACCTCGATCGTGGCGGGGTTCGCGGCGAGCCTGCGAGCGAGGTCGTCCGCGAGCCAGGACCAGTCCTCACCCCACACGGTCGACTCCATCGCCGCGATCCGCACGAGGTCCTGGTCCGACGCGGCGGGGCGGACCACCACACCGGGCGGCAGGGCGGGGTCTGTGGCGACCCGGGTCGCCTCCGCGACGACGACGGTCTCCACCGCCTCGGGCTCAAACCCCGCGCGCAACAGCCGTTCGGGCAGGTCCGCCGCGTGGTCGTGCCCGCGGGTCTTCCACTCCACTGCCATGCCCCGCGCGGCGAAGTAGTCGCGCTGCCGCGCGATCAGCTCGTCGAGCTGCGCGCCAGTCAGTCCGGCCAGGCTGCGGTAGCTGACGAGACCGCGCCGGGGGTACTCGATCCGCACCAGCGGGCCGTCGGTCGACACCTGCGTGTCGTCGTCGGCACCCTCGACCGCTCCCCTCAGCTGAGCGTCGTACGCGGCCAGCAGCTCCCCCTGATCGGTCATCGCGGATCAGGACCGGCGACGCAGCGACGGAGCCAGCGTGTCGAGCACCGTCGGGTCCTCGATCGTCGAGGGCACGGTGGCCTCCTTGCCGTCGGCGATCTCCCGCATGGTCTTGCGCAGCACCTTGCCCGACCGGGTCTTGGGCAGAGCGGGCACGACGGTGACGTCCCTGAACGCGGCCACCGGCCCGACCTGGTCGCGGACCGCGGCGATCAGCTCCTGGGCCAGCTCGTCCGGGTCGACGTCGACTCCGGACTTGAGCACGACGAAGCCGCGCGGGAGCTGCCCCTTCATCGCGTCGCCGACGCCGATCACCGCGCACTCGGCCACGGCGGGGTGCTGCGCCAGCACCGCCTCCATCGATCCCGTGGACAACCGGTGCCCCGCGACGTTGATGACGTCGTCGGTGCGGCCCATGACGAAGAGATAGCCGTCGTCGTCGACGTACCCGCCGTCGCCGGTCAGGTAGTAGCCGTCGTAGGTCGCGAGGTAGGACTGCACGAACCGCTCGTCGTCGCCCCACAGCGTGGGCAGGGTCCCGGGCGGCAGCGGCAGCTTCAGCGCGATCGCACCCTCGGTGCCGGCAGGCACCGGCTTCCCGGACTCGTCGAGGATGCGCACGTCATAGCCCGGAACCGGCACCGACGGCGACCCCGGCTTGATCGGCAGCGGCTCGAGCCCCCGGGGGTTGGCCGCGATCGGCCAGCCGGTCTCGGTCTGCCACCAGTTGTCGATGACGGGTACGCCGAGTGCAGCGCTCGCCCATTCGTAGGTGTCGGGGTCGAGGCGCTCCCCCGCGAGGAACAGGTGCCGGAAGTGCGTGAGGTCGTGCGGCGCGAGCAGCTTGCCCTCGGGGTCCTCCTTCTTGATCGCACGCATCGCGGTCGGCGCGGTGAAGAACGCGCTCACCTCGTGCTCGGCGATCACCCGCCAGAACGCGCCGGCGTCGGGCGTGCCCACCGGCTTGCCCTCGTAGAGCACGGTGGTGGCTCCGACCAGCAAGGGGGCATAGACGATGTAGGAGTGGCCGACCACCCAGCCGACGTCGGACGCGGTCCACCACACCTGACCGGGCCGCACGCCGAAGATGTTGGCCATCGACCACGTCAGCGCCACTGCGTGGCCGCCGTTGTCGCGCACGATGCCCTTCGGCCTGCCGGTGGTGCCCGAGGTGTAGAGCACGTAGAGGGGGTCGGTCGCGGCGACCGGCACGCAGCTCGCCGGGTCGGAGCGACCGGCAGCGAGCGCCGTCGCCCACTCGACGTCGCGGCCCTCCACCAGGTCGGCGCTGACCTGGTCACGCTGGAGGATCACGCAGCGCTCGGGCTTGTGGGTGCTGATGTCGATGGCCCGGTCGAGCAGCGGCTTGTACTCCACGACCCGGGTGGGCTCCACACCGCACGAGGCCGACACCACGACTTTCGGCTGCGCGTCGTCGATCCGCGCGGCCAGCTCGTTGGCGGCGAAGCCGCCGAAGACCACCGAGTGGATCGCACCGAGCCGCGCGCAGGCGAGCATCGCCACCACCGCCTCAGGCACCATCGGCATGTAGATGACGACCCGATCGCCCTTCTCGACGCCCAGCAAGGTCAGCGCGCCGGCGAACGCCGCGACGTCCTCCAGCAGCTGGGCATAGCTGAACGTCCGGCGGGCACCGGTGACCGGGCTGTCGTAGATCAGCGCCGGCTGGTCCGCCCTCCCGTTCACGACGTGCCGGTCGAGCGCGTTGTAGCAGGTGTTGAGGGTGCCGTCGGGGTACCAGCGGTAGAACGGCGGGTTGCTCGCGTCGAGCACCTGCTGCGGGCGACGGATCCAGTCGACCGCGGTGGCCTGCTCGGCCCAGAACTCGTCCGGTGTCTCGATGCTGCGGCGGTGTGCGTCGTGGTAGCTGCCCATGGGCCCCATCTTCAGGGCAACTGGCCGGATCAGGCCAGCATCCGACCGAGGACCGGTCGGCGAGGGGTCGGCTCGGTGCGATGAACGGACCGAAAACCTGTTGCGCCCTGCGGCGGCGCTCCGTCAGTGTCGACCGCGAATGCAGCACCCGGAGGGGTGCCCCGACGACGAAGGAGGCGCGAGATGTCCATCACCGCTGTGCGGGTCGTCCTCGACGCCGCGTCCCTTCGTCCTTGGAGCACTCCCACCCATGTCCTCCGACACTCCGGAAACCTCGTACGAGTTCGACTTCACTGTCCTCCCCGAACCCGGTGAGGGCCAGCGCTGGTCCACCTGGCTGCAGGTGGAGCGCGGCTGCCGCGGTCCGGAACCTCGACCGCCGTGGGTCGTGACCGACCAGGCGGCGCTCGACACCGACCTCGGCGTCCTCAAGACCGGCAAGGAGGCCGACGTCTTCCTGCTCGAGCGCGCCGTCCCCGACCGCGCCGACCGGTCCGTGCTGCTCGCAGCCAAGCGCTACCGCACCGAGGAGCACCGTTCCTTCCATCGCAGCACCGCGTACGTCGAGGGGCGGCGCACGCGCAAGAGTCGGGACGCGCGGGCGATCGCCAAGCGGACGGCCCACGGTCGCGCCGTGGCCGCCGGCCAGTGGGCGGCGGCGGAGTTCGACGCGCTCTGCCGGCTCTGGCAGGCCGCCGTCCCCGTCCCCTACCCCGTGCAGATCGATGGCACCGAGCTGCTGATGGAGTACGTCGCCGTCGACGGCGCCGCCGCACCGCGGCTGGCCCAGGTGCGGCCTGACCGCGCCCTGCTCGCGAGCTACTTCGACCAGCTGCGCGTCGCGATGGCCGAGCTCGCCCGGATGGGCCTCGCGCACGGCGACCTCTCCGCGTACAACGTGCTCGCCCAGGGTGACCGAGTGGTCCTGATCGACCTGCCCCAGGTCGTCGACATCGTCGGCAACCCGCAGGGCATGGACTTCCTGGCACGGGACTGCCGCAACGTCTGCGCGTGGTTCACGGCCAAGGGTCTCGAGGTCGACCCGGACGAGCTTCTCGCCGGCTTGATCGGCCAGGCGTTCGGATCGGCCGGGGGATCGCTCGGCGGATAGGGTCGGTCGGGTGCGCAAGGGACACGGCAGGACCGTCGAGATCGACACGCTCGAGCAGTTCGACGCGCTGACCGAGCGAGCACTCCACATGGACGGCTGGCGGATCCAGGGCGTCGACCTGCGTGACCGCACGGCGGTCCTGCTCGCACTCGACCCGTTCGGCGCGCTGCTGCTCGGCTGCCCCCTCACCGCGGACGCCCGCCACCACCTCATCCGTGGCGGCGGGCTGGTCTTCCCCGAGCTGCCGACGCTGCCGTTCGACCCCTACCGCACGACCCTCTACGCCCCCGACGACCTGTACGCGGGACTGACCGGGTCCTACGAGGACACGCCCGACGCGCGCAGCTACGCCTGGTCGCGGCAGGCCGTCCACGACGCCGCCTACACGCTGGCGCGGGGGTTGCACGACACCGCGATCGACGACGCCCTCACCGACCGCCTCACCGGCCGCAGGGCGGTGGGCGTCATGGGCGGCCACACGTTGACACGCGACGACCCCGGGTACGCCGAGGCCGTGCTGCTCGGCCAGGAGCTGGCTCGGGCGGGGCACTACGTGGCGACCGGTGGCGGGCCGGGAGCGATGGAGGCCGCGAACCTCGGAGCCTACCTGTCCGAACAGGGCCCGCAGGTGGTGGACGAGGCGCTGGAGACGCTGGCGTCGGCCCCGTCGTTCACCCCGTCCATCGCGAGGTGGGCCCGCGCCGCGTTCGCCGTACGGGAGCGATGGCCCGGCGGCAAGGCCAGCCTGGGCATTCCCACCTGGTTCTACGGCCACGAACCGCCCAACGCGTTCGCGGACGACATCGCCAAGTACTTCCAGAACTCGCTGCGGGAGGACACGCTGCTGCGCAACTGCGACGTCGGGATCGTGTTCCTGCCCGGCGCCGGCGGGACCGTGCAGGAGATCTTCCAGGACGCGTGCGAGAACTACTACGCCGAGCCGGCGGCGGTGGCCCCGATGGTGCTCCTCGGCGTCGAGCACTGGACGGTCACCTATCCCGCCTGGCCGTTGCTGCAGGCCCTCGCCCGCGGACGCCCGATGGAGGACCGGGTGCATCTCGTCGACACCGTCGAGGAGGTCGTGGAGCTGCTCGGCTGCCCGTAGGCCGGCGACGGCGCTCAGTCGTCGAGGCGACACGCGGGAGTGCCACCGGGCATCCGGTGGCGGTTGCGGGCGACCCCCGCGTAGACCGGCCGCGCCACCATCTGCAGGGGCGCGGACGCCAGCACCCGACCGGCCCAGCGCCACGGGCCGGTTGCCGACTGCAGGTAGTGCGCGAATGCGAGCGCACCCGCGGAGCGCCGCACCGTCCCGTCGACCGGCTCGACCCACTGCACGGCCTGCTCGCACTGGTCGGGCGTCAGCCCGAGCGGCCCGAGATCGGTGCGCTGCCAGGGCAGCACCGCCGCGGTGGTGGGCACGTGGCGTTGCAGCCACCGCGCGGTGGTGGTGCAGAACGCGCAGTCACCGTCGAAGACCAGCGTGTGCTCAGCCATCGGCATCGGGCCTCTCGAAGGCACGCAGCGTGAACACGGGGTCGGAACGTCCGCCGCCCTGCCCGATCCCGACGAACGTCGTGCTGGCCACCGACCGCATGCCGAGCCGGCGCAGGACCGCATCGACGGCCGCCGAGGCGTCGCCGGGTGCGCGGCTGTGGTGGCCGTGCGCCGCCGCCTTGTCGACCGTGGTGACCAGGCGGCCGCCGGGCGCGAGCACGCGGACCACCTCCACGAGCATCCGCTCGACGTCGCGGGCGTGCTCGACCAGGTGCAGCAACCAGACCATGCAGACGGCGCCCAGTGAGCTGTCCGGGAAGGGCAGCCTGCGTGCGTCGGCGCGCAGGACCCGACCGGGCAGCCGATTCTGCGCCGCGCGCAGCATCCCGTGGCTCAGGTCGCACACGGCGACGTCGTGCCCGAGCTTGGCGAGCACGGCGGAGACGATTCCCGTGCCGCCGCCCACGTCGACGACCAGCCCGGGACGGGCCGGCAGCAGTCGGTGCACGGCAGCGGCGGCCTCGGCGGCACGCTTCTCCCCGCCGCGGCTGTCGTCGTAGCGGCCGGCCTCGTGGTCGTAGTCGAGCACGTCGCCTCGTCAGGCCTCGGTCGCGGCCAGCTGGCCGCAGGCGCCGTCGATCTCCTGGCCGCGGGTGTCGCGCACCGTCGTCGGCACACCGGCCGCCTCGAGCCGGCGGACGAACTCGGCCTCGTCCTCCGGTCGCGACGCGGTCCACTTCGAGCCCGGCGTGGGGTTGAGCGGGATGAGGTTGACGTGCACCCACCCCCAGTCGCCGTAGGTGTTGAGCACGTCGGCGAGCAGGTCCGCGCGCCAGGCCTGGTCGTTGATGTCACGCATCATGGCGTACTCGATCGACACCCGGCGCTTGGTCGTCTCGGCGTACTCGAAGGCAGCCTGCACCGCCTCGTGCACGCTCCACCGCGTGTTGACCGGCACCAGCTCGTTGCGCAGCTCGTCGTCAGGAGCGTGCAGGGACAGGGCCAGCGTGACCGGGAGGCCCTCCGTCGCCAGCTGGCGCATCCGCGGCACCAGGCCCACCGTCGACACGGTGACGCCGCGCGCCGAGATGCCCAGGCCCTCCGGGGCCGGCGAGGTGAGGCGGCGCACCGCACCCATCAGCGCCTTGTAGTTGGCCATCGGCTCGCCCATGCCCATGAAGACGACGTTCGAGACCCGGCCAGCCCCGCCGGGGACCTCCCCCCGGGCGAGGGCACGGGCCCCGACGACCACCTGCTCCACGATCTCGGCCGCCGACATGTTGCGCTGCAGGCCACCCTGGCCGGTTGCGCAGAACGGACAGGCCATGCCGCAGCCCGCCTGCGACGAGACGCACATCGTGGTGCGGCCCGGGTACCGCATCAGTACGGACTCGACCAGGGCGCCGTCGAAGAGCCGCCACAGCGTCTTGACCGTGGTGCCCTGGTCGGCGGTCCTGGTGCTGAGCGGGGTGAGCAGGCTCGGCATCAGCTCCTCGACCAGCTCCGCGCGGACCGCGCCGGGAAGATCGGTCATCAGCGCTGGGTCGTCGACCAGACGCTCGAAGTAGTGCTTGGACACCTGGGTCGCCCGGAAGCCGGGCAGGCCGGCCGCCTCGATCGCGGCCCTGCGCTCGGCAAGGGTGAGATCGGCCAGGTGCCGCGGCGGCTTCTTGCGACCGCGCGGCTCGTCGAACACCAGGGGCAGGGCTCGCGTCTCAGACATGACCGCTCGATTCTCCCACCCCACGCCAAGCGGCGCGAACCGGAGGAGCGCTCACTGGGCGGCCACCGTCACGATCACCCATCCGCGCACCTCCGACCTGTCCCACGCCCGGGCCGTGGCGCGCAGTCGGCGCAGGGCCAGCAGTGTCGGAGGCACCGCGACGAGGACGGCCCACCACGGACTGCTCGCCTGGGCCGTGACCACGAACAGCATCCCGGTGAGCGTGGACGTGAGCGAGAGGTAGCCGGAGTAGCTGACCATCGCAAGCGGCGGGGCGGGTGCACCGCGGGAGGAGCGCAGGTCGCTCGCGTAGGGCCTGCGGACCGACCAGTGCATCGCCCGCGCGAGGACCTGCAGCGCCACGACCACCACGGTCGCCACGAGCGAGACCGCCTCGGCCGCCGTCGGCACAGATCCGGAGCGCAGTCCGGCGACCGCCACCGGCAGCAGCGTCGCCACCAGCAGCACCTCGACCAGCACCCGGCTGCGGGCGACGAACGCCGCCCTCGGCCGCAGCGGCAGGCTGTCGCGCCAGAGCGCCCCGGTGGCGTCGAGACACCACGCGTTGACGCCGAACAGCAGGGCGCCGCCGGCGGCGACGATGCCTGGCAGGATCGGCAGCAGGTGCCACTCCACCTGACCGGTCGCGGCCACCACCGCCGGCAGTACGGCCAGGGTGATCAGGCCCCGCCGCAACGGCAACGACCGCCACACGCTCGCGCGGTCGGTGCGGACGAGCGCCGCGTGGTCCGACCGGGGCCTGCTGCGGACCGCGAAGGTGCGGCCCTCCCCACGCAGCTGCTCCCGTGGCGCACGTCGAGCGACCGCGTGCGCCAGCCGGGCCCCGAGTACGACGGCGACCACGCCGACGAGCGCGATCAGGGCCGTGCCGAGAGCCCATTGCATCCGGTCGCCGGAACCGTCCAGCGTGAGGAGCACGACTCTCCGGGTGGGGCTGCGGTCGAGAGCCTCGGCGACCCTGCCGGTCAGCACCAGG
>Ga0075331_1000184_pt1 | contig 13701 bp, 13 predicted proteins | sample MayberrySE_TuleA_FD_120090 | JGI IMG/M metagenome (GOLD analysis project Ga0075331, IMG submission 120090) | Natural and restored wetland microbial communities from the San Francisco Bay, California, USA, that impact long-term carbon... | ecosystem: Environmental > Terrestrial > Soil > Wetlands ... | reverse complement strand
GGTCGGGGAGCTTGTCCCCAGGCGGGCGGGCCGGGAGCCCTTGAGGAAGATGTGATTCATGAATGGATCCACCAGAGACATAGCGTCGGTGGACATTGTGGAGAACTTGTGTCGTCGCAGGTCAGCGTCGGGTTCTGCATCCACCGGTGGGTGTGCAGGGCGATCTGGACGATCCGTTCGGGCCGTGGACGGCCGGCCGGCCTGTGCGGGCGGGGGCTGATCCGTCCACAGATCGTCCCCGCGTCGTCCGCAACCATCCACAGCGTCGTCCCCAGGCTGTGGGGAGGTCGGCGAGGACAGGTTCTGGGAATTCTTGACGGCGTGTCGCTGCAGTCCGGGCGTGTCGCCCAGCGATCGGCTCACGACTGCCGGGCCTGCTGCTTGATGCGGTTGGTGAGCTCGGTGACCTGGTTGAACACGCTGCGGCGCTCGGCCATGAGCTGACGGATCTTCCGGTCGGCGTGCATGACGGTCGTGTGGTCGCGACCGCCGAACTGCTGGCCGATCTTGGGCAGCGACAGCTCGGTGAGCTCACGGCACAGGTACATCGCGATCTGCCGGGCGGTGACCAGCGCGCGGCTGCGGCTCTGCCCGCACAGGTCGTCGATCGACAGCCCGGAGTAGGCGGCGGTCTGCGCGATGATGAGCGCGGCCGTGATCTCGGGCTCGCCCCCTTCGGGGATGAGGTCCTTGAGGACGATCTCGGCGAGGGTGAGGTCGACCTGCTGCCGGTTGAGGCTGGCGAAGGCGGTGACCCGGATCAGGGCACCTTCGAGCTCGCGGATGTTGGTCTGGATCTTGCTGGCGATGAACTCGAGCACGTCGGGCGGCGCGGTGAGCCGCTCGGTGGCGGCCTTCTTGCGCAGGATGGCGATCCGGGTCTCGAGGTCCGGCGGCTGCACGTCGGTGATGAGCCCCCACTCGAAGCGGTTGCGGAGGCGGTCCTCGAGTGCCTCGAGCCGCTTCGGCGGCCGGTCGGAGGTGATCACGATCTGCTTGTTGGCGTTGTGCAGCGTGTTGAAGGTGTGGAAGAACTCCTCCTGCGTCTGGATCTTGCCCTCGAGGAACTGGATGTCGTCGATGAGGAGCACGTCGACGTCGCGGTAGCGCCGCTGGAACCCGGCCGCCTTGTCGTCGCGGATGGCGTTGATGAAGTCGTTGGTGAACTCCTCGCTGGACACGTAACGGACCCGGGCGCTGCTGAACAGGTTGCGCACGTAGTGCCCGATCGCGTGCAGCAGGTGGGTCTTGCCCAGCCCGGAGTCGCCGTAGACCAGGAGCGGGTTGTAGGCCTTGCCGGGCGCCTCGGCCGCGGCCACGGCCGCGGCATGCGCGAACCGGTTCGACGAACCGATGACGAAGGTCTCGAAGGCGTACTTGGGGTTGAGTCGGGTCTCGGCGACGTTCTGCTTGGGTGCGGCCGGCGGGCGGCCGAACGGAGTCATGAGGGACGTGTCAATTTGTGGACTTATTGATTCGTCGACCTGTGGATGAGACGCGAAATCTGTGGATCGACCGCTGGGGTCCGTCCCCTGCTGTGCACCAGGCTGTGGGTGATGCTCCGGATCCGTGGTGCGGCCGAGCCGCCGTTGCGCGTTCGCGGGGTCGGCGCCGCCACCGGCGGTGCCGGTGTCCGCGAGCGGCGGTTCGAGGTCGTCGGTGATCGAGGGGTCGACGGTGACTGCGAGATGCACCCCGCGGCCGAGCTGGCGGCTGAGCGAGTCCTCGAGCATGGGACGCAGCCGGCTCTCGAGCTGGGTGCGGGTGAAGTCGTCTCGCACTGCGACGATCACGGTGTTCTCGTGCACCGTGACGGGTTTGCTGGCCGCCAGCCACGCCCGGTGGCTAGCGGGCAGATCCCCGATCAGCTGCGTCCAGACCGCGGCGAGCTCGTCGTGCCGCCCCTGCTCCGCCGTGCCGTCCCCGTTGTTCACGTGCTACTCCCGTCGGTCGTGCGACGCATGGCCCCGCCGCACGTGCTGTCGTGTCGGTCCGCCCCTTGTTCCACACCTTTGTCCACAACATGTGGGTACACCTACGGCGCCCAGTCAAGGAGATGGTGTGGCACGTGCTCGAGACCCGGGGAACCGGGTCGGTCTGCGGACGCTAACAACGCTCGGTCCACTGAATCAAGCAGTCATCCACAGGCCAAATCTGATGATATGTCCGAAATTCCCGGCTGCGGTCCGCGTGTTTCGCCCGTCCTGCGGCGTGTCGCGGCATGGGTTCGCTTCTGGCCAGTCATAAGGCTGCCATCCTGACAGGTTGGTCCTGATCCCGACGGGTTTTTCCACAACTGTGCCCTCGGTTTGACCCCCGTCGTGGCCTGCGCGTACCGTTGGCAGGTCGATTCGTGGTCGACGGGTTCCGCATGTCCACGCCATGTCCGCTGCTTTGGGCTCTGCCTGCGCGGGCGAGCGGTGCCGGTCGAAGCGGTCGGCCTACAGATTTCTCGAACCGAGGCTATCCGGAGTAACCGTGAGCAAGCGCACGTTCCAGCCCAACAACCGTCGCCGGCACAAGAAGCACGGCTTCCGCCTCCGCATGCGTACCCGCGCGGGCCGCGCGATCATCGCCTCGCGCCGCGGCAAGGGCCGCAAGCGCCTGGCGGCCTGAGCGGTCTCCTGTCGCCGGTGCAGTGTGCTGCCCGGACGGAATCGAATCACCCGCGGCGAGGACTTCGCCCGGGTGATTCGTCATGGTGTGCGGGCGGGGCGATCGACGCTGGTGGTGCATCTGGTGGTCGATGAGGCGACAGCGGGGACACAGCCGCGGGCCGGGTTCGTGGTGAGCAAGGCGGTCGGCGGGTCCGTGGTGCGGCACCGGGTGGTGCGTCGTTTGCGGCATGCTGTGCGTGACCGTCTCGACGACCTGCCTGCGGGCGCGATGCTGGTGGTGCGGGCGTTGCCGTCGGCAGCCACGGCGGGCCCTGAGCTCGTCGACGACCTGACAGGTGCGCTGCGGAGTGCGCTGAAGCGAGGTGCGGAGCGATGAAGTACCTGCTGATCGGCCTGCTGCGTCTGTACCGGATGTTCATCAGCCCCCTCTACGGCCAGGTGTGCCGTTACCACCCCTCCTGCTCGGCCTACGCTCTGCAGGCAGTCACCGAGTACGGCTCCGTGCGCGGCAGCTGGCTCGCGGTGCGGCGCCTCACGCGCTGTCATCCGTGGGCTGCCGGGGGCTATGACCCGGTCCCACCCAAGGATCTCTCTCACAACACAACCGGTCGGAGCAGCTGAGTGATCGACTTCTTTGTCTCCATCGGGTCATTGATCATGACCCCCCTGTACTACCTGACGTCGTTCATCATGACGTCGTTCCACACGGCGTTCACCGCGCTGTTCGGTGAGGGGAACGCGGCGCAGGGGTGGGCCTGGTCGATGTCGATCGTCGGGCTGACGATCGTCATCCGCATCATCCTGATCCCGCTGTTCGTCAAGCAGATCAAGTCCAGCCGCAACATGCAGTTGTTGCAGCCGCGGGTGAAGGAGCTGCAGAAGAAGTACGGACACGACCGGGAGCGGCTCGCACAGGAGACGATGTCGCTGTACAAGGAGACGGGCACCAACCCGTTCGCCTCGTGCCTACCGATCCTGCTGCAGATGCCGATCTTCCTGGCGCTGTTCCGGCTGATCAACCTCGCCAGCCAGGGCGAGACCCGCGGTGTGCTCACCGACGCGAACGTCGACCAGATCCAGCGTGCGACGCTGTTCGGAGCCAACATCGTGGAGCGGTTCATCGACGCCACGACGGTCAACACCTACATCCTGGCCGTCTGCCTGGTGCTTGCGATGACCGGCACAACGTTCTTGACGCAGAAGCAGCTGATGAGCAAGAACATGCCGGCCGACGCGATGACGGGGCAGTACGCCCAGACACAGAAGATGCTGCTGTACGTGCTGCCGGTGGCCTTCGCCGTCGGTGGTGTCGCCTTCCCGATCGGCGTGCTGCTGTACTGGACGACTTCCAACCTGTGGACGATGGGCCAGCAGTTCTACGTGATCCGCAACAACCCCGCACCGGGTACACCGGCGGCCCGGGCGAAGGCCGAGCGCGACGCCAAGCACGGCAAGGGGCCCCTCGCGGCGGGGGCCGCGGGTACGGCGATCCAGACCGAGGAGGCACCGGCCGAGCCACCGCAGCGCAAACAGCCGAAGAAGCAGTCGCGCAGCCAGCGGGCGACCAAGAAGCCGAGCGGCAAGAGCCCCACACAGAAGGGACCCGGCCAGAATAAGCCGGGTCAGAAGGGCGCAGGCCAGAAGAACGCCAGCCAGAAGAACCCCGGCCAGAAGAACCCCGGCCAGCAGAAGGCTGATCCTGACAAGACCAAGGGCGACAGCCACGGCTCGTGAGCCAGGCGACGCCGATCAATTCCCCGCAGCGAAGAGGAGAAGGTTCGTGACCGAGAGCACCGAGCAGGCCGTGAGCGAGCCGAACGAGTCGACGGACTCCGGCGGCCCCGAGGGCGACGGGATCGAGGAGATCGCCGAGCAGGCCGAGGGCGACGACGGCGGCAGCAAGGTGGAGCAGCTCGAGGCCGAGGGCGACATCGCGGCGGACTACCTGGAGGAGCTGCTCGACATCGCCGACCTCGACGGTGACCTCGACCTCGACGTGGAGGGAGACCGTGCGGCCGTGTCGATCACCGGCGGAGACCTGTCGGTGCTGGTCGGCCGGGACGGCGAGGTGTTGGACGCGCTGCAGGAGCTGACCCGTTTGGCGGTGTTCCAGGAGACCGGCGAGCGGAGTCGGCTGATGCTGGACATCGGTGGACATCGCGCGGGCAAGCGCGCGGAGGTCGAGCGGATCGCGCGCGACGCCGTCGAGTCGGCCAAGGCGAGTGGCGAGCCGCAGCATCTGGACCCCATGTCGCCGTTCGAGCGCAAGGTGGCTCACGACGTGGTGGCGGCGTCGGGGCTGACCAGCGAGTCCGAGGGTGTGGAGCCGCGCCGTCACGTCGTGGTCCTTCCCGGCCGCACCGACGGCTGACCAGCCAGCGTGATGTGACGATCGTTGACTTCGGTTTCACGTGAAACACCGCCGCCTCCGCCTTCGGAGGCGGCGGTTGTGTTCGGGCCGCATCTCGAGCAGGCAGAGCGTTACGCAGCGCTGCTCGCCGACGCAGGTGTCATCCGCGGACTGATCGGGCCGCGTGAGGTCCCACGGATCTGGGACCGACACCTGGTGAACAGCGCGCTGATCGCGGAAGGCGTCGACCACGGTGACACCGTGTGCGACGTCGGGTCGGGCGCGGGGCTTCCCGGTCTGGTGCTGGCCGTCGTCCGGCCGGACCTGAGGGTGACGCTGCTGGAGCCGCTGCTGCGGCGGGTGACCTTCCTGGAGGAGACGGTCGGCGCGCTCGGACTGGGCAACGTCGAGGTGCTGCGCGGGCGTGCGGAGGACCTTCGGGACCGGAGGTTCGACGTGGTCACGGCTCGGGCCGTCGCCCCCCTCGACCGGCTGGCGCGCTGGACCCTGCCGCTGGTGCGACCAGGCGGCCGGTTGCTGGCGATGAAGGGGGCGAGTGCCGCGGAAGAGATGGCAGAGCACGCGTCCGCGCTGCGTTCGGCGGGTGCCCAGAATTGGCGGATCAGAGAGTTTTGCGCCGCCGGCGCGTCCACGCTTGCGATCGAGGTGGTCGGGGGCGACACTGAGACCCGCTCTTCACCGGAACCCTCATCGCGAGGCAGGCGCCGGGGCGCTCAGCGTCCTCGGCGCGGAGGCCAGCAGCACCGAAGTGACTAGATGGAGGATGCGCGTGGCGCAGTCGCGACGAGGACTGGGCTGGCCGGCCCCGACCGCGGGCAACCACCCGCACGGGTTGGGCTGGCCGCGACCCCGGGAGGCCGAGGACCACGGGGTGGAACATCCCGCGGTGGAGGACGCGGCGGACCGCGAGGCGGCGGACCGCGCCACCGGACCTGCTCGGGGCGAGGCCACGACGTCCCATGTCGGGCTGCCCGGCGGCCAGGGAGGTGTCGGCGGTCCGACGGATGCCGATGGACCGACGGGTGCCGGCGGTGCGGAGACGGCCGACGCAGTGGGGGACGCCATGCAGCCGGGCGCGTTCGGCCCGAACGACGATGATCCGCCACCCCCGCTCGACACCCCTGTTTCACGTGAAACGTCCGACCGGAGAGAGACCCACGTGTTCCCTGTGACGCCCTACGACGACCAACCGTCTCCTTACGGTCCGACCCCCGCCCCCGGCCCCAGACCCATCACGGCTGCGGAGCTCGCGTCCGACCTGAGCCTGGAAGGCGCAGATCTGTCATCGACACCCCTGGCCTCGGAGGTTCGCAGCACCATCCTCCAAGCTCGGCAGAGCGTACCCCGCGAACTGCCGCGACCGGCCGAGACCCGGGTGTTCGTCGTGGCCAACCAGAAGGGCGGCGTCGGCAAGACGACGAGCGCCGTCAACATGGCGGCGGCGCTCGCGCAGCACGGGATGCGCGTCCTGATCATCGACCTCGACCCACAGGGCAACGCGTCCACGGCCCTTGGCGTGGATCACTCCGAGGGCACGCCCGGGGTGTACGAGGCGATCTCGGACGGCATGCCCCTGGCCGATCTCGTGCAGGAGTGCACCGACACCCCAGGGTTGTTCTGCGTGCCGGCCACCATCGACCTCGCCGGTGCCGAGATCGAGCTGGTGTCCCTGGTCGCGCGGGAGTCGAGGCTGCGCCGGGCGCTCGACGCACATCTGGAACGGACGCGCAGCGATGGCGAGGCCTACGACTTCGTCTTCATCGACTGCCCACCGTCGCTCGGCTTGCTGACGGTGAACGCCCTCGTCGCCGGCCGCGAGATGCTCATCCCCATCCAGTGCGAGTACTACGCCCTCGAGGGCGTCACGCAGCTGCTGCGCAACATCGAGCTGGTCCGCGCTCACCTCAACCCCCAGCTGGACGTCTCCACCGTGTTGCTCACGATGTTCGACGCGCGCACCCGGCTGGCCGCGCAGGTGGCGGAGGAGGTGCGTGCGCACTTCGGTGACGCGGTGCTGCAGACTGCGATCCCACGGTCAGTGCGCATCTCGGAGGCGCCGAGCTACAGCCAGACGGTGATGACCTACGATCCAGCGTCGGCGGGTGCGTTGTCCTATCTCGAAGCAGCCCGTGAGCTCGCCCACCGTGCCGCGGACGGCGGCACCAACCCTGCGGAGGCACAGTGAACACACGTCGAGGACTCGGCCGCGGACTTGGTGCGCTGATACCCACCGCTCCGGTCGAGCCGGAGTCGACGCGTGAGGGTCCACGGCCGGACGGGCAGCAGGGCCGTTCACCACATCCTGGCGAGCCGGCGGCCCACTCGGGTGGCCACACGGACGGGACTCCGTCCGGATCGGGTGCCGAGGGTTCGACGCAGCGGGCGGATCGCGCCGACGACGGGCTCGCCCCCGTCGACGGCGCTCGGTTCAGCGAGGTTCCGGTGGCCGCGATCACGCCGAACCCCCGCCAACCGCGCATGGTCTTCGATGAGGAGGCCATGGCCGAGCTGGTGCACTCGATCAAGGAGATCGGGTTGCTGCAGCCGATCGTCGTGCGCCAGCTGGAGGGCGAGCGCTACGAGCTCATCATGGGCGAGCGGCGCTGGCGGGCCGCGAAGGAGGCCGGCCTGGAGGTCATCCCCACGATCGTGCGGGATGCCGGCGACGACCAGATGCTCCGCGACGCCCTGCTGGAGAACCTGCACCGCTCACAGCTCAACCCGCTCGAGGAGGCCGCCGCCTACGAGCAGCTGCTGGAGGACTTCGGCTGCACGCACGACGAGCTGGCGGGCCGGATCGGCCGCTCCCGTCCGCAGATCAGCAACACCTTGCGACTGTTGCGGCTCAGCCCCGCCGTGCAGCGCCGGGTTGCCGCATCCGTCCTCTCCGCCGGCCACGCGCGCGCCCTGCTCGGTGTCAGTGACCCGGAGGTGCAGGACCGGCTGGCCCAGCGGGTCGTGGCCGAGGGCCTGTCGGTCCGGGCCCTGGAGGAGATCGTGGCGCTCGGCGAGTACGGAGACAACGGGGACGAGTCCGACGTCGAGCCGGCACCACGGCGCAAGCGGCCGGTCGCACCCGGGCTCAACGACCTCGCATCACGCCTGTCCGACCGCTTCGAGACCCGGGTGAAGGTGGACCTGGGCAAGCGCAAGGGCAAGATCACCGTGGAGTTCGCCTCACTCGACGACCTCGAGCGCATCGTCGCGTTGATGGATCCCACCCGCGAGAGCAGCGACAACGATATATCGACAAATAGTTAGGTCGACTTGTCAGCGGGTCGATAGGTATATCTAGCGACGGTCGATGGCGGTGTTCACCAGGTCAGCGCACACCTCGCCCAGGTCGAGTCCCGCCGCCTCCACCGCGAGCGGCAGCAGCGAGGTCTCGGTCATCCCGGGGGCCACGTTGGTCTCCAGGAACCACGCCACACCCTCGTCGTCGACGATGACGTCGGTGCGCGAGAGGTCGGACAGGCCAAGCACCTCGTGCGCCGTCACCGCGAGCGTGGCCAGCTGCTCGGCCACGGCGTCGTCGAGCTCGGCCGGGGTGACGAACTCCGTCGAGCCGGCCGTGTAGCGCGCGCTGTAGTCGTAGCGCCCCTCGACCGGTCGGATCTCGACCGCGGGCAGGGCGCGGGGGCCGTCAGTGGTATCGAGGACCGAGATCGTCAGCTCGGTTCCTCGCACGCACCGCTCGACCAGGGCGAACGGCCCGTAGGCGAAGCAGCCCACCATCGCCCCCGGCATGTCAGCCGCCTGGTCGACGACCGAGCAGCCGAGCGCGGAGCCGCCCCGCGTCGGCTTGACCACCAGCGGCAGGCCCAGCCGGTCCACCAGCGCCCCCATCAGGGCGGTCGCGCCGACCTCCTTGAACGTCTCGTGCGGCAGCGTCACCGAGTCGGGTGTGGCGATGCCTGCGCGGCGGACGATCTCCTTGGCGACGGGCTTGTCGAAGGCCAGGCGTGAGGCAGCGGGCCTGGACCCGACGTACGGCAGGCCGAGCAGGTCGAGCACCTCACGCAGCGTGCCGTCCTCTCCCGCCTCGCCGTAGAGCAGCGGGAACACGCAGGCGGGCGGGTCGTCGCGCAGGGCCGGCACGAGCGAGGAGTCGACGTCGCGGACCTCGACCTCGACGTGCGCCGATCGCAGCGCATCGGCGACCCGGCGCCCCGCACGCAGCGACACGTCCCGTTCGTGGGAAAGCCCGCCCGCGAGCACGAGGACGCGACCGGGGTGCGCACCCGACTTCTTTCCTGACTGCGGCATTCGGCGGTTCCTCTCAGGTGAGGTCGGTGTTGGGGGTGTCGTAGGAACGCTGCAGCGCGTGCGTGGAAGGCCCGAAGGTCTCCACCAGGTCGAGCTCCTCCTCGATGACCGCCGCGAGCCGGCGGACACCCTCGCGGATCCGCTCCGGCGTCGGGTAGCAGTAGGACAGCCGCATGCACTGGCTGCCGTACCCGTCGGCGTAGAACGCGGTACCCGGGACATAGGCGACCCTGGCCGTGACCGCACGCGGCAGCATCGCCTTCGCGTCCAGCCCGGGCGGCAGCGTCAGCCAGACGTAGAAGCCACCCTCGGGCACCGTCCACGTCGTGCCGGTGGGCATCAGGTCGTGGAGTGCGGCGAGCATCGCGTCACGCCGCTCGCGGTAGAGCTCGCGGAAGGCCTTGACCTGACCCATCCAGTCCTGGCCGGCCAGGTAGGAGGAGATCATCAGCTGGCTGAACGACGGTGGGCACAGCGTCGAGGACTCCTGCGCCAGCACCAGCTTCTCGCGTACGGCGTGCGGGGCCAGCGCCCAGCCCACCCGCATCCCCGGGGCGAAGGTCTTGGAGAACGACCCGAGGTAGACCACCCGCTCGCTCTCGTCCGCGCGCAGCGCACGGCGTGGGCTCTCGTCGAAGCCGAGCAGACCGTAGGGGTTGTCCTCGAGCACCAGCACGTCGTGCTCGCGGGCGATGTCGAGGATCTCCTGGCGCCGCGGCAGCGACAGAGACACTCCGGCCGGGTTGTGGAAGTTCGGGATCGTGTAGAGGAACTTCACCCGCTTGCCGGACGCCTCCAGGGTGGCCAGGGCGTCCCGGAGGGCGGCGGGGCGGAGCCCGTCGTCGTCCATCTCGACGTGCACGACGTCGCACTCGTAGGCGCGGAAGACGCCCAGGGCACCGACGTAGGAGGGCGCCTCGCAGATCACCACGTCGCCGGGGTCACAGAAGATCCGGGTCACCAGGTCGACTGCCTGCTGCGACCCGACCGTCACCACGACGTCGTCCGGGTGTGCATCGATGCCCTCGAGCCGCATCACGTCGCAGATCTGCTCGCGCAGCTCGGGCGCGCCCTGGCCGGAGCCGTACTGCATCGCCACGGCGCCCTGCTCTGCGACGAGCTCCTGCACCATCTCGCCGATGCTGTCGAGCGGGAGGCCGGAGATGTTGGGCATGCCGCCGGCGAGGGAGACCACCTCGGGCCGGCTCGCCACCGAGAACAGCGCGCGAATCTCGGAAGCGGTCATGCCCCGCGTGCGGGCGGCGTACCGCTCGACGTAGGTGTCGAGACGGGTCTCCCGTCGGGGCCGGGCCGGCTGTTGCTCCATCGACGACCCTTTCTGCTCTGCGGCGACGTGGCCTCGGACTACGATGCTGAGTCAACAGATTGTCGCGTGTCGAGGTCGGGGTGCGTGCAGTGGGTTCAACCAGCAGACACATCGGTGCGGTGTTCAGCCTCGCGCTCCTCGGTGCAGCCGCGGGATTCGCGGCCGGCTTCCTGGCCGGACTGCTGCGACGCCGGCCGCGTACGCCGTACCCGCCGCCGGCCGAGAGCAACGCTGCAGACGAGGAGGGCTGAGCCATGGGTCGGCGCCTCGTGAACCTCACTCTCGACAACGTCGACGACCTGCCGGCGCGGTGCCGCAGCTGCGTGTTCTGGGAGCTCGATCCGGTGGCCGGCGAGCGGGCGGTGGAGGCCGGCGACCCGGGGCTGGAGAAGGAGGCTTGGCTGTCCGGCGTGCTGCTGGACTGGGGCTCCTGCGGACGGGTGCTCTACGTCGACAAGGCTCCGGCGGGCTACGTGCTGTTCGCGCCGCCCACGCACGTGCCACGGTCCGTCGCCTTCCCCACCTCGCCGGTGAGCGGCGACGCGGTCCTGCTGGTCACCGCTCAGGTGCTGCCGGAGTTCCGCGGTGGCGGGCTCGGGCGGGTGTTGGTGCAGACCGTGGCCAAGGACCTGATCAAGCGCGGCGGCATCAAGGCGATCGAGGCCTTCGGCGTGACGGAGGCTTTCGCCGACCGCACCAGCTGTGTGGTGCCGGCCGACTATCTCGCGGCGGTCGGATTCAAGACCGTGCGTCCGCACCACCGGTTCCCGCGGCTGCGCCTGGACCTGCGGAACGCCATGACCTGGAAGGAGGACGTCGAGGTGGCGTTGGAGCGCATCCTGGGATCGATGCGCCCCGCGATGAGTCCGGAGCCGGCCCGGCCTGCACCGGTGCGCCGCGGCGCGCCCGAACACGTCGATGCCCCCGCCGGCTGATCCGACGGGGGCATCGAGCGGAGGGTTCAGGACTCGAGGACGTCGCTGAGGTCGCCCAGCAGCGCGGCCTTGGGCTTGGCGCCGACGATCGTCTTGACGATCTCGCCCTTGTTGAACACCGCCATCGTCGGGATGCCGGTCACCCGGTACTGCGCCGGGACCTGGGGATTCTCGTCGACGTTCATCTTCACGATCTGCAGCTTGTCGCCGTGCTCGACTGCGATCTCCTCGAGGATCGGGGCGACCTGACGGCACGGGCCGCACCACTCCGCCCAGAAGTCGACGAGCACGGGCTTGTCGGCTCCGAGGACGCTGGTCGAGAAGTCGGCGTCGGTGACAGCGGGAAGGTTTGCCACGGTTGCTCCTTGGATTGCGGCTTGTGCGTGAGTGGTCGCTGACGTCAGACGTCGGCGGTAGCGGTGTTCTCGGTGACGATCTCGACCTCGGCTGTCGCGAGCGCCTCGGCCTCGGTCGCGGTGACGTCTCCGGCGGTGGACGCGACGTGGTCCAGAGCCGCGAGGAAACGCTCGGCGTCGAGAGCCGCGGCGCACCCGGTGCCGGCCGCGGTCACCGCCTGCCGGTAGGTGTGGTCGACGAGGTCACCGGAGGCGAACACACCGTCGATGTTGGTCCGGGTGCTGGGCGCGTCGACGAGCACGTAGCCCTCGTCGTCGAGGTCGACCTGCCCGGTGAAGAGCTCCGAGCGCGGGTCGTGCCCGATGGCGATGAACAGCCCGGTCGCATCGATCCGGCGCTTCTCACCCGTCTTCGTGTCCCGGAGGACGACCCCGCTGAGCTTGTCGTCGCCGATCAGCGAGTCGACCTCGCTGTTCCACGCGAACTCGATCTTGGGGTCCTTGAAGGCGCGGTCCTGCATGATCTTGCTCGCCCGCAGCGCGTCACGGCGGTGCACCAGCGTGACCTTGCGGGCGAACCGGGTCAGGAAGGTGGCCTCCTCGACCGCGGAGTCACCGCCGCCGACGACGACGATGTCCTGGTCCCGGAAGAAGAAGCCGTCACAGGTCGCGCACCAGCTGACACCGTGGCCGGAGAGCCGGTCCTCGTCCGGGATGCCGAGCTTGCGGTAGCGCGAGCCGGTGGCCAGCACGACCGCACGGGCGCGGTGCTGCGTGCCCGCGCTGTCGGTGACGACCTTGACCGCACCGGTCAGGTCCACCTCGGTGATGTCGTCGGAGACCAGCTCGGCGCCGAAGCGCTCGGCCTGGCTGCGGAGGTTGTCCATCAGCTCCGGGCCCATGACGCCCTCGGGGAAGCCGGGGAAGTTCTCCACGTCGGTGGTGGTCATCAGCGCACCACCGGCTGTCACCGAGCCCTCGAATACCAGCGGGCGTAGATCGGCGCGGGCGGCGTAGATCGCCGCGGTGTAGCCGGCTGGACCGGATCCGATGATGATGACGTCGCGCACGTCGTCAGGCACGTCGCTCTCTCCTTGCACGGACGCTGCGGGTGCGTCCTCGGGTTGCGTCTCTCACGAGACCGCCACGCGAGCGAGGCGGTCACCTGTGTGAACCGATCCTAAGCGCCGTGCATTCCCGAGCGACAACGGCGCGGCCGGAGGCGGCGGGCTCAGCGGCTGAGCTGGGTGCGTTCGAGCACCCGCGGCTGCGGCCGGCAGGTCACCAGCGCACCCGTGACCTCACGCTGCGTGCTGACCGCATCGCCCAGGAAGGCGACCGCGCCCGGACCGCCGTCCACGCGTACGGCGTACGACGTACCGGCCCAGCCGGGGTCGCCCAGCGCCGCACCGACACAGGCGGCTCGCTGGCGCAGGGGCAGCACCGCCCAGGTGCGGAGTACACGCTCGATCAGGGCGGTCCGCGTCGCGTCCTGAGGCGCGACGGCAGGAGGCTCACCGGAGGTCGGGCCCTGCTGCGGGACCTTGAGACCCTCCTGATCGGCGCCGCCGTCAGCCTCGGGCGCCGACGCCGCCTCCGGAGCGGGCTCCGCCCTGCCGCTCACCGCGTCCCCCTGGCCGGACTGCCCCGCGAGGGGACCGAGCTCGGACAGCACGGTGCCGCCCACGGCGACGACCACGACCGCGGCAGCGGCCGCCAGCAGCGCCCTGCCCAGCCGACCACGCCGTCGCCGGACGCCCTGGAGCGGCACGACGCCTGAGGCTTCCTCCCGGATCGCCTCCTCCAGCCGCTGCTGCACGTGGGGTGG
>Ga0075331_1000183_pt1 | contig 13718 bp, 21 predicted proteins | sample MayberrySE_TuleA_FD_120090 | JGI IMG/M metagenome (GOLD analysis project Ga0075331, IMG submission 120090) | Natural and restored wetland microbial communities from the San Francisco Bay, California, USA, that impact long-term carbon... | ecosystem: Environmental > Terrestrial > Soil > Wetlands ... | reverse complement strand
GTACAGCTTCTGCGGCATCGAGCTCGAGCAGACGGCCCAGCTGAAGATCGCGGTGCGCCCGCTCGGCACCGGCACCCGGGTGTTCGTCGACTCCCCGGAGCACTGCGGCGGCGCGGGCACCGGCTCCGTGCAGGTCCGAAACAGCGCGAATGTCCTGAACCTGAACTCGGACCCCACGACGTTCCAGCTCTACCTGCTGGGCAGCGCAAGCATCGCGACCTACGTCGCATTCGACGGCGTCGACTTCCCGATGGACCTCGTGATGGCCGTCTACGCGCCCTACTCCACGATCCGCATCAAGGGCGACACTCATCTCTCGGGGGCGATCGCCTCCAAGGCGATCGACCTCCAGAACAGCGCGCGGATCACCTACCACGAGCGGATCGCGGACATCACTACCGGCAGCCCGCTGCGCCTCTACCGGCCGGAGCACTACCTCGAGTGCACCTCTGTGGCCACGTCAACGACGCCGGACTCGGGCTGCTGAGCCATGGCGCCAAACCCAACAATCGTCCAGCCGGCTTGGTCGCGCCGGTCTGGTCTGACACCATCCTTGAGCGGCCGGAGCCAGGGAAGGTAGGCCATGGGAATCTTTCGTTCGAGCACGAGGCACACGCACCGGCACGCGCCGGCGCAATCCTGCGGCTGCGGCCGCGCGGCCCGGCGCCAGAAGCTCTGCCACTTCTGCCTCTCGGAGTCCGGAGTGGCCCTGCCGGTCGCGCTCGCGGTCGTGATGGTCGTGAGCGCCCTGGCCTCCGTGGCCGCCCGCGCCGCGATCGTCTCGAACAACCAGACCGACCGCGACGTGCGGGTGAAGCAGGCCACGCAGGCCGCGTACGCCGGCCTGCAGGCGCTGCGCTACCAGATCAACCTCCTGCAGCCGCCTTCCACGCACTGCGTGCTGAAGAACGTCACGACCGGCGCGCTCACCGTCGCGGTCACGCAGTCGAACGGCTGGTGCGAGCCGCAGGCCGAGGACCTCGGCAACGGCGCGAGCTACACGGCCCGGATCTCTGCCGGAACGAACATCACGTCGAACAACCAGCTGCTGTCGACGCGGCGAATCGTCTCGACCGGCGAGGCCCGCGGCGTGCGCCGGCGCGTCGCGCTGTCCGTGAACGCCGCCACCGGCGCACCGATCTTCCCGCCGGGCTACGCGATCACGAGCCTCAATTCGGTCGACTTCGGCAACAGCGTCCGGATCGCCGGCGGCCTGGCGTCGACCGGGAACGTGACACTGCGCAACACCGCCGAGGTGTGCGGGCCGGTCACCCCGGGCCCGGGCAAGACGCTCGCGTTCCACAACAGCGCCGGCGTCTGCGGTGGGTTCTCGACCACGCCGGCCCAGCAGGACTTCCAGCTCCAGCCCGTGGACCTCGAGGGCAGCACCGCGACCAACGACGACGCCCGGATCACGGCCGCCGTGACGGGCACCGGGAGCCCCGCGGACACGTGTACGTCCTGCGACCAGATCGAGTGGGACCCGCTCACACGCGTGCTGAAGCTGCGCAACGACTCCACGCTCACGCTGAGCGGAGACGTCTACAGCTTCTGCCAGCTCGAGCTGCACAACAGCGCCCAGCTGATCATCGCGGCGCGGGACCCCAACTCCCCGATGAAGGCCTTCATCGACACCCCGGAGAGCTGCGGGACCGGGCTCGGCAACGCGGTGTTTCGCAACAACACCGGCATCGTGAACCTCAATTCCGATCCGACGACGTTCCAGATCCGGGTCGCGGGCAGCGACACCACGGCCACCAGCGTCTCGTTCGAGAACAGCTTCGACTCGACGATGATCATGGCGGTCTACGCGCCGAACTCGACGGTCACGATGCAGAACAATCTCTCCCTGATCGGCGCGCTCGCCGGCAAGCAGGTGAACCTCCACAACAACACCCAGCTCACCTACCACGAGCGGATCGGCGACATCGCCAGCGGCAGCTCGCTGCGCGTGTACAACGACCAGGACTACGTCGAGTGCGCGGTCGACGTCGCGGGCGCGCTGCCCGACGACGGCTGCTAGTAGGAAACGGATTCCAGGCAGAGGCCGTGCGCGGCGGCCGTCGGGCCGGCGCTGTCCCGGGGCGCCCCCTGCAGCAGTCGCTCGAACTCCTGGACCGAGCGACGGCCGGCGCCCGCCTCGAGCATCGTCCCGACCAGCACCCGGACCATGTGGCGCATGAAGGTGTCCGCCTCGATCCGGAACTCCAGCACCTCGCCGGTGCGGCGCCACCCGGCCGAGAGGACGTCGCGCTCGAACCGCACATGCTCGGTCTGCACCGGCGTGAACGCCGTGAAGTCGTGGGTCCCCGCCAGGGCCGCCGCGCAGTCGTGCAGCGCGGCCTCGTCCAGGGAATGCGGCCACCAGAGCGCGCGATCGGCCAGGAACGGGCTCGGCGCCGCCCGCGCCAGGACGCTGTAGCGGTAGGTGCGCGACCGCGCGTCGTGCCGCGCGCTGAACCCCGCCGGCGCAACCTCAGCCGACAGCACGGCGACGTCATGAGGCAGGACGCCGTTCAACGACCGCATCAACCGCCCAGGCTCCACCTCCCCATCAAGAGAGAAGCTGACCACCTGCCCGAGGGCATGAACGCCCGCATCGGTCCGCCCCGCCACGGAGAGCGAGGGCACGCTGCCGAGCAGCGTGCCGAGCGCATCACCCAACGTCTGCTCCACGGTCCGCAGCCCCGGCTGCGCGGCCCACCCACGAAAGCGAGCACCGTGATACTCCAAGACCAGCTTGAGGGTCAAAGACGCCTCGTAAGGGACGCCGGGAATGGGGTCAGCGAGGATTTCCGCCGAATGGCGCCGAGTCGACCCCATTTCCGGCGGCCCGCCACCGGTGCACCGAGCTAGACCAGCTCGAGAAAAACCATCTCGGAGGAGTCACTGCGCCGCGGCCCCAGCTTGAGGATCCGCGTATAGCCCCCCGGCCGCTCCGCGTACCGCGGCGCGATCTCCTCGAACAGCTTGTGCACCACGAACTTGTCCTGGTTCAGCGTGGCCAGGGCCTGCCGGCGGGCGTGCAGGTCGCCGCGCTTGGCGAGGGTGATCAGCTTCTCCACCTCCGGCTTGATCACCTTCGCTTTCGCCTCCGTCGTGCGCACGCGCTCGTGCTGCAGGACCTGCCCGCACATGTTGCGGATCAGGGACTTGCGGTGCCCCGCGTCGCGGGAGAGCTTGTTGCGCTTCTTCTGGTGCCTCATCGCCGTTGCCGCGCACGCGGCTCGCGGAGTCTAATCGTCCCGCAGCCCCAGGCCGCGCACCCGAAGGGTCTCCTTGACCTCCTCGATGCTCTTGCGGCCGAAGTTCGGGATCGCGCTGAGCTCGTTCTCCGACTTCTGCACGAGGTCCCCGATCGTCTGGATGCCGGCGCGCTTCAGGCAGTTGTAGGAGCGCACGCCGAGCTCCAGCTCCTCGATCAGGATGTCGTCCATCCCGTCGGCGGCGGGGACCGCCGCGAGCCCGGCCGCGCCGTCGCCCGCAGCGTCGCCGGGCGGCAGCCGCAGGCCCTCGATCCGCGAGGGATCCGTGAAGATCGACAGGCTCTGGATCAGCACCTCGGCCGCCTCGCGCAGGGCCGCCTGCGGGTCGACGGAGCCGTCCGTCTCGATGTCGAGCGTGAGCTTGTCGAAGTCCGTGCGCTGACCGACGCGCGCCGCCTCGACGTTGTACGCCACCCTGCGCACCGGCGAGAAGATCGAGTCGATCGGGATCACGCCGATCGGCTGCTCGGGGGACTTGTTGCCCTCCGCCGGCCGGTAGCCCCGGCCGCGGCCGATCGTCAGGTACATCTCGAGCTTCGCCTTCTTGTCCAGCGTCGCGATGTGCGCGTCGGGGTTCAGGATCTCGACCCCCGACGGGAGGTCGATGTCGCGCGCCGTCACCTCGCCCGGCCCGCTCGCGATCAGCGGCGCCTCGATCTCACCCGCGTCGGTGTGCATCCGGCAGACGACGTCCTTGAGGTTCAGCACGATGTCGGTGACGTCCTCGGTCACGCCCTTGATCGTCGAGAACTCGTGCGCCACGCCCTCGATCCGCACCGACGTGACCGCCGCTCCGACCAGCGACGAGAGCAGCACGCGGCGCAGCGAGTTGCCGAACGTGTAGCCGAAGCCCCGGTCGAGGGGCTCGACGGTGAAGCTGCCCTTGTTGTCCTCGATCTCCTCGGCGGTGATCCTGGGTACCTGAAAGTCCAACACTTTGGGATTTCCTCCAGTGACCGGCTGGACGCCGGCCCTAGTGAACCCGCACGTGGTCTCGCCGCGTGCGGCTTATGTTCCTACTTCGAGTACAGCTCGACGATGAGCTGCTCTTGCACGGGCGCGCTGATCTCGTCCCGCTCCGGGAGCCGCAATACGTTCGCCACCAGCGAGTCGTAGTCGGCCTGCAGCCAGGCCGGCACGGTGGCCGTCACCTCCGTGGCCCCCCGGATCACCTCCGCCGCGCGTGAGTTCTCCTTGACGGAGATCACGTCGCCGGGCTTGACCTGGATGGACGGCACGTTCACGCGCCGGCCGTTGACCAGGAAGTGCCCGTGGCCGATGAGCTGCCGGGCCTGCCGGCGCGAGCCGGCGAAGCCGAGCCGCACCAGCACGTTGTCCAGCCGCCGCTCGAGCAGCCGCAGCAGGTTCTCGCCCGTGACGCCCGGCTGCCGGCTGGCCTTCTTGTAGTAGTTGCGAAACTGCTTCTCGAGCACCTGGTAGAACCGGCGTGCCTTCTGCTTCTCGCGCAGCTGGTGGCGGTACTCCGACTGGCGCACGCGCCCGCGGCCGTGGTCGCCCGGCGGATAGGGGCGCCGCTCGACCGAGCACTTGTCGGTCAGGCAGCGCTCGCCCTTCAGGAAGAGCTTCTGGCCCTCCCGGCGGCACTGCTTGCACTGTGGTGCTGTGTCTCTTGCCATTAGACCCGCCTCCGCTTACGCGGGCGGCAGCCGTTGTGCGCCTGCGGTGTCACGTCCTTCACGCCCGTCACCTCGAGCCCGGCGGCCTGCAGCGAGCGGATTGCCGTCTCGCGCCCCGATCCGGGGCCCTTCACGTAGCACTCGACCTTCTGGAGGCCGTGCTCCATGCCCTTCTTGGCTGCCGCCTCGGCCGTCACCTGGGCCGCGAACGGTGTCGACTTGCGCGAGCCCTTGAACCCGGCGCCGCCGGCCGACTCCCACGCGATCACGTTGCCCTCACGGTCGGTGAGCGTGACGATCGTGTTGTTGAAAGAGGTCTTGATGTGCGCCTGGCCCACCGGAATGTTCTTGCGCACCCGGCGGCGCCCGCGGGATCGACCCGGTCTGGCCTGCGGCATCGGCTAGTCGATCCTCTGCATCAGTGCTTGCCGACCTTCTTCTTCTGCGCGATCTGCCCGCGCCGCGGGCCCTTGCGGCCGCGCGCGTTGGTCTTCGTGCGCTGGCCCCGCACCGGCAGCCCGCGGCGGTGCCGCTGGCCCCGGTAGGAGCCGATCTCCTGGAGGCGCTTCACGTCCTGCGAGCGCTCGCGGCGGAGGTCGCCCTCCACGGTCATCTCGTTGTCGATGACCTCGCGCAGCTTGATGACCTCGTCGTCGGTGAGGTCCTTCACGTACGTGTCGGGTGAGATCCCGATCTTGCCCAGCACCTTCTGGGAGGTCGAGCGCCCTACGCCGTAGATCGACGTGAGCCCGATCTCGACGCGCTTGTTGAGCGGGATGTTGACGCCTGCGATCCGTGCCATCGGTGTCCTAACCCTGCCTCTGCTTGTGCCGGGGGTTCTGGCAGATCACGAGCACCACCCCGCGGCGGCGGATCACCTTGCACTTCTCGCACATGGGTTTGACCGAGGCTCGTACCTTCACGTTCGTCCGATGATTCGAGAGATTGCCCTGCCGGCCCCAGGAGACGGGCCGGCGAGCCCAACCGCCACGCCGCGGAAGCCCGCGCGTGGACCGGGGAATGCTAGCAGAGGAAGGGCAGCCGCCCACCTCGCGATCAGGCAGCGGCGCGGTCCTCTTGCAGGTGCCACGGCGTCAAGATCCGGGGACCGTCGGCGGTGACGGCGATCGTGTGCTCGAAGTGGGCGGTGAGGGAGCCGTCCTCGGAGTAGATGGCCCAGCCGTCCTCACCCAGGCGGACCGCCGGGCCGCCCACGCACACCATCGGCTCGACGCAGAACACCATGCCCTCATCGAGCCTCACCCCGCGGCCCGGCTCGCCGAAGTTCGGCACCTGCGGGTCCTCATGCATCTGGCGCCCGATGCCGTGGCCGACGAGGGACCGGATCACGGAGAAGCCCTCGTCCTCGACCCGCTGCTGGACGGCGTGGGAGACGTCGCCGAGCCGGCTGCCGGGCCGGCACTGATCGACCGCCGCCTCGAGCGCCTCGCGCGTCGCCTTCAGGAGGCGGCCGGCGACGGGGCTCACGGGCCGCAGCGCCAGCGTCAGCGCGGCGTCCGCCACCCACCCCTCGTGCTCGACGCCCACGTCGATGGAGATCACGTCCCCGGCGGACAGCTCGAACTCGCCGGGGATGCCGTGCACGACCATCGAGTTCGGCGAGGTGCAGACCGACTTCGGGAAGCCGCGGTAACCGAGGAACGCGGGCTCGCCGCCGCGGGCGCGGATGAACTTGTCGCCGGCGCGGTCGAGGTCCTCGGTCGTGACCCCGGGCCTGCACATGCCGCGCAGCATCGCGAGGCAGCCCGCCACGATCTCGCCCGCGGCGGCCATCGCCTCGACCTCCTCGGCGGTCTTGCGGACGATCACACCTGCTCCTCGAACCGAACGGCGGCGAGCGTCGCGCGGATCTGGTCCCCCACCTCGTCCGGGCTGCGGGAGCCGTCCACCCGGCGCAGGATGCCCTGGCGCTCGTAGTAGCCGATCACGGGCGCGGTCTTCTCGCGGTACTGCCGGCGGCGGTGCTGGATCACCTCGGGCGGGACGTCGTCGCGCTGCACGAGCCGGCTGCCGTCCACGTCGCACCGGTCCGGGTGCTTGGGCGGGTCGAACGCCATGTGGAAGTTGTGCTGCCCCTTCACGCACACGCGCCGCTGCGACAGGCGCTGGACCACCGCGTGCTCGTCGACGTCGATCAGCAGGGCCGCGTTCAGCGTTCGCGCGAGCTGCTCGAGCTCTTCGTCCAGCGCCTGGGCCTGGCGCTCGGTGCGCGGGAAGCCGTCGAGGATGAACCCGTTCGCCCGCTCGTGCTGGAGGCACTCCTTGATCATCGCGATGATCAGGTCGTCGGGCACGAGGTCGCCGCGGTCCATGTACTCCTTCGCCTTCGTGCCGAGCTCGGTACCGTCGCGAACGGCGTCGCGGAGGATGTTCCCGGTCGCGATGTACTGCAGGCCGAAGTCCTCCTGGAGGCGCGCCGCCTGGGTGCCCTTCCCGGCGCCGGGAGGGCCGAGCAGGACGATGTTCAGCTCCGACATCGGGTATGGGGAGCGGGCGGCGCCCTACTTGAGGAAGCCCTCGTAGTTGCGCATCATGAGCTGCGCCTCGAGCTGCTTCACGGTGTCGAGCGCGACTCCGATCGCGATCAGGAGTGAGGTGCCGCCGAAGTAGAAGTTCGCGCTGGTCTGGTTGAAGAGCAGCGTGGGCATCGCCGCCACGGCGCCCAGGAACAGCGCACCCGGGAACGTCAGCCGCGCGAGGATCCGGTCCAGGTACTCGGCCGTCGGCCGGCCCGGTCTCACCCCGGGGATGAACCCGCCGTACTTCTTCAGGTTGTCGGCCTGGTCGACCGGGTTGAAGGTGACGGCCGTATAGAAGTAGGTGAAGATGAAGATGAAGAAGACCTCTCCGAGCACGAATGCCCAACCGTTCGGGTTGAAGAAGGCGGAGATGTCCTGCGCCCAACCCGCCTGGCTGAGCTCTCCGATCGTGGGCGGGAACGCCATGATCGAGGCCGCGAAGATGACGGGGATGACACCGGCCATGTTCACGCGGAGCGGCAGGTAGGTCGACCCGCCCTGTGTCATCCGGCGGCCGACGACGCGCTTCGCATACTGCACCGGGATGCGCCGCTGGCCCTCCTGGATGAACACGATGCCGACGATCACGGCCAGCGCGATGAAGGGCATCATCACGACGAAGACCTGGTCGGGGTTCGTCCACCAGCCCGAGACGCCCGGCAGCAGGCCGGCGACGATCGACGCGAAGATCAGCAGCGAGATGCCGTTGCCGATGCCGCGCTGGGTGATCAGCTCGCCCATCCACATCAGCAGCGTCGTGCCCGCGACCAGGGTCACCACGATCAGGAACAGCTTCCCGAACGTGAGAACGCCGACGATGCTCTCGCCCGACTGGCGGCCGATCGTGCGGAACAGGAACACGAAGCCGATCGACTGTGCGGACGCGAGTGCGACCGTCAGGTAGCGCGTGTACTGCGTGATCTTCTGCTGGCCGACCTCGCCCTCCTTCTGGAGCTTCTCCAGCGTCGGGACCGCGACCGTCAGCAGCTGCAGGATGATCGACGCCGTGATGTAGGGCATGATCCCGAGCGAGAAGATCGCGAAGTTCTGCAGGCCACCGCCGGAGAAGAGGTTCAGGAACCCGAGGATGTTCGAGCCGCTGAAGCTGTCACCGACGGCCTCGACGGCATCGACGTTCACGCCCGGCACCGGCATGAAGGCGCCGAAGCGGTAGAGCGCCAGGATCAGCCCGGTGAACATGATCTTGCGCCGGATCTCCGGGACGCTGAATGCGCTCGCGATCGTCGCGATCATGCCGCCGCCCCGCCGTTCTTCTCCACCACCGTGCACGTCCCGCCGGCGCCCTCGATCGCCTCGCGCGCCTTGACGCTGAAGGCGTGGGCCGACACGACGAGGCTCTTGCGCTCGAGCGCGCCGCGGGCGAGGATCTTCACCGGCACGTCCTTGCGCGTCGCGAGGCCGCGCGCACGCAGCGTGTCGGGGGTGATCTCGGCTCCGTCGTCGAAGCGGTTCAGGTCCACGAGGTTCACGGGCTGGGTGTGCGTGCGGAAGGGCTCGAACGGCATCGACTGCTTCTTGTGGGGGCCGCGCAGCTTGCGCATCCGCATGTGAAGCGGGTTCTGACCGCCCTCGTAGCCCGCCTTGCGCTTGTTCCCCGACCGCGCGCCGGCGCCCTTCTGGCCGCGGCCGGACGTCCTGCCGTAACCGGATCCCTGGCCGCGCCCGACGCGCTTGCGCGGGCGGCGGGCGCCGCGCGGCGGCGCGAGGGTGTGCAGGCCGATCTGCGAGTCGTCAGGAGCCATCGCCGGCCTCCTCGACGGTCACGAGGTGGGACACCCGGTCGATCATGCCGCGGGTCGCGGGATTGTCGGGGCGCGTCGACGTGGAGCCGATCTTGCGCAGCCCGAGGGCCCGCAGCGTCTCCCGCTGGGCCCGGTCGCTCCCGTTCGCGCTGCGCAGCTGCCTGATCTGGACCGTGCTCGCCATCCCCGGTTACTCCTGTGCCGCAGCGGCCGGGGCGGGCTCGGTGGCAGCCGCCCCGTCGCCCTCCGGCTGGGTGGAGCGCAGGCCGAGGACCTCGGACACCGTCTTGCCGCGCAACTCCGCCACGTCCTCGGGCCGGCGCAACGACTTCAGGCCGGTGACCGTGGCCTTCGTGAGGTTGATCGGGTTCTGGGCGCCGAGGCTCTTCGAGAGCACGTCCTTGATCCCCGCCAGCTCGAGCACGGCGCGCACGGGCCCGCCCGCGATCACGCCCGTGCCCTCGGAGGCCGGCTTCAGCAGCACCTGGCCCGAGCCGTACCGGCCCATCACCTGGTGCGTGATCGTGGACCCGTGCTTCGGCACCCTGAACAGGCTCTTCTTCGCGCGCTCGACGGCCTTCTGGATCGCAAGCGGGACCTCGTTCGCCTTGCCGTAGCCGAAGCCGACGATCTGGTCCTCGTCCCCCACGACGACGAGCGCGGTGAAGGAGAAGCGGCGGCCGCCCTTGACCACCTTGGCGACGCGGTTGATCGCCACGACGCGCTCCTGGAGGTCGAGTCCCTGGGGGCTTATGCGCTGGTCACGAGGCATCGGCTGAGGGTACTAGAGAGGGATTCGCGAACGTCCGGGTGGGTTAAAGCCGCAGGCCTCCGGCCCGGGCCCCTTCGGCGAGCGCCTTCACCCGTCCGTGGTAGCGGTAGCCGCCACGGTCGAAGACGCACGACTCCACGCCCGCCTCCCGGGCGCGCTCGGCGAGGAGCTCACCCGCGCGGGTCGCCTGCTCCAGCGGCTTCAGCGCGCGCAGGTCCGGCTCGAACCAGCGCACGGAGGCGACGGTGTGCCCGCGCTCGTCGTCGACGAGCTGCGCGACCACGCCGCGGTTGGAACGGAACACCGACAGGCGCGGGCGCTCCGCCGTGCCCGACACCCGCGAGCGGATCCGGCGCCGCCGCCGGCCGCGGCGGGCGCTCTTCTCGATCGTCGCGGTCGTCACGCCCGCTTGCCCACCTTGCGCGCGACGTATTCCCCGGCGTAGCGCACGCCCTTGCCCTTGTACGGCTCGGGCGGGCGGAGCTTCCGGATGCGGGCAGCGATCTCGCCGACCGCCTGCTTGTCGATCCCGCGCACGACGATCTGGGTCGGTGCGGGCACCTCGAAGTCGATCCCCTCGGGGGCGTCGACGCGGACCGAGTGCGAGAACCCGAGTGCCAGTTCCAGCGTCCTGCCCTTCAGGTTGGCGCGGTAGCCGACGCCCTGGATCTCGAGGCGCTTCTCGAAGCCGTTCGTGACGCCTTCGACCATGTTGAAGATCAGGGACCGCGTGAGCCCGTGGAGCGCGCGGTGCTCCGGGCGGTCGGTGGGCCGCTTGACGAGCAGCGTCGAGTCCTCGCGCTCGATGGACAGGTCCCGCGAGACCGTCTGCGACAGCTCGCCCTTGGGGCCCTTCACCCGCACGAGGGTGTCCTCGACGGCGACGTCAACGCCGGCGGGGATGGTGATGGGGAGTCTTCCGATACGGCTCATCGCGCGTGCAGCACCAGTTACCAGACGTAGGCCAGGATCTCGCCGCCGACGTGCTCGTCGCGCGCGCGGTACGCGGTCATCACGCCCCGGGAGGTGGTCACGATCGCGGTGCCCATGCCGCCCAGCACCCGCGGCAGGCCATCGGCGTCCGCGTATTGCCGGCGGCCCGCCTTCGACACGCGGCGCAGCCCGCTGATCACGGGTTGGCGGTCCTCCGTGTACTTCAGGCGGATCTTCAGGACGTCGAACTCGGTGGTGCCCTTCGCCTTCCGCGCCCCGGGCGGCTGGGTGGTCCGCTCGATGCCGAAGTCCTCGATGTAGCCCTCCTCGCGCAGGACGCGGGCGATCTCCTGGTTCAGCCGCGAGGCCGGCACCACCACCTCCTGGTGGTCCGCGCCGAGCGCGTTGCGTATGCGGGTCAGGCAGTCTGCTACGGAATCGCTCAAGGTCGCTCCACTACCACGATGATTTGGTCATGCCGGGGATCATGCCCTCGTGGGCGATCTCACGCAGGCAGATCCGGCACAGGCCGAACTTGCGGTAATAGGCGCGCGCCCGGCCGCACCGGCGGCACCGATTGTAGTTACGGGTCTTGTACTTGCTTCCGCGCTGCTGGCGGACCACTTGTGATGTCTTTGCCATTCGCTCCTATTCGCCCTCTGTGCTTTTCTCCTCGGCGCCGGCAGCTTCCGCCTCCGGCGCGCCACCGTTCTCCGACGGCTCCTCCGCGGGCGGCTCGGGCTGCTCGGCGGCGAGCTCCTCGCGTGCCTCCTCCTGGGCGGCGCGCCGCTCTGCCGCCTCCTGCTCGCGTCGCAGCTCGGCGGCCGTTTGCTCCTCGCCCTCACGCCGGAACGGCATTCCCAGCAGGCGCAGGAGCTCGCGCGCCTCGTCGTCGGTATCGGCCGTGGTCGTGATCGTGACGTTCAGGCCGCGGACCTGGTCGATCGAGTCGTAGTCGATCTCGGGAAAGATGATCTGCTCGCGCACGCCAATCGTGTAGTTGCCGCGCCCGTCGAACGAGCGCGGGCTCAGGCCGCGGAAGTCGCGGATCCTGGGGATCGCGATCGACTGCAGCCGATCGAGCATCTCCCACATCCGCTCGCCCCGCAGGGTGGCGGTCACGCCCACCGGCATGCCCTCGCGCAGCTTGAAGCCGGCGATCGACTTCCGGGCCCGGCGCACGGCCGGCTTCTGCCCGGCGATCACCGCAAGCTGCTCCGCCGCCGCGTCGAGCATCGCCGTGTTCTGCTTTGCCTCGCCGACGCCCATGTTGAGCGTGATCTTCTGCAGGCGGGGAACCTGCATGACGCTCGAGTAACCGAACCGCTCGAGCAGCTGCGGCCTGATCTCCTCGATGTAGCGCTCCTTCAGCCGGGCCACTTATCGCTCCTGGAGCTTCGTGCCGCTCCGCACGGCGACCCGCTGGCGGGCGCCGTCGGCGGCGCGCTCGATCCGCACGCGCGAAGGCTTGTTGTCGCTCGGGTCCACCACCATCACGTTGGAGATGTGGATCGGGGCCTCCTTCTCGATCACGCCGCCGACCTTGCCGCCCCGCTGGGTCTCCTTCAGCGACCGCGGACGTTGATGGCGCTTCACGATGTTCAGGCCTTCGACGAACACGCGGCTCTTCTTCGGGTCGACGCGCAGCACGCGGCCCTGCTTGCCCGCGTCCTTGCCCGCGATCACCTGCACCGTGTCGCCGCTGCGGACCTTGATTGCCATGGTCAGAGCACCTCCGGGGCCAGGGACACGATCTTCATGAAGTTGCGCTCGCGCAGCTCGCGCGCGACCGGGCCGAAGATGCGGGTCCCGCGCGGGTTGTTGGCGTTGTCGATGATCACGGCCGCGTTCTCGTCGAAGGCGATGTAGGTGCCGTCCTTGCGCCCGAGCTGGCGGCGCGTTCGGACGACCACGGCGTGGACGACCTCGCCCTTCTTCACGGCCCCCTGCGGCGTTGCGCTCTTCACGGTCCCGACGATCACGTCGCCCACCCCGGCATAGCGCCGCCGCGAGCCACCTTTGACCCTGATGCACAGGAGCTCACGCGCGCCCGTGTTGTCGGCCACCTTGAGCCGTGTCTCCGCCTGGATCATGCGTGCGCGCCCCTACCTTGCCTTCTCCAGGACCTGCACCAGCCGCCACCGCTTGGTGCGGGACAGCGGGCGCGCCTCGACGACCCGGACCACGTCGCCCTCGCCGGCCTCGTTGCGCTCGTCGTGGGCGTGGAGCGTGGAGGACTTGCGCACGACCTTGCCGTACACCTGGTGGCGGCCGACGCGGTCGATGCGCACGGTGATCGTCTTGTCTCCCTTGCTGGAGACCACCACGCCCTGCTGCGTTTTGCGCACGCCGGGTGCATGCTCGGCCGAAGGTCCGGCATCCTGTCGCTCACCCGCGATTCTGCTCGCAGAATCGCGGTCTTTCCTCTTCGCGCGCCAGCGCTGCCGGGCCACGGCCTTCTTCGCCCGCTGCTCGGCGCGCTCGCGCGCACGGTCCTCCGGCGAGCGCGGCGGGCGCTGCTCGCTCGGCGCGGTCGCGCGGGCGCGCTTGCGCCGCTCGCGCGGCGAGAGCTGCTCGGCGGGCTCGGCCTCCGCGGCCGGCGCGCCCTCGGCCGCCGGCGCCTCCGCGGGCGCTTCCGCCTCCGCGGGCGCTTCCGCCTCCGCGCCCTCCTCCGGCGCGGCCTCGGCGGCCGGCTCCTGGGGCTCTTCTGATTGCTGCTGCTCTGGTTCCTCTTGCACTCGTTCCTCTTCCTACTTGCTCAGCTCGGTATCGACGTCGATGTCCCGCTCGCGCGCGACCGTCAGCGC
>Ga0075331_1000182_pt1 | contig 13805 bp, 11 predicted proteins | sample MayberrySE_TuleA_FD_120090 | JGI IMG/M metagenome (GOLD analysis project Ga0075331, IMG submission 120090) | Natural and restored wetland microbial communities from the San Francisco Bay, California, USA, that impact long-term carbon... | ecosystem: Environmental > Terrestrial > Soil > Wetlands ... | reverse complement strand
TGGCCTCCGTCATCGCGGTGTTCCCCGTGGTGTGGATCCTCGCCTCCTCGCTGAAGCCGGCCAACCGGATCCTCTCCAGCGAGATCAAGTTCATCGACCAGCCCACGCTGGAGAACTACACCCGGGTGCTGACCCAGACCGACTTCCCGACGTGGTTCATGAACTCCGTCATCACGGCGGCGTTCACGATGCTGTTCGGCGTCTTCATGGCGGCGACGGCGCGGTACGCGCTGAGCCGGTTCAACTTCCCCGGGCGCAGGTCACTGATGTGGACCTTCCTGATCACGCAGATGTTCCCCGTGGCGATCCTCATCGTGCCGATCTACACGATCATGTCGAACCTTGGGCTGATCAACACCCTGACCTCGTTGGTGATCGCCTACTGCACCGTGGCCGTCCCGTTCTGCACCTGGATGCTGAAGGGCTACTACGACACGATCCCCCGCGAGCTCGACGAGGCGGCGGCTCTCGACGGCCTGGGGCCCTTCCAGACGTTCTACCGGGTGATCCTCCCGCTGGCGCGTCCCGGCCTCGCGGTGACGATGTTCTACACCTTCCTCACCGCGTGGAGCGAGATCGCGTACGCGACCGCGTTCCTCCAGACCGACGACAAGTTCACGCTCGGCTACGGGCTGCAGACCTTCGTCCCGCAGTTCAACCAGCGGTGGGAGTACCTCACCCCGGCGGCGATCCTGGTCCTCGTCCCCGCGGCTCTGGTCTTCATGCTCGCCCAGCGGCACCTGGTGGGCGGTCTGGCGGCAGGCGCGACGAAGGGCTGACCACCCCTCCCCCAGCTCGACGGACTACCCCTCCTGCAGCTCCACCGACAGTGGCTCCGCGAGGTCTCCTCGCGGAGCCACTGTCGTCCCGGAGAGACCGAGCCAGCCGGCCAGGCTGCGCAGCTCCTCGGCCAGCTCGGCGGCGGTCTCCTCGGGAGCGTCGGGCTCGGCGTAGGCGCCGAGGACCAGGAGTACGCCGGAGCGGCGGTCCGCCTTGAGGTCGACCCGGGCGACCAGCCTGTCGCGGAGCAGGAAGGGCAGGACGTAGTAGCCGTGACGGCGCTGGCCCGCAGGCACGTAGATCTCGATGCGGTAGTGGAAGTCGAAGAGGCTCTCGGTGCGGGAGCGCTCCCACACGACGGGGTCGAACGGGCTGAGCAGGGCGCGAGCCCCGACTCGTCGCGGGACCTTGGCGTCGCGGTGGAGGTAGGCCGGGCGGTCCCAGCCCTCGACCGTGACCGGGAGCAGCTCGCCGCTCTCGACCAGGGTCACGAGCGCCGGCCGCGCGTCCTGGGACCGCATCCGGAAGTAGTCGCGGAGACAGGTCTCCGTGGCCACGCCGTGGGACACGGCCGCCCGCCTGACGAGCTCCACGTGGGCCTCCTCCGGCGTGGGCGTGGGCGCGGACAGCACCTCAGCGGGGAGCACCCGCTCGGGCACGTCGTAGAGCCGCTCGAACTGTGGCGTCCGCCCGGCGGCGGTGACCTCCCCGGCGTAGAAGAGGAACTCCAGGGCCTGCTTGGTCTCCGACCAGTTCCATCCCCAGTTCTCCTTGCCGGCACGAGGTAGGTCCCCCTCGACCTTCCGGGCCGTGACCGGACCGCGGTCGCGGACCTCCTCGAGCACCCAGGTGACGAGGTCGGGTCGGCGCTCGGCGATGCTACGGGGACCGCCCCAGGCCTCGGACCGGGCGCGCGACATGCGGTGCCGCATGAAGGGCCAGAGCTCGACCGGCATGAAGGCCGCCATGTGCGCCCAGTACTCGACGAGACGCCGAGGGGCGCGCTCGGCGGCGCGGTGCAGCAGGTCGGTGTCGTAGGGACCCATCCTGCTGAACAGCGGCATGTAGTGGGCGCGCTGCAGGACGTTCACCGAGTCGATCTGGAGCACGCCGGTGCGCTGCAAGGTCCGGCTGAGGGTGCGCAGCGTCGGACGGGTGTGCCGCGGGTCGGTGAACCCCTGCGCGGCGAGCGCGACCCGGCGCGCCTGGGCACGGCTGAGCGAACCGGCGACGGGTGGAGCTGCGAGGGGCGGAGCGGCGGACATGGAGGACATCATGCCCGAGCCCACCGACAGAGGACGGCCGACGGCCGACGGACGGCGAGACCCCTGGTCAGGGGATGTCGAGCAGCTTCTCCCGGACGGCGTACATGACAGCCTCCATGCGTGAGTGCAGCTGCAGCTTCTCCAGGATGTTGCGCACGTGGTTCTTGACGGTGTTCTCGCTGATGAAGAGCCGCTTGGCGATCTCACGGTTGTTCAGGCCCTGAGCCACCAGCTTCAGCACCTCGAGCTCACGGTCGGTGAGCCTGGGCGTCGGGACCTGCTGCCGCTCCGAACGGGTCATCTGCTTGAACTCGTCGAGCAGCTTGACCGCCATCGACGGGCTGATCAGCGACTGGCCCTCCGCCACGACGCGGATCGCCTGGGCGACCTCGTCGATCGAGGAGTCCTTGAGGAGGTACCCGGAGGCGCCGTTCTTCACGGCGTCGTACAGGTCTGCCTCCTCGTCGCTGACGGTCAGCATGATGATCTTCGCCGAGGGCGCGACGTCCTTGATCGAGACACAGGCCTCGATCCCGGAGCGCTTCGGCATCCGCACGTCCATGAGGACGACGTCAGGGACGGTCGTGGCCGCGAGCTCGGTCGCGGCCACGCCGTCTCCTGCCTCGCCCACGACCTCGATGTCTTCCTCGACACCGAGCAGCATGGTGAGTCCACGACGGAAGAGCTCCTGGTCGTCCACGACGACGACGCGGATCGGCTCACCGGCGTTCACACGCTCTTGAGGTACGGACACGAGAGGATCATGTCATGTGGTAGCGGGCGATGGGACGAAAACTTTCAACCACGCCGATGCGGGTCACTCCTGCCCCAGATCCAGCGAGATCACCCCGTAGTCGTACCCACGACGCCGGTACACGACGGAGGGCCGGTCGCTCTCCTTGTCGACGAACAGGAAGAAGTCGTGACCGACGAGCTCCATCTCGTAGAGCGCCTGGTCGAGCGTCATCGGGTCGGCGGGGTGCGTCTTCTCCCGCACGACCAGCGGCCCGTCTCCCATGACGGTGATCGGCCCGACGTGGCGGCTGGTCTCCTCACCCTCCTCGCTCGGGGCGACGCCGTTGGGCTCGGGCTCGATGCCGGCGAGCGCCTGGCCGACGGAGACAGGGGTGTGCCGTCCGCGGTGCACGCGCCGGCGGTCGGCCGCGCGGCGCATCTGGGTGGCCATCTTGTCCACCGCCATGTCGAGGGCCGCCATCTTGTCCTCCGCGGCTGCCTCCGCTCGAACCACCGGGCCCTTGGAGATCGCCGTCAGCTGGATCCGCACGGCTCGGTCGCTCTGGCGCGGGTTGCGCTCCTTGTCGACCTCGACCTCGACCCGCATGATGCGGTGGTCGTGCTTCTCGAGCCGGGTGAGCTTCTCCTCGACGTGACTGCGGAACCGGTCCGACACATCCATGTGCCGGCTCTTGACCACGATTTCCACGGCTAACCTCCCGGTAGTCTCGGTGAACGCGTCACCTGGGGTGTGTTGACCACCGACCAGCGGTGACCTTGAGAGCTGGAGATCCGTCCGGCCGACCTGGTCTTCGACCCCACAACCGCCTGCTGAGGTGCTCGCAGCTTCTCCGCCACTACTGACCTTCTCCCGTGGTCGCGCTGTATCTGACAGCACGCCCGAGGCAGGACTTACTTCTAAGCCGCACCGTGATCGGCGGTCACCGTCCTCGCTCGCATCCGTGGACACGCGCTGCGACGGCTGCGCCTTACGTGGACCGTTTCGCCTGCGACTGGCATCGGCTAGCCGACTGCCCGCACCGAGCTGCGCCTTCGAGGCTGCGCTCGGCCGGATCCTGTCGGTGCAACCACGGACCCGGACGGACTCCATGACTAGACGCTAGTGCCCGCCGGGGCAAAACGGTAGTCAACCCCACGACTACCTGCTCACACGGCCGAGTCACCCACCGTGGGAATGGTCCACTGGTCTGGCGAGCGTACGCCGGGTGGCCGCCACGACGGCGATCCCGGCCACCGCGATGCCTCGCGTCTCGAGGGCGCGCTGGGCCTCACGGACCGTCGCACCGGTCGTGATCACGTCGTCCACGACGACCACCAGCGGCGCCGTCCGTGCGTCCTGACCGACCAGCCGCGCCGCGGGACCGGCCGCGCACGACATGCTGCCGGCGAGGTTCCTTACCCGCTCGGCGGCACCGAGCCGGGACTGGTCCTCGGCCACCCGGACGCTCCGCAGGAGGCGCCGTGCGAAGGCTCGGACCCCCAGCCCCCGGAGTCGCGAGGCGGCGCGCTGCGTGATCCGGAGCAGGGGGTCGTGCCCCCGTCGGCGGACGACCGCAGCTCGTGACGGCACCGGGACGAGGAGCACCGGCCGAGGATCCTCCTGGGCCGACGCGGGTGCGCCGTCACGACCCACGTGCGCGAGCACGGACAGTGCCAGGAGGTCGCCGAGCGGTGCGGCCAGCGCGAACCGGTGCTGCTCCTTGTGGGCGTTGACCAGCAGCTTGATCGCGCCGTCGTACTCCCCGACGGCCACCGGTGGCGCCAGGCCCGGCGGGCACGGAGTTGGCCATCTCGTCTCCGCCCGAGTCGGCAGGGCGCGCCGGCACGCAGGGCACAGGACGCGACCGGCCCTGCCGCACACCGCGCACCGGCTCCCGAGGAGCAGGTCGAGGACGGCGTCGGGCACGACCTCAGGGTGCGGTGGCCCTTCCCGGATCGAGCCGTCGCCGACGTCGGGGTGTGCAGGAGAGAGGTCGTGACCTGCCTGTGGACGCGGAGCGGTCAGCCGACGAAGGTCGGGGCCATCAGTGGCTCGAGGACGGGCGCCTCGACCCACTGCCCGTCCCCCCCGAGCTCGTAAAGCTCACCCTCGGCTCCGCCGAGGAACATCGACGTGCTCGCCGACGGCGAGGACACCAGGCGCTCCGCCCGGCGCCGGAGGATCTCGGCCGTGGTGTCCACGTCGGCCACTGCCGTCGACCCGTCCACCAGCGCCATCAGCACCTGCGAGGACTGCGGGGTCGGCCCGGTGAGCACCGCGAGGCTGCCCGGACTGCGCCAGGCCACGTCCCGGATCTCGTCGATCCCGTCCTGCGCCAGCGGCAGGTCCACCGCGCGGGTGAGGCCGCGCACCCTGCCCGCCGGACCCCGCAGGACCCTGGCGACCACGAGCCGGTCCCCCGATCTCCCGGTCACCGCGGCCACGAGCCGGGTGCCGTCACGCGAGACCACGAACGCGGTGACGTCCTCGCCCTCGATCCCCGGAGCGTCCACGCGCGTCGCCACACCGCGGTTCACCACACGAACCGTGGCGCCCGTGTCCCTGCGGTCGACGAGCCAGGTCTGCCCGAAGACGTCCCATGCCGGCTGGAGCAGGTCCTCGCCCTTGTCGAAGACGACGTCGGTGTGCTCGGGTCCCGGCGGCTGGCCGTCCGCCTTGCCGCGGGGCGCGAGCACGACCGTCGTACCGTCCTCGGTCACCCCCGCGAGCTTCACGCCCGCGAGGTCCACGGCGACGTCGCGCAGGGCGTACTCCTGCGCGCCGAACCGACCGAGGATCTCGTCGCCGGCCGGGTCCACGGCGACCACCCGCCCGTCGTGGATGCCGAAGAGCTCCTGCGACGCCCACTGGACCGCGGGGTCGAACTGCGCCCAGGACGAGACGCTCTGGGGGCTCCCCGCGCCCGGGATGTCGATGGGCGAGCCCTCCACGGTGACCCGCATGGACTCCACCCCGGTCACCTGGCGCAGAGTCCAGGCGAGCTGGGACAACGCCATCTGCCGCGCCTCCCCCTCGAGGCTCAGGACCTGCCGGTTCAGCTCTACCTCGGCGATGCCCTCCGGTGAGACCGGCACCGAAAGGACGTACTTCGTGCCGCCGGGGATGAAGGTCCGCAGGACCCCGTCGAGCCGGGGGTGCGGGCCCTGCAGGAGCCGCGTCACCAGCAGGGTGGCTGCCTGCTCGCCCCGCGGGAGATAGGTGGGCTCGGGAACCAGCACCTTGGCCGTGGGGTCGAAGAAGTAGACGAAGTACTGCTGGTAGCGGCTGTCGAAGTGGCTGCGTGGGATGACCAGGGCGTCCGGAGGGTTCGTGATGCGCCACTCCCCTTGCTCCCGGGCGAGCTCGAGGTTGTAGTCGATGCCGTTGCCGTCGCCGACCTCCCCCAGCCAGCTGCCGCGGTCGTCGAGCTGGATCGTCTGCTCCAGGCTCACCTTGAACTCGCGCCCGCTGCCCGTCACGATCTTGGGGCCGTACACCACGGTGGACTTGTCGGGGAACCACCCCGAGCGAGCCTCCTCGGTGAGGAACTTGCGCGCCACGGCCGTGGACTGCGGCGAGGCCTGCATGGCACGGAGGAAGTCCTCGACGATCGCCAGCGGGGAAGACCCCGGCCGGGGCTCCGAGGGGGTGTAGTCGAAGGAGCCTGCCTCCTGGTCCACCGGCCCCTGGCCCGGCTCCGTGCTCACCGTGCCGGCGTCGGGCAGGCTTACGCAGCCGGCGAGGAGCAGCGACAGCACCGCGACCAGGAGTGCTGGGGACCGGCCCCTCATGGCAGGCCCGCCCTCTCGTCGTGCGGCGTCGGCCGCGGGGCTCGCCGCCGGCGGGCGTCCGCGGGCACCAGGGGCAACGGACTCATGGTCAGCGGGTCGCCGGCCCGTCTGGGCAAGGTGAGCCGGAACTGCGCACCCCTGCCCGGCTCACCCCAGGCCTGGAGCCAGCCACCGTGCAGGTGCGCGTCCTCGAGGGAGATGGCCAGCCCCAGCCCTGTCCCGCCGGTGCTGCGTGCACGGGCCGGGTCGGCGCGCCAGAACCGGTTGAACACCATCTGCGCCTGACCCTCGCGGAGGCCGACGCCGTGGTCTCGCACGGCCAGCGCGGTCGACTGGGAGTCGGCTGCCACGAGGATCTCGATGTCCCGGCCCTCGGCGTGGTCGACGGCGTTGGTCACCAGGTTGCGCACGATCCGCTCGACCCTGCGGGCGTCCACCTCCGCCACGCAGGGCTTGCCCGGGTCGCGCACCACCACCCGGGTGCCTCGGCGCTCGGCGAGGGGCATCGTGGACTCCGCGACACGGTGGGCGAGGTCGACCAGGTTGACGTCCTCGAGGTGGAGGACCGCCGCACCCGCGTCGAAACGGCTGATCTCGAGAAGGTCGGTGAGCAGCAGCTCGAAACGGTCGAGCTCCTTCTGGAGCAGCTCTGCCGCGCGGGCGGTCACCGGGTCGAAGCGGTCCCGTGCATCGTGGAGCACGTCGCCGGCCATGCGCACCGTGGTCAGCGGGGTGCGCAGTTCGTGGGAGACGTCGGAGACGAAGCGCCGCTGGACCCGCGAGAGCTCCTCGAGCTGCCGGATCTGCTTCTGCAGGCTCGCGGCCATCTGGTTGAACGACGTGCCGAGGCGGGCGATGTCGTCGTCCCCGCGGACCTGCATCCGCTCCTCGAGCCGCCCGGAGGCGAGACGTTCGGCCACCCTGCGTGCCATACGCACCGGTGTGACCACCTGACGGGTGACCAGCCAGGTGAGACCGCCCACGAGCAGCAGGAGCAGAGCCCCGCCCGTGAGCAGCGCACGCCGCACGAGCCCGAGGGTCTCCGCCTCGTCGGTCATCGGGAAGAGGTAGTAGAGGGTGTAGGTGCCACCGTCGCTCGGGACCTCGACCTGCGAGCCGACCACCACCGCGGGAACGTCCGGCCGGCCGCTGCCCTGCTCGTAGGCCAGCGTCGTGTAGGTCCACGACGTGCCCGGGGTCGTCTCGACGATGTCTCGGAGCCGGTCGGGGACGCTCGTGGTGAGGACGTCGGGCGAGTTGAACGTCCCGCCGGAGGCGGAGGCACCCCCCTCGCTGGTGCCCGCCACCGGCCCGTCGAGGATGACGTCGTACCCCTGCACGTCACCGCGCGCGACGATGCCGGCGACGAGCTGCGCGAGCTGTGCGGCGGAGTCGAACTCCGTGCCCGGCGCGCCCTCGAGGCGGCTCTGCGCCTCGTAGGCGCCACGCGTGGCCTCCGCGACGGAGTTGTTCGTCTTGCTGGTGACCAGACCGTCGGTGATCTGGCGCATCAGCACCCAGCCGACGAGCGTCACCACGACGGCGGAGAGCACCAGCGTGCTCACGACGACGCGGGCCTGGATCGAGCGTCGCCAGAAGGTCGCCGCCCGGCGCAGAGGGCCCACGAGTCTCATGTTGTCCGGCCTACGAGGCCCCGGCCTTGTAGCCGACGCCCCTCACGGTCAGCACGATCTCGGGGTTCTCCGGGTCGTGCTCGACCTTGGAGCGCAGCCGCTGGACGTGCACGTTGACCAACCGGGTGTCCGCAGCGTGCCGGTAGCCCCAGACCTGCTCGAGCAGCACCTCGCGCGTGAAGACCTGCCAGGGCTTGCGCGCAAGGCACACGAGGAGGTCGAACTCGAGCGGGGTCAGGGAGATCCGCTCCTCGCCGCGGGTCACCTGGTGGCCGGCCACGTCGATGGTGAGATCCCCGATGGTGAGGGTCTCGGGCCCGGCGTCGTCGTGGCGCCGCACCCGCGCGCGGATCCGTGCGACCAGCTCCTTGGGCTTGAACGGCTTCGCGACGTAGTCGTCGGCCCCGGACTCGAGGCCGACCACCACGTCGATGGTGTCGCTCTTCGCGGTGAGCATCACGATCGGCACGCCGGACTCGGCCCGGATCTCCCGGCAGACGTCGATGCCGTCCTTGCCCGGGAGCATGAGGTCGAGCAGCACCAGATCTGGGCGGAAGTCGCGGAAGTCCGCGAGCGCCTGGTCCCCCGTCGGGCACACCCGCGGCTCGAAGCCCTCGTTGCGGAGCACGATCGTGAGCATCTCCGACAGTGCGGCGTCGTCGTCGACGACGAGGACCCGTCCCCGGTTCCCCGGCTCGGCCATCGCTCCCCTTCCCGTCGCTCTTCCGCCGTCAGTACCGGTAGTGGTCTGACTTGTACGGGCCTTCGACGGGAACGCCGAGGTAGCCGGCCTGCTCCTGGCTGAGCTCGGTGAGCTTCACGCCGAGAGAGCCGAGGTGCAGCCGCGCGACCTCCTCGTCGAGGTGCTTGGGCAGCGTGTACACGCCGACCGGGTACTCGTCGCTCTTGGTGAACAGCTCGATCTGCGCGAGCACCTGGTTCGTGAAGGAGTTCGACATCACGAACGAGGGGTGGCCGGTCGCGTTGCCGAGGTTCATCAGGCGCCCCTCGGAGAGGACGATCACCGAGTTGCCCTCGGGGAAGGTGAAGACGTCGACCTGCGGCTTGACGGTCTTGCGGTTGATGCCCGGGAAGCGCTCGAGGCCGGCCATGTCGATCTCGTTGTCGAAGTGGCCGATGTTGCCCACGATCGCCTGGTGCTTCATGCGGCTCATCTGGTCGACCGTGACGACGTCCTTGTTGCCGGTCGCGGTGATCACGATGTCGGCGACGGGCAGGACGTCCTCGAGCGTGGAGACCTGGTAGCCGTCCATCGCCGCCTGGAGCGCGCAGATGGGGTCGATCTCGGTGACGATGACCCGGGCGCCCTGACCGCGAAGCGACTCGGCGCAGCCCTTCCCGACGTCGCCGTAGCCGCAGACGACCGCGACCTTGCCGCCGATCAGCACGTCCGTGGCGCGGTTGATGCCGTCGATGAGGGAGTGGCGGCAGCCGTACTTGTTGTCGAACTTGCTCTTGGTCACCGAGTCGTTGACGTTGATGCCCGGGAAGAGCAGCGAGCCCTCCTTCATCATGTCGTAGAGGCGGTGGACGCCGGTGGTGGTCTCCTCCGTGACGCCCTTGATCTCGTTGGCGATCCGGGTCCAGCGGTTGCCGTCCTCGGCCAGCGAGTCGGCGATGACCTTGAGGACGACCTTCTTCTCGGCGTTGTCGGTGGAGTCCGGCGAGTCGACCTTGCCGGTCTTCTCCGCCTCCACGCCCATGTGGACGAGCAGCGTGGCGTCACCGCCGTCGTCGAGGATCATGTTGGCGAACTCCCCGTCGGGCCAGCGCAGGATCTGCTGGGTGCACCACCAGTACTCCTCCAGCGTCTCCCCCTTCCACGCGAACACCGGGACCCCGGCAGGGTTCTCGGCGGTCCCCTCGGGGCCGACGACGACCGCCGCCGCGGCGTGGTCCTGCGTGGAGAAGATGTTGCACGACGCCCAGCGCACCTCGGCGCCGAGCGCGGTGAGGGTCTCGATCAGGACGGCGGTCTGGATCGTCATGTGCAGCGAGCCGGCGATCTTGGCGCCCGCCAGCGGCTTGGAGTCGGCGTACCGCTCGCGCATCGCCATGAGGCCGGGCATCTCGTGCTCGGCCAGGGTGATCTCGGTCCGGCCGTAGTCGGCCAGGGAGAGGTCGGCAACCTTGAAATCCATGAACATCCTCGTCTCGGGGGCAACTAGACCAGACTACCCGGCGCCCCTGGACGAGGACGCACGGTCGGTTCGCGACGCTGCGGGTCAGTGCGCCGCAGTGCCTTTGCGTCCCCGCAGCGGGACGAAGTGCCACACCGCCACGGCCACGGCGCCGACGACCAGGCCGACGAGCGCCGACGCCGCGGTGTTGACCACCCAGCCGAGGAAGCCGCCGAGAGCCTGCGTCACGTCGTGCACTCCCTCCTCCAGGTGGTGCACGAAGTCGTACGGTGCGTGCCAGCCGAGGTCGTCGACACCCACCAGGAGAATGTGTCCGCCCACCCACAGCATCGCCGCGACGCCGACCACGGAGAGGACGCGCAGCAGGAGCGGCATGCCCTTCACCAGTGCCCGCCCCGTCCGCCGGGCCGCCTCGGAGGCACGCTGGCTGAGCAGCAGCCCCACGTCGTCCATCTTCACGATGAGCGCCACGGCGCCGTACACCAGCAGCGTGATGCCGATCGCGACGACGACCAGGATCGCCGTCCGTGCCAGGAACGGCTGGTCCGTGACCTCGTTGAGGGCGATGACCATGATCTCGGTGGAGAGGATGAAGTCGGTCCGGATGGCGCCCGACACGACGGTCTCCTCCGCCTCGGGGCCTTCCACGGCAGCCGGCCCGTGCTTCTTGTGGCCGCGCGCCGCCGACCAGAGCTTCTCGGCGCCCTCGAAGCACAGGTAGGTCGCCCCCACCATCAGGAGCGGGGTGATGAGGACGGGCAGGAACTGGCTGAGGAGAAGCACCGCCGGAAGGATGATCAGGAGCTTGTTGCGAAGGGAGCCGATCGCGATCCGGCGGATGATCGGGAGCTCGCGCTTCGCGGTCACGCCGTGCACGTACTGCGGGGTGACCGCGGTGTCGTCGACGACCACACCGGCCGACTTCACGCCGGCGCGGGTCGCAGCCGCGCCGATGTCGTCCACCGAGGCGGCGGCGAGCTTGGCCAGCGCCGCGATGTCGTCGAGCAGGCCGAAGAGTCCGGCTGCCATCTATCGCACTCCCTGCTGTGTCAGGCGGTCGAGGCCGACGCCGAGGTACGTCGCCGCCAGCGTGCCCGTCGCGAGGAGCGCCGCGTAGCGCGCGACCTCGTTCGCCGCGTCGGTGGCCACGGTCTCGACGCGGACGTCACGCTCCCTGGCGGCCGCGACCAGGCGCCCCCGCTGCTCGCGCACGGAGGCGTCGGCGGAGCCGTCGTCGAGGATCACCAGGATCGGTCGTCGTTCCACGGCCGTCTCCACCAGTTCGGCCTCGGGATCGGCGAACGGGTCCGCGAAGACGTCGCGACGCGTGGCGGCGGCGATCACCGGGAGGAGGTGCTCCGCGTCGGCGGCGAGCGCCGCACGGCCGCTCGTCCGGCGGATCGACTCAGCGACCCGTCGCGCGGCCCGGGCAGCGAGCACGGAGCCACCCCAGACCAGGGGCATGGAGTCCGCCAGGGCGATCGCGAGCATCTTGGCCGGGTTGACCGAGAGGTCCTTGTAGGGCGAGCAGCTGATCGCCACCTCGTCGAGCGCGGAGGCCACCGCCTCCGGGTCCGTCGCCGGGCCGAGGTCGAGCCGGTCGAGGAACTCCAGCATGACCACCGCGGTGGCGAGCTGGTCCCCCGACGTCACGGGCAGGACCGTGCTGTGGCGCCCTGCGGCGTGTTCCGCGACGAGACTGCGTCCGGGACAGGCCACGACGAGCTGGCAGCCCCGGCGTACCGCTTCGGCGACCGCGGAAGCGGTGCCGGAGTCGCTGCCCTCGGGCGCCAGGACGACCACCAGGTCGAGCGAGCCCGCCCATCCGGGGAGGCTCGGACCGGGCCAGGCGACGAACGGCACCGGGCACCAGGGCTCCAGGACCGCGCGCAGCAGGCGGGAGTCAGGACCTGCCGAGACGACCGCCCTTGGGCGGGCCTCGCCCGCGGCTGCCGAGACCGCCGCCTCGATCGCCTCCGCGGCCCCACCTGCCTCACGGCGCACACGCGCACCGGCCTCCGCGATCGGCCTGAGCACCGGGTCGGCCGCGGCGAGCGCCTCCTCGTCGTCGAGCCTGGACTCGTCGAACACGCCGTTCATCAGGGCTGCTCGGGTCGGCGCGCCTCGTCGACGAGGAGCACGGGGATGTCGTCACGGACGGGGTAGGCCAGGCCGCAGGAGGTGCACACCAGCTCCTGCGCGGCGTCGTCCACGGCGAGCTTCCCGTGGCAGTCCGGGCAGACGATGATCTCGAGAAGGGTGGGGTTGAGGTTCATGCGTCTCTCCTGATCATGGCCAGAACATCGTCTCGGACCTGCGTCATCGTCGCCACGTCCTTGCCCTCGGCGTTGAGCCTGAGCAACGGCTCGGTGTTGGACGCGCGGACATTGAACCACCACGACGGGTGCGTGACGGTGAGGCCGTCCAGATGGTCGAGGACCACCCCGGGCACGTCGGCGTACTCCTTCTCGATCAGGCGCAGCATCTCGGCCTGGTCGGAGACGGTGGAGTTGATCTCGCCCGACGCGGCGTAGCGGGTGTACTCGGCGAGGAGCGCGGACAGCGGCCCGTCGTACTCGGCCAGCGCAGCCAGGGCGTGCAGCGCCGCGAGCAGGCCGGAGTCGGCCCGCCAGAAGTCACGGAAGTAGAAGTGGCCCGAGTGCTCACCGCCGAAGACCGCGCCGGTCTCGGCCATGGTGGCCTTGATGAACGAGTGCCCGACACGGGTGCGGACCGGGGTTCCTCCACGCTCGGCCACGATCTCAGGCACCGCGCGGGAGGTGATCAGGTTGTGGATCACCGCCGCTCCCGGGTGCTTGGCGAGCTCGCGCGAGGCGATCAGGGCGGTGAGGACCGACGGGCTGACCAGCTCACCGCGCTCGTCGACGAGGAAGCACCGGTCGGCGTCGCCGTCGAAGGCGAGGCCCACGTCGGCGCCGACCTCCCGGACCTTGGCGACCAGGTCGGTCATCGTCTCCGGGTCGATCGGGTTGGCCTCGTGGTTGGGGAAGGTGCCGTCGAGCTCGAAGTACATCGGCACCAGGTCGACGTTCACCCGGCTCAGCACCGCCGGCACGGTGTGCCCCGCCATCCCGTTGCCCGCGTCGACGACGACCTTCAGGCGGCGGCCGCGCACCGGGGCGAGGGAGAGCAGGTGGTCGGCATAGTCGGTGAGTACGTCGGACTCCGTGACCGACACCGGCGCGCCCACGGACTGGGGAGCAGCCGCCCTGGAGGCGACCAGGTCGCGGATCTCGGTGAGGCCGGACTCGGCGCCGACGGGGACCGCTTGGGCTCGACACATCTTGATGCCGTTGTACTGCGCCGGGTTGTGGCTCGCGGTGAACATCGCGCCCGGCATGTCGAGGCGCCCGGAGGCGCAGTAGAGCTGGTCGGTCGCGGCGAGCCCGATCATCACGACGTCGGCCCCTGCGGCG
>Ga0075331_1000181_pt1 | contig 13812 bp, 14 predicted proteins | sample MayberrySE_TuleA_FD_120090 | JGI IMG/M metagenome (GOLD analysis project Ga0075331, IMG submission 120090) | Natural and restored wetland microbial communities from the San Francisco Bay, California, USA, that impact long-term carbon... | ecosystem: Environmental > Terrestrial > Soil > Wetlands ... | reverse complement strand
CCGACCGAGGAGATCTTCGCCGACCCCAAGCATCCCTACACGCGCTCGCTGCTCAAGGCCATCCCCGAGCCCGACCCGGACAAGGCACTGCCCCGCGACCTGCCGCGGGGCGAGATCCCCGACGCGGCCAGCCCGCCGCTCGGGTGCTCCTTCCACCCGCGCTGCCCCGAGGCGTTCGACAAGTGCGGGTGGGAGTCGCGCGACCTCAAGACGTTGATCGAGGCGCACTGGCTCAAGGGCGGACAGGAGACCTACGAGCAGGAGCAGGACGTCCTCGCCTCGCTCGACGACCTGGACACCCCGGCGCACACCGCCCAGCTCACGCCGGGCAAGGACCGGTCGGTCGACGACGTCGAGCACCTGCTCCGGGCGATGCGCGCCGACGACCCCGAGGAGCCGCTGTGGCGCGGGGTCCGGGACGAGCACAGCACGACCGACGGCGTGCGAGTCGACTTCTACGACGGCGAGGACCCGCGGCTCCGGCGTGCCGGCGGGGTCGACGTGGCCTGCCACCTCTATCCCGGCGAATGACTCCCGTCCGAGCCGTCGGCGGGGCGCACGGTGGGGTCCGGCAGGGGCGGCGGGGTGCCGCCCCAGGCCGGACAGCGGGACTGGTGGTCGCACCACGAGCACAGCACCGACTTGTTGGGCCGCCACTCGCCGGTCTCCGTCGCGCGCTGGATCGCGGACCAGAGCGCCTCGACCTTGCGCTCGGTCGCGAGCAGCTCCCGCTCCTCCGGCTCGTAGCGCAGCATCTCCCCGCTGCCGAGGTAGACCAGCTGCAGCATCCGCGGCAGCACCCCACGTGTGCGCCAGACGACCAGCGCGTAGAACTTCATCTGGAACAGCGCCTTGGCCTCGAAGTGCGGACCGGGCGCCTTGCCGGTCTTGTAGTCGACGATCCGCACCTCTCCGGTCGGCGCAACGTCGACGCGGTCGATGTAACCCCGCAGCAACAGGCCCGACTCGAGCAGCGCCTCGACGTAGAGCTCGCGATCCGCGGGCTCCAGCCGGCTGGGATCCTCCAGGGTGAAGTAGCGCTGCAGCAGCGATTCGCACTGGCCGAGCCAGGTGGCGAGGTCGGGGCCCTCCGCGCCGAACATCTCGCCAAGCTCCGGCTCGGCGTCGAGCAGGTCATCCCACGCCGGCTGCAGCAGCTCACCCGCCCGCTCGGTCGTGCGCTCTCCCGCAGGCAGGTCGAACAGCCGCTCGAGCACCGAGTGCACCACGGTGCCGCGGACGGCCTCCGGGCTCGGCGTCTCGGGCAGCTTGTCGATCACCCGGAACCGGTAGAGCAGGGGACAGGTCATGAAGTCGCTCGCCCGGCTCGGGGAGAGCGAGGGCACGCGTCGCCCCTCGGCCGAGTCCTGCTCAGACGGCGCGGAAGCGTCCGCTGCGAGCGACGTGAGATCCATGCCCGCCAGGCTAGGACACGGCACGGACAGGCCCCGTCCGGCTGGTGCGGCGAGTTGGCACCTCGCCGACTACGGTAGGGGCTGTGGAGTCCGAGTCACCGCAGCAGCGCCCGCCGCGCCCGGGCGCGCAGCAGCGCCCGCCCGGCACGCTGCGCATCGCCCAGATCGCCGGCATCGACGTGCTGGTCCGTGCCTCGTGGCTGCTCATCGCCGTACTCATCGCGGTGCTCTTCGCGCCGCGGATCCAGCAGGAGGCGCCCGGGCTGGGTGGCCTCGCCTACGTCGCGGGCCTCGCGTTCGCCGTGCTGCTCTACCTCTCGGTGCTCCTGCACGAGCTCTCCCACGCCTTCGCTGCTCGCGGCTTCGGCCTGCCCGTCCGGTCGGTGACACTGCATTTCCTCGGTGGCGTGACCGAGATCGAGGGCGAGCCGCAGACACCGTGGCGGGAGTTCGTCGTGGCGTTCGTCGGGCCGCTGACCTCGCTCACCATCGGTGCGCTGGCCTGGATCGCCATCGAGCCCGCACCGGACGGTCTGCTCACCTTCGTGGTCGAGGGCCTGGCCTTCGCCAACATCGTGGTCGGCGCCCTCAACCTGGTGCCCGGCCTTCCGCTCGACGGCGGTCGCGTGCTGCGGGCCTTCGTCTGGTGGGTCAGCCGCAAACCGCACCTCGCCACCGCCGTCTCCGGGTGGACGGGGCGCGGCATCGCCGTGCTCGCGCTGGTCACCCCGCTGCTGCTGGATGCCTTCACCCCGGTGCAGCCGCAGATCTTCGACTACGTGATCGCCGGCATCATCGGGCTGTTCCTCTGGGAGGGCGCGTCACAGTCCCTGCTCGGCGCGAAGATCAGGCGCAAGCTGCCCTCGCTGCACGCGCGCAACATCGCCCGCCGGGCGATCGGCGTGGAGCGTGACCTCCCGCTGGCCGAGGCGCTGCGCCGTGCGGAGGCCGAGCAGGCGGGGGGGATCGTCGTGATCGAGCGCGACGGCACCCCCAGCGGCGTCGTCATCGAGTCCGCGGTCACCGCCACGCCCGAGGAGCGGCGGCCGTGGGTCACCGTCGGAGCGGTCGCCCGTCCGGTGCAGCCCGGGCTGCTTCTCGAGGCCGGGCTGTCGGGGGAGTCGCTGCTGCTGGCGATGCAGAAGACCCCCTCGAGCGAGTACGTCCTGCTCGAGCCCGACGGCCGGATCTTCGGCGTGCTCGCAACCGCGGACGTGGACAAGGCCTTCGCCGCCGCCTGAAGTCGGGCGGTCTAGGCTTCCGCGCATGCCCGACGAGCACCCCGACCATCACGCCGGTCCACCCGACGATCGCGCCGCGCTGTCCGGCGTACGCCGTGGCCCGATGCAGGCGGGGGAGTGGATCAGGCTGACCGACCCCAAGGGGCGGCGCCACAACATCCGCCTGGAGGCGGGCAAGCGGTTCCACACCACCAAGGGCGGCATCGACCACGACGCCATGATCGGCAGCCCCGAGGGCATCGTCGTGCGCAGCACCGGAGGCACCGACTACCTCGTGCTGCGCCCGCTGCTCAACGAGTACGTCACCTCGATGCCCCGCGGGGCCGCCGTCGTCTATCCCAAGGACGCGGCGCAGATCGTGGCCATGGCCGACATCTTTCCCGGCGCCCACGTCGTGGAGGCCGGTGTGGGCTCCGGGGCGTTGACCTGCTCCCTGCTGCGCGCGGTCGGCGAGCACGGTGTGGTGTCGTCGTACGAGCGCCGCGAGGACTTCGCCGAGATCGCGCGCGACAACATCCACAAGTTCTTCGGTGCCGACCACCCCGCCTGGCGGCTGACCGTCGGCGACCTGGCCGAGCTGCTCACCGAACGTGACGTCGACCGGATCGTCCTCGACATGCTGGCGCCCTGGGAGTGCGTGGAGCCTGCCGCCGACTCCCTGGTCGCCGGCGGTCTCGTGTGCGCCTACGTCGCCACCACAACCCAGCTGTCGCGGATGGTGGAGACGCTGCGCGCCCACGGTGAGTTCACCGAGCCGCACTCCTGGGAGACGCTGGTGCGCTCCTGGCACGTCGAGGGTCTGGCGGTCCGGCCCGACCACAAGATGAACGGACACACCGGCTTCCTGGTGACCGCCCGGCGGATGGCTCACGGCCACCAAGCGCCTGCGAAGCGTCGCCGGCCGGCACCCGGCGCATACGGCGAGGACTACACCGGACCTCGACCCAAAGATGTCGATTCCGACACAGTCGGCTGAGGCGGTACGTTCTTACCCTTGCGCGGGTAGGGTCAACCTGTAGCCCGGCTACGGAGGTGATGACGGTGCCGATGCACGACAACCACGGACGCTCGTCCGAGGAGCTCGCCAGCCAGGTGCGCTTCCTGGAGCAGGAGGTCGCCGAGCTCCGCCGTCGGCTGAGCAGCCACCCCGGGCAGTCCCGTGCTGTCGAGCAGCGGCTCGCGGAGACCCAGGCCTCGCTGGCCCAGGTGACGGCCCAGAACGAGCGCCTCGCCGAGACGCTCCGGGAGGCCCGCGACCAGATCATGACCCTCAAGGAGGAGGTCGACCGGCTCGCCCAGCCGCCCGCCGGCTTCGGTACCTTCCTGCAGCGCAACGACGACGACACCGTGGACATCTTCACGGGCGGTCGCAAGCTGCGGGTCAACGTCAGCCCCAGCGTCGACCTCGAAACAGTCAGCAAGGGCCAGGAGGTCATGCTCAACGAGGCGCTCAACGTCGTCGCCGCGATGGAGTACGAGCAGGTCGGCGAGGTCGTCATGCTCAAGGAGCTGCTCGCCGACGGCGAACGCGCGCTCGTCATCGCTAACGCCGACGAGGAACGCGTCGTGCGCATCGCCGAGCCCCTGCGCGGCAGCAGAATGCGCGCCGGCGACTCGCTGCTGCTCGACACCAGGGCCGGCTACGTCTACGAGCGGATCCCCAAGAGTGAGGTCGAGGAGCTGATCCTCGAGGAGGTCCCGGACATCGACTACGCCGACATCGGCGGGCTGATGGGCCAGATCGACCAGATCCGCGACGCGATCGAGCTGCCCTACCTCTACCCCGACATCTTCGTCGAGCACCAGCTGAAGCCGCCCAAGGGCGTGCTCCTCTACGGTCCGCCCGGGTGCGGCAAGACGCTGATCGCGAAGGCCGTCGCCAACTCGCTGGCCAAGCAGGTCGCGGCCAAGACCGGCCAGGAGGGCAAGAGCTTCTTCCTCAACATCAAGGGCCCCGAGCTGCTCAACAAGTACGTCGGCGAGACCGAGCGGCACATCCGCCTGGTGTTCCAGCGCGCCCGCGAGAAGGCGAGCGAGGGCACGCCGGTGATCGTCTTCTTCGACGAGATGGACTCGCTGTTCCGCACCCGCGGCTCCGGGGTCTCCTCCGACGTCGAGAACACCATCGTGCCCCAGCTGCTGAGCGAGATCGACGGCGTCGAGGGGCTGGAGAACGTCATCGTCATCGGTGCCTCCAACCGCGAGGACATGATCGACCCCGCAATCCTGCGGCCCGGCCGACTGGACGTGAAGATCAAGATCGAGCGGCCCGACGCCGAGTCGGCGCGCGACATCTTCAGCAAGTACCTCACGCCCGAGCTCCCGCTGCACGAGGACGACCTGGCCGAGTGGAGCGGCAACCGGGAGTCCTGCGCCGGTGGCATGATCCAGCGCACGGTGGAGCGGATGTACACCGAGAGTGAGGAGAACCGCTTCCTCGAGGTCACCTACGCCAACGGCGACAAGGAGATCCTGTACTTCAAGGACTTCAACTCCGGGGCGATGATCCAGAACATCGTCGACCGGGCCAAGAAGATGGCGATCAAGGACCTGCTCGACAACGGCCAGCGCGGCCTGCGGGTCCAGCACATGCTGCAGGCCTGCATCGACGAGTTCAAGGAGAACGAGGACCTGCCCAACACCACCAACCCCGACGACTGGGCGCGGATCTCCGGCAAGAAGGGCGAGCGCATCGTCTTCATCCGCACGCTGATCTCGGGCAAGGAGGGCACCGAGGCCGGCCGCTCGATCGACACGGTCGCCAACACCGGACAGTACCTCTGAGGCCGATCCGTACCGCTACCCTCGGTCCATGGGGGACATCGAGAAGGCCACGACCGAGGAGCTCGAGGCCGCGCTGGCGGCTCGGCGCGAGCTCGGGCGCAGCTACGAGGCCGAGCTCGTCGAGTCGTTCGTGGACAAGATCGGCACGCAGATCGACATGCGGGTCGACGCGAGACTCGCCGAGCGCGGCAAGGGGGCGTCGAAGAGCGACGACAAGGCCGCCGAGCGGCAGATGATCCTGGGCTTCGTCTCGCTCGGCACCGGCATCCCGATCACCGCGATCGCCGCCACCAACGTCGACGGCGTCGCGGGTGTCCTGGTCGCGTGGGCGGGCATCGTCGGTGTCAACATCGCGCATGCTCTGACCAGCCGCCGGTAGCCGTAGGATCCTGCCGTGCAGCTCGAGGCAAGGCCCTACACCCACCCTGACGTGACCGCCCTGGTCAGCGCCGTCCAGCTGGAGTACCGACAGATCTACGGCGAGGGCGACGCCACCGTGGTGGACCCGACCGAGTTCGAGCCACCGGCCGGACTCCTCGTCGTCGGCTACGTCGACGGGCAGCCGGTCGCGATGGGCGGCTGGCGCCGCAGGCCGCCGGGCGGTCCGGTACCCGGCTCGGCACCGGCGGAGATCAAGCGGATGTACGTCGTGCCCGGTGCCCGCGGCCGGGGCCTGTCCCGGCAGGTCCTGTCGGCACTCGAGGAGTCCGCTGCGGCGGCCGGTGTCGACGTTCTCGTGCTCGAGAGCGGCGAGCCCCAGATCGCGGCGGTCACGCTCTACCGCTCGAGCGGTTACACCACCGCACCGCGGTACGGCGCATACGCGCACGAACCGGATGCGGTCTACCTGCAGAAGCGGCTCTCGCCCTCACCCACCCTGACCGCGTAGCCAGTCACCCGCGCACGCGATGCTGTCGGGGACGAACGGCCACGGGTCGTCGCCCCGGCCGTCGAGATGCGCCAGGAGGTCGCCGACAGGCAGCCAGCCGCCCCACGCGACCTCCTCGGGCTGGTGCACCACCGGGCCGTCCCAGCGGGTCTCGAACACGAACGCCACGTAGCGGGTCACGCGGTCGGCATAGCTCGAGCTGAGCAGGGGGACGAGGTCGACGCCGTCGATGCCGAGCTCCTCGGCCAGCTCACGGCGGGCCGCGGCCACGGGATCCTCGCCGGCCAGCACGCAGCCCCCCGCTGCGAAGTCGTACATCCCGGGGTAGACGTCCTTCGTCGCCGTCCTGCGGTGCACGTACACCTCTCCGACCGGATTGCGGACGACGACCGCAGCCGCGGCGTGCCGAAGATTCTCCGCGCGCACCTGCGACCGGGGGGCCTCGCCGCAGGGCCGGCCGTCCTCACCGTAGAGCGCCAGCATCTCCTCCATCGTCCGATCCCTCCGAGGTACCGCGTAGGCTCGACGCCATGACTGTACGACGGATCATGGGGACCGAGACCGAGTACGGCATCTCGGTGCAGGGCCAGCCCACGGCCAACCCCATGCTGGCCTCGTCACAGATCGTCAACGCCTACGCCAACGCGACCGTGCGCGCCCGCCGGGCGCGGTGGGACTTCGAGGAGGAGAGCCCGCGGCGCGACGCCCGCGGGTTCGACATGGGCCGGCAGGTCGCCGACTCCGGCCAGCTCACCGACGAGGAGCTCGGCCTGGCCAACGTGATCCTCACCAACGGCGCGCGGCTCTACGTCGACCATGCCCATCCGGAGTACTCCTCGCCGGAGTGCCTCAGCCCGCTCGACGTGGTGCGCTGGGACAAGGCGGGGGAGCGGATCATGCTGGCGGCGTCGCACGGCGCGGCCACGACACACAGCAGCCGGCCGATCCTGCTGTACAAGAACAACACCGACAACAAGGGCGCGTCCTACGGCTCGCACGAGAACTACCTCATGGCGCGCAGCACGCCGTTCGCGGAGATCGTGCGCCACCTGACGCCATTCTTCGTCAGCCGGCAGGTGATGTGCGGCGCCGGCAGGGTCGGCATCGGCCAGGACGGCTCCGGGCAGGGCTTCCAGATCAGCCAGCGGGCCGACTACTTCGAGGTCGAGGTCGGGCTGGAGACCACACTCAAGCGGCCGATCATCAACACCCGCGACGAGCCGCACGCCGACCCGGACAAGTACCGCCGGCTGCACGTCATCATCGGTGACGCGAACCTCTCCGAGATCTCGATCTTCCTCAAGGTCGGCGCGACCGCCCTGGTGCTCGCGATGATCGAGGAGCGCTTCCTCTCCGGCGACCTGATGGTCGCCCGCCCCGTGCAGGAGCTCCGTGCGGTCTCCCACGACCCCGGCCTGCAGCACCTCATCGAGCTCAAGGACGGCCGCAGGCTCACCGCGGTGCAGCTGCAGATGGACTACCTGGAGCACGCCCGCAAGTTTGTCGAGGACCGCTACGGCGACGACGCCGATGCCCAGACCCGGGAGGTGCTCGACCGCTGGGAGTCGGTACTGACCCGGCTGGCCGAGGACCCGATGCTGTGCCGCCACGAGCTGGACTGGGTGGCGAAGAAGGCGCTGCTGGACTCCTACCGCGAGCGTGACGGCATCGACTGGGACCACCCGAAGCTGCACCTCGTGGACCTGCAGTACTCCGACATCCGGCCCGAGAAGGGGCTCTACCACCAGCTCCTCCGGCGCGGCTCGATGGAGCGGCTGCTCACCGACGAGCAGATCGCGCACGCGGTCGACCATCCGCCGACCGACACCCGCGCCTACTTCCGCGGCCGGTGCCTGCAGCAGTACGCCGACCAGGTGGCGGCCGCCTCCTGGGACTCCGTGATCTTCGACCTCCCCGGGCGGGAGTCCCTGCAGCGCGTGCCGACGATGGAACCGCTGCGCGGCACGCACGACCACGTGGCCGCGTTGCTGGATCGTTGCCGAACCGCCGAGGAACTCGTACGTACTATCACCGGTGCCGGGTAGGGTCATCAACAGAGCCGAACGCACGGTCGCGATTTGCGCTCCGGAGGTGGTGACACATGGCACGAGACGGTGGTCAGCAGCACAAGCGCCCGCAGCGCTCCTCGGAGACCGAGGAGGCGCCCGAGGTCGAGCCCAACGAGGACGTCGCCGAGCGCAAGGAGAAGCTCGACGACGACATCGACTCGATCCTCGACGAGATCGATGACGTCCTCGAGACCAACGCCGAGGAGTTCGTCAAGGGTTTCGTGCAAAAGGGCGGCCAGTAGTACCTCACCCCGTCGCTGGGTGGTGTGGCACGGCGCGGCGTACGCCGATCGCGCGAGCGAGAACCTGACGAGTGATGACGTGGAAGGAGATGCGTGGCAACCCATCCTGGAGGCACCGGCCGTCTACCCGATTCCTTCCTGACGCCGGGCAGCTCGTCGTTCGCGGAGTTCCTCGGTGAGCAGGCCCCCGAGCTGCTGCCCGGCCGGCGTACCCCACCGACGTCCGCGGTGACCAACGAGACACCGCACGCCACCACGATCGTCGCCGCGACCTACGAAGGTGGCGTCGTGGTGGCGGGGGACCGGCGCGCCACCATGGGCAACGTCATCGCCCAGCGCGACATCGAGAAGGTTTTTCCCGCCGACGAGTACTCCTGTGTCGGGATCGCCGGTGCGGCCGGCCTCGCGGTGGAGCTGGTGCGGCTGTTCCAGGTCGAGCTCGAGCACTACGAGAAGATCGAGGGCATCACGCTGTCGATCGACGGCAAGGCCAACCGCCTGGCCGCACTCATCCGCAGCAACCTGCCGATGGCGATGCAGGGCCTCGCCGTCGTGCCGCTGTTCGCCGGCTTCGACCTCGAGTCCTCCGGCGGCCGGATCTTCTCCTACGACGTGACCGGTGGGCGCTACGAGGAGACCGCCTTCCACGCGGTCGGCTCCGGCTCGGTGTTCGCCCGGGGGTCGCTGAAGAAGCTCTACCGTGACGACCTGACCTCGCGCGAGTGCGTGATGGCCGTGGTGCAGGCGCTCTACGACGCCGCGGACGACGACTCGGCAACGGGTGGCCCCGACCTCAGCCGCCGGATCTTCCCCATCGTCGCCATGGTGTCGGCAGACGGCTACAGCCGGTTGCCGGACATCGAGGTGGGCGAGATCGCCGACGAGGTCATCGCCGGGCGGATGCGCCGCCCCGACGGACCCGCCGCCAACCTGTCCTGACCCCTGCTGACTCAGCCGACCGCGAAGAGGCCGCCCGATGACCACACCGTTCTACGTCTCGCCCGAGCAGCTGATGAAGGATCGCGCCGACTACGCGCGCAAGGGCATCGCCCGGGGGCGCAGCGTCGTCGTCCTGCAGTACGCCGACGGCATCGCCTTCGTGGCCGAGAACCCCTCCCAGGCGCTGCACAAGGTCAGCGAGATCTACGACCGGGTCGCGTTCGCCGCCGTCGGGCGCTACAACGAGTTCGAGAACCTCCGGATCGCCGGAGTGCGCCTCGCCGACCTGCGCGGCTACTCCTACGACCGCACCGACGTCACCGGCCGCGGGCTCGCCAACGCCTACGCGCAGACCCTCGGCACGATCTTCTCCAGCGGGGGCGAGAAGCCCTACGAGGTGGAGATCTTCGTCGCCGAGCTCGCCGAGGACCCGGCTCAGGACCAGATCTACCGGCTCACCTACGACGGCTCCGTCGCCGACGAGCACGGGTTCGCTGCGATGGGCGGGTCGGTGGAGCCGGTCACGACCTACCTGAAGGAGCACTACCGGCCCGACCTCGCCTTCGACGACGCGATCAGGCTGGCCGCCGCCGCGCTCGGTCACGACGAGAGCAAGCCCCGCACGCTGGCGGCCGACGCGCTCGAGGTCGCCGTACTCGACCGCGCCCGCCCGCAGCCCCGCAAGTTCAGGCGCATCCCGGCGGCAAGACTGGCTTCGCTGTTCCCGGCACCGGCGTAAGGTTGGCTCGTGGACCGCCGGATCTTCGGTATCGAGAACGAGTACGGCGTCACCTGCACCTTCCGGGGGCAGCGACGCCTCTCGCCGGACGAGGTCGCCCGGTACCTGTTCCGGCGGGTCGTGTCGTGGGGGCGCAGCAGCAATGTCTTCCTGCGCAACGGCGCCCGCCTCTACCTCGACGTCGGCTCACACCCCGAGTACGCCACCCCCGAGTGCGACGACATCGTCGACCTGGTCACCCACGACAAGGCGGGGGAGCGGGTCCTCGAGGGCCTCCTCGTCGACGCCGAGCGCCGGCTCGCCGACGAGGGCATCACCGGCGACGTCTACCTCTTCAAGAACAACACCGACTCCGCAGGCAACTCCTACGGCTGCCACGAGAACTACCTGGTCGGCAGGCACGGCGAGTTCAGCCGGATCGCCGACATCTTGATCCCGTTCCTGGTCAGCCGGCAGATCATCTGCGGCGCCGGCAAGGTCCTGCAGACCCCGCGGGGCGCGGTCTACTCGGTGAGCCAACGAGCCGAACACATCTGGGAGGGTGTCTCCAGCGCCACCACCCGCTCCCGGCCGATCATCAACACGCGGGACGAGCCGCACGCCGACGCCGAGCGCTTCCGCAGGTTGCACGTGATCGTCGGCGACTCCAACATGAGCGAGACCACCACCCTGCTCAAGGTGGCCAGCGCCGACCTCGTGCTGCGGATGATCGAGGAGGGCGTGGTGATGCGCGACCTCACGATCGAGAATCCCATCCGCGCCATCCGGGAGATCTCCCACGACATGACCGGACGCCGCACCGTGCGGCTGGCCAACGGCCGCGAGGCCAGCGCCTTGGACCTGCAGTCGGAGTACCTCGCCAAGGCCCGTGACTTCGTCGACCGGCGGGAGATGCACACGCCGCTCACCGACCGCGTGCTCGACCTGTGGGAGCGCAGCCTGAAGGCGGTCGAGAGCCAGGACCTGTCGCTGGTAGAGCGCGAGATCGACTGGGTGATCAAGTGGTCGCTGCTGGAGCGCTACCGCTCGACGCACGGCCTGCCGCTGAGCCACCCCCGGATCGCCCAGCTCGACCTCGCCTACCACGACATCCACCGCGGGCGCGGCCTGTACTACCTGCTGGAGCGCAAGGGTGCCGTCTCGCGGGTCACCAACGACCTCGCGATCTTCGAGGCGAAGTCGCGGCCCCCGCAGACCACCCGGGCGAGGCTGCGCGGCGAGTTCATCCGCAAGGCGCAGGAGCGCCGCCGTGACTTCACCGTGGACTGGGTCCACCTCAAGCTCAACGACCAGGCTCAGCGCACGGTGCTCTGCAAGGACCCGTTCCGCGCCCACGACGAGCGGGTGCAGCGGCTCATCGACTCGATGTGACCCGCGTCTCGATCCTCGCCCCGGGCCCCGTTTGTGCGCACGGGCTAGGGTTTGTCGCTGACCGTCATCGAGACTCGAGGTGTGTTCGTGCGTTATCTGCTAGCCCTGCTCCTGGTCCCGCTGCTGTTCGTCGCGGGCTGCGGTGACACCGAGGAAGGGTCGGGAGAGTCCGGCAGTGCATCCGGCAGCGGCTCCGGCAGCGGCGAGCTGTCCGGCGTGACCGTGTCCGGCAGCCAGGACGAGAAGCCCGCGCTGAAGTTCGACAACGGCTTCTCGGTGGAGAAGACCGAGGTGGACGTCATCGCCGAGGGGGACGGCGACGAGGTCGGCAAGAACGACGTCGTCACCGTCGACTACCTCGGTGTCAACGGCAAGAACGGCAAGGAGTTCGACTCCTCGTGGTCCCGCGACCAGGAGGCCAGCTTCTCCCTCGGCCCGGGCATGATCGCCGGGTTCAACACCGCCCTGGCCGGCCAGAAGGTCGGCAGCCGGGTGCTCACGGCCATCCCGCCGGAGGACGGGTACGGCCAGCAGGGCAACCCCCAGGCGGGCATCGGCGGCAAGGACACGTTGCTGTTCGTCATCGACATCCGGGGCACCTCGCCGTCGAAGGCCACCGGCACCGAGGTCGATCCGCCCGCGGACACCCCCACCCTCGAGGTGGACGAGAACGACGTCCCGACGGGCTTCGCCAAGGGCGGTGACACCGCACCTGCGCCCGACCAGACCACGTCGCACCTCCTCATCGAGGGCGAGGGCGCCGAGGTCGAGAAGGGCCAGACCGTGACCATGCACTTCCTCGGCCAGGTCTACCCCGCGGGCAAGGTGCTGGCGAGCTCCTGGCAGCAGGGACCGCAGCCGATCCCGGTCGGCGAGGGCCAGCCGATCAAGTGCTTCGACGAGCTGGTCGGCGAGAAGATCGGTTCCCGCGTGATGCTGATCTGCCCGCCGGCGGACGCCTTCGGCAAGAAGGGCAATCCGCAGGCAGGCGTCGAGGCAGGCGACTCGGTGATCTTCGCCGTCGACCTGCTCGCCGCGAGCTGACCGGCACCCGCCTGCGGGGACACCGCTACGTGTAGCGTTTCGGGCAGAAACGGGGTGAGGTGTGACGGCACGCAAGAGTGAGCGCCTGATGAACCTCGTGATCTGCCTGCTGGTCGCACGCACACATGTGCCCAAGGGCCGGATCCGCGAGGTGGTCGAGGGCTACCGGGACCAGTCCGACGAGGCGTTCGAGAAGATGTTCGAGCGCGACAAGGACGAGCTGCGCGACCTGGGCATCCCGATCGAGGTCGGTCACATCGACAAGGGCTTCGAGGACGAGCCCGGCTACCGCATCCGGCAGGCGGCGTTCGCGCTGCCCGAGATCCGGCTCGACCGCGACGAGGCCGCGGTGGTGGGCCTCGCGGCGCGGGTGTGGCAGAACGCCAGCCTGGCCGAGGCGACCTCGAGCGCGCTGGTCAAGCTCCGCGCCGGGGGCGTCAGCGTCGACACCGACGCGCTCGCGGTCGTGGAGCCCCAGCTCGGGTCCCAGGAGGCCGCCTTCGACCCGCTGTGGCACGCGGTGGTCAGCCGCACGCCGGTGGAGTTCGACTACCAGCGGCCGGGCGCCGGGACGATGACGCGCCACCTGCAGCCCTGGGGCATGTCGTCGTGGCACGGCCACTGGTACGTCGTGGGCCACGACCTCGACCGCGGTGCCGTGCGGATGTTCCGGCTGTCACGGGTCGTGGGCACGGTGCGCAAGGCCGGCAAGCCCGAGAGCTACACCGTGCCGGAGGGCACCGACATCCGGGAGCTCTCCCGCACGCTGGAGGCTGCCCCGGACGCCACCGACGACGCCCTGCTGCGGGTCCGCGCAGGTGCCGGCGTGGCCCTGCGCCGGCAGGCGAGCTCGGTCACGACCGGCACCGAGGGCTGGGACAGGCTGACCGTGGCGTTCGCCGGGGTCTGGTCGATGGCCGAGCAGATCGTGTCCTACGGCGCCGACGTGATCGTCGAGGAGCCCGAGTCGCTGCGCGACGCCGTGATCTCGAGCCTGCGCCGACTCGCCGGCGCACCCGTGGACGAGGGAGCGAACGCATGAGCGCACCGCAGAGCGCGAAGGCCCAGGTCGAGCGCCT
>Ga0075331_1000180_pt1 | contig 13825 bp, 12 predicted proteins | sample MayberrySE_TuleA_FD_120090 | JGI IMG/M metagenome (GOLD analysis project Ga0075331, IMG submission 120090) | Natural and restored wetland microbial communities from the San Francisco Bay, California, USA, that impact long-term carbon... | ecosystem: Environmental > Terrestrial > Soil > Wetlands ... | reverse complement strand
GGTCCCCAGCGCGGCCGCGACCGTCACCGACCGGACCACCGCCTCGGTGGACAGGTCGTTGCGGACCCGGCCGTCGATCCGGTGCGAGATGAACGGCTCGACCATCGCCATCAGGTGGTGCGCCGCCAGCCCGCTCACCGCGCCCGCGCACGCCTCGAGGGTGCGCACGGTGGCGGGGTCCTCGGGGTCGATGCGGCACAGCATCTTGCCGCCGTCGAGGCCCGCTGCCGCGATCGCGTCGGCGTCGTACGCCGTGAACCGGTCGTCGATCTCGAACGCCGTTCCCGCGAGGCCGCCGCGGTTCATCGAGCCCAGCACGACCTTGTCGTCGAGCGCACCGGTGAGCAGCAGGTCCTCGACCAGGTCGGGGGTGCCGAGGAAGCCGTCGACGCCGGGCCGCGCCAGGGCGATCTCGAGCCGGCGCAGCAGGTCGGCACGGTCGGCCATCGCCATCGGGTCCTCGCCGACGCGCAGGGCGCCACGGGCGGGGTGGTCGGCGGCGATCAGCATCAGTCGCCCGGTCTCGCCCACGAGCTCGGTGCGGCGGCGGCGCGCCAGCGCGGCCTCGGCGATCCGCCCCGGGCGATTGGTACGGGTGTTGGCGATGTCCCGAAGCACATCGGGCGACAGGTCACTGGTCACCGGACACCTCCCTCAGCTTGGCCTCGACGGCGTCGGGCGTGGGCATGGCATCGGAGCAGGACAGCTGGCCGGCCACGATCGCGCCCGCCGCGTTGGCGAAGCGCATCGTGCGCTCGGTGTCCCAGCCCGAGAGCAGGCCGTGGCACAGCGCGCCGCCGAAGGCGTCGCCCGCACCGAGGCCGTTGACGACATCGACCGGCGCCGGCGGTACCTCCACCGAGCCGGAGTCGTCGACCGCGAGCACGCCGCGTGGGCCCTGTTTGACGACGGCGAGGTCGACGCCTCGCTCGCGCAGCGCGGCCGCGGCACGGGCCGGTTCGGTCTCGCCGACGGCGACCTCGCACTCCTCCCGGTTGCCGACCGCCACCGTGACGTGCTGCAGGGCCTCGCCGACGGCGGCGGTGGCCTCCTCGGGGTGCGGCCAGAACATCGGCCGGTAGTCGAGGTCGAGGATCGTGATGCCGCTCCTGTCCCGCGCCTCCAGGGCCGCCAGCGTGGCGGCGCGGCTCGGCTCCTGCGACAGGCCGGTGACCGTGACCCAGAAGACGCCGGCGGCCCGGATCGCGTCGAGGTCGAGCTCGGAGGCGAGGATCTCCAGGTCGGGCGCCTTGGGCTCCCGGTAGAAGTAGAGCGGGAAGTTGTCCGGCGGGAAGATCTCGCAGAACGTCACCGGCGTGGGCAGGTGGTCGACCTCGCGGACGAAGGTGTCGGACACGTCGTAGCCCTTCAGGGCGCGGCGCACGAAGCGGCCGAAGGGGTCGTTGCCGACCCGGGTGATGACCGCGCTGCGGTGGCCGTGCCGGGCTGCGGCGACCGCGACGTTGGTCGCGCTGCCGCCCAGGAACTTGCCGAACGACTCGACGTCCTCCAACCCGACCCCGATCTGCTCGGGGTAGATGTCCACGCCGACCCGGCCCATCGTCAGGACCTCGAACTTCTCCGTCATGAGGCGACCTTCCGCAGGTACTCCAGGCTGGTGCGCACGTCCTCGACCGGGCCAGGGCCTTTCGGCTCCTCGCTGAGCTTGATGTCCTGCTCGAGCACGTACCAGCCGTCGTAGCCCGCGTCCTCCAGGGCTCGGATGAGCGCGGTGAGGTCGACGTCCCCGGCGCCGAGCGGCCGGAACAGCCCCTGCCAGATCGCGTCGCCGTAGGGCAGGTCACCGGACAGCACCCGCCCGGCCACGGCGTCGTCGACGTCCTTGAGGTGCACGTGCACGACGCGGCCGACGTGGTCCTGGGTCAGCTGCACCGGGTCGGTGCCGCCCACGAGGAGATGGCCGGTGTCGACGCACAGGCCGATGCCCGACCCCTCGAGCACCCGCTCGACCTCGGCCCGCTGCTCGATCATCGTGCCGACGTGCGGGTGCAGGGCGGCGACGACACCGCGGTCGCGGGCGTGCGCGTCGATGCGGTCGAGGTTGCCCAGCAGCCTCCGCCAGCCGGACTCGTCGAGCTCGGGCCGGGCGTCGTAGCCCTCGGTGCCGGTGAAGGCGGCGAGTACGACGACCCCGGCGCCGGCCGCGATGCACCCGTCGAGGTAGGCGTCGACCTCGGGCAGCGGGTCGTGGTCGGGGTCGTGCAGCAGCACCGGGAGGAAGCCGCCGACCGCCTGCAGCCCGTGCTCGTGCAGCACCGCGGCCTTGGCCTCGGGGTCGACCGGCAGGAACCCGACCGGGCCGAACTCGGTGGCGGCGATGCCGAGGTCGCCCATCTCCCGCAGCACCCGCTCGGGGGTCAGCTGGTGGCCCCAGCCGGGGACCTCGCAGACGCCCCAGGAGATCGGCGCGGCTGCGACGCGGCGCATCAGGTCGCTCACTTGGCCACCTCCGCGACCTCGACCCGACGGCCCTGCCGCATCGACAGGTCGGCCGCCTCGGCGACGTAGAGCGCGGCCAGCGCGTCGGTCACCGTGCACGGGCTCGTGCTCTCGCCCTTGGCGACGGAGACGAAGGCGTTCAGCTCCGCGACGTAGGCGGGGGTGAAGCGCTCCCAGAAGTCCGTCCACGGCTCCCCGTCAGGGAAGCTGACGCCGTCCTCGGCCGACGTCAGCGGGGACCGGTCGCTCAGCCCGACGACGTAGGTCGCCTCGGTGCCGGCGAGCTCCATCCGCACGTCGTGCCCGGCGCCGTTGTAGCGCGACCCTTGCAGCGTGACCAGGGTGTCGTCGTCGAGGCGCAGGACCGCGGCGGAGTTGTCGATGTCGCCGCCCTCGCGGAAGAAGTCGGCGCCGCGGTTGGACCCGGTCGCCATCACGTCGACGACCTCAGCACCGGTGACCCAGCGCAGGATGTCGAAGTCGTGGATGTGGCAGTCGCGGTAGAACCCGCCACTGGTCGGGATGTAGGACGGGTGCGGCGGCTTCTCGTCGCCGGTGAGCAGATGGACGCGGTGCAGGTCGCCGATGGTGCCGGCGCGCAGCGCCTGCCGCGCCCGGCCGTAACCGGCGTCGAAGCGGCGCTGGAAGCCGATCTGCACCTGCACACCCGCGGCGCGGACCTCGTCCTCGACCCGTCGGGTGGAGGCGATGTCGAGCGCGACCGGCTTCTCGCAGAAGACCGGCAGGCCCGCCCGGGCGCCGGCCAGGATCAGGTCGGCGTGCGAATGGGTGGCGCTGGCGATGACGAGCGCGTCGACCCCGGACGCGATGACCTCGTCGACGTCGGCGGCGGCGTCGCACCCGAGTCGCTCGGCGACCTCCGCGGCCCGGCCAGGAGTGGCGTCGGCCAGGACCAGGCTGTCGACGTCGGGATGGCGTTGCACCACCTCGGCGTGCGCGCTGCCGATCCGGCCAACTCCCAGGAGTCCGATGCGCATGCGGCGCGGTTCCTCTCCGTCAGGCGTTTCTGGTGGATGTCACCAGTGTTAGCCGTGCGCAACGTCCACGTCAATACTTTGTCCTAACATTCTGTCTTACTGACATCGAGGTGTACCGTTTGTACCGTGAGTACCTCTCCGCTGGCCATCACGGTCGACCGCACCAGCCCGGTCCCGCTCTACTTCCAGGTGTCGGCGCAGCTCGAGCAGGCGATCGAGTCCGGCCAGCTCGAGCCCGGCTACAAGCTCGACAACGAGATCGCGATGGCCGACCGGCTGGGGCTGTCGCGGCCGACGATGCGGCGTGCGATCCAGGAGCTGGTGAGCAAGGGGCTGCTGGTGCGCAAGCGCGGAGTGGGCACCCAGGTGGTGCCCGGTCGGGTCCGCCGCGAGGTCGAGCTGACCAGCCTGTACGACGATCTCGCGAAGACCGGCCAGCGCCCGCAGACCGTCGTACTCCGCAACGAGGTGGATCCGGCGCCGCCGGACGTGGCCGAGGAGCTGGGCGTGGAGCCCGGGACACCGGTGCTGCACCTGGAGCGGCAGCGCCTGGCCGGAGGTGAGCCGCTGGCGATCCTGCGCAACTGGCTGCCGGACTCGGTGCTGACCCCGACCGACGAGGAGCTGGAGCAGACCGGCCTCTACCAGCTGATCCGGGCCAGCGGCACGCACATGCGGATCGCCCGCCAGCGCATCGGGGCCCGCGGGGCGACGTCGCAGGAGGCCAAGCTGCTCGGCGAGCGCAAGAACGCGCCGCTGCTCACGATGCAGCGCACGGCGTACGACGATCAGGGGCGTGCGGTGGAGTTCGGCACGCACGTCTACCGCGCCGAGACCTACTCCTTCGAGGTAACCCTCGTCGAGCGCTGACGTGCCTTCACCGTCGAACCGGGCTCACCAGAAGAGCAGCAGGGCGATGGCCACCGCGACGATGGCGACGGCAGTCGCCCTCCTCCCCCGCTCGAGCGTGCTCACTCGGTCTTGCGCAGAGTCCTCGGGGACGTAGGCACTGGTCATGTGATGGCTCCCCCCACCTCGTGCTACGTGCAGAACACTAGAGGTGACGACCGACACGCGCAGCCTTTGACGGGTAAATTAACTACGAGTGACCTACCCCGGATCGGCCGAACGACGGATCGTCACCACCCATCCATTCCTCTCCTGCATGGCCTTGCGGGCGGGGGTTGCATGGTCACCCCGGCAGGGCTCAACCCGGGCGAGGACACACACCCCAACCGCCTATCCATTCCGCTGCCGCATAGCCGGCCATGCGGCAGCGGAATGGATGGGCCGACGGGTCGGTGGTGCCGGCGCGCAGAGGTAGGGCCTCGCGGCCGCCACGTCGCCGCCGCACCTCACCCGCTGCGGCGGCGCGCCTCGGCCAGCTCCGACAGCGCGGAGTCGCGCCCCTGGTGCTCGAGCACCTTCACCGGCCCGGGCTCGAGCATCCGGTAGGCGTGGAAGAACGCGTCGAGCTCCTCGATGAACTTCTCCGGCAGGTCCGACAGGTCAGCCAGGTGGTCCTGGTGGTGGTCGCGCTCGGGCACGCAGATCAGCTTGGTCTCGGCGGTGTCGCCCGACTCGACCACGAAGGCGCCGATCGTCCGGCAGGGGATGTGCACACCGGGGAAGGTCGCCTCCTCCAGCAGCACGAGCGCATCGAGCGCGTCGCCGTCCTCCCCCTCCGCGCCCACGACGTACCCGTAGTCGCCGGGGAAGCCCACCGGCCCGCCCAGCCGGCGGTCGAACCAGATCACCCCGTCGTCGTCGGCCTCGTACTTGTTGCGGCTGCCGCGCGGGATCTCCACCACGACCACGACCCGGTCGTCACTGTTCTCACTCACCCGGCCAACCTCTCACGCCGGCGGTCAGGAGCCCACCTCCGGGCGCAGGAAGCGGCGACGGCTCAGCCGCTCGCGCCGGCGTCTGCGGGTACGCCGGGACCGGCGGGCGGCCGACCGCGCCATGTCCGCGGCACCGATGAATCCGGCGTCCGGGCCGAGGGCGGCGGCCACGATGTTCGGCTCCCGGCGGAAGCCGCGTCCGGTGAGCGTGCGCGAGAACGCCGTACGCGTGGGTCGCAGCAGCAGGTCACCGGCCCCGGAGACTCCCCCGCCGATGATGATGCAGCTCGGGTCGAAGGCCGCGGCCATCCCGGCGAGCCCGGTGCCGAGCCAGGCGCCGACGTCGGCGATCAGCTCGATCGCGGTGGGGTCGCCGGCGCGGGCGGCATCGGTGATCAGCGGGCCGGTGAGGCGCGAGACGTCACCCTCGACGAGGTCGCGCAGGTGGTGCGCCACCGGGGAGTCGGCGTGGATCAGCTCCCGGGCGTCGCGGACCAGCGCGTTGCCCGAGGCGTACTGCTCCCAGCAGCCACGGTTGCCGCACTCGCAGCGGTGGCCGCCCGGCACCACCTGCATGTGGCCGAACTCGCCGGCCATACCGTTCGCGCCACGGAACAGCTTGCCGTCCATCACCAGGGCGCCGCCGATGCCGGTGCCCAGGGTCACGCACAGCACCTGCCGGTGGCCGACGGCGGCGCCGAAGCGGGTCTCGGCCAGCGCCGCGGCGTTCGCGTCGTTGTCGACCACGACCGGCAGCCGGATGCGACTCATCACCGCGTCGCGCAGCGGCTCGTTGCGCCAGGCGAGGTGCGGTGAGAACAGCACCTTGGCCCGAGCGGCGTCGACGAAGCCGGCCGCCCCGACCCCGACCGCGCCGATGTCGTAGCTGACCTGGAAGTCCTTGACCAGGTCGACGATGGTGTCCTCGACCGCCTGCACGCTCTTGCCCGGAGTGGTCCTCCGCTCGCGCGCCCGCACCCGGCCGAACGAGTCCACGACGCCGGCCAGCACCTTGGTGCCGCCGATGTCGATGCCGACGGTCAGCGGCTCGAGCCGGCCGATGACGGAACGGCGCGGAGGAACTTCGGACACGTCGAGAGACTAGCGCCCGGGAGGCGTCAGCCTCTCACCCGTGCGTGCGCCGTCGCGCCGCGTGCTCGCGCAGGGCCTCGTCCAGGCGCTCCGGCGTCCAGGTCTCGGTGACCGCCTGCCCCACCAGGTCGGCCTGCGTCTGCGGCGCGAGCCCGTCGACCGGCTGGTCGAGGTCGAGGTTGGTCGGGAACGCGTAGCCCTCGGCCGCCGCGGCGACGGCGTTGCGCAGGGCCTGCTCGGGCAGCCCGGCGGACCGCCGCTGCAGCAGCGCGGGGAAGATCGCGGCCGAGGTGCGGGCCCCGTCGACGCTCTCCATCGCCCGGCCGAAGGCGGACGACACCTGCAGCAGGTTGGCCATCCGGCGGATGTCGGCGGACTGGTTGGACCCGGCGGCGTGGAACAGCGCCGGGTTGAAGAACACCGCGTCCCCCTTGGCCAGTGGGAGCTGCACCCGCTCGGCCTCGAAGAGGTCGTGGAACTGCGGCAGCCGCCAGGCCAGGTAGCCCGCCAGCATCTTCTGCGAGTGCGGCAGGTAGAGCGTCGGCCCGCTCTCGACCGGCATGTCGCAGTGCGCCACCGCACCCTGCAGGGTCAGCGCTGGCGAGAGCCGGTGCACGTGCGCCGGGTAGCTCGCCACGGCCTCGTTGCCGAGGAAGCCGAGGTGGTAGTCGCGGTGCACGGTCTGCGCCTTGCCGCCGGGGTTCACGACGTTGACCTGCGAGGTGACCTGGTACGCCGGACCGAGCCACGCCGAGCTGATGACGGCCAGCGCGTCGTTGGCGTAGTAGTCGACGAAGGCCTCCGGGTCGGTGACGGCGAGCTTCTCCAGCGCGTTCCAGACCCGGTCGTTCGCACCGGGAGTGGCGAAGTGGTCGCCCGCCTGGGCGCCGCTCGCGCGCTGCTCGGCGATCATCGCGTCGAAGGCGGCGCTGGTGCGGTCGACCACGTCGGCGTCGAAGGCGCCCTTGAGCACGACGATGCCCGGGCCTTCGGAGAGGGCCTGGATGATCTCGGTCTGGAAGGCACGACGGGCGGCGTCGGCGGGTCCGCCGACGGCGCTGACCATGGCCATCGCCTCCCGCAGCGCGGGGAAGTCGTAGACCGGCACGTTGTGGCTGATCTCGACCGCGTGCGGGTAGGCGTCGAGCTCGGTCTCCGTGGCGACGAGCGACCGCAGCTCCTCGATCCGACAGTCGTCCTCGCTCAGCCAGGCCGGGTGGTTGATGCGCTCGGGAGAGATCGTCATGCCTGAGAGCGTAGGAGCCGGCAGCGCCTGGCGGCAGGGGCAAGATCACCGATCCGATCTGACCTCGGGTCTTCCCAACTGTGCGCTCCGTCACATAAGGTCATGGCCCAGTCACCGGATCGTTTGTGATCGGAGAGGGCGCAAAGTGATCAAAAAACTGCACAGTCGCCGCTGGCTTCCGCTGGTGGCCGCCATGTCCGTAGGGGCGGCGATGTCTCCCCTCACTCCCCAGGCACCCGCGAGCGCGGACGCCAGCAGCCTCGGCGATGTCACCGGCTTCGAGGTCGACGGCGACAGCTACACCTTCGCCTCCGGCGACGCGCGCCTCCAGGTGGAGTTCGCCGACGACGACCTCTTCCGGGTGCATCTCGCGCCTTCCGGCAACTTCACCGACCCGGCCAACGACGACCCCTCCGACCCCAGCGCCCCGGACGCCGACATCGTGGTCAAGCGCGACTACGCCGGCGCCAGATCCACGCACACCGAGACATCCGACGCCTACGTCCTCACCACCGACGAGGCCGAGCTCACCGTCACCAAGTCGCCGATCACGCTCAGCCTCGCCGACGAGGACGGCCGGATGCTGTGGCAGGAGACCGCTCCCCTCTCCTGGTCGGATACCGGCACCGTGCAGACCCTCGCGCAGGGGCCACAGGAGCAGTTCTTCGGCGGCGGCATGCAGAACGGCCGGTTCAGCCACCGGGGCGAGACCATCGACATCTCGCGCGACTTCAACTGGAACGACGGCGGCAACCCCAACGCCGCACCGTTCTACCTCTCCAGCAGCGGCTACGGGGTTCTACGCAACACCTTCGCGCCGGGGCGGTACGACTTCCGCGCGCCCGTACGCACCAGCCACCAGGAGCAGCGCTTCGACGCCTACTACTTCGTCGGCGACGCGCGCGAGGTCATCGACGGATACACCGAGCTCACCGGACGGCCGGCGATGATGCCGATGTACGCCCTCGAGGTCGGTGACGCCGACTGCTACCTGCACAACGCCAACCGCGGCGAGCGGGAGACCCTGCGCGACTCGCGGGAGGTGGCCGAGGGTTACACCAGCCGGGACATGCCGCTCGGCTGGATGCTCGTCAACGACGGCTACGGCTGCGGCTACGAGGACCTGCCGGAGACCGACGCGATGCTCGACGAGCACGGCTCCGAGCTCGGCCTGTGGACCGAGTCGGACCTGACCGAGCAGGAGTACGAGGTCGACAGCGGCGTGCGGGTGCGAAAGACCGACGTCGCCTGGGTGGGGCCGGGCTACCGGTTCGCCCTGGACGCCTGCGAGAAGTCGCAGAGCGGCATCGAGGAGCACAGCCCGGACCGCGGCTTCGTGATGACGATCGAGGGCTGGGCCGGCACCCAACGGTGCGGCGCGATGTGGAGCGGCGACCAGTCGGGCTCGTGGGAGTACATCCGCTGGCAGATCCCCACCTACGCCGGGTCGACGATGTCGGGCCAGCACATGACGACCGGCGACATCGACGGCATCTTCGGCGGCAGCGCCGAGACGTACGTGCGTGACCTGCAGTGGAAGATGTTCCTGCCGATGACGTACTCGATGAGCGGGTGGGCGGCCAGCGACAAGCAGCCGTGGCGGTACGGCCGGCCCTACAGCGACATCAACAAGAAGTACCTGCAGCTGCACGAGCGCCTGTTGCCGTACTTCTACACCCACAGCGCCACGGCGCACGCCGACGGCGTCGGGCCCACCCGGCCGCTCTACCTCAACTACCCCGACGACCCGAACACCTGGGGCGACAAGGTCCGGTACGAGTTCCTGGCCGGTGACGACTTCCTGGTGGCGCCGGTCTACGAGGACACCGACGTGCGCGACGGCATCTACCTGCCCGAGGGCCGTTGGGTCGACTACTGGACCGGGCGGGTCTACGAAGGGCCGCGGACGGTCGACGGCTACCAGGCGCCGCTCGACACGCTGCCGCTGTTCGTGCGTGCCGGTGCGGTGGTGCCGATGTTCCCCGAGGGCACGACGGACTGGGAGCAGGGCAAGCAGGCGGGTCGGCTCGACCTCGACGTCTACCCGCAGGGCGACTCGTCGTTCACCAGCTACGAGGACGACGGACGCACGCGCGCCCACGCGCAGGGTGAGTCCGCGACCCAGCGGTTCGACGTCTCCGCCCCCGAGGCCGACACCCGCGGCCCGGTCGAGGTCCGGATCGGTGCGTTGGAGGGCGAGTACGACGGGAAGCCGGCGCAGCGGCGTTACGGCCTGACCGTGCACACCGACACCGATCCGGGCGGCGTCACCGTCGGCGGCAACCGGCTCGCCGAGGTCGACTCGGCTGAGGCACTGGAGGCCCGCGACTCGGGGTGGGCGTTCGACCAGAGGACCGGGATCGTGCACGTCAAGACATCCAAAGTGCCGACCGGCTCGCCGCTGACGGTGCGCATCGACGGCGCGAGCGCGGTCGGCGGCTCACACCCTGAGGAGCAGCGGGCGCAACTGGACCTGGAGACCGCGACGATCGCCACTGTCGGCGAGCCGCAGCAGGTCAGCGCGGCCTTCACCAACCACACCGGCAAGCCGGTCACGGTCGATGACGTGGCCGTCTCGGCACCGGACGGCTGGTACGTCGAGGCCACCGGACCGATCAGCACCCAGGCGCTGGCCGACGGCGAGACCTTCACTGCGGACTTCGCCGTCACACCCGCGGACGATGCCGAGGCGGGCGGCTACGAGCTGGCCGGCACCGCCTCCTACACCGTGCGGCAGACCGAGCGGACCGTGCAGGACCGGACGCGGACCACTCTGGCGCACGCGTCGCTGGCATCGGCGTTCAACAACGTCGGGATCACGGCCGAGGACGACCCGGCGCCGGGCGACATCGACGGCGGGGGCAGCAGCTTCATCGCGGAGCGCCTCGCCGCGGAGGGCGCCTCACCCGGTGCGCAGGTCGAGGCCAACGGCTTCACCTTCACCTGGCCGGACGTGGCACCGGGCACGCCCGACAACGTCGCCGGAGGCGGGCAGACGATCGCGTTGTCCGGTCAGCCGCAAGGCAACGCGCTGGCGTTCCTGGGCACCGGGACGAGCGGTGCTGCGGGCGGCACCGCCACGGTGCACTACGCCGACGGCACGACCACGGAGGCCACCCTGGGCTTCCCGAACTGGTGCTGCCTGCCCACCGACTCCTACGGCGCGAAGATCGCGTTGACGACGATGGGCAAGAACACACCCACGGGTCCGGCGTACCCGACCGTGGAGTACCGGATCTACACCAAGACCCTGCGCATCGACCCGGCCAAGCAGGTGGCGGCGGTGACGCTGCCGTCCAACAGTGCCGTGCATGTCTTCGCGGTCGCGGTCGGCGACGAGGAGATCGTGCCGCCGCCGCTCGCGGACGGGCAGTACGCGCTGCTCGGTGCGGCCGGTGGGGACGCGCTCGAGGCGCCGGGCGACACCAACGCCGGTCAGCTGCGGGTCGGCGAGCCATCCTCGTCGCCGGCGCAGAAGTGGAACGTCTCGCGCAACGACGACGGCTCCTACCAGCTGAAGAATGCCGGCAGCGGTCTGTGCGCCGACGTTGCGGCGAGCTCGCAGTCCAGTGGCGCGCAGGTGGTGCAGTACACCTGCACCAGTACCAGCAACCAGCGGTGGCTCATCAGCAACGACGCCGGCACGCTCACGCTGCGCGCCAAGCACAGCGACCTGTCCCTGACCGCCGGCGCCGACGGCCTGGTCGTGCAGGCCGACGACACCGGGGCCGACAACCAGCGATGGGAGGCGAGCACCACCTGACAACGGGGTCGTCTGGCGTCGGTGCTCACACGTGCGACGATGCTCCGCATGCCATGCAAGGAGCTCACGGCCGAGTGGAGCATCGACGTCGACGACTCGTTCGCCAGTCGCGTGGTCGACGACGACCTGCAGCTGGTGTCGCCGGGGCCGCCGATGCGTTCGATCTGGGTGGCGACCTACTCCCCGCCCAAGAAGCAGGGCGCGAAGGACTTGATCGCGCTGGTCAAGGACGACGCCCCCGAGGACGCGGTCGAGACCTTCGAGGAGCCGGGCTCGGACGAGCGTGAGCTGCGCTTCGCCACGTGGACGCACGAGAGCGTCGAGGGACGCGATCAGTGGGCGCTCTACGCACACACCGCCCGGCGCGGTGCGCTCGTGCAGCTCGCAATGATCAGTGACGACGAGTCCGACCTGGAGTGGGCGCTGCAGACGTGGCGCTCACTGACGTACCAGCGCGGCTGAATCGTCCGAACCCGGTCACGATCACCTGCGCAGTGCCCCACAATCGCAGAAGTCGGACCGGACAGGAGGACGCCCATGCCGCTGGTGAGGATCGACCTGCACCAGGGCCGCACTCCCGAGGAGGTCCGGCTCATCGCAGACACCGTCCACGACGTCATGCTCGACGTCTTCGCTGCTCCTCCGGGCGACCGCTACCAGATCGTCACCGAGCACCCGGTCGGACAGATCATCGCCGAGGACACCGGCCTCGGGTTCGAGCGTTCGCCCGGGGTCACGGTGATCCAGATCTTCCAGCAGGGCAGGTCCGAGGAGCAGAAGAAGGCCGCCTACCGGGAGCTGGCTTCCCGCCTGCACGCCCGATGCAACCTCGCGCCGACCGACCTCGTCGTGTCGGTGGTGACGACCAGCCGCGAGGACTGGTCCTTCGGCCTGGGACGAGCCCAGTTCCTGGAAGGTGACCTCTGACCCGAACCGCTTTCGCCAAGTCTCTGTACGCCGCGTGATATCTGTGCCACTATCCGTGATCAACCGGAGCATGCGCTCCGGCACCTGACCACCCAGTGCCCGCACGACGATGGAGACCCCATGCGACGTACACGCGCCCTGACCGGAGTGGCGGCGGCCCTGTTCGTGGCCGCGACCGCGGCCCCGGTTGCCGCCCATGAGCCGTGGGAGGACGGGACAGTCCCGCCGCCACCACCGGCCAGCCCCGCCGACGGCTACAGCCAGAACATGCACCTGCTCAGCACCGACGAGCACGCCGGAGGCGTCAACTCCGACCTCGCCTTCAAGGGCACGATCGCCTTCGCCGGCCACTACGGCGGCTTCCGGGTGGTCGACCTGGCCGAGCCCGGCTCCCCCGTCGAGCTCGCCGACGTGCACTGCAACGGCCCGCAGGGCGACGTCACCGTCCACGGCGACCTGCTCTTCCTCTCCGTTGACACCCCGCAGAGCACGGTGGGCTGCGAGGGCTCGCGCAACGTCACCGCCAGCACCCCGGGCATGTTCGAGGGCGTCCGCGTCTTCGACATCAGCGACCCGGCGAACCCCGAGTTCCTGACCGGCGTGCAGACCGACTGCGGCTCGCACACCAACACGCTCGTCCCCGGCGAGGGCGACACGGCCTACATCTACGTCGCGTCGTACCCGCTGTCGGCCAGCAGCAAGGGTCCGGACTGCCAGGCGCCGTTCGAGCGGATCTCGGTGATCGAGGTCGACGGTGACGACGCGGCGGCGGGACGTGCCGCCGAGGTCGTCGCGGAGCCGACGATCACCGGCATCGACGAGTTCGGCGAGCAGTTCGGAGTCGAGCCGTTCTTCGCCTGCCACGACATCACCGTGCTCGCACCCCACGACCTGGCGGCCAGCGCGTGCCTCTCCCAGGGCCAGCTCTGGGACATCTCCGACCCGCTCGCGCCCGAGGTGATCGCCGACATCGACACCCCCGACGTCGACATCTGGCACTCGGCGGCCTTCACCCCCGACGGCGAGTACGTGACCTTCGGCGACGAGTACTTCGGCGCGCCGCAGGAGCCGTTCGGCGCGCTGTGGACCTACGCGGTCGACGACCCCTCGACGGCGCTGAGCCACATCCGGATCCCGCGCGACGAGCCGAGCACCTACCACAACTTCAACTACGTGCCGCTGCGCGACAAGTACGTGCTCGTCTCCTCGGCGTACGGCTCGGGTACGTCGGTCGTGGACCTGACCGACCCCACGTCGCCGGAGGAGATCGGCTACTACGACATGCAGTCCAACGCGTGGTCGACCTACTGGTACAACGGCCTGATCGTGGCCAACGACATCTCGCGGGGTCTCGACGTGCTGCGCTTCAGCGGCCCGGAGGTCGCGGGTGCGCGGCAGCTGCCGATGCTCAACCCGCAGACGCAGGACTACCTGATCGGTTGATCGGGGGCGAGGACCTCCGGACGGCGTCTGCTGTCCGGAGGTCCTCGTGCTC
>Ga0075331_1000179_pt1 | contig 13834 bp, 11 predicted proteins | sample MayberrySE_TuleA_FD_120090 | JGI IMG/M metagenome (GOLD analysis project Ga0075331, IMG submission 120090) | Natural and restored wetland microbial communities from the San Francisco Bay, California, USA, that impact long-term carbon... | ecosystem: Environmental > Terrestrial > Soil > Wetlands ... | reverse complement strand
GTGGTGCAGCCGAGCCACCGACATGGGTACGACGACGACCCCGACTCCGGCCGCGACGGTCTCGATCGCCTGCTTCACGGTGATCGGGGGGACCTCGGCTCGCGTGTCGTCGCGCACCTCGGTGGCGACGTCCCGCCACTCGGGGACCAGGTCCGGGTCCTGGAGCAGGTGCTCGTCGGCGAGGTCCACGACGCTCACCTCGTCCGCCGCCTCGACGAAGTGCCCTCTTGGCGCGACGACCACCGGCACCTCGCTGTAGAGGGGGATGACGTGCAGGGCCTCCTGGTCGACCGGCAGCCGCACGAAGCACATGTCCGCGCGGCCGTCGTACAGCACCGCGGTCTGCTCCGCCTCCTGGACGGGGGACAGGTCGAGGCGCACTCGTGGCATCCGCTCGACCCAGATGCGCGCCCACTTGTCCGGCGTCACACCCGGGACGAAGGCGACGCGGAGGCTGGGTTGCTGGGGGCGGTCATCGGTCATGGTCCCGCCAGGCTAGTGGAGACTGTCGGCCATGCAGCCTGTGTACCGCGCGCCGATGCGTTCTCGTCGTGACGACGTGGACCCCGGCCTCGCGCTGGAGCGCGCCTTGTCGCTGGGGGTGTGCGGCATCGGCGGACGGCTGCCGCGTGAGCCCGCGAACCTGGCGGACGCCGTCTCGCTCACTGCGGACGTGTACGACGAGCGCACGGCCCGCCGGCTCGAACGGTTCGCTGCCGTCCCCGGGGGCGCCTTCGTGTGGACGCGTGAGGGCGAGGGGCTGTACCTGCTCGGCCTGCTCACGGGAGAGTGGAGGTACGACGGGTGTGAGGATGCCCTGGCCGCGGACCTCGTGCACGTCCGCGACTGTGCATGGGCGGGTACCCCCGTCCCGGGGGCGGATGTCCCTGCCGCGGTCGCCCACACCCTCGCGCGGGGAGGGCGCAACTTCCAGCAGATCCACGACCCCGATGTCGCCGCACAGTCACAGGTCCGGTGGGGAGCGAGGTGAGGAACGCGCCGTCGGTCAGACGGAGCGGACCTCCTTGCCGTGCATCGCGATCGCGTAGATGACGAAGACGTCGAGGGCGATCACGGTGACCGACCAGAACGGGTACGCGGGGAGGAAGGCGAGGTTCACGATCGCGCTGACGACCGCCATCGCGATGCCCACGACGCGGGCCCACATCTGGCCGGCGAGCAGGCCGATGCCGGCCGCCACCGCGATCGCGCCCAGGGCGAGGTGCGTCCAGCCCCATACGGTGAAGTCGACGTTGACGACCAGGCTCTCCTCGCCGACGACGTAGTAGCCGCTGTTGAACAGCGCGGTGAGACCAGCGACGGCCTGGAACGCGCCCACCATGATCATCATCATCGAGGCGAACAGCACCCAGCCCACCCAGCCGGTGACCATGGGGGACTGGCCCTGCTCGCGGCCACCGGCGTCTCGTGCGGCGTGTGCCCCGGCGGTCCTCTCCTTGCCGCGTGTCTGCGGTGGCACCTGCGCGGTGCTCGTCTTCTCTTGGCTGATGTCGCTCATCTGCGTCCTCCCAGGGGCCGCTCGGGGCTTCGCTACACGGTAGGCATCGGCGCACCTGTGAGGCATGACCCGCGTGGGGCATCGGACGGGGCACGTATGAGCCCCCTGTGCGAGATTGAGTGCATGACGGAGCAACAGCCCTATGGCGTGGTGGCGGTGTACGCGGGCTTCGAGCTGCGGTGGTACCCCGAGCACGTGGTCGCCGAGACCCGGTTGAAGGGCTCCTTCGAAGGGGTCGGCAACAAGGCTTTCATGCAACTTGCCGGCTACATCGGCGGCCGGAACCGGCAGGGCGAGAAGGTCGCGATGACCGCGCCGGTGGTGCAGGAGGCGGACGGCGAGCCCGGGCAATACGTCGTCGGCTTCGTGATGCCGGCCGGCGCAGTCGGACGTGCTGCGCCGGAGCCACTCGATCCCAGCGTCAGCGTGCGCGTCGTGCCGGGACATCTGGCGGCCGCCAAGAGGTTCTCAGGGCGTTGGTCACAGAGCAGGTACGACGATCACGCCGCACAGCTGCTGAAGGAGGTCGAGCAGGCAGGGCTCCACGTCGACGGACCGCTGAGGTTCGCGCGCTTCGACCCGCCCTGGATCCCATGGTTCAGACGGAGGAACGAGGTGGTCGCTCCTGTCGCGCAGATCGCCCGGGCCGTGCCCGAACGGCGTCGCTGACCCCTGGCCTCAACAGGTGTCCTCGACCGCGCTGCTCATGCTGCTGACCGCGGCGCCGAAGGCCTGCAGGTCATCCCTCACCAGGGCGAGTGTGCTGGCAGTAGCGTCGGAGGCTGCCGACTCGGCGCTCGTCCGAAGCGCAGCGAAGGTGTCCTCGACGGCCTGGATCTGCGTGGAGTACTCCGAAGCAGCGTCGGTCTTGAGCTGTCCGAGCTCGTCCTCGATGTCCTGCAGCTCCTCGGTGGCGACCTCGAGACCTCCCTCGCCGAGATCGGCCTCCTGCAGGTCCTCCACCGAGGTCTGCAGGGCGTCCACGTCGTCACAGACCGCCGGCTCCTCGGCACAAGCGGTCACACCAGTCCCGAGACCGACCATGCAAGCCAGGACAGCGGCGGCGTAGCGCGTTCTTCTCATGTCCTCCACGGTGCCGTCCTACGGATCTGCGCACATCCTCCGTGGCGGGTGATAGCAGAGCCTGTGTTGAGCTCAGCATGCCTCGGTGGCGCATGCTGGTGCCTGCATTCGAGGTGTTGCGGAACCCGTGTGCCCTGGTCAGCTCACGCCCCGTGCTGGTGGTCGACGGCGAACGCTTCGAGCACCTCGGGCAGCGCACCGCCCGTGCCCAGGAACGACTGGTCGAGCCTCTCGGCGAGGCTCTCCAACGCCTCGCGCAGCATTGCGGCGGCATGGCGTACCTCGGCCGCGGACGAGCGGCTGCCCGCGTCGACGAGCTCCACGACGTAGGGAAGGCCGGCGGCGAGGGAGAGCCTGCCGTCGCCTTCCCTGAAGTAGTACGTCTCGCCGTACTGCAGCAGGTCCATCTCGACGAGCGTGAGCGCCTCGGAAAGGGAGTCGAGCAGCTGTGTCGCCACGCTCGGCTGCGCGCTGGTCACCACCTGCGCGGTGTCCGTGGCAGCCATCTGGCTCAGGCGCTTGGCCAGGGCACGACGGCGGATCAGCGCCGGGTAGACCTGGAGGATCCAGGAGATCCCTGCGGTGAGCAGGACGAAGCCGATCACTGCCTGCATCGGAGCCAGGACCCGAAGGACAGGATCTGCGGGGAGGATGTCCCCGAAGCCAAGGGTCGTCACGGCCACCATCGAGAGATAGAGCGAGGCGACGAGGTCCGAGGACGCCTCGGGGTCCAGGGCTGATCCGAAGTAGAAGCCCTCGGGCATGTGCGGGAGGTAGACGAGGGTCCAGCCCGCCACGAGCAGCGCCGTCCAGGTCAGTACGGTCACCAGGATGCCGAGCGGGCCGGACACCTGGGTGCCGTCTCCGGAGCGGCCCAGGTGCTTGGTCGTGTGCCAGACCAGTTTGAAGAGCGCACGTGACAAGGTGCCGAACCCGCTCGGATGCCACAGGGTCTGAAAGATGTCGCGCAGAGTCGCCAACACGATGACGCCGCCGAGGGCGCTGACCAGCCAGCTCATCGCGAGGGTTTACCCGTGCGTGGAAGCGGCAAACCGGAGGCGGGGTCACGGTTCGGACACCCGGGGATGGAATCGCCGACCGGCTCGACGGGGGATACGAGCCGATCGGCGTACCTCCATTGTGACCGTCGCCCGGGTAGTGCGCCCGGTATCCGCGTACTGACTTCGACTAGTACAAACGGACTACTCGGCAGACGGGTGTGGGACGGGGAGCCACAGGGTGACCAACGTCCCGCTGGGCCGGCGGTTGTCGATGGTGCACCGTCCGCCCGCGATCTCTGCCCTGTCCTGCATGGTGAAGAGGCCACGGTGACCGGGGGTGGACTGGACCGGGTCGGGACCAAGTCCGACACCGTCGTCTGACACGCAGACCTCGAGGCCGTGGTCTCGTCCCGCGATGGTGATCACGACGTTGTGCGCCTCGGCGTGCTTGCGGGCGTTCATCATCGCTTCCTTGGCGATGCGGTAGGCGATGGCCCTGGTCGCGTCCGGAACGTCCGGCTCGCGATCCCCGTCGACGACCCAGCGTGTGGGGATGCTGTCGAAGATCTCGTCGGCGGCCCGCTGCAACGCGCCGGTCAAGCCGTGCTCCAGGTCCGGGGGCTCGAGGTCGAAGAGGAGGGTACGCAGCCTGTCGGTGGCGCCGGAGACGCTGGCCTGGACGGTGCCCAGCGTCTCGAGCAGCGCCGGTGCCTGCTCCCCGAGCTTGCGGCTCAGGAGGCCGAGCCGGAGGTCGACTGCGGCCAAGGCCTGCACCGGGTCGTCGTGGACATCGGCAGCGATCTGCGCCCGCTCGGCGTCCTGGGCGTCGACCAGGCGGCTGAGCAACGCCTGCCTCTGCTTCGCGAGCTCCCTGAGAGCCGTCTCGGCAGCGAGGCGCTCGGTGATGTCACGCTGCACGGTGGCGAGGGCGAAGGGCTCACCGGTCTCGGGCTCGCGGACGAGGAAGCTGGCGACCGCGACCGGGATCACCTGGCCTCGGCGACTGCGCAGGTTCGCCTCGCCCGCCCAGTGACCGTTCGCCATGACGGCCGGCAGCACGCCCTCGAGGTACTGGTCGAGGACCTCCGGGGTGACGTAGTCCGGAATTCTGGTGGTGGTGACGTCCGCGTCGGGGTCCATCCCGATCATCTGGCGTCCGCCGGGGTTGACGTACTTCACGCTGCCGTCCAGGTTGGCGATGGCGATGAAGTCGGGCGAGGCCTCCACGAGGGCCTTGAACTGCTTGAGGTCGGAGTTGGCCTCACGCAGGGCTGCCTCGGTGGCGCGGAGCCCGGTCACGTCCTGAGCGATCCACCCGGTTCCGAGCGACGTTCCCGTGTCGGGGTGGGACAGCGAGAAGACATCGACGTACACGACCATCTCGCCGGCGTCGGGCGAGATCGACAGGTCCCCCGACCATCGGCCGGCCTTCTCGAGCGCGCTGCGGATCTCGGTCCCCAGTGGTCGCCCCGCGATGTCGGAGACCGTCGACCAGATGTCCTCCTTCGCGACCTTGATGCCAGCCTCGTCCACCCGGGGGTTCACGTACACCTCGTGACCCTCGTCGCTGGTGATCGCGATGAGGTTCTCCGACGCGTCGGCCAAGGCCTGGAACTTCACGAGGTCCTCGCGGGCCACGCGATGTGCTTCCAGCAGCAGCGCGTTGTCCAGCGCGAGCGCGCACCTCTCGGCGACCTCGATGACCAGGGCGACGTCCTCTTCGGTGAAGGCGCCCTTGCGCTCACCGCGGGCGACGTCGATCACGCCGACGAGCAGCCCGCGAGAACGAAGGGGCACCCGCAGCCCCGTCTGGAGCCGGAAGCGCCGTGTGAGGCGGGCGAGGAACTCCCCGTGCGGGTCCCGCCAACCGCTTGCGTTCTCGAGATCGAGCAGATGCGGGGTCTCGAGCGGCTCGGCCTCAGCCAGGGGGAGGTGCACACGAGGCGGCAGCTGGGCCCGCCAGTCGTACCAGGCCTTGCGCGCCTCCTTGTCGACGTGCCAGACCGTCTTCGGCTCCAACCGATCCGCGCCGGGCGTTCGGACCCACACCGCTCCGACCTCGGCGACCGCCTCGGTCAGGGACCGGATCGCCACCCGTAGCACGGCGTCGGGGTCCAGCACCTCTCGTGTCAGGGCGTTCGACAGGTCGGCGAGAAGGCTTGCCCGCTCCCTCGAGGCCCGGGCCACCTCCTCGATCCGCCGCTGCTCGGTCACGTCGGTGGAGACGCCCATGGCGCCAGTGACGGTGCCGTCGTCATCGAAGACCGGCTGGTAGAAGACCGACAGGATGCGGCCACCGAACTCCCGCTCGACGGTCAACGTCTCACCTGCCAGGGCTTGGCGCAGATGCTGTACGGCCGTGGGGTCGTCCGCGTAGAGCTCGAGCAGGTTCACCCCGACCAGCTGACCCGGCTCCACACCCAGGTCCTCGAGGCCAGGGCCGATCGAGAGCGTGCAGCAGCCCGTCGTGTCGATCCCGAAGATCACCTGCGGGCCGACAGCGGGGCCTTTCTCTCCTGCCTGGCCCATCGTCGGTCCCCCTCTGGTCCCTGCCATCGTAGGCACGAGGGCCGTCCCCCGCGTCCGAGACAGGGGGACAGACGGGCCCCTGGCTGGCTACTCGGTCCGTACGGGGGCACCCATGAGCGATCGCAGCGTTCCGGCGCCGGCCGGGGTCGCGAGGACGACCTCTCCTGCAACACAGCGGGCAAGGAGGTCCCCGAGCGCGTCACCGACCCGAGTCTTTGCGAGGTACCCGACGGCTCCGGCACGCAGCATCTCCTCGACGGTGCCAGGGCCGGACTGGGCCGAGATCGCCACCACGACCGGCGGTCGGGGGAGGGCCGCCATCGCCTCGGCTGTTGCGGGGCCGCCGTCCGGCATGTGCACGTCGAGGAGAACAACGTCCAGCGGAACCTCGCTCGCGAACCGGAAAGCCTCGCCACCCGTCATGGCCGTGCCGACTACGCTGAACCGGGGGTCGTCCTCGAGCACGCTCACGAGTGCCGCGAGCATCTCAGGGTGGTCGTCGGCGATGAGGGTCCGGATGCGTGACATCTACCTTCCTGCGGGGGGCTGGTGCTTCTCGGAGAGATATCACATCTTGCCGCACATCCCTCAGGTAGGTGCGCGTACACACGCCCCATCGAGCCTAGTGCCTGCATACTAGATGCGCCGGGAGCCGGACGGACCCGGTCGGGGAGGGGGCGCCGACGTGAGGCAGGAGAACTCGCCGGAGCGCGACGAACACATGAGTGGCGGGGGTCGCCCGATCCGCGTGCTCGTGGTCGATGACCACGAGGTCCTGGCGGCCAGCCTGGCGCACGTCCTCGACAACGAGCCTGACATGGTCTCGGTGGGTCTCGCCCGGAACCTCGCGCAGGCGCGCGCCCGGGTCGCAACAGAGGCTCCCGACGTGATGCTGCTCGACCGCCGGCTGCCCGACGGCGACGGGGTCGCCGCCATCCCCGAGCTCCGCGAGATCAGGCCCAGCATGAACGTGGTCGTGCTGACTGCCGCGGTCGCCGACCAGGTCCTGGTCCAGGCCATCGAGGCCGGCGCTTCGGGCTTCGTCTCCAAGACCCGCAGTCTCGCGGAGGTCACCTCGGCCGTTCGCGCCGCCGCGGCCGGTGAAGCGGTGATCTCCCCGGAGATGTTGTCTCGGCTGCTGCCGAAGCTGAGCCGGACCTCGGGCCCCGAGCCCGAGCTGACCCGGCGCGAGCAGGAAGTCCTGAACATGCTGGCCCAAGGTCTCTCGAACGCCGCAATCGCCGATCGGTTGACCGTCAGCGTGCACACGGTCCGCAACCACATCGCGAACCTGTCCGCGAAGCTCGGTGCGCACAGCAAGCTCGAGGCACTGTCCATCGCGGTACGCCGAGGGCTCATCCCGGAGCCGTGAGCCGCCGCCGCGAGCGCCCGGACAGGCTGGTGCATCGGCGCCAGAGAAGGTGGCGCATTCGCTTCTGCGAGTGTCCCCGACCCTCACCACAGCATGGAGGGGTTCTGGACGCAGACCTCCGAGACCCCGAGGATCGCGGGAGGCCCGCTCGCCGGACGTTGGCGGGAACCCCTGACCCGCCGGCGGCGGCCTGCGTGTGCCATGTGTCTCCGAGGCGGTGCTCTCGCGGCCGGTCCGAGAACTGCGAAGGCCCCCACGTCCCGCTCGCGGGAGGTGGGGGCCTTCTGTGGTGGGCTCGCCCGTGAGTGAGGTCCCCGTCCTCGACGGTCATCGTGGGGGCCGGCGAGCTCAGGGCTCCTCCGGTCGCAGGCGACCGACGGTCCGAGGGAGTGGCTCGAATCCGGAGGTGGCGGCGAGGTTGACGTTGACGGCCGCGACCGCGCGTGCATGTGCCCTCCGCAACCCTGTTGGCTGCAGTGGCATCCCGGCGGGTCGCCGTGTGCCGGCGCCGTCGTGGTTCGGGGCAAGTGAGACCCACAGCGAGCGGGTGCGAGGCGTCTTCTCGGTGAGGACCTCCCTGACCTCCAGCCAGTGTTCCAGGGTCGTCACGGCGGAGGGGGTGATCGTGACGGTCCGAGGCGGCGGAAGGCTGCGGGACGAGGGTGGCCGCGGCTGGTAGGTCACCGTGCCGCCGGCCAGATCGAGGTCGCCGGGCACGAGCGCGGCAAGTTCTCCGCTGCGCATCCCCGCCTCGTGCACCAGGACGGCCATCGCCGCGGTCCGGACGTCCGCAGGCTTCGCGTCGACGGGGAGCGCCCGCCATCTCCAGTGGCGCAGGGCCAGCGTCGCCGCGTGCTTCTCCGCACGAGGTCGGGGTGAGGGTAGTGCGACCGCGTCCTGGACCGGGTCGGGCAAGCCTGCTGCTTCGCAGAGAAGGCGGAGGCAGGCTCGTCGCACGCGCCTGGTCGCGTCGGGGGAGGGGCGCTCGGTCGTACCCCGACGGCGCAGCCTCCCGCTGTCCGCCTCGGCGAGGTACAGCGACACGAAGCCGGGGCCGAGCCAGGCCGATGTCGTGGCGGGGCGCAGGGGAGCGGGCAGCGTGGCTGCGAAGGCGACCATCTCGGACGCCACCCAGGCCAGCTGACGCCCCCTGCTGAGGCTTCGTCGCGACTGAGCGGCTGCCAGGCACCGGCTGAGCGGTTGGAAAGCTTCGGTGTCACTCACCCCCGATAGATAACAGGCCCCAACGCCCTCGCCTCGTCAACACGCCCGAAACGGGAGTGACCTGGCCTTGAGAGATAACAGGCCCTGACGCCCCGGACCTGCACAGAGCCGCCTTCGGCGGGGCAGCGAGGCACAGGCCCCTGAGCGGTGCTGCCCGTCGGGTCCCTCGAGGGGAGGCATCGCCCATGCGTGTCATGCGCACAGGCCGACGGCGACCCTACGGTGGGGGGAGTGCTACACGGGGGGTAGGAAGGCGGTTTCGTGCTCGACTACCCATTGATCTCCGAACACGGTCTGATCGGTGACCTGCAAACGGCGGCTCTCGTCTCCACGGACGGGTCGGTCGACTGGTTCTGTGCCCCACGGTTCGACTCCCCGAGCGTGTTCGGGGCGCTTCTCGACGCTCGAGACGGTGGAGAGTTCCGGGTGCGGCCGGTGGCCGAGGAGCTCACGACCAAGCAGCTGTACCTGCCGGACACCGCGATCCTGATCACGCGGTTCCTCACCCAGGCCGGAGTCGGTGAGGTGGTCGACTTCATGCCGGTGCTGCCCGGTCCGACTCCCTCCGGCAGGCACCGCCTGGTCCGGATGCTCCGTTGCGTTCGTGGGCAGATCACGTTCTCCGTGCACCTGGCGCCCCGCTTCGACTACGGTCGCGACCCGCACCGAGTGAGCATGACCGATGGCGGGGCGGTGTTCCGCGGAAGCCACAACGCAATGGTCGCTCATGTCGTGCGCGAGCCCGGCGACGAGCGGCTGGCGCGGGGCGGGGTCGACGAGAGCGGCGACGTGCACGGTCAGATCACTCTCTCCGCCGGGGAGGTCCGCGGGATCGTCGTGGAGACGGGAGCGGCCGACAACCCCCGGGAGATGCGCGTCTCGGAGGTGCAGCGGCTGTTCGACGACACGGCCGCATACTGGCGGGCCTGGCTCGGTGTCTCGACGTACTCCGGCCGGTGGCGGGAGACCCTTCACCGTTCCGCGATCACGCTGAAGCTGATGACGTACGCGCCGAGTGGCGGGCTCGTGGCCGCGCCCACGGCCGGGCTTCCTGAGCAGATCGGCGGCGAACGCAACTGGGACTACCGGTACACCTGGGTCCGGGACGCCTCGTTCTCCATCTACTCCCTGCTTCGTCTCGGGTTCAGGGAGGAGGCCGCAGCGTTCGCCCTGTGGCTGCGGGACAGGGTGCACGAGCACGCGGCGGGTGGGTTCAGTCCGCTGAGGATCATGTACCGGGTGGACGGCTCGAGCGACCTCGACGAGCAGGTTCTGGACCACTGGGAGGGCTACCGGGGGTCGAGGCCGGTGCGAATCGGGAACGGCGCCGCGGACCAGCTCCAGCTCGACATCTACGGCGAGGCCATCGACAGCGTCTACTTCGGCGACGAGCGAGGCATCCAGATCGGGCATGCGGGCTGGCAGGCGTTCTCAGACATGCTCGACTGGCTCGCCCACAACTGGGACCAGCCTGAGGAGGGGATCTGGGAGACCAGGGGTGGTCGTCAGGACTTCACCTTCGGACGGCTGATGAGCTGGGTCGCTCTGGACCGAGGTCTTCGCATAGCGGCACTGCGCGGACGCCCGGCCCCGGTGAGGCGATGGCGAAAGCAGCGCGACAAGATCTACCGCCAGATCATGGAGCGGGGGTGGGACGGTGAGCGCCACGCCTTCGTGCAGCACTACGGAAGCGCCGTCCTCGACGCGTCGTTGCTGCGCATGCCGACCGTCGGCTTCATCAGCCCGTCCGACCCGATGTGGAGGTCGACACTCCGCGCCATGGAGCAGGAGCTGGTCACGGACAGCCTCGTCTACCGCTACGACCCCGCGGCCTCGCCCGACGGGCTGCGGGGCTCCGAGGGGACGTTCTCGCTGTGCACCTTCTCCTACGTCGACGCGCTCGCGCGCGCAGGTCGCCTCGACGAGGCCCGCCTGACGTTCGAGAAAATGCTCACCTACGCAAACCACCTCGGCCTGTACTCGGAGGAGATAGCCCTGACCGGGGAGCAGATCGGGAACTTCCCTCAGGCGTTCACGCACCTCGCGCTCATCGACGCTGCCATCACGCTCGACAGCCACCTGGACGCAGGGCCCCTTCCACCGGTCGAGCGGTACCTCTCGGTGCCGTCCCAACGGTCGTCGCAGGCCGAGCGCGCGGACCTGCAACCCGGCGCAACGGTGGACTGAGGTCGGCAGGGACGAGGCGCCGGCTCAACGCGTGCGAGTCCGCCGATGACCGCGGTCGATGCGGCCGGTGTCGGCTGCGTGGTCCGCCCTGCCCGGTGTGGTGAGCAGAACGCAGACTTCGTCGTCCTCGAGAGCCGGGATCGCAGCGTCCGAGGAAGGGACGAGCACCCCGCCGGGGCGGACGACGAAGAGCAGGTCGTGGCCGGCCTCCACTCCTTGCGAGGCCGGCCTGGTGATCATGCGCGCGCCCGCCCGATGGCGCTCGTCGAGAGCAGCACCGGTCAGGTCCTCGCGGAACAGCCGGCGCGCGCCGAGGTAGGGCGCCACCGTTCCTTCACCGGGCTCGCGCGAAGGGAGCCTGAAGACCTGTCCGTCGAGGGCTGCTTCGAGCAACGCCGAGGCCAGCGCGTTGAAGTCGTCCTGGTCGCTCAACAGGAGGACCATGGTGATCTCCTCGAGCTCCGCACCCTGGCCTGTGGCAGCCGCGAGGAGCTCGCCCTCGGCCAGGTCGAGGCCACTGTCGACGACGCGCCGCCGCTGCTCCTCCTGGCCGGCCCAGACCAGGACCTTCAACCCACAGTCGCGCAGTGCCTCCGCGAGGTCCACCACCCAGGGGTCGTCGCCGACGAGCAAGGGCCGGCTCTCCGTGGACCGGACCACGCCCAGACGGCGGGCGACGGGAACCGCGGTGAGCCCGTAGAGGCAGACCGTCACGACGATGACGACGAAGGTCACCGGAAGGATCTTCTCGGCTTCCGGGACGCCGGCGGACACGAGCGAGGCGCCGAAGGTCGAGGCGGTGGCGGCAGCCACGATCCCGCGTGGCGCCATCCAGCCGACGAGAGCGCGCTCGCGGCGGTTCAGAGGGCTCCTGGCCGTCGCCAGCGCGGTCAGCAGCGGTCGTGCGACCAGGACCAGTGCCGCGACGAGCCCGATGGTGGGGAGGACCAGCCCCTGCAACGAGCTGGGGGTGACGGTCGCGGAGATGGACACGAAGAGCACAGCGAGGATCAGCTGGACGAGGGTTTCGAGGAACGGTCTCCTGACCGGAAGCTCGAACTCGCGGCGGTTGGCGACCACGAGGCCCATGACGATGGCGGCGACCAGCCCGGAGTCGTCCCGCAGCGCGTCACAGACGGCAGCTACCAGGAGCACGACGGCCAGCTGGGCCGACGCGTCCAGCACCTCACCAGGCCTGAGCTTCACCAGCACCAGCCACAGCAGGCAGGCTCCGACCACCCCGCCCAGCAGTCCTGTGCCGACACTTCCGACGAACTGCCCGGCCCCTCCGACCACGTTGCCCGGTCCGGCCGAGCCGACGATCGCGTGCACGACCAGCGCGCCGAGGATGGCACCGACCGGGTCGATCAGGACACCCTCCCAGGCGAGCACCCGCTGCAGTGTGGGGGCCGGGCGCACGAAGTCGAGCAAGGGAATGACCACGGTTGGCCCGGACACGACCAGAATCGCACCCAGCGTGACGGCGGCCTGGGTCGACAGATCGAGCAGCCACCATGAGGTGAAGGCCGCAACGGCCCAGGTGATCGGCACGCCGACGATGAGCAGCCGCACCACCATGCGACGGATCGTCCCCCGCATTCGCCGGAGGTCGAGGGAGATGCCCGCGTCGTAGAGGATCACTGCGACGGCGAGTGAGACGAGGGGCTCGAACGCCGGCCCCAGGAGCTTGTCGGGTACGACGGCGTCGGTGACAGCGCCGGCGACGAACCCCACCGGGAGCAGCACGATGATGGCCGGGACGTGCAGCTGCCTCGCGAGAATCTGCGAGCCGACCGCAAGGAAGACCGTGAGACCGATGCCGATCAGGATCTCATCAGAGCTCATGTCGACTCCTTCGTCGGATCGGGCGGCGTACCCGCGTCGGCGTCCGGAGGAGCTGTGGCTCTCAGCGGAGACCGGACTTCCCAGTCTCCGCTTCAGAGCGGTCCTGCCGCCACCCGACACCCAGCTGTGCGCGCGTGGGGGGCTACGCCCTCATCCTCGGTGGGTGAGGCGCGTCGGCCGCGCTGGGCGGAGTCTGGCCGGAGCAGCTTGGTGAGAGGGGGTGACACGCACGCGGCGCAGAGGAGGTCGACCGGGTGGACCCAGTCGAGCTGGCGCGGATCCAGTTCGCATCGACCAGCGTCTTCCACTTCTTGTTCGTGCCGGTCACGATCGGGCTGGCCTTCCTTGTCGCGATCCTGCACACGGGCTGGTACCGGACGGGGGACCCCGACCGACGTCGGCTCACGCGCTTCTTCGGCACCTTGCTGGTCATCAACATCGTCGTAGGCGTCGTCACGGGGCTTGTGCAGGAGTTCCAGTTCGGCATGAACTGGTCGGCCTACTCGGCGTTCGTCGGAGATGTCTTCGGTGCTCCGCTCGCGCTCGAGGGCCTGGCCGCGTTCTTCCTGGAGTCGACGTTCCTGGGGCTGTGGCTCTTCGGGTGGGACGTCCTTCCCAGGCGGTTGCACCTGCTGACCGCCTGGATGGTGGCGATCGGGTCGGCGATGTCGGCGGCGTTCATCATGGCCGCCAACTCGTGGATGCAGCATCCGGTCGGCTACCAGACGAACCCGACGACCGGCCGTCCCGAGCTCTCCTCGATCGGCGCCATGTTCACCAACCCGGTGTTCGTGTGGGGCTACTTGCACGTGATCCTCGCGGCTCTGGTGACCGGGGCGGCGATCATGCTCGCCGTCTCGGCCTGGCACCTGCGCCGCGGACATGCGGCATTCCTCCGCTCTGCGAACCTGGCACTGGCTGTCCTGCTGCCGGTGTCGCTACTGGCTCTGATGGTCGGCAGTCGGCTCGGTGTCGTGGAAGCCACCTACCAGCCGATGAAGATCGCCGCCGCCGAGGCGCAGTGGGAGACCTGCCGGCCATGCTCGTTCTCGGTCTTCCAGATCGGCGGTGGTG
>Ga0075331_1000178_pt1 | contig 13856 bp, 12 predicted proteins | sample MayberrySE_TuleA_FD_120090 | JGI IMG/M metagenome (GOLD analysis project Ga0075331, IMG submission 120090) | Natural and restored wetland microbial communities from the San Francisco Bay, California, USA, that impact long-term carbon... | ecosystem: Environmental > Terrestrial > Soil > Wetlands ... | reverse complement strand
GAGAACAACCAGCTCTGCCAGCTCTACCCGTACAAGCGCAACTCCTGCGACGACATGGACTCGATCCGCCTGCAGGCCAAGCAGATGCGGGCCTTCGAGCGGTACGTCGACGCGCAGTGGGGCGGCCCCGGAGAGGGCTGGTACCGCATCGTCACGAACCCGTTCCAGGCCCGACGCGTGATCAACGAGGGCAAGCTCGCCGTGGTGATGGGCATCGAGACCTCGATCCCCTTCAAGTGCACGATGAAGCTCGACGTGCCGCAGTGCGACGAGGACTCCATCGACGCCTCGCTCGCCGAGGTGCACAAGATGGGCGTCCGCCAGATGGAGCTGGTGAACAAGTTCGACAACGCCCTGTCCGGCGTGGCCGGTGACTCCGCGCAGACCGGCGTGCTGGTCAACGGCGCCAACTTCCTCGAGACCGGGTCGTTCTGGGCGATGGAGCACTGTGAACCCGAGAGCGAGGGCGCGCACGACAAGGAGCAGTACGCCGCCCCCGAGATCGACCGGCAGCAGCAGGACGCGCTGTTCGGCGCGATCTACCAGGTCTTCGGTCCGCAGCGCCTCGCCCCGGTCTACGACTCCGGCCCGCACTGCAACCAGCGGGGCCTGACCGACCTCGGCCAGCACCTGATCAAGCGGATGGCCGAGCGCGGGATGGTCTTCGACCCCGACCACATGAGCGTCGCGGGTCGCCAGGCCGCCCTCGACCTCCTCGAGGAGCTGCAGTACCCGGGCGTCATCTCCAGCCACTCCTGGTCAACGCCGGACGCGTACCCGCGCATCTACCGCCTGGGCGGCACGATCATGGCGTACGCCGGCGACTCGACCGGGTTCACCGAGAAGTGGCGTCGGCACATCACGTGGGCCGACCCGCGCTACTACTGGGGCTTCGGCTTCGGCGCCGACATCAACGGCCTCGGGGCACAGGGCGACCCGCGCGGCGCCGACGTCCCGAACCCGGTGACGTACCCGTTCAAGGCGCTCGGCGACGTCAGGGTGCACAAGCAGCGCAGCGGCGAGCGCGTCTACGACATCAACGTCGACGGCGTCTCGCACTACGGCCTCTACCCGGACTGGATCGAGGACCTCACCAAGGTGGCCGCCGCCAAGCGCGCCGAGGACGGCCCGGCGATCTCCGAGGACATGAGCCGCGGCGCCGAGGCCTACCTGCAGATGTGGGAGCGCGCGGTCGGCGTGAAGAACGACGCCTGCCGCGACTCGCGGGCCCTCGGTCCGGTCTCGGCGATCCGGGACCTGCCCAGGGGCGCCACCGCGGCCCGCATCGTGAGGACGGTCGGCCAGCCGCACGCGCGGCTCGACGACACCTTCACCTACTGCGCGAAGGCTCCGTCGGGTCGCACCGTCGAGGTGGCGGTGGAGCTCACCGATGCCGGCCGGCTCGCCCGCGTCCGCTGAGCCGGTCCAGGCCGGTGCGCACCAGGACGCGCGGTGCCACTCGAAGTTACCGATTGGTAGGATTTGTTTCACATGCCGCAGCCGGTGACGTGGTCGCCGCGCTGCCCATAGGCTCGACCGACCCTGAGGCCCCCCGGCAGTTGGAGTGACTCGATGGCCAATGCGACCTTGATCCTGGGCTTGCTGATGACGGCGGTGGCGCTGCCGTTCGCGGCGAAGCGGATCGCCTTCCTCTACCGGCTGATCACCAGCGGCGAGCCGGCCCCGGGTCGGGTCGACAACGTCAAGGGCAACGTCGGCGAGGCGATCAAGGGCCAGCTCGTCGAGGTCCTCGGCCAGCGCAGGCTGCTGAAGTGGTCGGTGCCCGGCGCCGCGCACTTCTTCGTGTTCTGGGCGTTCCTGATCCTCGCCACGGTCTACCTCGAGGCGTACGGCGCCCTGTTCGACCCCGAGTTCGCGATCCCGGTCGTCGGGCACTGGGCCATCCTCGGCTTCGCCCAGGACTTCATCGCGGTCATGGCGCTGCTCGGCCTCGTCGTCTTCGCGCAGATCCGGCTGAAGAACTCGCCGGACAAGCTCGGCCGCAAGTCGCGGTTCAAGGGCTCGCACCTCGGCGGCGCCTGGCTCGTCCTCTTCATGATCTTCAACGTCATCTGGACGATGTTCCTGTTCCGCGGCGCCGCCTCGGCGACCGGCCACCTGCCCTACGAGAGCGGCGCCTTCGTCTCCGACGCGGTCGGCTCGCTGCTCGACGGGCTCGGCGAGACCGCCCTCGAGACGCTGGAGCACGTCGGCCTGCTGCTGCACATCGGCGTGATGCTCGTCTTCCTGATCATCGTGCTGAACTCCAAGCACCTGCACATCTTCGTGGCGCCCCTCAACGTCATGTTCAAGCGCAAGCCCGTCGCGCTCGGCGCGCTGCAGCCGATGATGGCCGGCGGCAAGCCGATCGACTTCGAGAACATCGACGAGCTCGACGAGGACACCGCGTTCGGCATCGGCAAGGTCGAGGACTTCACCTGGAAGGGCATGCTCGACTTCGCGTCCTGCACCGAGTGCGGTCGTTGCCAGTCGCAGTGCCCGGCCTGGAACACGGAGAAGCCGCTGTCGCCGAAGCTGCTCATCATGGAGCTGCGCGACCACGCCTTCCACAAGGCGCCGTACATCCTCGCCGGCTCCGACGAGGAGCGCGAGAAGCTGCCCGAGGAGGTCCGCGCCGAGGCCGAGCGTGAGCTGGTCGGCGCGACCGAGGGCGACCCGAGCGCCCCGTCCGGCGGCGCGGTCATCGACCCCGACGTCCTCTGGAACTGCGTGTCCTGCGGCGCCTGTGTCCAGCAGTGCCCCGTCGACATCGAGCACGTCGACCACATCATGGACATGCGCCGCTACCAGGTGCTCGTCGAGTCGAACTTCCCGACCGAGCTCAACCAGCTGTTCAAGGGCCTGGAGAACAAGGGCAACCCGTGGAACATGTCGCCGAACGCGCGCATGGACTGGGCCAAGCCCCTCGACTTCGAGGTCAAGCAGGTCGGTGTGGACGTCGAGGACCTCGACGAGGTCGACTGGCTGTTCTGGGTCGGCTGCGCCGGCGCCTACGAGGACCGGGCCAAGAAGACCACGCAGGCCGTCGCCGAGCTGCTCAACTTGGCCGGCGTGGACTTCGCGGTGCTCGGCGACGGCGAGACCTGCACCGGCGACCCGGCCCGCCGCGCCGGCAACGAGTTCGTCTTCCAGCAGCTCGCGATGCAGAACGCCGAGGTGTTCAAGGAGACCAAGGTCAAGAAGGTCGTCTCCACCTGTGCGCACTGCTTCAACACGCTGAAGAACGAGTACGCCCAGTTCGGCGTCGAGCTCGAGGTCGTGCACCACACGCAGCTGCTCAACCGTCTCGTGCGCGAGGGCAAGCTCACGCCGGTCGCCGCCGACGCCGCGCCCAAGAAGTCGATCACCTACCACGACCCCTGCTACCTCGGCCGGCACAACCAGGTCTACACGCCGCCGCGCGAGCTGCTCGAGGTCATCCCCAACTCCGAGTTCACGGAGATGCCGCGCAACAGCGAGCGGTCCTTCTGCTGCGGCGCCGGCGGTGCCCGCATGTGGATGGAGGAGACCATCGGCGAGCGGATCAACCTCAACCGCACCACCGAGGCCGTGGAGACCGGCGCGGACCAGATCGCGGTCGGCTGCCCGTTCTGCCGCGTGATGCTCTCCGACGGCCTGACGTCCAAGCAGGCCGACGGGTCGGCCCGCGAGGAGGTCGAGGTGCTCGACGTGGCACAGCTGCTGCTCGCCTCGGTCAAGCGCGGCGACGCACCGGTCCCGGCCGGCGGCTCCGACGGCGCCGGGGCGGCTGCCGCGGCCCCGGGGGGCGGTACGGCGACCGCGGTCCTCGACAAGCCCGACACCGCGACCGCCGCCGAGCCCGAGCCGGGTGACGCGACGCAGACCGGGGAGACGGTCACGGCGACCGAGGACGTCGGGGCGGCCGCCCGGGCGACCGCGGACCCGACCCCGGTCGCGGAGGACCCGGCCGCGGAGACCGAGGAGCAGCTCGACGGCGCCGGCAAGCCCGCCTCCGACTCCGACGACGTCACCGAGCCGGAGATCGGGGAGGCCGAGTCGACCGCACCCGACCAGGACTCCGCGGTCGAGGAGCAGCGCGACGTCGCCGGCGAGAAGAAGGACGACGACACGTTGTTCTGACGTCACCGCGACACCACCTGACACCACCTGACGCCCCCGGTTCCCGCGTGGACCGGGGGCGTCGTCACGCCGGGGCGGCGGCCGTGACACCACCTGTCACCATGATGACGTCAATATCTCTTGACGTGACGTCGCAATGGTGTCACAGTGGTGCCATGGACATCACCCCCTACGTCGAGAGCCTCCGCCAGGACCTCACCGCCGCCGCAGAGGCGGGTGGCCCCGAGGCTCGTGCCGCTGCGGAGCGGCTTGCCCTGGCCCTGGACCCGGCGGTCCGGCTGGCGCTGATGGACGCGTTGTCCCAGGCCGCCGCCGAGATCACGGCCGAGCTCCCCGCCGGTTCGGTCGACGTCCGGCTGCGGGGCCGCGAGCCCCAGTTCGTGGTCGACGTACCGACGATGCCGATGGCTCCCGTCGCGCCGACCCCGCCCCCTCCGCCGGCACCCCCCGGTCCCGAGGACGCCGAGGAGCTCGAGGGCGACGACGCCGTCGCCCGGATCACGCTGCGGATCCCGGAGTCGCTGAAGTACAAGGCCGAGGAGCTCGCCGCCAAGGGCGGGCACTCGCTCAACAGCTGGATCGTCAACGTGGTCCGCGCCGCCACCCGCGAGCGCGCCATCAACGTCGACATCGACCTGTCCAGCGTCCCCTTCCTCGAGAACCCCGTTCCGGGCGGTCGCGTCCGCGGACCGAAGAGGATGACCGGCTGGGTCTGACCCGGCAACCCCGCACGACCTGGCCGACCGGCAACCCGCCGGCCGGGCGGACCAGCACACCCTCTGGAGCTGACATGCAGAAGACCTTCGAGACCCCCGGCCCCACCTCGCTCTACGTCGAGATCGGCAACGGCGACCTCACCGTCCGGTGCGACGACGTCGCCCGGGCCGTCATCGACGTCGACGGCAGGGCCGCCGACGACGTCGTCGTCGAGCAACGCGGCCGACAGATCGTCGTGATCGGCCCGAAGAACCGCGGTGGCTTCCTCGGCCGCAACGACGCGGTCAGCGTGCACGCCACCGTCCCGCACGGCAGCTCCCTGGCCACCAAGCTCGGCTCGGCCGACGTCACCGCCACCGGACGGCTCGGGGAGACCCGGATCAAGACCGGCTCTGGTGACGTCGTGCTGGAGTACGTCGACGGCAAGGCGCTCGTCGAAGCCGGCTCGGGCGACATCCAGGTCGGCGAGATCACCGGAGACCTCCGCGCGAAGTCGGGCTCCGGCACCGTCGAGGTCGGCAAGGCCGGCGGCCCGGCGTCGGTCTCCACCGGGTCCGGCGACGTGGAGATCGGTCTGGCTACCGACACCGTCGACGTGAAGTCGGGCTCCGGCGACATGCGGGTCCGCGACGCCCGGGCCGACGTCGCGCTCAGCACCGCCTCCGGCGACCTGGTCGTCGACCTGATGCATCGAGGCCAGCTCGAGGCCAAGAACGCCAGCGGCGACATCCGGGTCGGCATTCCCGCCGGCGTCCCCGTGTGGACCGACGTCTCCAGCGTCACCGGCCGCGTCCACTCCACCCTGGTCGGCGCGGGCCAGCCGGAGGACGACCAGGACTACGTCGAGCTCCGCGCCAGGACCGTCAGCGGCGACGTGCACCTCGAGCAGCGCTGACCCACCACACCCGCCCGTCCCCCAGCCTCACTCCTTCACGAGAGGACCCACCATGTCCGAGTTCAGCCCCATGCACGACCGCGTCCTGATGTACCAGGTCGACACCCGCGCCCGCCGCGCCACCGCCCCGCGCACCCCGCAGCCTCGCCGGCCGCGCGGGCGGCACGGCCTGGCCCTCCGGCTGCACGCCCTCGCCGACCGCATCGACGGCTGAGGCTCGCCGTCAGACCTGCGTGCGGTGGAAGCTCAGGTGCGACCGCGACGGCGTCGGGCCGCGCTGGCCCTGGTAGCGCGATCCGTACTTCTCCGAGCCGTACGGGTGCTCCGAGGGCGAGGTCAGCCGGAAGAAGCACAGCTGGCCGATCTTCATGCCCGGCCACAGCTTGATCGGCAGCGTCGCGACGTTCGACAGCTCCAGCGTCACGTGCCCGGAGAACCCGGGGTCGATGAAGCCGGCCGTCGAGTGCGTCAGCAGCCCGAGCCGGCCCAGCGACGACTTGCCCTCGAGCCGCGCGGCCACGTCGTCGGGGAGCGTGACTACCTCGTACGTCGACCCGAGCACGAACTCGCCGGGGTGCAGGATGAACGGCTCGTCGCCGTCGGGCTCGACCATCCGGGTCAGGTCGGGCTGGTCCTCGGCCGGGTCGATGTGCGGGTACCGGTGGTTCTCGAAGACGCGGAAGAACCGGTCGAGCCGCACGTCGATGCTGGAGGGCTGCACCATGGCCGGCTCGAACGGCTCGAGGGCCACCCGCTCGGCATCGATCTCGGCGAGGATGTCGCGGTCGGAGAGAAGCACACGCGCACCTTACCGACGCCCGTGCCCGCCGGGGACCGGACGCACCACGCGCGGACGGGTGGCGCAGAATGAAGCCATGCCCGACCTGATCGACCAGCTCACCGGGCCGACCCTCGAGCCCGAGGCCCCGGCCCGCCCCGTCTTCCACCGGTACGTCGCCGTCGGTGACTCGTTCACCGAGGGCGTCGGCGACCCCGACCCGCGGCAGCCCAACGGCGTGCGCGGCTGGGCCGACCGCGTCGCGGAGGCGCTGGCCGGCCGCACCGAGGAGTTCGGCTACGCCAACCTCGCGATCCGGGGCCGCAAGCTGCCCCAGATCGTCGCCGAGCAGCTCGAGCCGGCGGTCGCGCTTCGGCCCGACCTGGTCACGCTGTACGGCGGCGGCAACGACATCCTGCGTCCCAAGGTCGACATCGACCGGCTCATGGAGGACTACGACACCGCCGTCCGGCGCCTGACCTCGACCGGCGCCCGGGTCCTCCTCTTCACCGGATTCGACCTGGGCTTCGCGCCGGTCTTCCGGCACCTGCGCGGCCGGGTCGCGGTCTACAACGAGCTGGTGCGCGAGATCGCCGACGACCACGGTGCGGGCCTCGTGGACTTCTGGCGGATGCGCGAGCTGCGCGACCCGCGCTGCTGGGACGTCGACCGGATGCACCTGTCGACGCGCGGCCACACCCGGATGGCCGAGGCGGTGCTCGCCACCCTCGACGGACGCCCGCCGGCCACCGCCGACTTCGCACACACCCCGCACCCGCGCAGCGCGGCGCGCCGGTCCGAGGACTGGCAGTGGGCGCGCGACCACCTCGGTCCCTGGGTGAAGCGGCGCGTCCGGGGCACGTCCTCCGGCGACGGGCTCTCGCCCAAGCACCCGGCGCTGGTCCGGCTCGCGTCGCCGGGCGACCCCGCGGCGCACCGGTAGGCCCCGGTGCAGCGGTACGTCGCGGTCGTCGGGCCGGGCAACCCGGACGACCCGGCCGTGCCGGAGGCAGCCCGGCGCGCCGGCCACCTGCTCGCGGAGGCGGGGCACGTCGTCGTGACCGGCGGGCTGGGCGGGGTCATGGCGGCCGCTGCCGAGGGAGCCTCCTCCGCCGGCGGTACGGCGCTGGGGCTGCTGCCCGGGCACGACCGCGCGGACGCCGCCGCCGGGAACACCGTCGTGGTGCCGACCGGGCTCGGCGAGATGCGCAACGCCTTGGTCGTCCGCACGGCCGACGTGGTGCTCGCGGTCGGCGGGAGCTGGGGAACGCTCTCGGAGGTGGCGCTCGCGCTGCGCACCGGGGTCCCCGTCCTGGCCGTCGGGTTCTGGGACGTCTCCGGCTTCCCCGCGCCCGAGCACGGGCGAGGTCCCGTCATGTGCGCCGACGTCGAGGAGGCCGTCGCGCGGATCCCCGAGGTCCTCCCCTGACCTGATCGGCGGTGGGCTACTATTCGAGCCGTCGTCCCGCAGAGGACGGCAGGCGGATGTAGCTCAGTTGGTAGAGCGCGACCTTCCCAAGGTCGATGTCGCGAGTTCGAGTCTCGTCATCCGCTCCAACACCACCGCCGATCGCTGGGGATGCAGGACCGGTCCTGGCTAGGGTCTTGTCCCATGCCCGATCCGCTGCGCCGCCTGCACGCCGCCTACCGGGCGACCGGCGCCGACCTCCCGTTCCACAGCCCGCTGCCGGCGCACGGGGTCGCGATGGAGGGCTACTTCTGGCGGTTCACCGACCCCGCCACCGGACGGGTCGTGATCACCCTCAACGGGGTCAACCGCGGGCCCGACGGGCACTGGGCCACCCTCGGCCTGGCCGCACAGCCGAACGGCTTCCTGCGCACCGTGGCCCACCCGCACGGGCACGCCGACCCCGACCGCCTCGCCGTCACGGCCGGTGACGCCTTCCGCGGCGACGAGCACCGCGTCCGCGTCGACCTCGGCCCCGACGCCCGGCTCGACGTCCGGATCGCCGACCCCGTCCCGTGGCCGCGCCGCTCGTTCGGCGGGTCCAGCGTGTTCCAGGCGGTGCCGGCCCTCAACCAGTACTGGCACCCCTGGCTCCTCGGCGGCACCGCCCACGGCACGGCGACCCTCGGCGAGGACACCTGGGACCTCGACGGGAGCGTCGTCTACGCGGAGAAGAACTGGGGCAAGGGCGGGTTCCCCGACTCGTGGTGGTGGGGCCAGGCCCACGGGTTCGAGGACCCCGCGGTCTGCGTCGCGTTCGCGGGCGGGCTCGTGCACGCCGGGCCGCTGCGCACGACGGTCACCGCGGTCGTCGTCCGGTTGCCCGACGGCACGCTGCTGCGCCTGGGCAACCCGGGGACGTCCGCGGTGCGTGCGCACGTCACCGACGAGGAGTGGCGGCTGCGCGGTCGGTCCGCCACCTGGCAGGTCGACGTCGAGGGCGCCGCCCCGCTCGACCAGGCGCACGTGCTCCCGGTCCCGCTTCCCGCCGAGTGCCGCAACGTCCCGGGCGCGATCGAGCACCTCGCGGGGACGATGCGGGTGTCGGTACGACGACGCGGGCGGACGGTCTGGCGGGGCACGTCCGACCTCGCGGCCCTCGAGCACGGGTCCACCGCCCGCGCCCGCGAGGAGGTGGCGCGCCGGGGTCAGCCTCCCGGGGCCACCGACGCCCGGCCCGTCGTGACGGGCTGAGGAGCGAGGGGCAGGGACACCGTCACCGTCGTGCCGGACCGGCCGTCGGAGTCGACGGCCACGGCGCCGCGCTGAGCGTGGACCAGGCTGCGCACCACGGACAGTCCCAGGCCGGACCCCGACGTCGCCTCCTGGCCGGGGCCGCGCCAGAAGCGCTCGAACACCTGCGGCAGGTCGTCCGGCGCGATCCCGGGACCCGAGTCGGCGATGACCAGCTCGGCCCGCGCGCTCACCGGCTCGCCCGGGCCGCTCTCCGGCACCCGACGCCGGGCCGGGTCCCGCACGGTCACGGACACCGTGTCCCCGGGCCGGCAGTGCTGCACGCAGTTCTGCAGCAGGTTCCCCACCACCTGGTGCAGCCGCTCGCGGTCCCCGAGCACGACGACCGGAGCCGGTGCCTCGACCTGCACGTCGAGCCCGGCGCCGCGCAGCTGCGCGGACCGCGCGTCCACCTCGCGGGTGGCCAGCTCGGCGAGGTCGACCGGGTCCCGGCCCACCTCGCGGGCCGAGCCCTCGGCCGTGAACAGCGCGTCGAGGTCGCCCACGATCCGGCCCACCCGCAGCGCCTGGTCGTGCAGCCGGGCCAGCGCGGCCGCGTCCGCCGGGGCCAGTCCGTCTCGGAGCTCCTCCAGGCCGGCCTGCAGCGCGGCCAGCGGCGTGCGCAGCTCGTGGGCGACGTCGGCCGCCATCTGCGACCGCCCCGCCTCTGCCCGGCGCACCGCCGCCACGGCCTGCTCGAACGCGTCGGCCAGCGCACCCAGCTCGCCGACCCCCCGGTCGCGCACCACGGTGTCGCGCTCGCCCGCGGCGAAGGAGTGCGCGGCGTCGGTCAGTGCGGCGACCGGCCGGGTCAGCTGCCGGACCACCAGCCAGCCCGCCGCCACCGCCGCCGCGAGGGCGGCCAGCGCCGCCACCAGGATCCAGGCCCAGGCGACCGGGCGGCCAGGGCGGTCGCCCATCGTCGCAAAGGCCACGCTCACGCTGCCCACCGTCTCGCCGTCGACGAGCACCGGCGCGGTCGCGGTCCCCGCGAGGTCCCCCATGCGGCCGTCGCGCATCATGCCGTCCATCCGGTCGCGCGGGCCGTCGAAGCGCCCGCCGGGACCACCGTCGCGGCCGAGGTCGGACCGGAGGACGCGTCCGTCCGCGGACCGCACGGTGAGGAACCCACCACCGCCGCGGGCCACCGCGGCCGCCTGCCCGAGGTCCGCGCCGCTCCACCCACCGGCCTCGTCGTACGCCGCGACCACGGCGGCCGCGGTGCGGTCCGCCACCGCCTGCCGCCGCGCGTCGTCCTGTGACGCCAGGCCCCGGTCGCTGCCCACGAGGCCGGCCGCGGCGACCAGCGCCACGGTCAGCAGCGACACCAGCGCGAAGGCGACGACGAAGCGGCGTCCCAGCGGGCCGATCGCGTCAGTGGTCACGGTCGATCCCCAGCCGGTAGCCGACCCCGGTCACGGTCGCCACCACGGCGGCGGCGCCGGGACCGAGCTTCTGCCGCAGGTTCTTCACGTGCGAGTCGATGCTGCGCTCGTAGCCGGCGTACTCGTAGCCGCGCACCCGGTTCACCAGCTCGTAGCGCGAGAACGGGCGGCCCGGCACCGACGCGAGCGACGTGAGGATGCCCCACTCGGTGGGGGTCAGGTCGAGGGTGCGGCCGTTCACCCGCGCCTCCCGCCTCAGGTCGTCCACGACGAGCCGCCCTCCGCCGTACGACCGCACGTCCGGGTCGTCCTTGCCGCCTCCCGACCTGCCGAGCACCGCAGCGACCCGGAGCACCACCTCGGTGGGGCTGAACGGCTTGGTGACGTAGTCGTCGGCGCCGAGGCTCAGGCCCCGGATGCGGTCGTCGACGCCGGCGCGGGCGGTGAGGACCAGGACGGGGGTACGGCGGCCGTCCTGCCGGACCTCACGCAGCACCTCCGCGCCGTCGAGGTCGGGGAGACCGAGGTCGAGGACCAGGAGGTCCGGCTCGGACTCGTCGACCATCCGCAGCGCCTCCGCGCCCGAGCCCGTGCTCAGGACCGCGTGGCCGGCGCGCTCGAGGTAACGGCGCAGCAGCTCGCGGATCTCCCGCTCGTCCTCGACGACGAGCACCGTGCTCATGGCTCCATCGTTCCACCCCGAGGTGCCGACCCGGGGGCGAGCACGGCGATCTCCACACCGTCTCCACACCGACGTCATCGCCACTCCACGGGCCGGGACGACGCTGGAGTCATCAGGAGATGCCATCGAGGAGGAGCCATGTTCACCCGTACCACCGCACTGATCGCCGCCGGAGGAGTACTCGCGGGAGCGGCGGTCGTCGGGGTCCCCGCGCTCGTGGTCGCCGCCACCGGTGACGACGACCGGCCGGCACCCGGCAGGTTCATGGGGGACGACGACGGGGAAGGCCGCGGCTTCGGCATGATGCAGGGCCGAGGCGGCGGAGGCGTGATGGGCGGCTTCGGCGGCCGCTTCGACGAGGGCGGCGAGAGCATGCGCCGGGGCATGATGGGCGGTCCGCCCGGCTGGTCCGACGGCGACCCGGCCGGCGAGCTCAGCGACGCGCAGGCCGACCAGCTCGCGACGATGGCCGAGCGCGAGAAGCTCGCCCGCGACCTCTACACCGCCTTCGCCGACGCCACCGGCGACGTGCGCTTCGGCCACCTCGCGCACGCCGAGTCGCACCACCTCCGCGCGCTGCAGGCGATGCTGGACGTCTACGAGGTCACCGACCCGACCGCAGGCAGCGGTCCCGGCGAGTTCGCCGACCCCGAGGTGGCCGACGACTACGAGGCGATGCTGGAGGAGGGCTCCGGGTCCGAGGAGGCTGCGCTCGAGGTCGCCCGCGAGCTCGAGCAAGGCTTCGTCGACACGCTCGACCAGGCGGCCGCCGACGTGGGGGACGACGCCTCGGACGTGTCCCGGGTCTACGAGCACCTCGCCCTCGCCTCGGAGCGTCACCTCGACCTGCTCGAGGAGTGACCACCGGCCGCGAACTAGCCTCGGGGTCATGGCGGCAACGGACGAGACACCGCGTCCGGGCTTCACCGGCTTCCCGGTCGCGGCCCTGGACTTCTACGACGACCTCGAGATGGACAACACGAAGTCGTTCTGGACCGCCCACAAGGACACCTACGAGACCGCCGTGCGGGCTCCGATGACGGCGCTGGTGTCCCGGCTCGAGCCCGAGTTCGGGCCGGCGAAGGTGTTCCGGCCCTACCGCGACGTGCGGTTCGCCAAGGACAAGACGCCGTACAAGAGCCACCAGGGCGCGTTCGTCGCCGCCGGCCCGGCGACCGGGTGGTACGTCGAGGTGGCGGCGCCCGGGGTGCGCGTGGGGGTCGGCTACTACCGGGCCGAGCCCGTCCGGCTCGCCGCGATCCGGGCGGCCATCGCCGACGCCCGGACCGGCCCGGAGCTCGAGGGCCTGCTCGCCGACCTGACCGGCCGGGGGTGGACGCTCGGCGGCGACCAGCTCAAGACGGCGCCGCGGGGGTACGACGCCGGTCATCCGCGCATCGACCTGCTGCGCTACCGGTCGATGACGCTGGGCAGGTCCTACGGGTTCGAGCCGGTCGTGCACACACCGGAGCTGGCGGACCGGGTCCGGGAGGACTGGCGGGCGGCGCGGCCGTTCGTCGAGTGGGTGCAGCGCGCCGCCGGCTGACCTGCCGCCGGCCGACCTACCGCCAGCCGAGCTCCGGCGCGACGAGCTTCACGACGCTTTCGAGGACGTGCGCGTTGTAGTCGACGCCGAGCTGGTTCGGGACGGTGAGCAGCAGCGTGTCCGCGGCGGCGACCGCCTCGTCCTCGGTGAGCGCCTTCACGAGCCGGTCCGGCTCGTCGGCGTACGTCTTGCCGAACCGCGCCGCGCCACCGTCGAGGAAGCCCACCTGGTCCTGGCTGCGCGACTCGTGGCCGAAGTACGCGCGGTCCATGTCGCTGACGATCGGGAAGATGCTGCGGCTCACCGACACGCGGGGCTCGCGCTCGTGGCCGGCCGCCGTCCACGCGTCCCGGAACATCTGGATCTGCTCGGCCTGGAGCTGGTGGAACGGCACGCCGGTGTCCTCGGTGAGCAGGGTGGAGCTCATCAGGTTCAGACCCTGGGCGGCGGTCCACTCCGCCGTCGCGCGCGTGCCGGCGCCCCACCAGATCCGGTCCCGGAGCCCGGGCGAGTGTGGCTCGATCGGCAGCAGGCCCGGCGGGTTGGGGAACATCGGCCGCGGGTTCGGCTCGGCGAACCCTTGCCCGCCGATGACCTCGAGGAAGACCGCCGCGTGCTGGCGGGCCATCTCGGCGTGGTCGGAGCCCTCGGCCGGCTCGTGGCCGAAGTAGCGGTAGCCGTCGACGACCTGCTCCGGTGATCCCCGGCTGATGCCGAGCTGGAGCCGGCCGCCCGCGATCAGGTCGGCCGCCCCGGCGTCCTCGGCCATGTACAGCGGGTTCTCGTAGCGCATGTCGATCACGCCGGTGCCGATCTCGATGCGGCTCGTCCGCGCGCCGACCGCCGCCAGCAGCGGGAACGGCGAGGCCAGCTGGCGCGCGAAGTGGTGCACCCGGAAGTACGCCCCGTCCGCCCCCAGCTCCTCGGCGGCGACCGCGAGGTCGATCGACTGCAGCAGCGCGTCGGAGGCCGACCGCGTCCGCGACTGCGGCGACGGCGTCCAGTGCCCGAACGAGAGGAACCCGATCTT
>Ga0075331_1000177_pt1 | contig 13861 bp, 12 predicted proteins | sample MayberrySE_TuleA_FD_120090 | JGI IMG/M metagenome (GOLD analysis project Ga0075331, IMG submission 120090) | Natural and restored wetland microbial communities from the San Francisco Bay, California, USA, that impact long-term carbon... | ecosystem: Environmental > Terrestrial > Soil > Wetlands ... | reverse complement strand
CAGCGATCGAACTCCCACGCGATGCTGTAGTACTCCTGCTGCGGATCGAACCCCTGCTGCACATCTGAGACGAGCGCCATCCGTAAAGTGCCGCCGGGTTCGGCCCTCGAGTCACCGGCGGTGGGCGCATCGGTCGCGCCCGTCCCCCCGTTGCCGCCACACGCAGCCGCCAACATCGCGAGCGAGACCAGGGTTGCAGCGGCTCGCCGGATCGGTCTCGACATGGACCCTTCCTCTCGGTCCGGGGCGCGACCGTCCGCACCCTCGTGAGGGTGTACGGGTCGCCCTCGAGCGCGCGGGTTCCGCATCGTTGCCCATGGTTTCCGGTTCGTTGCCCGGACCTGTCGGGAACCTGCCCTGGTGTTCGGAAGTTGCCTTCGGTCCGGACGCGCCGTCAGTCGTCGATCGTGACGATCACCGGGGCGTGGTCGCTCGGCTTGCCTTCCCCCGCCGTGGGCTTGCGTTCCTCACGGTCGACCTCGACCGAGACGAGCCGCTCGGCCACGAGAGCGCTCCCGAGCACCAGATCGATGCGCAATCCCCATCCGCGGTGGAACGCGCCCATGCGGTAGTCCCAGAACGTGAACGGACCCACGACGTCACCGGCCGCTCGGCGCCCGAGATCGACCAGGCCGACATCGGTCAACGCCCGCACCCGGGTGCGTTCCGGCTCGCTCGCGAGGTTCCGTCCTCGCCACAGATCGGGATCGTGAACATCGCGATCATCCGGGGTCACGTTGAAATCGCCGGCGATCGCCACCCTCCCGGCGGGATCGACCACGCTCGCAGCCCATGCGTGCAAGGCGTCGAACCAGGCGAGCTTGACCTCGTAGGCGGGATCGCCGACCTCCTTGCCGTTGACCGCGTAGATGTTCACGACCGTGATGTCGTCCACGCGCGCGGCGAGCACACGGGCGTCCTCGGGCACCGGGGAACCAGGCAGCGCTCGGGCCACCTCCTCGAGCGGCAGCCTCGACACGATCGCGACACCGTTGCGTCCTGCCTGCCCGTGGCACAGCGCCGAGTAGCCCCGGGCCAGCAACGGCTCGCTCGGGAAGTCCGCATCGGCCACCTTCGTCTCCTGTAGACACACGACGTCGGGCTCCCACCGTTCGACGAACGCGAGCAGCCGGGGCAGGCGCTGGCGGACCGAGTTGACGTTCCACGTCGCGAGACGCACATGCGCAGCCTAGGGGGACGGACGACACGCGAGACCACACGCCTCGCGACGTATCCCCCATTCCACCGATAGGGGTTCCCTCCGAAAGGTCTACGGCGTTATGCTCCGCTGGTTGCCCCCGATGAATGGAGACACTCAGATGCACCTTCCACGCTCGAGATCCAGCCGCACCGCGATCACCGCGACCGTCTTGACACTGTTCGCATCTCTGGCCCTGGTTCCCACCGGAGCCGATGCGGCACCGGCGGCAGAGGTCAAGCCGTTCCGGGCAACGCTGACACCTGCTGCCCCCGCGTCGACGACGGCGTCGCTCACGCTCACGTTGCAGAACCAGTCCACCAATCAACAGCTCGGTTCCGCTGACCTCTACGTGCCCATCGGACTCGAAGTCTCGAACGTCCAAGCTCCAGCGACATTCGTGAGCGGTTCGGTGACCCATGAGGGGGTCACGTTCGCCGGCACGATCAGGCTTCGGAACCTCGCCATCCCGGCATCGAGCACCCGAACGCTCGAGGACCTCGTGACGGCGAGCGCCTCCTGCGGTGGGGGCAGCTTCCGGTGGGGCATCCGAGCGAAGCAGTCCAACAACTTCTCAGGGCCCCCCGGCAACGACTTCGTCAACGTGGGCGATCCACTGGTGACGACGTTCGCCGCCGGCTCGTGCGGGCTCCGCTTCGTGACCCAGCCCCAGGACGCCCAGGTGGACTCCGTGATCACGGGCACCGACGACTTCGGCTCGCTCCTGACACCGCCCGACGAGTCGTGGCCGCAGGTTGCCTTCGTGGATGGCCAGGGCGACACCATCACATCCTTCACGGGCACGATCAGCGTCGAACTGAGCGGTGGCAACCCCGCCGCCGACCTGAGTGGCACGACCAGCCGATCTGCGGTGGCAGGAGTGGCGACGTTCGACGACCTCTCCGTCGATCTGCCGGAGACGTACACGCTCGTCGCGAGCGCCGCCGGCGCGCAGGACGAGACATCAGCGGGATTCGAGATCGTCCAACAGTTCTGTCCGGAGGACGTGGACTGCTCGAGCTCGCACGTGGGGAACGGGGGTCAGAGCTCGACCAACATCACGATGAACGAGTTCAACCCCGGATCCGACACCGACACCGGTGCGTTGTTCTCCCGGTTCGACACGACCGGGCTCCTCGACTGTAACTACGCGGACGGAACCCCGTACACCGAGTTCACGGACTTCATGTACACGTACGAGTACAGCAACTTCGAGCGCAACGCGACGATCACCACGATCGTCAAGAAGAAGCTCTTCAACGAGGTCTCGGACAACGGTGCGGCCAATATCGAGGTCTGCTTCGAGGCAAAACAGTCGTTCCTGAACGATGCCTTGCAGCCCACGGTCGGGCCGGCGCTCCTTCCCGGCTGCAACAAGGTGGATCCCTCGACGTTCCCGTGCATCAAGTCCCGGAACAAGCAGGGAGGCGACGCCGTCCTCGTGTACACGGTCCCGGCCAGCTACAACGGCGACCCGAGGGGCCGCAGCTAGTCACCGCACGCATCGAGCGAGCTAGCCGGAGCCGCCCCGCAGGGGCGGCTCCGGGAGACGCTCGATGCCGAGCGCCTTCATGATGGGGTCACGTTCGGCCCTGACGCTTCTCCGCCCGGCGTCGTCGCCCTCGAGACGTGCGATCGCGTCGAGCGCGATCGCCAGGTCGTACGAGCTTCCGGCCTCGCGGGCTCGTTCGGCGGCGTCGGTGAGCCGCTCGAGTGCGGCCTCGGTCTCACCTCGCTGCGCGAGCGCGTAGGCACCGAGGCGCTCGAGGCTCCGCTGAGCGGGGGAACCGTCCTCGACCTTCCCGGCGAGCCGTGCGATGGCCGCGTCGATGCCGGGATCGCCCCGGGCGACCTCGCCTTCGGCGATCCAGACCTCGGCATCGAGGGCGTCGCCTTGGACCCGGAGCGCGCGATAGCGCTCGAGCGCGTCGCGTAGCAGCGCCAGCCCCTCGTCGAGCCGTCCCGCACGGATGTAGGTGCGTCCGAGCTGAGCCGAGGCGTAGGCGACCCCCTGCTCGTCGCCGGTCCCACGCCACACCTGCAGGGCCCTGCGGAACCGCGCCTCCGCCTCCTCGAACCGCCCCTGATCCGAGAGGACCTCCGCGATGTTGCAGTCGGCGAAGGCCGCGCCGACCGCGTCGCCCGCTCGCTCGCTCGTCTCGGCCGCTCTCGTCCACGTGGCGACCGCGTCGCCCCAGCGTTCCTGCCAGTACGCGCCCATGCCGATGTTGTTGAGCGCCATCGACTGGCCGAGCAGGTTGCCCAACCCTTCGTAGATCCCGAGCGCACGCTGGGAGTACGTCTCGTCGTCCGATGCGCCCATCGAGGAGAGTGCCCAGGCGATGACGAGGCATCCGTTGGCGAGCGCATCTTGCTCGCGAGCGATCTCTGCGGCCCTGATCGCCTGTCGGGCCAGCTCGATGGCCTCGTGGTCGCGGCCCTGTCGTACGCGGATGCCGGCCAACATGGAGTAGAGCTTCGCCCGACAGGCCACGGCGCGTTGATCGAGATTCCCCTCGAGGGTCCGGAGCCCCCGACGAGCCCAACGGATGGCGGGCACGATCCTCCCCGACCGTCCGTCGACGACCGAGTGCCGGTAGAGCAGCTCGGCTTCCCTGATCGGGTCTCCTCGCACGAGCCCGCGGGCCGCGGTGAACGCGGCCATGGCTTGGCGCGGTTCTCCCACCCGCTCCTTCGCCAATCCGAAGGCTTCCCAGACATCGGCCAGCTCGCTCGAGTCGATCTCGGCGCCGGCCGCAGCGCTCAGCGCCCGGCGATACAGCTGGGCCGCCTCGCCGTACGCGTACATGTCCCGGGCTCGGTCGGCGGCGGTCCTGCTGTACCGCCAGGCGCGGGCGTGATCGCCGCCGAGGAAGAAGTGCCTCGAGAGGATGCCCGCGACCTCATCGCCCTCGTCGAGCTCCTCCTCGTACCGCAACCCGGCCACGACGTGCAGGCGCCTCCGCGTCTTGAACGGCAAGCCGTCGTAGGCCGCCTCACGCACGATCGCATTGCGGAAACGCAGGTAGCCGCCGCCCTCGGCTTCGAAGAACCCGTGGAGTCGCTCGAGCGCCTTCGGTTCGAGCGAGGTCTCGCCGTCGGCCGAGAGCCATTCCAGCATCCTGGGGTGGAAGCTCAGGCCCAGCACCGACGCCAGGCGCAGCACGGTCCGGTCGGCGAGGTCGAGTCGGTCGATCCGAGCCACCGTGGCCGCCTCGACGCTGTCGGGAAGCTCGTCGGTGCTGCCGGTCTCGACCACGGCTCCGACCAGGTCGACCAGGAACTGCGGGTTCCCGCCGGATCGATCCGCGATCGCCCCGACGACGTGCGGCGGCATCGGATGCCGCTCGGTGACGGCCTCGGCCATCACGATCGCGTCGAGCGCGTTCAACGGCTCGACCTGTACCGGCACCACCGCCGGTCCCGGCACGGCCCGGAACCCGTCACCGTCGTCGCGCCGGGTCACGATGAGCAACCACGGGTGGCGATCGATCGCCTCGATCAGATGGGCGAGCAGCGCCGACGACGCCTCGTCCATGTGCTGCACGTCCTCGATCTCGATCACCGTCGGCCCGGCGAGCCGGACCTCGAGGAAGCGACCCACCGTCTCGTGCAGCTTCGAGCGCCTGAACTCGTCCCCCAGCATCTCGATCTCGGGGGTCGGCGGAAGCGTCACGTCGATCGTGAGAGCGATCAGCGGCAGCCACGGCGTGAGCTCCGGATCGCCCTCGGTGACCGCCGCCCTCAGTCGCTCGATCGCGACGTAGGCAGGATCCTCCCAGCCGATATCCAGGAGCTCCCGCATCAGCTCCCGCCATGCGACGTACGGCGTGGACGACGTGTAGGACTCGCACGTGGCTCGCAGGGCCGGAAGCTCGGCGAACTCGGTCCGAATCTCCTCGAGCAGCCGCGTCTTGCCCACGCCGAGATCGCCGATCACCTCGACCGCTCGGCCGGTACCTGCGGCAGCCGACCGCATCGCGGCTCGCAGGGCGGCCATCTCTTCCTGCCGGCCGACGAACGGCACCCGACCCAGATCGTCGCTGTCGTGCCGCCGCATCCGACGACTTCGGGTGCCGACCGGCCGGCCGACCGCCCAGGCGATGACCGGTTCCGACTTGCCCTTGACGGAGAACGGCTCGAGCGCCCCGACGTCGAACAGGGTCTCGGACCGATCGAGCACGTCGGCGGTCGCCAGCAGCTGCCCCGGCTCGGCCTTCCCCATGACCCGAGCGGCGAGGTTCACGGCGTCGCCCATGACGGTGTACGTGCGCCGGTAGGCGGGACCCACGTCGCCGGCGAACACGTGACCCTTGTGCACCCCGATGCGCACGGGGATCGCGCGTTCTCCCTCGGCGATCCGGCGGGTGGCCAGCAGCAGCCGCTCTTCGTCGGCTCCCGTGGCTCGTGGAGCACCGGCCGTGAGGATGATCTTCCCTCCGTCGCGATCGACATCGGAGGCGAGGAAGCAGACACCGTGCTCGTCCGCGGCTTCCTGCACGTCACGAACGAGCCGATCGAGCTCGGACGCGGTTCGGTCGGGTCCCGCCGTGCTGATCATCTCGTCGGTGCCGTCGAAGTGGATGAACGCGACCGAGACCTGACGGTGCTCGGGCTCGGGAGCTCCGAACAGTAGGTACTCGCGGGTCGCGAGCGGGATGCACGACTCCAGCCCCTCGGCCGGAGCCCGCAGCAGGGAGACGCGATCGAGGGGCTCCCCCGATGCAGCGCGGAGCAGCACCCCCGGCGGCTTCTCGGCGCCGAGCGAGGCCGACGGAACGAGGCCGGCCGTCGTCGGGCTCACCAGGACCTCACCCGTGCCGGCCGCAGCCTCCATCTCCGTGAGCCGACTCACGGCGGGGCCCGTGATGAGCAGCTCGCGATGCGACCCTCCGACGAGGAACATGTGGTAGGTGCCCGTGTGCACGCCGACCGACATCCGGAGCGTGACGCGGCCCCCCGCCGTGTCGAGACGGCCGATCTCCCGCAGCCGACGCCGCATGCCCAACGCGGCTCGGCACGCGCGCTCGGCATGCTCCTCGGGGTCGCTGCCCGTGAACGCCAACAGCAAGGCGTCCCCCCCGAACTTCAGCAGGCTGCCGTCGTCGCGGTAGGCGACGTCGAGCAGCTGAGCGAAACACGAGTCGATCGAGTTCGCGATCTCCTCGGCGCCCAGCTTGCCGACCTTCGCGAGCTTCTCTGAGAGCTTCGTGAATCCCGAGATGTCCACGAACACCATGGAGGCCTCGACCTCACGGTGGGTCCGCATCGGCTCGGAGTCGAGCCACGTCAGCGTGATGCGCGGCAGGTACGGTCGCAGCCTGGCGCCGATGCCCAGAGCGCTCGAAGAGGAAGACGCCATCAGCGCCGACTAGCCTATTCGATGTGCTGCGGGCCGCCCGGAACGGGGGGCGACCGGAACGGTGAAGTGCGCTAGCGTCGATCCATGCGCTCGACCCCGCGAGCACGGATCGAGATCCTCACGCTGAGTGGCACGATCGCCCTGGCAGCTTGCACGATCTCGATCGGCGACCCGGAGCGCACCGGCACCTTCCCCTCCCCCGCCGCGGCATCGCCGTCGCCCGCGGACGAGCCTGCCGCTCCCGATGCGACGGGCACGATCTCGGCCCCCGGACGCCTCGCCGTCGTCGACGCAGACGGCTCGCTCTCGACGATGCGCCCCGACGGTTCGGGAAGGAGCGAGATGCCCGATGCCGACGGGCGGGCCGTGCAACCTGCATGGTCGCCCGACGGCGACCGACTCGCGTGGGTGGTGCAGCTGACCAGCGACACAGGCGTTGGAGGGGCGATCGTCGTCGCCGGCCCACGGGGTGAGCAACCCATCGTGACGCGAACCCCGTTCCTGCCGTACTACCTCTCGTGGGATCCGACCGGCGATCGCGTGGCCTTCCTCGGCGCCGGCGGCGACCCGAAGATGCCGGTGGAGATGGGGGTGCTCGATCTCACCGGTGAGCGCGCCCGGGTGCGCACCGTCTCGGGCGGCGAGCCCTTCTTCTACTTCGCCTGGGCGCCCGACGGCCGGCGCGTGCTCGCCCATGCCGGCTTCGACCGCCTCGACGAGGTCGACCTGGCCGGCCACGCCACGAGCGTAAGCCGGCGGCCCGGTGCGTTCGCCACGCCTGCATGGAGCGCCGATGGGCGCACGGTCGTCTTCGCGGAGCGTGCGGGCGGAGACACCCAGCGGCTCGTCGCGATCGTCGACGGAGGACGCCCACGGGTGCTCGTCGAGGGACCCGGGGCGCTCTCGTTCGTGTTGCGCCCCGACGGCGGCGCCGTCGCCTATCAACTGCTCGGGGCGGAAGACGGCGACTTCTTCGATCGGCGCCCCACGCTTCCGGGCGACGGGGTACGCGTGGTCGACGTGCGCAGCGGCGTCACGAGACGCGCCACCGAGATCCGCGCGATCACGTTCTGGTGGAGCCCCGACGGCGAGCGTCTGCTCACGCTGGCCCCCGAACCCGCGTCCGCGGGAGCGATCCCCTTCCTGTGGCAGGTCTGGGAAGGAGGCCGTGCGGTCGAGGCGGAGGGCCGGCACTCGCCGACGATCGACGTCCTGCGCGACTACGCGCCGTTCTTCACGCAGTACGCGCAGAGCACCACGCCCTGGGCGCCCGACGCTTCGGCGTTCGCCTACCCCGTCCAGGGCCCGTCGGGCGAGGGGCTGATCGTCGTGCAGGAGGTCGGCGGCGAGCCCGTCGCGGTCGCCGAAGGCGTCTACGTCACCTGGTCACCTCGACCCTCCGGATGAGCCCCTCGAACTAGGCGTTCGAGCACCGGCATCCCCGACGAACGGCCGGTCCACGTCGGCCTCTCGCCCGTAGCGCGGGACCCCTTGCGTCGGCCACCCTGGGGACCACGCATCGAGGGACGAAGGTCCGCGAACGAGGCACCCGCTCGATCATCACCAGGTGGCCGACCACGTCGGTCGAGGGAAGGCAGGATCTCGTGGATGAACACCGCGAACAGGCAGCACCGGGCGCGCGCGAGCGCGCTCCGAAATCTCTTCGGGAGCACCGCGACGAGGAGGGCGCGTCGGCCGTCGAGTTCGCGCTCATCGCTCCCCTGCTGTTCATGCTCATCTTCGGGATCATCTACTTCGGCATCGCCTTCCTGAACCTGCAGACGCTGCGGAGCTCCGTTCGGGAGGGCGGCCGTGCGGCGGCCGTGGGAGCTCCCACGGTCGAGGCCGTACGTGCCAAGGTCGACAACGCCGCGCTCGGCGCGATCCCCGATGCCGGGGACGTCGTCGTCAGCCGGCTCTGCGACGGTGACGAGAGCGTCGGCGAGGACGTGACCGTCAGCTACGACACCCGCAACCTGCCCGAGGGCGGGATCGTGGTCTCGGCGCCCTTCCTTCCCCCCATCCACATGACCCCGATCGTCTCGGCGAGCTTCCGGTGCGAGGTGTGATCGTGAAGCTTCCCGCAACCTCTCGCGACGACGGTGCGGTTGCCGTCGTCACCGCTCTGGTCCTGGTCGTGCTGATGGCCGCCGTGGCGCTGACGGTCGACGTCGGCGGCCTGCTGCTCCGCCGTCGGATGATGGTGAACGGCGCGGATGCCGCTGCCCTCGCCGCCGCGCAGTCGTGTGCCGACGCGGGCCTGGGCGACCCGGAAGCCGCGGCCGACGCCTACGCCGCGAAGAACGTCCAGGTCACCGACAGCGGTCTCTCCGGAGGCATCATCAACGGCGTCGACCCCGAGAGCGGTGAAGCGTGGACGATCGACTGCGGTGTCGCGGTGAGCGGGCACGTGACGGTCCGCTATGAGAGCGATCAATCCTTGTTCTTCGCGCCGGTCCTGGGATTCGAGCACACATCGGAGGTGACGACGCAAGCGACCGCCTCGTGGGGCGCGGCAGGCTCTGCGGGCCCGATCCCGCTCGTCATCTACGAGGGCTTCTTCCAGGGGAACCGCTGCGACGTGCCGTACGTGGCGGAGAACACGGTCTGTTACATCTGGGAGGACAACGATCTCTCAGGAGGCGGCAACTTCGGCTTCCTCGACGTCGGCGACGGTTGGGACGTCGGCAAGGCGGACCAATGCAACAACTCCGGCGGCGCCAACCAGCTCGCAGGTTGGATCGGTGGCTACGAGCCCGTCGACACCCTCGACCTCAACTACCCGTACGCCACCTGGGTCTGCACGCGCGAGGGCAACGGAGGGAACAACGTCGCGTGGCGGGAGCTCGAACGCCTGATCGGACAGACGAGAGACTTCCCGATCGTCGGAACGTCGCCTGCCGACGTCGAACCGGCCCAGATCGGAACACCCCAACCCAAGTACAACGTCATCGGGTTCGCGCACTTCCAGATCCTGGGCGTCAACATGCCCAGCAAGGCAACGCTGACCTGTCCGATCCCGTCGACCGCGACGCTCCCGTTCGACCTCATGGCTGCCTGCGCGCCGTCGGCCGGCAGCTACATCGAGGGCAGCGCTTCCGGCGACAAGGGCGCGAAGCTGACCGTCGACGCGAACGGGGTCATCACGGCGTGGAGCAAGCAGCCGAGCGAGGTTTCGTTCGAGACGAGCGAGTCAGCCGACTGCGGCGGAAACCCGGCCCCGAACTCGAGCGCCCATTGCCTGGTGCTGAAGTGGAAGGGCACCTCGTTCGGCGGCGGAGAGCCCGGTGGCGGGGCCAACTTCGGACTGCTCGCTGGCCAGCTCTGCGACCTCGCCTACCGGACCTGCCTCGATCAGGAGTAGTCCGTCCGCCGGCCGGCCCGTCCCGGCGGTCTCGAGATGGTCGCCGAGAAGGCCGTCGGACGACCGGAGCGGCAGAATCACTCGTCGGGCCGACTGTGCGCGGCGGGCGGTCGTGGGACGCTCCAGATTGTCGCTGCCGGTGGCCCGGGGGGAGCCATCCGATGCGGCGACACCGAACCGAGAGGCCGTGGGGTCCTTCCTGACTACACCGCAACCGCCCTGCGGTCACTCGGTCGCAACGTGCCTGACGGCGGATGCGGCCCTCCGGGGGCGACGCAGCCTGGTGAAGCTGCGGGAATCATTCCCCCCGAGCTCCCGGGGGGCCGCCCGCTCCGCGATCCGCGATCCGCATGCGGCGTCCGGATCAGGTCCGCCGAGAGCGAGGGACCACGTCAGCGCCTGAACGAACGCGCGGATGGCTTCACGGACCTCGTCGTCGTGTCCCATGAAGATGTGGCCGCCACGCTCGATCGTCACGAGCTTCGCACCTGGGATTCGGGACGCCGCCTCGGCGGCGAACCGGTACGGGGCGAGATGATCGTCCCTCGCATTGATGATCAGCGTTGGCACGGTGAGCTGCTCGAGTGGGAAGCGGTCGGCGGCGAGGTTCGAGACGAACCCGTCGAAGACGGCGCCGTCGCGCCTCGGCTTGAACGGGAAGAGCAGCTTGCGGATGGCCGCCATCGTTTCCTCTTCATCCGCCGACAGCCGGTAGCCCTTCGGAAGGCCCATCATGCGGGAGTAGGCCAACGGCATCAGCTTCTCGAACGCCCAGAACGCCCAGAACGCCCAGTCGGCGCTGTAAGCCAGGCGGAACAGCGGTGCGAAGCGCTTGCCGACGGTGACGCCCCCTCCGAGGCGGCAGCAGGCCAGGATCAGCCCGATCACCCGCTCGGGGTGACGACGCGCGAACTCGAGGATCGAGCCGCTCCCTGCGGAGAACCCGACCACGACGGCACGATCGACCCCGAGATGTTCGAGCAGCAGCGCGTACGCGTCCGCCTGGTCGGCCGGGGTGCCGCCCTGCGGCAGGGTGGAGCCGAAGTAGCCGAACCGCGAGGGAGCGATTACCCGGAAGCCCGGGCCAGTGAGGTTCGCCCACAACGTTTCGGCGCTGTCGACGTGGCATCCGAGGACTCCATGAGAGACGAGAAGGGGAAGCCCCTCACCGTGATCGGCGTACTCGATGGTCCCGAAGCGCGTTTCGAGCCTCTGCGTCGGGAACTACCTGATGCGATCCCAGGCACGGCGCATGTCTTCGCGGTACGTGAACACGATCCCTCCCAGAGGATCCCGCACGCCTCCACCGCGGACGGCCTCGACGAGGAACCCCGGACTTCTGCCACGAGTCGCTTGGCTTCGTCGATCGAAGCGACCTCGAAGGTGATGAGCCCTCCGGATCTGTCCGCGAAGGGGCCCCCGAGGTAGGCATGCACTCCGAGTGTTCCCCAGTACCCGGCGTGGTCCGGGACGGCCGTTCGAACGCGATCGGGCGCGTTCCTCATGAGATAGAAGTACAGCACGCGCATCCATTCCTCCCCTCAGTGCGTGCGCATCGACGCGGGGCGAGCAGGCGTTCGCGCTCACCGACGACGTCGTGCTTCTTCCTCAGCCAGACCTCGTTGGCTGGCCCTGCACGGGGACCATCGGGTACTGCTCGATCAGGAACCAGTCCCCCTGGCCGACCTCTATCTCGTTCCGCCAGTTCACGACGCCGTCGTCGGCAAGCTCCCAGGTGAAGCGCAACGTGACCGGCGCGTCCCCGAGCGACTCGAACACCAGACGGTCGCCATCGATCCAGCCGCGGTAGACCATGGCGTGACCGTAGTTGTCCACCATGCTGGCTCGATACTCGCCCAGCTCGGGCACCCATCCAGAGACCCAATGGAGCTGCCACTTCAGCACGAACGTCCCGTCCTCGAGGAACTGGTCCTGCTCGGCATCCATGGCGATCCAGCGGCCGTCCTGGATCTCGCGAACCGTCGCCCGGCCGACGCCGCCCATCTCCGGCGTCCCCGGCCCCATCCCGTTCTCGTGGATCCGTCCGGTCCACGTCACGTCCGTGAAGAACCTTCTGAGTGCGACCATCTCGGGTCCGGGCGTGATGGGGCGCGGCACCCGGTCGATGTCGCGTGCGATGATCATCCGTCCTCCTTCCGTTCACGTGCGACCATCACCGTCGGGGCGACGGTCGCCGCGCGATCCACCATGAACACGGACCGGCACACGAGTGCGAACCATCCGGTAACCGCACGCATGGCCTTTCGGCTCCAGGACCCGCCGCGGAACAGCCGCCTCCGGCCCCGAGCGCGATCGAGGCGATGCCGAGCCATCCGTGCGCTCGTGGGCCGACCGCCGTCGACACCCGATCGGATCCGAGTGTCGAGTGGTCGAGTCGTGACGTTCATCGAAGTCACCGCCGTTGAGCTCAGTTCAGCCACTGGACACGGAGGTCTCGCGGGTCGACCGACCCGGATCGGGAAGGTCGAGCGGCGCTTGTCGCTGAAGGTCGGCTCCGGACCCGCGCGACCGAGGCTTTGGTCACCATGTTCGTGATCGTCGCCGCTACTTCAGCAGAAAGGGATCTCCACCACGTGACGGGACACCACCACGCGACGATCCTCCCACCGCAGCGGGCCAACCAACACGAACGCCAACACCCGGCGACGCGCACGCATGGTCCGGCGTACCCGAGATTCGGATCCCGCTCGACGGTACGAGTGCATCGTCGATCTCGTCGACGGTTATCTCCTCCAGGGACCACGGTTGATGCTCGACGGAGATCGAATACAGCCCGAGCGGACCCGATGCGTAGAGGCGGTAGCGCGCGGTGAGGAAGAGTGCGAGGGGGTCCACCACCCGTTGTTGGGCGACGCCAGTAGTGACGATGACCGAACTCCGGAGCCCACCCTGAGGCCGCCGTCGTCGGGCCGTGTACTCGATCCTGGACCCCCGCTCCTCGAGTGACATCTCCGACCAGGCGTAAGGCAGACCGAAGGCAATGCGCGCAAGGATGATCGCATGGACCCGGGGCACGTCCAACGAGAAGAACCACAGCCCACGACGTCCAGACGGGTCGACGACGTACGTTCGCACGTTGGTCTCGGGGTATCTCGAGAGCGTTGGAATCGGGAGCCCGCCAACCGGCATCCGCATGCGCATCCGGAAGGGAACCAAGCCCACCCACGCGCTCCCATCGAACGTGTCCACGTCCAGGCTCCTCGGTACGAGCGGACGGATCTCAGCGGGCTCCACGCGCCAGTGCAGGAAGGAAACCTCGCTCCACGTTTGCAGCATCGATGGGAAGGCAACCCGTTCGGGCGGGTTCGGAGTGATGGCTTCTGTCACGCTCGTGCCAAGCCTCGAGCCGAGAGGTTCGCGTGTTGACAGAGCCTCTCGGTACCCAGTCTCCAAGTCATGGTGCCGGCCTTCTCTGGACTGGCGATGCATGCCCGGCAGACGGTCGAGGCAAACCCTGCATCGGTGCTGCGTTTGCGGGCAGAGCCGCCCGGGAAGCTCTTCCCCAGACCCGGAACAGGAGGTGGCGGGATGCCGAAGCGAAAGGTCTTGGTGCTGGAAAAGGCCGACGACGGCTGGAAGCTTCTGTCGGAGGGGCGCACGCTGACCCAAGGAAAGCGGAAGGACGAAACCCTTCGAAACGCCGTGAGGATCGCGAGGGAGCAGCACCCTTCTTCCTTGAGGATCAAGGGCAGGAACGGCCGCGTCCAGGAAGAGCGAACGTACCCGCGCAGCTCTGACCCACGAAGGAGCAAGGGCTGATGCAGGTGCTGGAACTCCTTGTCCTGGTCTTGGGCGGTGCCTCCTTGCTGGTCATCCTGCGTTCCCAGGGCGAGGCACCCGAACGAGCGAGATCTGCCGCGCATCGGCGACGGATGCAAGCAACGGCTCCCAGCGACGGGGACAGAGCCTCGGGCTT
>Ga0075331_1000176_pt1 | contig 13867 bp, 11 predicted proteins | sample MayberrySE_TuleA_FD_120090 | JGI IMG/M metagenome (GOLD analysis project Ga0075331, IMG submission 120090) | Natural and restored wetland microbial communities from the San Francisco Bay, California, USA, that impact long-term carbon... | ecosystem: Environmental > Terrestrial > Soil > Wetlands ... | reverse complement strand
GCGGCCGCGACCCGGCCCTCGGTGTCGACGACGATGGTGCTGGGGATGGCGGACGCCCGTGGCCGCAGACCCAGCAGGGTCGAGCCGTCGGGGTCGTAGATGCTCGGGTACGGCACCTCGTAGCGCCGGGTGAAGGCGAGTGCGGCCTCCTGCTGGCCGTAGTCGCGCACGTTGATCCCGACGAACTCGACGTCGTCGGCAGCCAGCTCGTCGGCCGCCTCGACCAGCTCCGGTGCCTCGGATCGGCACGGGCCGCACCACGACCCCCACACGTTGAGCACCCGCAACTGGCCGTCGAAGTCGGAGAGCGCGAGCCGTCCGCCCTCGAGCGTGCGTCCCTCGATCGCCGGCGCGTCCTGCCGCTCGCCCTCGGGCACCAGGGTCACCGTGCCCGAGCCCGACACGAACCCTTCGGCGCCACCGCGGGTCTCCCCGCAGCCCGCCACCAGGCCGAGCGCGAGTGCCGCCGCGAGGGCGGCGAGGGCACGGCGGTGCATCAGCGATCAGGCTCCAGCGGTGAACTGCTTGCTGCGCACGGGCAGCAGGTCGGCGGCCGGCTCGGAGTAGGCGACCGAGACGATCTCGTCGCCGACGTAGGTGAACGAGGTGAGGCTGGCCAGCGTGCACTGCCGACGGCGCGGGTCGTGGAGGAAGTGGCGCCCCTCGACCGCGGAGCGGACGATCCAGATCGGGAGCTGGTGGGACACAACCATCGCCTCGTGCCCCCGCGCGGCGTCGCGCGCGTCGCCCATCGCGGCCAGCATGCGGGGCACGATCTGCTTGTACGGCTCGCCCCACGAGGGCTTCCAGGGGTTGCGCAGGTGCCACCACGAGGTGGGGCGGCGCAGCGCGCCGTCACCGACACCGAAGGCCTTGCCCTCGAAGAGGTTGCCGGCCTCGATCACCCGACGGTCGGTCACGATGTCGAGGCCGAGGGCAGCAGCGCTGGGCGCCGCGGTCTCCTGGGCGCGGTCGAGTGGTGAGCTGACGAGGTGGGTGATGTCGCGCCCCTTGACGACCTCCGCGATCCGGTCCGCCATCTCACGCCCGAGGTCGGACAGGTGGTAGCCCGGCAGCCGACCGTAGAGGATGCCCTCGGGGTTGTGCACCTCACCGTGCCGCAACAGATGGACGACGGTCGTGCGGTGGTCGGTGCTCATGCCTTCCCTTCGGTGTCCGGTCGGGCGGTCGCCGCGGCGACCGCCGCCCGGGGTAGTGCCGCCGCGATCCGGTCGATCGCGGCGTCGTCGTGCGCGGCGCTGACGAACCACGCCTCGAACGCGCTCGGCGGCAGGTAGACCCCCTGTTCGAGCATCGCGTGGAAGAACGCACGGAACCGGTGGGTCGCCTGTGCCTGGGCACCGGCGAAGTCCCGGATCCGGGTGACCCCGCGAGCCGCCTCTGCATCCTGGACGAAGAACACGCTGAAGAGGTTCCCGGCCGCCTGCACGACGTGCGGCACCGACGCCTGGGTCAGGGCCTCGGTGACGAGACCCTGGACCCGCTCGGCCGTGGCGTCGAGGTGGGCGTAGACCTCGTCGGAGGCGAGGCGCAGCGTGGTCAGCCCGGCCGTGGCGGCGACGGGGTTCCCGCTGAGGGTGCCGGCCTGGTAGATCGGGCCGCTCGGGGCGAGCTGGGCCATCACCTCCTCACGCCCGCCGAAGGCCGCGGCGGGGAAGCCGCCACCCATCACCTTGCCGAAGGTCATCAGGTCCGGACGCCAGCCGGCGCCGTCGATGCCGTGGTAGCCGCTGCGGCTGACCCGGAATCCGGTCATCACCTCGTCGCTGATCATCAGCGCGCCGTGCGCGGCGCAGGTCTCCGCGAGGAAGCGGTTGAAGCCCTCGTCGGGCGGGATCGCCCCCATGTTGCCCGGGGCGGCCTCGGTGATCAGGCACGCGATCCGCTCACCGTGCTCGGCGAACGCCGCCTCGACCGCGGCTCGGTCGTTGTACGGCAGCACGAGCGTCGCCGCGGTCGCCGCCTCGGGTACGCCGGGCGTGCCCGGCAGCCCGAACGTCGCGACCCCGGAGCCGGCCGAGGCGAGCAGGGCGTCGACGTGGCCGTGGTAGCAGCCCGCGAACTTCACCACGAGCTCACGACCGGTGACACCGCGCGCCAGCCGGATCGCCGACATCGTCGCCTCGGTGCCGGAGGACACCAGCCGCACCTGTTCGACCGGCGCGCGCTCCACGATCTCCTCGGCGAGCTCGACCTCTGCCAGGGCCGGTGCGCCGTACGACGTACCCGCCGCGGCCGCTCGCGCGACCGCCTCCACCACCTCGGGGTGGGCGTGGCCGAGGAGCATCGGCCCCCACGAGCCGACCAGGTCGACCAGCGAGTTGCCGTCGACATCGGTGAGGTAGGGCCCCTCGGCCGACGCGATGAAGCGGGGCGTGCCGCCCACCGCCGTGAAGGCGCGGACCGGTGAGTTCACTCCTCCGGGAGTCACCGACCGAGCCCGGGCGAACAGCGCCTCGGACGTCGCGGTGGGTGCAGCGGTCGTCGGCTGGGAAGTCACCGGCCCATTGTTGCTGCTGCCCGGCGCGACGACCAATCCGGGACGGCGCCCGGTCGTCGCCGGCGTCGCGGTCTTCTGACCGTGCGTGAGGGAGAGCTTCCACGACGTGACTGTGGGGTTTGACACACCGAGGTGACCGGGCAGTATCCCAGCCGTAACCTCGCCCGCCGACGCTCGTTGGACCCGGCACGAGGGAGAGCAAGCCACCGGCGCATCGCAGTGTCCGCGAGGTGGCGGAGGGAGCGGAGGACAGATGGGACAGGGACGCCGCAAGAACTCACGACGGTGGCACAAGGCTGTCGCGCTGCTGCCGCTGGTCGCGCTGTCCGGCGCGTGGTCGGCCAACGCCGCGCCCGACGGCGCCGCGACCGAGCCGGTGGCCGAGACCGGGCCGCTGGGCACCCCTGCCGTCCCTGACGAGATCTTCAGCCAGCCGGCCAGCGTCGCGCTTCCCGACGGCTTCAGCGCCCCGACCGGTGGCCTGCCGGCCGTCGGCGGCAGCATCGGCTCACCGGGCGGCTCGGGGTCCTACGGCAGCACCACCGTCAACGGCATCCCCACCGCGGCTCTGCAGGCGTACCAGACCGCGGCGGCGATCCTCAACCAGGCCGACCCTGCGTGCAACATCGACTGGACCCTGATCGCCGCGATCGGCCGGGTCGAGTCCGACCACGGCCGTTTCGGGGGCAACGCCCTGGACGACCAGGGCACCGCCCGGCCCGGCATCTATGGCATCCCGCTCGACGGCAGCAACGGCACCGCCCGCATCACCGACACCGACGGCGGCCAGTTCGACGACGACCCGGTCTTCGACCGCGCCGTGGGTCCGATGCAGTTCATCCCCGGCACCTGGGCGGTCGCGGGCGTCGATGCCAACCAGGACGGTATGAAGGACCCGCAGAACGTCTACGACGCCGCCACGGCGAGCGCGGTGTACCTCTGCGCCGGCGACACCGACCTGTCGTCCGACGCGGGTCGGCGTACCGCGGTCTACCGCTACAACCACAGCTACGAGTACGTCGACCTGGTGCTGTCCATCGCCGCCGCCTACGCCGGCGGAAACTACTCCCCCGTCCCCAACGGCACCGCCTCGTCCACCACCCTGACCCCGGTGGAGCCCAGCCGGCAGGCCGGCAAGGCCGAGGCTCAGCAGCAGGCGCGCCGCGGCGACCGGACCCGCAGCACGGAGTCGTCCGGCTCCGGCTCCACGGGCGGCTCGCGCGACGACGGCGGCACCTCATCCGACGGCCGCGACCAGCCGGAGAAGTCCCGCGACAACGGCGGCGACGACTCGACCGGCACCCTTCCCGAGCCGTCGCCCACCGCCAGCCCGTCTCCGGAGGAGGTCGTCGAGGACACGGTCGAGACGACGAAGGAGACGGTCAAGAAGACGACCGAGACGATCGGTCTCGCCAAGGCCACCGACCTCTGTGCCGCGAAGCTCGAAGGAACGCTCTACTCGGCGCTGGTGGATGCGTGTGCGCAGGCGATCAACGGCAAGACGCTCACCAAGGCCGAGAGTCTGCTCACCGGCACACCGCTCGAGGTGGTCACCCGGCTCGAGCTGGTCTGAGGACCCCCGGTCGAGGGGCCGCGAGGTCCGGTTCACGCACCACCTGAACCGGACCTCGCGGCCTTTCGGCGTGTGGCGGGGTCGACCGGGTAGTGGGTCAGCGCAGCAGCCGGGCGGCCTCGGTGGCCCAGTAGGTCAGCACGACCGAGGCGCCGGCGCGTCGTGCGGAGGTGAGGATCTCCAGCATCGCGGCCTGCCGGTCGATCCAGCCGTGCGCTGCGGCAGCCTCGACCATGGAGTACTCACCGGAGATGTTGTAGGCGCCGACGGGTACGTCGACCTCCGCGCGCACGGCCGCCACCAGGTCGAGGTAGGACAGCGCCGGCTTGACCATCACCAGGTCGGCCCCCTCCTCGACGTCGAGCCGTGCCTCCCGGAGCGCCTCGACGGCGTTGCCGGGATCCTGCTGGTAGGTGCGTCGGTCGCCCTGCAGCGACGACGCCACCGCCTCGCGGAACGGGCCGTAGAAGGCCGAGGCGTACTTCGCGGCGTAGGCGAAGATGCCGGTGTCGGTGTAGCCGGCGGCGTCCAGCGCGCTGCGCACGTGGCCGACCTGACCGTCCATCATGCCGCTGGGTCCGAGCAGGTGCGCCCCGGCCTCGGCCTGTGCGAGCGCCATCTGGCCGTAGACCTGCAGCGTCGCGTCGTTGTCGACCGTGCCGTCAGCTCCGAGCACGCCGCAGTGCCCGTGGTCGGTGAACTCGTCGAGGCACAGGTCCGACATCACCACCGTGTCGTCGCCGACCTCGGCGACGACATCCCGGATCGCGACGTTGAGGATGCCCTCGGGGTCACACGACCCCGACCCCGTCGCGTCCTTGGCCTCGGGTACGCCGAACAGCATCAGCCCGCCGACACCGGCCTGCACCGCCTCGGCGGCCGCCTTGCGCAACGAGTCCCGCGCGTGCTGGACCACGCCCGGCATGCTCGAGATCGGCACCGGTTCGTGCGCGCCCTCGCGGACGAACATCGGCAGCACCAGGTGCCGCGGCTCCAGGCTCGTCTCCGACACCATCCGGCGCAGGGCCGGAGTCCGCCGCAGCCTGCGGGGGCGCTGCTGCGGGAAGCCCATCAGCTCGAGGTGGCCTTGCGCCGCGTCCCGGTACGGCGGTCGGACGGCTTGGTCACCGGCTCGCCGGCCTCGAGCATCGCCGCCCTGCGCGCGGCACCGAAGTCGGCGAGCGCGTCGGTGAGCTCCTCGATCGACGGCGAGGGCGCCATCACGTCGACGCGCAGGCCGTGCTCCTCCGCGGTCTTGACCGTGGCGGGGCCGATGCAGGCGATCACCGTGGAGGTGTGTGGCTTGCCGGCGATGCCGACGAGGTTGCGCACGGTGGACGACGACGTGAAGACCACGGCGTCGAACTTGCCGCTCTTGATCGCCTCCCGCGTCGGCGCCGGCGGCGGGGCCGCACGCACCGTGCGGTAGGCGGTGACGTCGTCGACCTCCCAGCCGAGCTCGACCAGGCCCGCGACGAGGGTCTCGGTGGCGATGTCGGCCCGGGGCAGGAAGACCCGGTTGATCGGGTCGAGGACATCGTCGTAGGGCGGCCAGTCCTCCAGCAGCCCACGCGCGGACTGCTCCCCGGACGGCACCAGGTCGGGCCTGATGCCCCACCGGCCGATCGCTTCAGCGGTCTTGTCGCCGACCGCCGCGATCTTCAGGCCGGAGAACGCCCGGGCGTCCAGGCCGTACTCGTCGAACTTCTCGCGCACGGCCTTGACGGCGTTCACCGAGGTGAACGCGATCCACTCGTAACGGCCCTCGACCAGGCCACGGATCGCCTTGTCCATCTGCTGGGGGTTGCGCGGGGGCTCGACCGAGATGGTCGGCACCTCCTCCGGCACGGCACCGTGCTCGCGCAGGCGCACCGACAGCGAAGCCGCCTGCTCCTTGGTGCGCGGCACCAGCACCCGCCAGCCGAACAACGGCTTGGTCTCGAACCACGACAGCGTCGCGCGCATGTCGACGACGTCGCCCACGACCGTGATGGCCGGCGGGGACATCTTGGCGGTCTTGGCGTCGGCAGCGATCGAGGCGAGAGTCGACACCACCGTCTGCTGCTCGGTCGTCGTGCCGACTCGCGTCATGGAGACGGGAGTCTCCGGCGCTCGCCCCGCCTTGACGAGGGCTTCGGCGATCTCCTTGATGGAGCCCACCGCCGACAGCAGCACCAGCGTCTGGTCGGTGGCGTAGCGGCTCCAGTCGACCTTCGCCTCGCCGCAGTTGACCACGGCCATCTCACGACGGGTCCGCGTCGTCAACGGCACGCCGGCGTACGCCGCGACACCGGTCACCGAGGACACGCCGGGGACGATCTCGAAGGAGATGTCGGCCTTGACGCAGGCCTGCGCCTCCTCCGGCCCGGTGGCGTACAACCACGGGTCGCCGGTCATCAGCCGCACCACGTGGGTGGCGTGCTTGGCCGTCTTGACCAGAAGCTTGGCGCGCGAGGCGTGGGTCAGCGGCTGTCCGTCCTGGCCGTAGCCGCCGTCGACCACCTCACCGGTGAAGTCCGGTACGACCGAGCGCAGCAGGTCGCCGTGCTCGGCCGACTCGGTGACCACGACATCGGCGTCCCGGATGACCTCTGCCGCGCGCAGCGTCAACAGGTCAGGGTCGCCGGGGCCGGTGCCGACGAACGAGACGTAGCCGGCCGGTCGTGGAGGCGTGGCGGGCCGCTTGGTCACCTTCTGTCCCGACTGCTTGGTGCCCGCCTTGACCGAGGACTTGGTCCTCGGCTGGTTGGACACGGTGGACTTCGCCGACGTCGTCTTGCGGGTCGCCGACTTGCGGGCGGACGACCCGGACGTCTTGCCGGTCGTCTTGCTGGTAACGGTGGTGCTCGTCACTGCCTTCTTCTTCCTGGCTGGCCGTGGGGCGGTCATGACACTCGCTCCCCGACGAGAGCGCCTGCCCCCTCGGCGATCATCTCCTCGGCCAACGTGCGGCCGAGGTCGATCGCGTCATCGACGGCGCCTGTCGCGGACATCCTGATCAGCTGGGTGCCGTCGACTGACCCGACGACGGCACGAAGCCAGACTTCCTCTCCGTGCTCGCCCAACGCAACTTCGGCGAGCGCGCCGACCGGTGCGGAGCACCCGGCCTCGAGCGTCGCGAGCAGGCTGCGCTCGGCTGCGACGGCTGCACGTGCGGCCGGTTCTTCGAGCGCCTCCCGCAGCAGGCTCGCGAGGCCACGGTCGAACTCGGCGTCGGAGCCGGCTTCGGGAGCACGGCACTCGACTGCGAGGGCCCCCTGGCCCGGCGCCGGCAACATCTGCAACGGGTCGAGCAGCTCGGTGGCCGCGTCGAGGCGACCGGTGCGGCTGAGTCCGGCCATGGCGAGCACGACGGCGTCGACCTCACCCCGCGTGACCAGACGCATCCGGGTGTCGATGTTGCCGCGAATCGGCACGATCTCCAAACCGAGGCCGAGCGCGCGCAACTGTGCCTCGCGCCGCGGGGAGCCGGTGCCGACGCGCGACCCTGCGGGAAGCTCTCCAAGCGTCAGGCCGTCGCGCGCGACCAGCGCGTCGCGCGGGTCGGCCCGCGTCGGCACGGCGGCCAGCACCAGGCCTTCGGCAACGGCCGTCGGGAGGTCCTTGAGCGAGTGCACGGCGACGTCGACCTGGCCGGTCAGCAGGGCCTCACGCAGGGCGCCGACGAAGACCCCGGAACCACCGAAGTCCACCAGCGGGCGACTGTCGACATCGCCCTTGGTGGTCACCTCCACGAGCTCGGTGGGGTGCCCGGTCAGCTCGGTCAGCCGGTCGGCGACCTGGCGGGACTGGGCGGTCGCCAGGGCAGAGGCACGAGTGCCGACGCGCAGCGGGCGGGAGCGGTCGGTCAGGGTCTGGCTCATCCGCCCTCCTTCGGTGTCTCGACGCGGGTCACGGCGTTGACCGCCTCGGGGTCGAGCGAGAACAGCTCCGCGAGCGCGTCGGCGTACGAGACGGTTGCGGTGTGGCTCGCCAGCTCCTTGACCCGGACGGTGGGAGCGTGCAGGAGCTTGTCGGCGACGCGCCGCACGGCCTGCTCGACCTCGGCCCGCGCGACCGGGTCGAGGTCGGGCAACCGGCCGGTCAGGCGCTCGAGCTCTGCCTCGACCACGTCGGTGGCCAGGCTGCGCAGGGCGACCACCGTCGGCGTGACCTGCGAGGCCCGCCGCGCGGTGGCGAAGGCGTTGAGCTCGGTGGCCACGATCCGCCGGACCGCATCGACGTCCACCGTGGAGTCGCCCTGCAGCCGCTCGGCGAGGTCGCCGAGCGCCACGACGGTCACGCCGGGCAGCTGCGCCACGGCGGGGTCGACGTCGTGCGGAAGCGCCAGGTCGACGATGGCGAGCGAACGGTCGCGCGGCCGTGGGGCGAGCAGGTCGGCATGGACCACGAGGCCGGTCGCTCCGGTGCACGAGATCACGACGTCGGCCGCGGCGATCTGCTGCTCGAGCTCCGACAACGTCACCGCGACGCCACCGGCGGTGTCCGCGAGGCGCTGGGCCCGCTCGGTCGAGCGGTTGGCGACGACGATCTCACCCGCGCCACGCCGCGCCGCGGTGGCCACCGCGAGACCGGCCATGGACCCCGCACCGACGACGAGCACGCGGCGGCCGACGAGGTCACCCTCGACCTGGTCGAGAGCAACGGTCACCAGCGACTGACCGGCCCGGTCGATGTCGGTCTCTGCGTGCGCCCGCTTGCCCACCCGGAGGGCCTGCTGGAAGACGGTGTTGAGCGAGGTCGACACCGAGCCGGCGTCCTGCCCCCGGCGCAGCGCCTCCCGCACCTGGCCGAGGATCTGCGCCTCGCCGACCACCATCGAGTCGAGACCGGCGGCGACGGAGAAGAGATGGGACACGGCGCCGTCGTCGTAGTGCACATAGAGGTGCGGCGCGACCTCCTGGCGTGACTCGCCCGCCCGCGCTGCCAGCGACTCCGACAGCGCCTCCACACTGCCGTGGAATCGGTCGACCTCGGCGTAGACCTCGACCCGGTTGCACGTCGAGATCACCGCGACCTCGCTGACGAACTCGGAGTCGCTGACATCGGCCACCAGCTTGCTGACGCCGGCTTCGTCGAGCGCGACCCGCTCCAGCACCGACACCGGTGCCGAACGATGCGAGATGCCGACCACCAGGACACTCATGCCGGCTCCACCCCCAGGGTGCGGCCGACGCCGTCCACCCGAGAGCGATCCGGACCGGGCCGGGCGAGCCCTGGCCCCTCGAGCCCGGCCCCCTCGAGCCCGGGACCGTCCAGGGCCGCGGCGAGCGTCGGATCGGCGGCCAGCGCCTTGCGCTGCTCGTGGTAGGCGAGGATCTGCAGCTCGATCGAGAGGTCGACCTTGCGCACGTCGACGCCGTCAGGGACCGACAACACCGCCGCAGCGAAGTTCAGGATGCTGGTCACGCCGGCCGCCACGAGGTCGTCGCAGACCTGCTGGGCCGCGTGAGCCGGGGTCGCGATGACACCGATGGCGACGTCGTGGTCGTCGACGATGCCGCCCAGCGCGGAGTAGGGCTCGATCCGCAGGGTCCCCACGCGCTCGCCGACCCGGGCCGGGTCGATGTCGACGAGGGACACGACGCGGAAGCCGCGGGAGGCGAAGCCCGAGTAGTTGGCCAGCGCGTGGCCGAGGTTACCGATCCCGACGATCACGACGGGCCAGTCCTGGGTCAGCCCGATCTCGCGGGCGATCTGGTAGCGGAGGTACTCGACGTCGTAACCTACGCCACGCGTGCCGTAGGAGCCGAGGTAGGACAGGTCCTTGCGCAGCTTGGCCGAGTTGACCCCGGCAGAACCCGCCAGCTCCTCGCTCGAAGCCGTCGCGATCCCGCGCTCGGACAGCGCGGTCAGCGCCCGCAGGTAGATCGGCAGCCGCGCCACGGTCGCCTCGGGAATTCCGCGGTCCGGGCGCTCGCCGCCGGTGGCTCCCCTGCGGCTGCGAGATGAGGTCGAAGACGTCACTGTGCTCCTGGGCCGCCCACTCGCGACGAAGGCACGGCGTTCGGGCCCTGCGGCGGCGGCGCACTCCACTCTAGGAGTTTGTGAACGTGAGAACAAAATCGTGCGGCGACGGTGAGACACCCCGCGGTGACCCACGTCACGCCGCCGTGGTAGGCCCGGGGTCAGCCGGTCAGCGTCGCGCGCAACCGACGGGCGTCGACCCGCCAGAAGTCGTGCTGAGCGCCGTCGACCAGGGTCACGGGGATCTGCTCCCAGTAGCGCTCGTTGAGCGCCTCGTCGGTCGTGATGTCGACCTCGGCCCACGCGACCGCCAGGTCGGCGCAGACCCGCTCGACCACGGCCCGGGCGTCATCGCAGAGATGGCAGCCGGGCTTGGTGTAGAGAACGACCCGCGCGCGATCCTGCGCAGGACCCTGCGGTCCGCTCATGCCAGGCCCATCGATCGGCGCCGTTCGTTGGCGCGCAACCGCCCCTTGGCGACCTTGCCGATCACGGAGCGCGGCAGCTCGGGTACGACGTGCAGGTCGCGCGGCTGCTTGAAGCGGGCGAGCCGCCGCGCGCAGTGCTCCCGTGCCCTGCGGGCCAGCTCCTCGTCGTCAAGACCCTGGTGCGGGTCACCGACGACGTAGGCGACGACCGCCTCGCCGGTGCGCTCGTCGGCGACACCGATGACGGCGGCCTCGACCACGCCGTCGACCTCCGCCAGCGCGTCCTCGATCTCGGACGGATAGACGTTGAAGCCGGACACGATCACGATCTCCTTGAGCCGGTCGACCAGGAACAGGTCGCCGTCGTGGTCGACGTACCCGATGTCGCCGGTGGCGTACCAGCCGTCCTCGCCCGGGCCCTCCTGCGCGTCCGGCCAGTAGCCCTCGAACAGGTTGCGACCGCGGATCCAGATCTCGCCGGCGTCGGACGCCTCGACCGAGTGCCCGTCGTCGCGTACGACCAAGTCGATGCCCGGCAGCCCCCTCCCCACCGAGCCCGGCTTGACGGTTGCCGACATCAAGGTCGAGGTCACGGCCGGCGCCGCCTCGGTGAGCCCGTAGCCGTGGTGCACGGTCAACCCGGTGAGGCTGCTGAACGACGCGACCGCGTCAGGAGCCATCGGCCCGGCGCCCAGCACCACCATGCGCACGTCTGCCAGCCGCTCGGCGAGGTCGGGTACGCCGAGCCAGGCCTGCAGCACCGGCGGGGCCACCGGCAAGTTGGTGACCGCCTCGCGCTGCACCAGGTCGAGCGTCTGCTCGGGGTCGAACCGGTCGACGACCACCATGCACGCACCCTTGCGGAGCACCTGGCCGAGAACAGCGTTGAGGCCGTAGACGTGGAACAGCGGCAGCACGCACAGCACGACGTCGTCGGCGCGGGTCGCCTCGATCCGTGTCGCCGTCGCCTGCTCGATGTTGGTCAGCAGTGCCCGGTGGGTCAGCATGGCCGCCCGCGGCCGGCCGCTGGTGCCGGACGTGTACAGCAGGACCGCGAGCGACTCGGGGTCGTGCGGTGCGGCGATCGGGGCGGGCTCGGCAGCGAGGAGGGCGCCATAGGTGTGCTCGCCCGCCGCCGCCGTGCCGTCGACGAGAACCACGAGCGGCACGACCGCGCGGGCTCGCAGCTCCTCGTCGGCTCCGGCCAGCGCGTCCGCCAGCCCGCCGACCGCCCCTCGGACCGCCGGCGCAGTCTGGGCCTCACAGATGCAGGCGCGGGCGCCGCAGTCGGCCAGCACCCGCACCACCTCACCGGTCGGTGAGGTGGGGTTGAGCGGTACGGCGATCAGACCGGCGCGCAGGATCCCCAGGTAGGAGATGACGAACTCCACCCGGTTGCGCAGGCAGACCGCGACCCGGAAGCCGGCGACGAGGCCGAGCCGGACCAGACCGGCGGCCACCAGCTGGACCTCGTGGTCGAGCTCGGCCCAGGTCAGCGAACGATGGCCGTCCCGCACGGCGACGGCGTCGGGCCGCCGCTCGGCCTGGAGGCTCAGCAGCTCGGCAACGTTGGCAACCAGGGGCCGGATGTCCTCGGCGGGGTCTCCAGGCTCCACACGGCGAGTCTTGCAGATCGGTGCAGCGCGACGCACGCAGCGCGCATACCGCTCGGCCCCACGGACCGTTAGGCTCACTCGGGTGCCGTCCCCACCGCCCCCGCCGACACCGCGGTCGCGGCCGGTCGACGACAGGGCCCTGACGACGCGGTCGGTGCTCGCCGGCGAGGCGTCGGCAGCAGCGGCCGAGGTCGAGAGCGCTCTCTCGACCCCTCCGGACCCGACGGCGGCCGCCTTCTTCGACGTCGACAACACCATCATGCAGGGCGCCGCCATCTTCTACCTGGCGCGCGGCCTGTACCGGCGCAAGTTCTTCACCACCGCCGACATCCTCACCGCAGCATGGCAGCAGGCCCACTTCCGCGTCCGGGGCGTCGAGGACGCGGACCACGTCGCGTCCGCGCGGGAGAAGGCGCTCTCGTTCATCGCCGGCCACTCCGTCGCCGAGCTCGAGGCGCTCGGCGAGGAGATCTTCGACGAGGCGATGTCGCACCGCATCTGGCCGGGCACCCGGGCCCTCGCCCAGATGCACCTCGACCAGGGACAGCGGGTGTGGTTGGTGACCGCCGCACCGGTGGAGATCGCCCGGATCATCGCCTCACGGCTCGGGCTCACCGGCGCGCTCGGCACCGTCGCCGAGCATCGGGACGGCGTCTACACCGGGCGGCTCGTCGGCGACCTGCTGCACGGTCCCGCGAAGGCTGAGGCCGTACGCGCCCTCGCGGCCGCGGAAGGCATCGACCTGGGCCGGTGCTCGGCGTACTCGGACTCCTTCAACGATCTCCCGCTGCTGTCCCTCGTCGCCGACCCGTGCGCCATCAACCCGGACGGCAAGCTGCGCGACTACGCCCGGGCGCACGACTGGCGGATCCGCGACTACCGCACGGGACGGAAGGCGGCCCGGGTCGGCCTGCTCGGCGCGGCCGGGGCAGGCGCGGCCGCCGGTTCCATCGCCGCCGGCGTGGCGATCCGCCGCCGCGTCCACTGAGAGCGTCGGGGCGACCCGAGGGTTTCGGCGCACGTGACGCAGGACACACTGCACAATGAGACGCATACCACGTCAACTCGAAGTTACTCACGGGTTCACAATGTTGCGTCGGCGCCCTAGCATCACCCCCACACCGCAGCAGCCGAGGTAGCAGGTGAGGGCGCCCGTGAGGGAGCCGGCACGGTCGGGAGGACCCACGGTTGCAGCCGTGGGAGGGAGAGCGATGCAGCACGTCGACGAGACCGCACGCGCAGGGCTGCAGGCCCTACGCATCGCGGTGCTCGAGGCGGCCGGGCTGGTGCAGCCCGCTGCCGTCGGCGCGCCTGCGTGGCTGGCGACCGACGGCGCCCAGGTGGGCGCGCCCGGCCCAGGTTCGGGCCCAGGTTCGGATGCAGGGACCGCAAAGGGGTCCGGCCGCCCCGAGGGGGACGACCCCGACACGGCGCGCCTGGTCGCGTTGGTCGACCTCGCCCGCGCGGGTGACTCCGAGGCCTTCGGAGTGCTCTACGACCACTACGTCGGAATGGTCTACCGGTTCCTCTACTACCGGGTCGGTTCGCACGCGGTGGCCGAGGACCTGTGCAGCGAGACCTTCTTCCGCGCCCTGCGGAGCATGACGTCGTTCAAGTGGCAGGGCCGCGACTTCGGGGCCTGGCTGATGACGATCGGGCGCAACCTCGTCGCCGACCACTACAAGTCGGGACGCCAGAGGCTGGAGACGACCACCGAGGAAATGTCCGACAACGACACCGCCAACGAGGGGCCCGGGGAGGC
>Ga0075331_1000175_pt1 | contig 13872 bp, 11 predicted proteins | sample MayberrySE_TuleA_FD_120090 | JGI IMG/M metagenome (GOLD analysis project Ga0075331, IMG submission 120090) | Natural and restored wetland microbial communities from the San Francisco Bay, California, USA, that impact long-term carbon... | ecosystem: Environmental > Terrestrial > Soil > Wetlands ... | reverse complement strand
GATCATGTCGACCACGAAGGAGCCCGAGTCGGAGCTCGTGACGAAGAAGATCACGATCAGGACGATCGCGAGCACGCTCAGCAGCCCGGAGGCAGGAAGCCCGTCGAGCAGCTGGAACAGCGCCGTGTCGGTGGAGACCGCGCCCTCGCCGTCGATCAGCCCGCCGTTGCCGAACAGCTCGCGGTACAGACCCGAGCCACCCATGACGGCGAACCACAGGAAGGTCACCAGCGTCGGCACCAGCAGCACGCCGGCGATGAACTCACGGACGGTACGGCCGCGCGAGATCCGGGCGATGAACACCCCGACGAAGGGCGCCCAGCTCATCCACCAGCCCCAGTAGTACGTCGTCCAGCCGGACAGCCAGGTCTCGCCGGCCTCGCCGCGGAACGACAGGGTGTTGAAGGACAGCCGCAGGGAGTTCTGGAGGTAGGACCCCACCTGCTGCACGACGTCGCTGAGCAGGAAGACCGTCGGGCCGAGGAGGAGAACCGCCAGCAGCAGCAGACCCGCCAGGGTCATGTTGATGTTCGAGAGCCACTTGATGCCGCGCTCGATGCCGGTGACGACCGACAGCAGCGCGATGACCGTGATGCCGAGCGTCAGTCCGACCAGCAGGCTGTTGGTGGCCTCGTCGACGACGCCCAGGTAGGCCAGACCGGCACCGATCTGCGAGACGCCGAAGCCGAGCGACGTCGCGACACCGAAGAGCGTCCCGACGATCGCGATGACGTCGATGAGGTCGCCCCAGAATCCGGTGACGCGCTTGCCGAGCAGGGGCTCCAGAGCCCAGCGGATGGAGACCGGCCGACCCTTGCGGTGCACCGCGTAGGCGACGGCCAGCCCCACGACCACGTAGATGGCCCAGGCGTGCAGGCCCCAGTGCAGGAAGGTGACGTCCATGGCGTTGCGCGCGAGCGTCGCGTTGTCGCCCTCGGTCCCCGGGGGCGGGGCGGCGTAGTGGTTGAGCGGCTCGGCGACGCCCCAGAACACCAGCCCGATCCCCATGCCGGCCGCGAAGAGCATCGCGAACCACGACTTGAGACCGAACTCCGGCTCCTCACGGTCGCGCCCGAGCCGGATCGATCCCATCGGCGACACGGCCAGCCAGATCGAGAACCCGACGAAGCCGGCGACGATGAGGACGTACCACCACCCGAGGTCGGTGACGACGGCCGTGTTGGCCTTGCTGATCAGGTCACCCATGCGGCCGGGCATCACGGCCGCGAGAGCGACGAACACGACCAGCAGCACTGCCGCCGGGAGGAACACGCGCGGCGCGGCGATGAATCGGGCTAGACCGCTTCGCGACTCCTGTGTCGGCGGCGTCGGTGGTGATGAGGACATTTTGGGGTACCTCCACGGGTTGTCTCGGTTACCGGACACTCCTACCCACGCTAGGCAGCGCTCGCACCCCTCGTCACATCACAACTGCGTGACACGGCCCACGCCGCCCGCCGGCCGGTTCCCGGCGGCCGTGGTTCAACCGCCTCCACGACGGGTACGCACGGGCAGGTCCCTGGTCCGAGGAGGGTGAGACAGCTGGACGTCCCACTACTCGTGCTGTGCTTCGCGGCGTTGCTCGTCGTGGGGGTGCTGCTGTCGGAGCTCGCCCACCGTACCGTCCTGTCCACGGCCGTGCTCTTCCTGGCCGGCGGCTTCCTCCTGGGCCCTGGCGTCCTCGACGTCCTCGACGTGCAGTCCGGCGATCCGGCGGTCTCGGTGCTGGCCGAGCTCGCCCTGTTCGCGGTGCTCTACAGCGACGGGATGCGCGTCGGTCTGCGCGACCTCCGCGCCGCTTGGCGGCTGCCCGGCCGCGCCCTGGCGCTCGGTCTACCGATGACCCTGCTCGTCACGGCGGCCCTCGCCCACTGGGTCGTCGGGCTCCCCTGGCTCGAAGCACTCCTGCTCGGCGCCGTGCTGTCCCCGACCGACCCGGTCTTCGCCGCCGCCATCGTGGGCCGTGAGGAGGTCCCGCCCCGACTCCGCCACCTCCTGAACGTCGAGAGCGGCGTCAACGACGGCCTCGCACTCCCGGTCGTGCTCGTCCTCCTCGCCCTGGTCGGTGGCACGGACGCCCACGGGTGGCAGCTGGCCGAGGAGCTCGCCCTCGGCCTCGCGATCGGCGTCGTGGTGCCGTGGGTCATCCTCCGGTTGGAGCGACTCCGCTTCCTCAGCTCCGTCAAGCACCTCGAGCCCCTGCTGCCGGCAGCGATCGGCCTGCTGATCCTCGGGCTCTGTCTGACCACCCACGCGAACCTGTTCCTGGCGGCGTTCGCGGCCGGCGTCACGGTGGCCACCGTGGGTCGCGAGTTCCGGCACGAGTACGAACAGCTCGGCGAGCTCGTCGCCGAGCAGCTCAAGCTGGTGGCAATCCTGGTCTTCGGTGCGCTCATGACCCCCACGTTCCTGTTCGAGGAGATCACGTGGCGCGGGTGGCTGTTCGCCGTTCTGGCCCTGGTGCTGGCGCGACCGCTGGCACTGCTGGTGTCCTTCCTCGGGTCGCGCCTGAGCATGCGCGAGCAGGCGGCGGCCATGTGGTTCGGGCCGAAGGGCTTCGCCTCCGTCGTCTACGGCCTGATCGTCCTCGAGTCGGGCATCGAGAGCGCCGACCAGCTCTTCCACCTCACCGCGCTCACGGTCAGTGTGTCGATCCTGGCGCACTCCTCCACCGACGTCGTCGTGGCCCGCCAGTTCGCGGGCGACGACATCCCGGAGGAGCCTCGTCCCCAGCCGCGGTGACCGGTTCGGACGCCCGTCAGCCCGCGGCCACCAGCCCCCGACGCACCGCGATCGAGAGCGCCTCCAGCTTGCTGTGCGCCCCCAGCTTGGCCGACAGGTTCGCGATGTGGTTGCGCACCGTGTGCACGCTCACGTGCAGCTCCTCGGCGATGGCGGCGTTCGACAGCCCTCGCGCCAGCATCTCGAGCACCTCGTGCTCGCGGCGCGTGAGCTCAGGGTCCGGCCCGCTTCCCCGCCGAAGCTTCGGCAGCAGCCGCGACAGGAGCTCCGGCGAGATCACGGCCTCACCGGCCGCTGCGGCCCGGACGGCCGAGGTGACCTCCTGGAGTCCACGGGTCTTCGACACGAAGCCGGCGGCACCGGCCTCGATCGCGCGCACCAGGACGTCGTCGCCGGTGGAGGCCGTGAGGACGACCACGCTCATGCTCGGCCGCAGCTCACGCAGCTCGCCGATCGCAGCGACACCGTCGCCGTCGGGGAGCCTCCGGTCGAGCAGCAGCACGTCCGGTGCGCTGGTGGTCACCCGGACACGCGCCTGGGCGAGGCTCTGCGCCAGGCCCACCGCGACCATGTCCGGCTCCTCGTCGAGGACGCGGGACAGGCTGTCCCCGAGGATCTCGTGGTCGTCGACGATGAGCACCCGGATCGGGGCGGACGCGTCACCTGAGCGTACCTCCGAGTCCAGCGCCTGCTCTCGCGCCACGGTGGCCAGCCCCCTCGTCGGACGGCGTCTGTCGACATCGCTTGCTTCTAGTATGCAAGCACTATCCCCGCTGGCGCGCCGGTACAGCCACATCAGGGTCTCCCGGTGGCAGCATGAGCAGCAGTACCTCCTGTCTCCCGGAGGCCCGCTGACGAACGAGGAGCCGATGGTCCCGCGCATCCGCGTGCTCGTCGCCGACGACCATGTCGACATGCTCGCCGCGATCGTCAGCGTGCTCGAGGACGACGAGCGCTTCGCGGTCGTGGCGACCGCCGGGACCGCCGACGAGGCAGTGATGCTCGCCGGGGGCACCGCGGTCGACGTCGCCCTCCTCGACGTCAACATGCCGGGCAACGGCGTCGCCGCCGCCCGGGCGCTCACCGAGCTGCCGCGCCCGCCGGTCGTCGTGGCGATCTCGGCCCAGTCCGGAGGAGCTGTCGTGGAGGAGATGCTGCGCGCCGGTGCGGTCGGCTACGTGACCAAGGGACGCGTGGGCGACGGACTCCCGGACCTGCTCGCCCGGTGCGCCGACGGGGAGGTCGTGCTCGCGACACCGGCGGGAGCGAGCGCGCTCCGCGCCGTGCTGGGTGCGGGCCAGCGGGTCTGACCGCATTCCCCGGAGCAGCACCCGGGATCGTCCCGGCGTGCCTACGATGGCCGCACCGGAGCCGGACAGCCGGCCGCGACCGATCGGGGGGACCCCGTGGACAGTCCGTCCGATGTCGCCGTCGAGCCGGCCGGCGTCCCCTCCCCCGGTCCTCCGGTCGGGCCGCAGGTCATCTTCGCCATCGACGCCGACTGCGTGTGCACGCTCTCGATCGGGCCGGGCCTCGCCGCGCTGGGTGTCGAGCCCGGCCAGCTCGTCGGGCTGAACCTGTTCGAGGTCTACCGGGACGACGCGCATGCCCTGGCGTCGCTGCACCGGGTCCTCTCCGGAGAGACGTTCAGCCACGAGACGCCGTTCCACGGCCGGACGCTGTCGGTCTTCTACGAGCCCACCTTCGGCCCCGACGGCGAGGTCACGGGGGCGATCGGCGTCTCCACCGACGTCACGGAGCAACGTCGGATCGAGGCCGAGGTGCGGGCGGCACGGGAGCGGGCGACGCTCCTCGCCGACCTCTCGGGCGTCCTCAACCGCGAGGTCCTCGACCTCGACTCCCTGGTGCGGCAGGTCGCGAGGTCGGCCGCCGAGGCGGCCGGTGACGCTGCGCTCGTCTGGCTGCCCGGCTCCGGATCACCCCTGCTGCGTCCCCGAGCCGGGTGGGGCTTCAGCGACGAGCTCGTCGATGCGTGGCAGGTGCTCCCCGACCACGCGGTGCCGGTCGACGACTACCTCGAGGAGCTGGGCGCACACAGCGAGCCGCGCGTGGTGGACCTGCGGGACACCGGCGTGCGCGAGGGCCACCGGGGCGAGCTCCCCGCCCGCATGGTGCGCGAGGGCGACCTGCACACCGTCCTGCGACTGCCGCTGCGCTCGCGCGGGGTCCTCCTCGGGGTTCTCGACGTGGTCCGCGGTGGCGACTCACCGCCGTACACGGACCGGGACGTCTCCCTCGCCCTGGAGATCGCCGAACGCTGCGCCCTGGCCATCGACAACGCCCTGCTCCTGGACGCCGAGCGCGCGGCGCGCGAGGACCTGGTGAAGTTCAAGGCGCTGGCCGACGCCTCCACCAACCTGATCGCGATCAACGGCAAGGACGGCCGGGCCCTGTACATCAACCCCCGGGTCTACGACGTCGGCATCGAGCCGGCGGGGGAGGACCTCTGGGCGACCGTGTCCGACGAGATCGGCCCGGACGTCAGCGCAGAGATCCGCGAGGGCCTTGCCGGGGAAGGACGCTGGACGGGTGACGTCCGCCTCGACTCCCCCGGGATGGTCTTGAGGGCCGACGTCTTCACCCTGCAGCACCCGGTCACCGGAGCTCAGCTGGGGCATGCCTGGATCGGGGAGGACGTCACCGAGCTGCGTACCACCGAGCGCGCCCTCCGGGAAGCGGTCGCCGACCTCAAGCGCTTCAAGGCGCTGGTGGAGGCGTCCCCCGACTTCATCGCCATCGCCGACGTGGACGGAACCGTGCGGTACGTCAACCCGCAGGGACGCGCCATGGTCGGGATGGACGACTCGGTCGACGTCGCCACCACGTCGGTCGCCGACTTCCTCGCGCCGGAGGGGCTCGTCGCCTCGGTGGAGGTGGAGCAGCCGGCGGTCGTGGAGCACGGGCACTGGGAGGGCGAGTCCACGCTGCGCGACTGGCGGGGTGGGCCCCCGGTCCCGGTGGCGATCGCCAGCTTCCTGATGCGGGACGTCGAGACCGGTGAGCCTTTCGGCCTGGCCACGGTGCAGCGGGACATCACTGAGCGGCTGGCCGCGGAGACCGCGCTGCGCCGGCTCGCCGACCAGCGCCAGGCGCTGCTGACCCGGCTCGTCGACGCGCAGGACGCCGAGCGTCGCCGGATCGCCGCCGACGTGCACGACGACCCGGTCCAGGCCCTTGCCGCCGTCGACCTCCGGCTCGGCCTCCTGCGCCGCCGGGTCCGCGAGCGGGCCCCGGAGCTGCTGACGTCGCTGGACGCGCTCCAGGACAGCGTCACCGGCGCGACCGACCGGCTCCGGGCCCTGTTGTTCGACCTCGAGCCTCCGGACCTCGACCACGGGCTGGGCGCGGCGGTACGGCGGTGCGCCGAGGACGTGCTCGAAGGCAGCGGGGTCCGCTGGGAGGTCGACGCCACGGCCGAGCCGCAGAGCCACGAGGCGACGAGGGCGGTCGCGTACCGCATCGCGCGCGAGGCGCTGATCAACGTGCGCAAGCACGCCGAGGCGGAGCGGGTGCGCCTCGTCATCGGTAGCCGCGACGACGGCCTGGTGCTCACCGTCTCCGACGACGGGGTCGGCCTGGACCTCGCCGCCGAGAGCACGCCCGGGCACCGCGGCGTCACCACGATGGCGGACCGGGCCGCGGCCGCCGGCGGGACCTGCTCGGTGCTCCCCGGAGAGCACCGCGGCACCGTGGTCTCCGTGTGGCTGCCGCTGTCCTGACGGCCACCGGCGCCGGTATCCCCCCGATGCACTAGGAGAGATCGTGCACCCGCGTGATGTGACGCGATGATCCGGCACGCCACACTGGGACCAGCGTCGATCGGCCTGTATCCCCCGTCGGGCCGGTCGACGCCTTCATGTCTCACTGCGGCGGCCGGTAGCGGTGCGCGAAGCCCGCTCCCGGCGACTTCGACTCGTCGAGGCACACGATCACGCGGCACCCCGGGTCACCCACGGCGATCCGCTCCTCGAGCGTCACCAGGACCGGTCCGTCGTTGTTGCGCGCGGCGATCCCGCCGAACACGCTCGAGGTCATCCGGCACAGCGACGGCGCCAGCCGGACCACGTCTCCGAAGGGGCACCGCGTGTTGCCGAGCACGATCCGGTCCTCGGTGGCCTCGATCACGGAGAACCCCCCGTCGATGGCGTGCTTGAGCCGCACGTAGCACTCCGCCATCTGGTCCGGCGCCATCCGGCCGACCACTCCCCTGGCCCGGCGGTACTCCTCCTCCATCTGGCCACCCACGTCAGCGCCCACCTGGGCGACAGCGGCCTCGGCGGCGTCGGGGCCGTGCTGGAACTCCAGCGCCTGGGCGAGCTGCACCACCAGGGCCCGGAGGAAAGACTCCGTCCCGAAGCCACCCTGGGGTCGGGCCTCCTCGAGGGCCGGCAGCACGGCGGTGGTGCGCCGTGGCGGGTCGTGGCTGGTCTCCGGGCGTCGGGTCACCGGCAGGTCCACGGTGATCTCCGTCCCGCGATCGCGCACGGCGGTCTCGAGTGCCGGGGCGAGCGCGGTGATCAGGAACAGTCCGCGGCCGGACTCCTGCAGAGGGTCGATGGCGTCGAGGTCCGCCCGGTCCAGCAACGCCCGGTCGAAGCCGGGACCGAGGTCGCGCACGACGAGGGTCGGGGCCGGCGCACGCCACGACAGCGTCACCCAGACCGGCCCCGCGGCGTGGCGCACGGTGTTGCCCAGCAGCTCGCTGACCACGACCTCGGCCTCGTCGAAGGCGCCGGACGGCTCGGCGTGCCGACGCAGGTAGTCGCGGATCTCGCGCCGCAGCTCACTGACCGCGTGCGGATCCGTGCCGTCGAGGTACCAGTCCACCGACCCATGGTGACGGGTTCATCGCGGACTGGGAACAGGAGCGCGTGACGCGCCGCGCGGCTGGCGTGGCACGCGGCGGGCCTGGCCGGGGAAGGGAACCACCTCGATGGGGCAGACCCCGGCCCGCAGCAGCGCCCGCGGGGTCGACCCGAGAAGCATGCCGAAGGAGGGCCCGTCGCCGCGACGGCCCAGGACCATCAGGTCGGCCGTCCTGCCTGCCGCCACCAGCGCATCGGCGGTGCGCTCGTAGTGGAGGTCCACCTGGACCTCCACGTCCGGGTACGCCGCGCGCAGGCCCGCCACCATCGCCCACACCACCGGCTCCGCCTGGCGCTGCCAGGTCTCCGCGGCCCTGGGCCCCGCAAGCACGCTCTCGTACGGCGCCAGGGGACGCCAGGCGTGCAGCACCACGAGCCGGGCACGGCGGTCGTGTGCGGCGGCGAGGCCGGCCTGCAGCACCGCGGTCGACGCCGAGGACCCGTCCACGGCGGCGACCACGCGTCCGTGCCGCGGCGCGTCGGTCCACTCGTCGGGCACGCCCACCACCGGGCAGTCGGCTCGCGCCGCCACCGCACTGGTGGTGGAGCCGGTGCGGATGTGCGCGATGATCGAGGGACGCCGGCCGAGCACCACCAGCGCGGCGTCCCGCGTGTGGGCGAGCAGCGCGTTGACCCGCGGCCCGTGGGCCAGCACCGTCTCGACCGACTCGTCGTCCGTCAGCAGCGAGGTCGCCGTCGCCTCCGCATCGGCGAGCAGGCGACGTCCGACCTCGACGAGCGTGTCGGTGCCGTACAGCGGCAGCATCGCGGCCATCGGCGTCGTCTCGGGCACCACGTGGACCAGCCGCAGCCGGCCGCCGCTGCGTGCGATCTCGTCGGTCGCGTACCGGATCGCGCGCGACGCGTCGTCGCTCCCGTCCACGCCGACCACGACCACGTCGCGCCGACCACCGCCCTGCTCCGCCATCGCGGTCGCCTCCTCGCTCCCCGTCACCTCAACCTGACCCGTTCCTGGTAGCGCGGCACGACGGCGAGCCACCCTCGGCCCGCGAGCCGCCGGGCGAGCGCGTCGGCGGCCTCCGGCTCCCCGTGCACCACGTACGCCGTGCCCGGGTCGATCTCGGAAAGCCACCGAAGCGTCTCCTCGGCGTCCGCATGGGCCGAGAGGCCGCGCACGGTGCAGACCTCCGCTCGCACGGCGACGTAGCGGCCGTGGATCTTGACGCTGCCTGCCCCGTCGGCCAGCGCACGACCGCGTGTGCCGGGAACCTGGAAGCCCGTGAGGACGACACTGTTGCGCGGCTCCGGCAGCTGCTCGGCCAGGTGGTGCAGCACGCGCCCTCCCGTGGCCATCCCGGAGGCACTCACGATGATTCCGGGGTGCCGGGGCCGGTTGAGGCGGGCCGAGCCCTCCGGGGAGGGGACGAGCCGGAGGTCGCGCGGCAGGCGCATCCCTCCGGCGACGACCTGCGGACGGACCTCGCTGTCGCCCCGGCTGACCGCGACGCGGTAGACGTCCAGCGCGTGCAGGGCCATCGGGCTGTCGACGTACACCGGAACCTCGGGGATCCGGCCCTCGTCCTGCAACCGTGCGAGGGTCATGAGCACCACCGGTGTCCGGTCCACGGCGAACGCGGGCATCAGGCACGTCCCGCCCCGTGCGATCGTGCGGCGCACGGCCGCGGCCAGGTCCTCGTCGGTGGTCTCCTCGTGCCGACGGTCGCCGTACGTGGACTCCACGATGACGACGTCGGAGGGACGGGGGCTGGCCGGCGGGAGCAGGAGCGGGTGCACGGAGCGCCCCAGGTCACCCGAGACCAGCAGCCGCACCCCTTCGACGTCGAGCTCGGCGAACGCGGAGCCCAGGATGTGCCCCGCGCGGCGCAGCGTCAGGCCCGTCCCGCCGGGCAGCTCGACCGGCTCGTCGTGCGGCACCGGGCGCAGGAGGCGCACCGCCTTCTCCGCGTCCGCGCCGTCGAACAGCGGAAGCGCCGGGGCGTGCTTGGAGAAGCCCATCTGGTTCGCGAAGCGCGCCTCGCCCTCCTGCAGGTGCGCCGCGTCCCGCAGCACGATGGCGGCGAGACGTGCCGTCGAGGGCGTGCAGACGACCTCGCCGGCGAACCCGTGCTTCACCAGCAGGGGCAGCGCTCCGGAGTGGTCCAGGTGGGCGTGCGTCAGGACGACCGCGTCCAGGCGGGCGGGGTCGAACGGCAGGTCCTCCCAGTTGCGGCGGCGCAGCTCGCGGGCGCCCTGGTAGAGACCGCAGTCGAGCAGGATCCGCGCCCCTGAAGTGTCGAGCAGGAACTTGCTACCGGTCACGGTGCGCGCGGCGCCGAGGAACGTCAGCGACGGACGCGAGGGCGCAGTGCCGGACTCGTCGGCCCCCTGGGTGATGGTCATGTGGTCCTCCCTCGCGCCCATCACACCGTCTGGGCCGGACCCGCGTGCAGTGCCGAAGGTCCCCAGGGCCGGGTCAGGCGTCGCCGGTCAGGTCCAGCACCGCCACGCCGGCCACGCGACCGTCCGCGAGGTCGCCCAGGGCGCGGTCCGCCTGCGCCAACGGGTACCGCTGCACCTGCGCGGACACGCCGAGGGCCGGTGCCAGCCGCAGCAGGGCCTCGCCGTCGGCGCGAGTGTTCGCGGTGACGCTCGTCAGCGTCTTCTCCCGGAAGAGGTGCTCCGCGTAGCTCATGGACGGGATGTCGCTGAGGTGGATCCCGGCCAGCGCGAGGGTCCCGCCCTGCTCGAGGGCCGCGAGGGCGACCGGCACCAGCTCGCCGGCCGGCGCGAAGACGATGGCCGAGTCGAGCGGCACCGGTGGCGCGTCGTCCGCCCGACCGACCGACGCGGCGCCCAGCTCGGTCGCCAGTCGCCGCGCCTCGGCTCCCCGGGTGAGGACGTGCACCTCCACCCCGCGAGCCAGGGCCACCTGGGCCGTGAGGTGCGCGCTGGCGCCGAAGCCGTAGAGGCCGAGCCGTCCGCCGTCGGGGACCCGCGCACGGCCCAGGGCCCGGTAGCCGATGATTCCTGCGCACAGCAGGGGCGCGGCCTGCAGGTCGTCGACCCCGCCCGGCAGCGGGTAGGTGAACGCGGCCGGGGCCACGGTGTACTCGGCGAAGCCTCCGTCGGCGTCCCACCCCGTGAAGCGCGCGTCGCGACACAGGTTCTCGGCGCCGGACCGGCACCACCGGCACGAGCCGCACGTGGCCCGCAGCCACGCCACCCCCACGCGGGTGCCCACCAGCCGTCCGGACACGCCGGGGCCGGCGCCGGCCACCACGCCCACGACCTCGTGACCCGGGACGCGTCCCGGCGCCTTCGCCACGAGGTCGTGCTCGGCCAGGTGCAGGTCGGTGCGGCACACGCCGCAGGCGTGCACCCGCACCAGGACCTCGCCCGGTCCCGGTTCGGGCACCGGCAGCTCGACCGCCCTGAGCAGGCCCGGCTCGTCGGGGCCGGTCACGGCCCAGGCCCGCATGGCGCTCACGTGGGCAGGTGGACCGACTCGTGGGTCAGCTGCTCGATGTCGTCGGCGGCCGCGTGCAGCAGCCGGTGCGACAGCTCGCTGAGGGCCCGCGCGACCGCGAGCTCGTCACCGATCTCCGGCACGTCCCGGTCCTGCGGGTTCAGCCGGGCTACTCCGGTGCCGGTCAGGGTGACCTCCTGCCCCGGCATCAGCCGGGCCTCGGCGTACGTGCGCTGGTCCTGCTCCCCGATGAAGATCTCGACCTTCCAGGTCTTGGTCGCCGTCATCGGCTCCACCTCTCGTCGTCGGGCCCCGTCCGCGCGGGACATCACCTCGTCCTCTGATCACCTCACCGACGCGCGCCCCGATCAAGAGTCCAAGGTCCTCGCGTCCCGCGTAGCATCCGGCGTGTGCCCGACGCCGCCCCCGACCAGCCCGATCAGCCCGGGCGGCCCGAGCCGTTCCGGGTGACGTTCGTGACCGGGGTGATGCCGGACAAGTGGGCGGACCGCTGGCAGCGGCGGGAGGCGACGCCGCTGCGGCTCGTCCCCGTCGCCGAGGAGCACCAGCTCGACGAGCTCCGGGCGGGCACGGCGGCGATGGCGCTGGTCCGGCTGCCGGTCGATCTCGACGGTCTGCACCGGATCCCGCTCTACACCGAGGACATGGTGGTCGTGGTCTCCCGCGAGCACCCCGCCGCGGCGTACGACGCCCTCGAGGTCGCCGAGCTCGCCGACGAGCACCTGCTGCAGGACCAGGACCTGCTCCCCACGTGGCGCGACGTGGCCCGGGAGGTGCGGGACGGGACCCGCTTCCCGGTGCCGCCGATGACGCTGACGGAGGTCTTCGCGTCGGTGGCCGCGGATGCCGGGATCGCCTTCGTGCCACGCTCGGTGGCCCGCGTGCACCACCGCAAGGACGTCGTGGCGGTGCCGGTCCCGGACCTGCCCGGGCGGCAGGTGGGGCTCGTCTGGCCGGTGGCCGCCGACGACCCGCTGGTCGAGACGTTCATCGGCGTGGTCCGGGGCCGCACCGAGCGCAGCTCGCGCGGTGGTGAGGGCAGCGGCGACACGACGGGAACAAGGAGCCGACAGCAGCGCGACCGGTCACCACGGACCCAGCGGCCAGGACGCACGGGCGCGAGCCGGCGCGGCAGGGGTCGGGGATCCGGCCGGCGCCGCTGAGCCGCCTCACCAGCCCCCGGGCAGCGGCCGCCCCTCGTGGAAGCCGGCCACGGACTGGACGCCCACGACAGCGTTCTCGCGCAGCTCGTCCAGCGAGCGCGCACCGGCGTACGTGCACGCCGAGCGCACCCCCGCGCAGATCTGGTCGATGAGGTCCTCGACGCCGGGGCGCGCCGGGTCGAGGTACATCCGGCTCGAGGAGATGCCCTCCTCGTAGAGGCCCTTGCGGGCCCGGTCGAAGGCCGTGTCGGCGCTGGTGCGGTTCGCGACCGCGCGGGCCGAGGCCATCCCGAAGCTCTCCTTGTAGGCGCGGCCGTCGGCGTCGTGGCGCAGGTCCCCCGGCGACTCGTACGTCCCGGCGAACCAGGAGCCGATCATCACCGAGGACGCCCCCGCCGCGAGCGCGAGCGCGACGTCGCGCGGGTGCCGCACGCCGCCGTCGGCCCACACGTGCCGCCCGAGCTCACGGGCCGCCGCGGCGCAATCCAGGACCGCGGAGAACTGGGGCCGGCCGACGCCGGTCATCATCCGCGTCGTGCACATGGCGCCGGGCCCGACCCCGACCTTGACGATGTCGGCGCCGGCGTCGACCAGCTCGCGCACCCCCTCGGCGGAGACGACGTTGCCGGCGACCACCGGGACCCCGGGGTCGACCGAGCGGACCGCCTGGAGCGCCTCGACCATGCGGTCCTGGTGCCCGTGCGCGGTGTCCACGACGAGCACGTCCGCGCCGGCCCCGACGAGCTCCTTGGCCTTGCCTGCCACGTCCCCGTTGACCCCGACCGCGGCGGCGACCCGGAGCCGGTCCCGGTCGTCCACCGCGGGCGCGTAGAGGGTCGCGCGCAGGGCAGCGGTGCGGCTGAGCACCCCGACCAGCCGACCGCCCGCGTCCACGACCGGCGCCACGCGGCGGCGCGCGGAGTCGAGGCGGTCGAACGCCTCGCGGGGCTCGACGGTGTCGGGCAGGGTCAGCGGGTTGGACGACATCACCTGGTGCACCTGGGTGAACCGGTCGACCTCGGTGCAGTCGTCCTCGGTGATGACGCCGACCACGCGGTCGTGCTCCACGACGAACGCGGCGCGGTGGGCCCGCTTGGGCAGCAGCGCCATCGCCTCACCGACCGTCTGCTGCGGGTCCAGCGTGATCGGGGTGTCGAACACGAGGTGACGCGACTTCACCCACTCGACGACGTCGTGGACGACAGGGATCGGGATGTCCTGGGGCACGACCGCGATGCCTCCGCGACGGGCCACCGTCTCGGCCATCCGCCGCCCGGACACGGCGGTCATGTTCGCGACGACGAGCGGGATCGTCGTACCGCAGCCGTCCGAGGTGCTCAGGTCGACGTCGTAGCGGGACCCGACGCCGGAGCGTCTCGGCACCATGAAGACGTCGTCGTAGGTGAGGTCGTGGACCGGCGGGTTCTCGTCGATGAAGCGCACGAGAACACGATGCTACGTGAGCGCGCCTGACGCGAGCGCAGCGCCGTCAACCCCGGGGTGGGAGCGGGACGAAGCCGCTGGTGCGTCGGACGTAGTCGGTGTAGCCGGGACGGGTCGAGGCCATGCCCTTCTCGAGCAGCGGCTTGCCGGTCCCGTTGGCGAGCAGCCAGGTCATCACGACCGGCGACAG
>Ga0075331_1000173_pt1 | contig 13978 bp, 15 predicted proteins | sample MayberrySE_TuleA_FD_120090 | JGI IMG/M metagenome (GOLD analysis project Ga0075331, IMG submission 120090) | Natural and restored wetland microbial communities from the San Francisco Bay, California, USA, that impact long-term carbon... | ecosystem: Environmental > Terrestrial > Soil > Wetlands ... | reverse complement strand
GGCCACCGGCTGCCGGCCCCAGGTCGGGGGGACCTCCCGCGCCATCAGCCCCCGGTAGCCGGCCCCTCTCGCGAGCGGGCCTCCAGCTCTGGACTGGGCCGACAGTCCGGGGGCCGGCGGGCGGCTCTGCTCGGGGACCTGGCCGGCCGCCGGTTGCTCCGACCACAGCAGATGCGGACCGGAGCGCATCACGGCGAGTCCGTCCGCGAGACCGTGATGGATCTTCCAGACCACCGCCGAGCGGCCGTCCGCAAGCCTCGGGACGACATCAACCCTCCACAACGGCCGGCTTCGGTCGAGGGGATCCGTCATGATCTCGGCGATGCATCTCCGGAAGCTGGCGTCATCGACCGCGCCTTCGGTCGGGTAGGCCCTGACATGCAGACCGATGTCGAAGTCAGGGTCGTCCTGCCAGCCGAGTCCCGTCGGCGCGTCGGGCGCCGGCACGAGCCGCTGGGCCCACCTCGGCTCGTGGCGCAGCCCTTGGACCATGTGGGCGCGGAGCTCCTCCACAGCCAGCCCACTGCCCTTCTCCAGCAGAAGCACTTTCAGGGTGTGGCCGCGGATCGGGCCGGACTCGAGCGCGAGGATCCGGGCGTCCTCCATCCGCAGCGGCGTCAGGCCCTGGTTGGCAGTCATACGAACTCCCTCCCCTGTGGGTCGTCCACGTTTCACAAGACCGCGGTGGCAGGGCAGCGGGAAGGGGCGAAGGACCTGAGCCAGGGATGGAAGCGGCCCGGTCGACGGATGCTCGAGTGCTCTCCGAACGCACCTCGAGTTGAGCAGAGTCAGCTACTCCCGCCGGCACGGCACCGGAGGAACCTTGTCGTTCTCGGCGTACCCGGGGCGCCAGCGGTGTTGAGCATGTGGCTGGTGGCCACCCGAAAACTGTTGGCCCCGCTCGGGCTGATGCCTCCACACTGGTTGCCGTGTCGAACCGCCGCAGGCGGACCACGAGCGCCGCCCTGCTTCGCCCGTCGAGCTCATTGCGCCACTCGAACGCCGAATCGCAGTACACGTCGACCCGGTTCGCCGTGAGAATCAGCATGTAGAGAGCAGCAGGACGGGGGCGTCTCAGTGAGTTTGGGTATTCAGCGCGGGGGTCCGCGAGGCGGGCCCATGACCGGTTTTCACCTTTGCACCGAGACTGGATCGTGACGGGCATGACCACTCCAGCTCAACTCCTCGCGGCCTATGACGAGCAACTGCGCACCGACGCGGAGACGCCCAGTGCGGTCTCGGTCACGCGACACGGCCCGCTGCGCCTCGTGACCTTCGCGGGTGGGCGCGGTTTCGTCACCTACCGAGACCTCGACGGAGCAGGCGTCGAAACAGTCCGCCGGCTCGTTCCAGAGGCGCTCGCCCACTACCAGGCAGACCCCGAGATCACCCGAGTCGAGTGGAAGACCCGCGGGCACGACCATGCGCCGGGGCTGCACGAGGCGTTGCTGGAGACCGGATTCATCCCGGATGAGGCCGAGTCGATCATGCTCGGTGAGGCACGCGCACTCGCCGTCGACGTTCGGCTACCTGAGGGAGTGGCACTGCGTCGGATCACCGAGGAGGCAGACATCCGCGCGATGAGCGCGATGGCGGACGAGGCATTCGGTGACCCTGTTTCCGATGAGATGGCGAACGCCCTCCTGCGCCGGCTGTCACTCCAAGACGGCATGGAGTTGTGGGTCGCCGAGGCTCAGGGGCGGATTGTGAGCGCCGGGCGGCTGGAGCCGGTGCGCGGGACTGACTTCGCCGGAATCTGGGGAGGCGCGACCCGTGTGGAGTGGCGCGGTCGCGGGATCTACCGAGCGTTGACGGCCGCGCGAGCCCGATCTGCCCTGGCCATGGGCAAGACGCTCATCAACAGCGACTCGACCGAGTACTCGCGCCCGATCCTCGAACATTCCGGTCTCGTCAGGGTGTCAACGACGACCCCTTACAAGTGGCGGCGTTGACGCCCGTGGTCCCGACGAGAAGCCGTGGCCATATGGGGGGAGGGCAATCCTATGGATCCTCGTTGCACGACGGACCGGGACCTCCGTCGATGAGCACGGTGACGGTCTGGCCGAACGAGCCGGCTCGGGACCACGCGCCGAGTAGTACTCGACTGGCTTCATGTCGTGCGCTCCGGTGCTCCCTAGCCGTAGCGGCGACGCCGAAGGGCCGTCAGGCCCGCGGCCGAGAGGAGCGCGGTCGCAGCGGCGAGTGGGAGCAGTCGGTCGATGCCCAGGTGGTCGATCACCAGCCCGCCGGCGGTCGCCCCCGAGGCGATGCCGAGGTTGAACGTGGCGACCAGCACCGCCCCTGCTGTCGCTCGGAATGCCGTGGAGGAGGAGCCGATCACGACGCTCTGGAGCAGTGGCGGCAACATGCCGAGCAGCACGCCCCAGACCGCAACCGCTACGTACGTCAGTGGCACCGACCTGCCGGGCACGGCCAGCACCACGAGGGTGGCGGCGAGCCCGAGGATGGTCGCGACCAGAACGGCCGCAGAGTGTCGATCGCCCCACCATCCGGTGGCGGCAAGGCCCAAGGCTCCGGCGATGCCGAAGACGAGCAGCAGGCCGCTGACGGCATCCTGCTGGAAGTCCCACAGCTGGGTCGTCACGGGTGCGACGAACGTGAACGCCGCGAAGTGTGCGAACAGCGCGAGGGCGCCGAGCGCGGCGGTGGCCACTACCCGCTGAGCGGTGGGATCACGACGACTGGCGCGCCGGGATCCCTGCCCACCGGCAACCGGCGGTAGCAGCGTCGGCAGGACGATTCCGGCGACGACCATCGCCAACCCGACCGTGCCGACGACTCCCCGCCAGCCGAGCAGGCTGCCCAGCGCTGTTCCCAACGGTAGACCGACCGCGGTGGCAAGGAGCGGCCCGGCGTTCACCGCGGCAATGGCCCGGCCCTGGCGACCCGCCGGAGCGATCGCGGCGGCGTACACCATCACCACCGACCAGAAGACCCCGTGCCCGGACGCGGCGACCAGCCGCGCGACCAGCACTCCGCCGTAACTAGGGGCCAACGCCGTGGCGAGCGTGCTGGTCCCCAGGACTCCCAGGGCGACTCCCAGCACCGTCGGACGGCCCAGTCTGCGGACCGCCCAGGTGAGCGGAATGCTGGTCAGCGCGACGGTCACAGCCCACACGGTGACGAGGAGACCCACCCGGGAGGGCCGCACACCGAGGTCCTCGGTCATCGCTGGCAGCAGGCCGGCCGGCAGCATCTCCAAGGTCACCGTCCAGAATGCGGCAACGGCCAGCAACAGCAAGGCTCGACGCCGATGTGCCGGGAACGACGGGGCGCTGGGATCGATGGTTGTCTGCGTCACGCCCCGAACGTAAAGATTGACATTGATGTCAGTGTCAAACAGGGATGGGCGGCGCATGCAGATCGGCGAGCTCGCAGGCGCGACCGGCGTGCCCCAACGGATGCTGCGGTACTACGAGCAGCAGGGCCTGCTCACACCGGAGCGCAGCCACAACGGGTACCGCAGGTACACCGAGGCCGACGTCCCTGTGGTCCGTCAGGTGCGCAGCCTCATCCGTGCCGGGATGCCGACCCGTCTGATCCGAGTCGTCCTTGAGATGGAGCACGAGGGGACCTGGACGCGTGAGTGCAGTCGCGACTTCGCCGAGGAGCTCGCCGCCGAGCTGGCCGCGATCCAGGGCAAGATCGAATGTCTGCAGAACAGCCGCGACACCGTCCGGTCCTTCCTGGAGCGCACCCGCCACGCGGCGCTTCTCGACGAATGATCGAACGCGCCGGGGTCCCGGGAGTGGTAACGGCCTGTCAAAGGTGCGAGGGCACGGTGGCGATGCCCGGCCATGGTCCTGGTGGTGTGGACTGACGACGTCGATGAGGCCTACGGCGAGCTGGCGGCCGCCGGCGTGCCCGTAGTTCAGCCTCCTCACAACACCGGTAACAACAACCGCAATGCCCTACTGCGCGATCCTGACGGGAATCTCGTGGAGATCGTCGCCAAGCGGTCGTGAGATCGAGCGGTCGATAGCGAAGGTCGCCCTCTGAGCCCAGGCGTCAAGACCCCGGAGCGAAGACCAGCGGCGCAGGCCTGAGCCGGCACAGCGACGGTCCTCGACGAGACGGAGGGCGTCTACTCACGCGTGGGCCGCGAGAACCTGACGCAAGGTGGTAGCGAAGGCGTCCGGCTCGCCCGTCCTGCCGTACTCGCCGCCGAGGAATCCGCCGTGGTCACCGGGGAAGGTGACGGGTGTGGTCCCGAGCCTTTCAGCCACTGCGACGGCGGCGCGGTGGGCGAGCTCGCCCTCAGATGCAGCGCCTGCCGCGATGACGACGCGGGTCGATGCCGCGCGCAGCGCGTCGAAATCGTGCCGATAGTGGGTGGACGAGACGATGTTCTGTCCCACGAGCGGATCGTCTCGCGAGCCGTCGTCCTCCGTCGGCAGCCCGAGATCAGCAGGGTTGGGAGTGGGCTGGGCAGCGAGATCGTCCGGGACCGGACCTTTGTGGCTGACCAAGCTGATGAACTTCGCCATCGCCGGGCCGAGACCACTGCGCTGGTAGGTGTCGTGGATGTCTACACACGCGGCCAGCGTCTGCTCGCGGTCCGGAAGCACCTGGGCGGCCGGCGGCTCATGCGCGACGAGTGTTCGAACCTGCTCCGGATGACGGGCCACCAAGGCGAGGGCGTTGACGGCACCACCGCTGCTGGCAAAGACATCGACGGATCCGGCGTCCAGCGCTGAGATCAGGCGATGCAGGTCGTCGGCGTGTTCATCGGGCGTGGACTTGGTGGCGCCGTCGGTGCGTTCGCTGCGCTCCACCCCGCGGGGATCGTAGGTCACCACCGTTCGATCGTCGAAGTGCCCGGCGAGCGTGCCGAGCCCGGCGGCGCCCATCGGCGACCCGACCAACAGAAGGACCGCCATGCTGCTGGACTCGTTGCTGCGGACGTCGTAGTGCAGCACCGCACCTGGCACGTCCAACGTGTGCGTCTTCGGCTCGGCCATGATGGCTCTCCTTCGGAACTTTGCACGGTGTCCTGTCCTTCTGACTCGACCCGGCCGCTGAACTCACCGGACGGAAGCGCGCATCGCCCACGGCACGAGACCGAGGCCGTCTGGCGGAGTGGATGCGGGTACGAGCCGAACGGCCCGACGGGGAATGACCTCGGGCTCTGTGATCGTCCACCGGCTGGGTGTCTTGTCGATCGTGAGGAGGTGCGTTTCATGGCCTTCAACGCCTCGACGTCCCGCAAACGGAGTGCGATGTGGAGCGCGTGGGTAGTAGCTGCCCTTCTCATGCTTCCCGTTCTCGACGCCTCGACGTACGGCGGCGTGATCGCGGCAAGCGCGCTGGTTCTCTGCCTTGTGCCGGGGGCGCTCCCCCGCACGCCCAGGCAACGCGACCGCTTGGACCTGATTGTCGTTGGTGGTCTCCTTCTGGGCGTCGTGGGCCTGATGCGCCTCGCATTCGTCGGGTTCAGCACGGATCAAGTTGCAGGCCTGTTCCTGGCCTTCGCCGCTGCGCTCCTGCTGGGCGTGATCGGGCCCATCTACTACACGGTATGGATTCGTCATCGCCCGCTGCGGACCCTTGGACTGCGCGTCGACAACTTGAGGATCACCGCAGGACTCGCGATTCTCTTCGCTGGTGTCCAATTCGCGCTCACACTGTGGAGCTACGACTTGCCGGCACCCGTTGACTGGGTGCCGCTGCTGATCATGGCGCTGGTCGTCGGTGCCTTCGAATCGATCTTCTTCCGCGGCTTCGTCCAGGATCGTCTGGAGGCACAGTTCGGCCCCGCCGTCGGTGTCGCCGCCGCCGCCGCGCTCTACGGCGTCTACCACGTCGGCTACGGCATGGGTGGGGACGAACTCGTCTTCCTGACCGGCCTGGGCGTCGTGTACGCGGTGGCCTTCGCGATCGCACGGAACCTGCTGGTCCTGTGGCCACTGCTGACTCCCCTCGGCTCGTTCTATGCCAACCTCGAGGCAGGCGACATCGAACTCCCCTGGGCATCCATCGCTGGGTTCGCAGACGTGCTCGCCCTGATGCTGGTGGCGTTGTGGCTCGCGATCCGGCACCAGCGCAAGCGCCACGTCTCTGTGCAGACCCCGCCGAACGCTTCGCCCCCGTAACGACCGCCGAGTACACCTAGAGAACGGCCGCGGCGATCCTCGCGACGCGTTCAGGGGCGGCGATCGCGTCGATCTCGACGATCTTCCCCCGACGACAGTGAACCCCATGACGGCGAAAGGCCGTCCACGCACGGTGATGACCACTCCGGCTGCGCCGTTCACCAGTGCTGGGTGCAGCTCGGACTCCGGAAGCGCACCGATGACCGCCTGGCCGGCAACAGCCTCCGCGCCATGGACCACCTTGGGCACGTGGGGACGCCTGGCGCCGAAGTCTGCTCGCAGCACGACATCGGGGTGGAGCAGAGAGACGAGGGCGTCGAACTCTCCCCCCCCCCCCCGGCGGGCTGCCAGGAAGAAGGCCTCTACCACCTTTCGCTGGCGAGCGAGATCGGCGTCGGGAGTGGGCACCTCGGCGCCCTTCACGCGGCGCCGTGCTCTGCTGGCAAGCTGCCTGGCCGCCGCGGGAGTGCGACCGACCATCGGTGCGATCTCCGCGAACGGAAGCCCGAACATGTCATGCAGGACGAACGCCAGCCTCTCGGCCGGGGTCAGCGTGTTGAGCACGACGAGGAGGGCGAGCCAAGCATCCGGTAGGTGCATCGGCTACTTCGTGGGCACCCACAAGAGCCAGGTGGCCAGGGCGCTCAGCGCCAACCGGTCGCGCATCCGTCGACACTTCGCGTCGCCGGCGGGCAGCGCCTGACACCCTGGGCGCACAGCCCCGCGAATCCACAGGGCGGGACGTCAGTCCCGCGGGCTGGACAGACCTCGGTGCTCGTGTCAGCCTCCCGTCATGGCAGAGCGGGCGCGACTCGAGGAGCAGTTGGGGAAGATCCAGTCCGACCTCGACAAGGCGTCCTTCTCCTTCGAGTCCGCCGTGCAGACCCTTGCCGAGCTGCTCGGCACCAGAGACGTCCCGCGCATCAACGCGGCCAAGGACGCCATGCAGATGTGGAGCGAGACGGTCAGGAGCCTGAGTGAGGAGCAGCGCGCCATCCAGAGCAGGCTCGAGTACCTCACCAGCCGGGAGCTCACCCGAGGAGCGATCAACGCCGCCAAGTCTTCGTCCAGGGCCGCGTGGGCGACATTCTGGGTGGCGCTGCTGGCGATGATCACCTCGACGACCGCCGCCGTGATGGCGGCCGTGATAGCCAGCACCCGTTAGACAGTGGACGGGCGCGCATGATCCGGCCGTCACCGTCGAGCTCGACGATGAGGACGAACTGCCACGTCGCCTGCGTAGTCGTGTGAGGGTCAGCGCGTCAGCCGCACCCGGTTGTAGTGGATGTTGGAGTCGTCGTCGGCGTGCGGGCCGATGTCATAGGTGAAAGCGAGGATCCGCCGACCGCTCGGCCATCTGAGCACCTTGCCGTACACGTACTGCGCCTGCCGGTCCGTGCCCGCTCCGGTGTTGACCACCAGACGGTCTGCACCCCACCTACGGCGGTTGACATGCACGTCGCGGTAGACGTGGCCGTTCGCCGCGTCGGACCACAGGGCGTGCACGGTCCTGCGGTTGACCGCGAGGTGTGCGACCGCGGCGTCGCTGGTGACTACTTCGGGGTCGATCATCACGCGACCCGCGCTGATGCGCTGCTCCGGCCCGATCCTCCCGCCGCGGATGGTCACCGACTTGAGCACGCCGGACGGACTTGCGAACGCCACGACGAGGACCTGCACGCCTCGGTCGTTGTAGGAGACCGCGTTGGTGAGCGGTGTGGCGATCGAGTGTGTTCCACCCGAGTCGACGCGGCGAGCCGCTGACAGCCGGCCTCCGCCGGTCAGCCGGCGCCAGAGGATGTGGTTCGCCTCGTGGTCCTTGTAGAAGATGTGCGTGATGCCATTGGCCCCCCTGACCATCCGCGGCGCCGTGGTGTCCCCCGCGCGGTTGTCGAGGATCCGCTGCGGGGTGTACCTCCCAGACCTGAGGCGCCTCTTGAAGGCGATCTTCTGGCCGCCGCCCGCCGACACCGCGTAGGCGATCCACAGGCTGCCGTCCCTGTTGACGGCCAGCGATGCGTACTGGTTGTCGGGGGCGTCCCCGAGGTCCGCCACTGTCTCGGACGAGATGGCGTACCTGTTCGGGCGGCGCCGATGGTCCGAGGTGTTGAACTTGGTCAGCCAGACCGAGCTGGTCTCCCATACGAACCAGATGCTCCTGCCGGCGCGCACTGCCCAGCCCGACTCGGTGTCGCCGTTGTCAGAGCGGTTGGCGGCGTCCATCTCCCGCCAGGTCTGTCCACCGTCGCCCGACCTCATGAAACGCGGTCGGTTGCCGTTGTCCTTGTAGTCCTCGGTGACCCGATACAGGCTGCCCCGGGAGTCCATGATCGGCGGCACGTGGTCGTGCGACTCGATCTCGATCCCGTCGATCCGGCCGGGATAGGCCGACGGCTGCACCTCGCCGGGCAGTTCCCGCGGGGTGGCGGTGTAGGTCATGGAAGTGGTCAGCCCGGTGGCCAGGGCGACGACGACAGCCGTCCTCGCGCCCAAACTCGCAACTCGCATCGGCGGGACCCTCTCGCGCACGCGTCGTGTCTTCCTGTGACCGCCCCGAGGCACCCACCGGGCACAATTCACGCTGGTGAAGACCAGCGATATCGACCGATCGGCGTAGTTGACTGTCCTCTGCCCTGATCGGCACTAGTCACCGTGCATCCCGTGAAGACCCATGTGCTCAGGGTTGGCGGAGGAATGACGAAACGTGCCGGCGAACTCCTCAGGGACGCGGTGAGACGCCGGGGTTCAGCCGGTGGCAAGAAGCACGCTGCACCCGCCGTCCGGCAGGTTGCTGACGAAGAGGTCGTCGCACAGCTGTCGGGCAGCCCACAGCCCCCGTGGACCGGACGCGTTCGGGTAGCGGTACCCGGAGAGGGTGTTCGGGATCCCGTCCCCTGCGTCGGTGATCCGGCAGGTCAGCTTCGAGGGTTCGACCCACAAGGTGAGGTCGACCGGGGCCCGACCGTGCACCAAGCCGTTCACCAGGGCCTCGTTGGTGGCGGTGACGAAGTCCTCGACCGCACTGCGTGGCAGCGCACCGCTGCACGCGGTCTCCGCGACGCGGTGCCGGACTCCCCTCAGATCGTGAAGGTCCTGGAGCACGAGCGTGACCGCCGGAGGCGCCTGCGGCGGCTCGGGGACGCGGGCCAACGGGTTGCCGAGGAAGTCGGCGGGGTGCTGGTAGTCCGGACTCGTGGCGCGGTGCGCGCCTGTGCTGACACAGGGGTGCGTGGCCTTGGCAGCGGCGATGACGCGCGCGGGGAGCGCACTCGTGTCATAGGTGCACAGGCCGTGGAAGGCATATGCGCCAAGAACCTCGTTGACCAAGGACTCGTAACGGGCCCAGGCGGCGTGGGACTCGTCGTCATCGCCGAGTGGGACGGTTCCGGTGGCCCACAGCTCCAACGGCTCAGCGCTCTCCGCCATCTTCCGCTGGTATGCGAACAGCGTGCTCGACGGGGACAGGTACAGGTCGCTGTCCAGGCCGTACTCGAGTCGCGGGTGTGAACCCAGGGCCTGCCGCAGCATGGCTACCCGGCTCTCCGTGCTGTGGACGATCACGTGGCCGCCGGAGGCCAACCCCTGCTCCACAAAGGCCCTGATTCCCTCCACCATGTCGCCGTCATGGTCGTGCAGCAGCAGGTCATGGCTGTAGCTGCCGCTGCGGATGTGGCCGACGTCGCTCGTCATCTCTCCTCCACAGTGACGCCTACTGCCCGATCCACACCGAGCAGACGGAGGACCCGGTCGACTGACGACCGAGCGTTCCGCAGGCAGACCACGCCCCCGCTCGAGCGGTAGGCGGCGGTGCCCGCAAGGAGCGATCTGACCCCTGCGACGTCGAGGAAGCGCAACGCCCGTAGGTCCAGGACGAAACGGTCTCGGACGAATGCAGACGTGGCTGCCCGAAGGGCGGAGCGTGTCACCTGCTCGTTGGACGCGTCTGCCTCCCCGGCGAGGACCATCCCTTCCGCGCACGGCGAGGTCCGTAGCAACGACTCGCGGACGCCGCCTCCGTGCATCGCGCAGACAGCGTCGAGGGTCGCCGGAGGCAGCTTTGCCGGGTACTGGCACAGGATGGAGACCGGGCGTGACTCGCACAACCGGTCCGTCTCCCACTCGACGTCGGCGTGGGCAGCCGGCGTCATGATGCTCCACGCGGTCTCGGCCTCGCCCGACCACCACACCTCGGGATAGCCCTCGGCCAGCGCGTCCTCGACCATGCTCACCTGCCAGGCCGCGGTGTAGGTCTCGTCGCTGGCTGCGAGCACTCGGAGCTGACCGCGTGAAATCGCCCCGAACGCGTCCACCTGCTCATCGGTCAGGAGACTCCTCAGCGACCGATCGGCGACGTGTGCGCGTTCGGTGTAGATGACTTTGGCGCCGAGGTCGAGGCCACTTCGCACCCACGCTGCGACGTCCCTGCGTCGCTGCCACTCGCTGTGGTGAATGAGCACGACGTGGCCGTCCCAGTTACCAGCCAACCCGTCGAACGAGTCCACTACTGCAGCCTACGCCCATGGCGGCCGGGAGGGCGATGCCGGCGCAGCTCCGCCACAGATCAGAGCACGCCCTCTGGGGTGGCTCCCTCGATCTGCACCGCACCGTCGGTAATGGACTCGATCTGGGTGAGGTCGTCGTCGGTGAGCAGGACGTCGGCGGCCGCCGCGCTGGCCTCGATGTTCGAGCTGCTGCGTGCACCCACGATGGCGACGTGCACACCTGGCTGGGCGAGCACCCAGGCGATCGCGAGCTGGCTGACCGTCATTCCACGGTCGCGGGCAAACGCGTCGAGCGAGCGCACGATCTCGAGGTTGCGCCGGAATGCATCGCCGGTGAAGGCGGTCGACTGACTGCGCCAGTCGTCGTCCGCGAACGTCGTACTCTCGTCGAATGCACCCGTGAGCAGACCGCTCGCAAGCGGGCTGTAGGCCAGCACGCCGATGTTGTGGGCGATCGTGTACGGCAGGACCTCGTCCTCGATCCCACGGCGGAAGAGGTGGTACGGCGGCTGAAGCGTGTCGACCGGTCGCACGGCGGCGAACTCCGCCATCTGTTCCGCGTCGTAGTTCGAGACCCCGACGTAGCGGACCTTGCCCTCGTCCACCATGGCCTGAAGCGCACCGGCGGTCTCGGTCGCCGGCACCTTCTCGTCCGGCCAGTGCACCTGGTAGAGGTCGATCGTGTCGACGCCGAGTGCGCGCAGGCTCTGCTCCACGCCTTCGCGCAAGAACGACGCCGAGGCGTCGCGCCCACCGCCGTCGGGTCGGATGCCGCCCTTGGTCGCGATCACGAGGCTCTCCCGGTCGCGTGCGAGCTCCTGCTGCAAGGCCTTGCCCAGGATCTGCTCGGACTTGCCGAACCCGTAGGCCTGTGCGGTGTCGAAGAAGTTGATCCCGAGCTCGCGTGCACGGCGAATCGCGGCAATCGCGGCGTCCTCGTCGAAGCTGCCCCACTCACCGCCGAGCTGCCAAGTGCCGTACGCGATCCGGGACACTTCCAGTCCCGTGGCCCCAAGCCTGGTCGTCTTCATGGTTGAACCGATCTCCTCGATGTCCTCGGTCTCGTGTGGCGAGGGTCGGAGCGCCGCGCGGGTACGCCGGTCACGCCGCCCTCGCACCAAGGATCACCGGCTGCGGTTGAGATTTCCAACGGAAGGATTCGGAACAGATTCATGAGCGTCAGCGATCAGGCCGACCGTGCCGGCCGAGCTAGAAGTCGCACCATAGGGTGCGGGAGTTGCGGGTGAGGGTCTCGCCGGTCTGGGTGGCGAGCATCCGCACGATGTCCATGCCCCACTCCGACCCGGGCTTGGCGACCAGTGCCACTTCCGGCGCCACCACCCGTCGCGCCTGCACCTCGGTGCGCGCTCGGTGTGCGCTGCGCCAGAGGTAGAGATGCAAGGTGTCTGGCTTCTCGTCCACCAGGAGCTGCGTCGCCATCTCGGTGACCGCCAAGCAGATGTCGGCGACCAACCGCTCACGGAGACTCCCGGCGAGAGTGGACCGCATGTACTCGCGGAGGCGACGTGGAGCGGCATCGTCGGCATGGACGGTGACGCTGACCGGGTTGTCGCCCGGAGCCTCGAGGATCCCGGCCGCATACTCATTCGTCGTGTCAGCGGATCGTTGCGCCCACTCGAGTATCTCGACCGCCGGGCGCCAGGGGTTCGGCGCGAGGATGTCGAGGGTCGGGCCGCAGAAGCTCTCCCCCAGTGGGCTCGCGTCGAGCGCGAGCGAGATCCGGTGGTGCAACGCAGCAGCCTCGTGCGTGCTGCCGACCTCGGCCACGATCAGCAGGTTGTTCGCCCACTGGCGGGCCCAGTCCCCGGCGCGCAAGACCTCCTCGACGCGGCGCTCCATCCGCACGAGATCAGAGTGATCGTCTGACTCGGGTCGGATCGCAAGGACGACCAAGCTGCGCTCCGGTCGCTGCCGGAGTCGGGCGAGTGCCCTCTCGAGGTGCGCCTCGAGAGCCTCACGTCGATGTGAGCCCTCAACCGCATGGAGGTGGGTGATCTGCTGAGCGTTACGCATCGCAACCCCGATCTGCAGCGCGTCAAGATGCCCTTACTCTGCGGGCACCCGTCGGTCGTACCCTGCGCCTGGCGGCCCATGTAGGGGAAACTGGGAAGTAACCCAGCAGCGCTGGGATTCTTTGCCTGACGAGCACGGAGAAAACAGGGCGGCCAGGACTTACGGGTCAAAGAGCCACTACCGTCCATAGGGGTCGACTGCACGCATTTGGTCGGCAGGGCTCGCGGGCCTTTGGTCCCCACCGGAGCCGTCGTTCTTCTCTGACAGGCGTCACCCCGCGTTGGGCAGGCTCGTCCGCATGAGTCCTGCCGTCTTTCATGCCCGCCAAGCCACGCGGCGCGCGCTCGCTCATCAGTGCCGAGCCTGCCACCGACCGTGGGCACTGCGCGTCATCGACCACCCTGCCGGCAAAGTGGTCGTGTGCCGGTTCTGCTCCACCGTCCGGGGGCACCTGCCCACCGAGACGCAGCACACCTCCGACGAGGACTGAGTCCCGCTCCCTCAAACTGAGCACCCGGTGTGCGTCACGCGGCCAGCTGTCAGCCGCGTAACCTTCCATACCCTTCCATCGTTGACCCGGGTATGACCCAGGTCACTTGCGCGCAGCGCCGACCATCCCCGACCTGGTCCGCACCTGGACAGCGGCCGGCTACGCCGTCCAAGGGCCACTGGTACAGCATGAGCCGGCCACATTCATCCACCGAGACCGGTTCCGCCGGTGCGTGCAGCAATGCCACAATCGACCAAGGATCGACCTTGGTTTGTGCGCGAGCGCGAACTCGTCTGGTCGAATCGTGCGGATAGCGCATATCGTTGCCCTCTGCACACGTTCGGTTACTACGAGCCGAGCCAAACCTTCGATCGTTGCACTTTTCGGTCACGATCGCGGAGGAATCTGGCTATTTGCCCTTCAGGCGAGTAGAAAACATGCAAGCGTGACGCATCGCGACTCAGCCGATGCGCAGCGTTTGATGACTGGGAGGGTCCATGAGTGGCAGTGATGCGCTCCGGACCTCACAGCGGATCTGCTGTCGGGACTGTCCCAGCTACAGGCTCTTACTCGAGGCCGCTAGCCACAGACCGTCCGTGCTGTCTCCGCGACCCGTTCCCATGGGATATTGAAGCCCACTGGCACCCCGCCCCCACCCCTGTCAGGAGTCAGACCATGCTTGCTTACAGCACCCCCCTCGCCGGCATCCGTCCCGAAGCCAAGACCGACACCGAGGTCTGGGCCAAGACTTCGTCGTGGGGCCGGACTTCGTCGTGGGGCCGGACCTCGTCGTGGGGCCGGACCTCGTCGTGGGGCCGGACCTCCTCCTGGGGCCGACT
>Ga0075331_1000172_pt1 | contig 14043 bp, 14 predicted proteins | sample MayberrySE_TuleA_FD_120090 | JGI IMG/M metagenome (GOLD analysis project Ga0075331, IMG submission 120090) | Natural and restored wetland microbial communities from the San Francisco Bay, California, USA, that impact long-term carbon... | ecosystem: Environmental > Terrestrial > Soil > Wetlands ... | reverse complement strand
TCGGAGTCGGCGCACTGCATCCACCATCGGCCCTCGTCGACGTGCAGCAGCACCGGGTCGTTCACGATGCCGCCGTCGTGGGCGGTGACCAGCATGTACTTGGCCTGCTTCACCGCGCAGCTCGTGAGGTCGCGGCAGGTCAGCATGTCGATCAGGCGGTCCGCATCGGGACCGCTGACCTCGATCGTCCACTCCGCGCCGACGTCCCAGACCACGACCCCGGAAAGCAGCAGCTCGTACTCGACGTTCGGGTCGTCGTAGTAGCCGGGAAGCAGCGTGTGGTTGTACACGTCGTAGGCCTTGCACCCCGCTCGCACCGTGGCCTCGAAGTACGGCGACCGCCGGTACCACGGCCCCGGGAACAACGTCGTCTCGGTCAGGAAGCGCTCCGTGCCCATCGATCCCTCCATCTCGCTCGATCGGTGGGGTTCTACTACGTCGGACCGCCCATCCGGTACCCGGGAGCGGCCGGTGGGTTGAGCGCTCGCACAGATGGGGACGAAGATGGGCTTCATGTCCCGCCCGCCCGAGCAGGTCGCGTCCTCCCCCGTGCTCCTCGGCATCGCGCTCGCAGCGCCACTGGTCGGACTGGCGCTGCTCCTCGGGATCCCCTCGCTCGACCTGCGATGGGAGCACCACCCGTCACACTTCTGGCTGGTGTCGGGGGTCGCCGTCGTGAACGTCGTCCTGGGAGCGCTCGTGAGCGAGGCGGCTCGTCAGCGCCGGGACGTTCGGCTGTTCCTGGTGTCCATGGTGCTGCTCGCGAGCGCCGGCTTCCTGGCACTGCACGCGCTCGCCACGCCCGGCGTGGTGCTGGCCGGACCGAACGGCGGGTTCGCGCTCGCCACGCCCGTCGGGCTGCTGATCGCATCGGGGTTCGCGGCGCTCTCCGCGCTCGACCTCGAGGCGCACGAAACGACGCTGCTGCGGCTGCAACGGCCGATCCGCATCGGGCTGCTGATCGTGGTCGTCGCGTGGGCTGCGGCATCGCTGTTCGAGGTCGGGTTCATGCGTCGCGTCTTCGAGACGGAGCGTGCTCCGTGGCTGCTCGCGCTCCTGCCCCTGGGCTTCGCGGCGTACGCGTTCGCGGCATGGCGGTACGTGGGCATCTATCGTGCCCGCCGGCGTCCTCTCCCGCTCGTGATCGCGATGTCGTTCGTGCTCCTCGCCGAGGCGTTGCTCGTGGTCGCGCTGAGCCGAGGCTGGCATCTCTCGTGGTGGGAGTGGCACGTGCTGATGGCGGGGGCCTTCGCCGCGATCCTGCTCGCCGCGCGCCACGAGTACCGTTCCGAACGCTCCCTGGTGCGAACGTTCCGAAGCCTGTACCTGGAGGGAACCCTCGAGCGTCTCGACGAGCGTCAATCAAGCGCGTTGACGACGCTCGCCCGTGCCGATTCCGAGGGCTCGATCGACGAGGCGGCCGAGGACCTGCGAACCGAGGGCTTCACGGGCGACGAGATCGCGGTCCTGGTGCGCTCCGCCCGAGAGCTGTCGACGCTCGAGGGGCTGCTGCGCCGTTACCTCGGCCCCCAACTCGCCGATCGCCTCAGCGAGGACCCACGTCTGGCCGACCTCGGGGGCGACGAGCGCGAGGTTTCCGTGCTCTTCGCCGACCTGGCCAACTTCACCTCGTTCGCGGAGGGCCGCCCCGCCCCCGAGGTCATCGACATGCTCAACACCTATTGGAGCGAGGTCGTGCCCACCCTCGTCGACCGCGAGGGCGGGCTCATCGAACGATTCGCGGGCGACGCAGTCCTGGTCATGTTCAACGCCCTGGGCGACCAGCCCGACCACGCGGCGCGCGCCTGCCGGGCCGCGATCGCGATGCGCGACGCATCCGAACGGGTGCACGCGGGGTCCAACGACTGGCCCCGGTTCCGCGTGGGCGTGAACACCGGCCCGGTCGTGATCGGCAACGTCGGCGCCGACGTGCACCGTTCGTTCTCGGCGATCGGCGACACGACGAACGTCGCGGCGCGTCTGCAGGGGCTGTCGACGCCGGGCCACATCACGATCGCGGAGCGGACCCTGCGGGAGGCGCGCTCGACGGGCGACGGCGACGTCGAGGCCGTGCCGCTCGGGGCCGTCGAACTGAAGGGGAAGGCCGAACCGACCGATGCCTTCGAGCTCCTCTCGATCGGAGATGCCGAACCATCGCGATGACACTATGACGAGCGCGGGCGCTGAGAGCGCGTCACGACCCCTCGAGCCTCAGCTCCTCTTCGTTCTCCTCGCGGCGGATGCGGTCGCGGAACTCCGAGTCGTGCATGGTCTCGAAGACGATCATGCCCACCATCACCGCGCTCAGGGCACCGAACGCCGCGAGGGCCGGGATGCGGGCGGCCGGCGGGATCAGGGCGAGCAGCAGCAGCCCGACCACGAGCCGATCCACGGTGACGTGATGCCAGTTCCGGAAGCGGAACGCGACGTGAGCGAAGAGGTAGAGGGCGACGCCCCCGTACATCGCCGCGAGCGGCACGAGGGCGAGCGGCTCGTCGATCGTGTGATGACTGGTGTCCGAGACGTACTCCAGCACCTTCTTGAAGCCGAGGGCGCCCAGCACGATGCCGGCGATCATCGGAAGGTGCAGGTAGCTGTACGCGTCGCGGGCGATGCGGGCACGCACCTCTCCGTCGGCCGCGCGGAGCAGTCGTTCGCCGGCGAGCGCGACCACGTCGAAGTAGGCCCACCAGAGGCAGCCCGAGACCGTGAGTCCGAGCACCGACGCGACGATGATCGCCCACGAGACCGGTTCATGGGCGATGCCCAGCCCGATCGCGACGATCGACTCCCCGAGCGCGACGATGACGATCAGGCCATGGCGCTCCGCGAAGAGCCCGGCCGAGTTCAGCCGCCAGCCCGACGCGCCGCCGAGGATCGTGCCGACGTAGTCGACAACGAGCACGGCGACCCACACCCAGATCTGCGGTGCCCCTTCGAGCTGTGACGCGATCAGGAGCAGCACCGTGCTCCCCAACAGCGAGGGCGCGAACCGGAGCAGCTGTTTCCGGAGACCGTCGTCGCCCTGTGCGCTCGCCGCCATCCAGAAGATCACGAGGTGCAGCACCCGAACGGCCAGGTAGGCGAAGGCCACGACCACCGGACCCGACAGACCGCCCTCGATGTCGCGGAACGCCTCGGGGATCGTGATGGCGAGCACGAACACCGCGGCCATCGCTCCGAACATCGCGACGCGACCGAGCCCCTCGTCCGCCCGAACGACGGCGCCCAGCCACGCGTAGCCGACCCAGCACCACCACACCAGTCCGAGCACGAGCAATCCCTGCACGAGCCCGCGCACGGTGAGGTCGTCGGCCATGAGCGCCGTCACCTGCGTGATGGCGAACACGAACACGAGATCGAGGAAGAGCTCGAGTGGGGTGACGCGGGCTTCCTCGGTGATCGCCACGATGCGGGGACGGCGAGCCTCGTTCACGAAGCGCATGGTCTCACGTCGGCGGCTGCCGCTACGGTGGTGCTGTGGAACAGCGCGTGAGCCTGATCACCCTCGGCGTCGCCGACGTCGAGCGCGCCCGCAGCTTCTACGAACACCTCGGCTGGCAGGTCGGGTTGGCCCTCGACGACACCGTCTTCTTCCAGGCGGGCGGCACGATCGTCGGGCTCTGGGGGCGCGAACAGCTCGCCGCCGACAGCGGTGTCACCGACACCGACGGCTGGGGCGGCATCACGCTGGCCCACAACGTGCGATCGAACGACGACGTCGACCGCGTGATCGAGCAGGCCCGCTCCGCGGGCGGCCGCATCGTCAGGGAACCCGCCGAGACCTTCTGGGGCGGGTACTCGGGCGTCTTCGTCGACATCGACGGGCATCCGTGGGAGGTGGCGGTGAACGCCGGCTTCCCGCTGGCCGCCGACGGCAGCATCACCCTGCCCCCGCGCTGATCCTCTCGCTGCTCGGACCTCCGCGCCGCCCTAGACTCGGAGCCGATGGATCTGTCCGACGAGGAGCGCGACTTCCTGCAGGAACATCACGGCGCCGCGATGATCACGATCGGCGACGGGGGCGTGCCCAAGGCCGTTCGCGTCGGCATCGCGATCGTCGACGGCGAGATCTGGAGCAGCGGTCGACAGGACCGCGTCCGAACCGAGCGGCTGCGGCGGGACCCTCGGTGCACGTTGTTCGTCTTCGACCGTGCGTACACGTACCTGACCCTCGAGACCACGGTGACGATCCTCGAAGGGCCCGACGTCCCCGAGCAGAGCCTGCAGCTGTTCCGAGTGATGCAGGGCAAGCCCACCGGTCCCCTCACCTGGTACGGCGCGGAGCTCGGCGAGGAAGACTTCCGACGGACGATGATCGACGAAGGACGCGTGATCTATCGGTTCGACGTGCAGCGGGCGTACGGCCTGCACTGAGCGGGGCGAGCAGCCCACCGCCGGCACAGACGGCCGGAGAGGATGGAAGCGACGAACGGACGGGAGGGACGACCATGCTCGGCTGGATCGACGACATCGAGAAGGTCACGCTGGAGAACACGAACTTCCGGACCGTGGCGTACACCGGCGAGCACACGCAGCTCACGTTGATGCGCCTCGGCCCCGGGGAAGAGATCGGCTGGGAGCGCCACGGGAACCTCGACCAGTTCCTTCGCCTGGAACAGGGGAAGACGCGGGTGGAGTTCGGCCGCACCGAGGGCGCCGTCGACGAGACGCACGAGGCGGCCGACGATTGGGCGTTCATCGTTCCCGCCGGCGTCTGGCACAACGTGGTGAACATCGGCGAGGGCGACGTGAAGCTCTACTCGCTGTATTCGCCGCCCGAACATCCCGACGGCACGATCCATCGGACGAAGGCCGAGGCGGACGCCGCGGAGGCCGAGCATCACTGAACCGGACCCCTGGCGACGCGACGCCGACGACGTCGCCGCCGGGCTGGGGACCGATGCCCGTGAGGGCCTGAGCTCGACCGAGGCCGCGGACCGACTCGCTCGCGATGGGCCGAACCATCTCGAGGCGACCCGCCCGGTGCCGGCGTGGCGGAAGCTGCTCGGCCACTTCGCCGATCCCCTGGTCTACCTGCTCCTCTCGGCGATCGTCGTCTCGCTCGTGGCGTGGTTCGTCGAGGGTGCGGAGGGGATCCCGTTCGAGGTGATCGTGATCGCCGCGATCGTGCTGGCCAACGCCGTGCTCGGCTTCGTGCAGGAGGCCCGCGCCGAGGAGGCCGTCGCCGCGTTGCAGCGCATGGCTGCCGCCACGTCGACGGTGGTGCGCGACGGACGGGAGGCTCGGATCCCGTCGGTGGACCTCGTCGTGGGCGATCTGCTGCTGCTGTCGGAGGGTGACGCGGTCGGCGCCGATGCGCGGCTGCTCGAGGCCTCCTCGCTCACCGTCGCGGAGGGGGCCCTGACGGGCGAGAGCGAGCCCGTCCTCAAAGACGTTGCCACCCTGTCGGATCCGGCCGGCGTGGGCGACCGGCTGAACATGGCCTACAGCGGCACGGCGGTCACGCGCGGGCACGGGCGAGCCGTCGTCACGGCAACGGGCATGGGCACGGAGATGGGCAACGTGGCGCGGCTGCTCGCCGGAACGGAGGATGAACGAACCCCTCTGCAGCGCGAGGTCGACCGCGTCGGGCGCGTGCTCGGGATCGCGGTGGTGATCATCGCGATCGTGGTCGTCGGAGCGATCCTGCTCACGTCGGAGATCGACGATGCATCCGAACTCGTCGACGCCATGCTCGTCGGGGTCTCGCTCGCCGTGGCGGCGGTGCCCGAGGGTCTGCCAGCTGTGCTCTCGGTCGTCCTCGCGCTCGGCGTTCAACGCATGGCCCGTCGGCAGGCAATCGTGAAGCGGCTCTCGTCGGTCGAGACGCTCGGCTCGGCGTCGGTGATCTGCTCGGACAAGACCGGGACGCTGACCAAGAGCGAGATGACGATCGAGAGGATCGTCACGCCGTCGGGATCGATCGACGTCACCGGCGCGGGGTACCGGCCCGAGGGCGAGCTGCGTGTCGACGGCCGGACGCTCGAGGATCCGGTCCTACTCACCGAGGCCGCGTACGTGCTCGGCGCGGGCAGCCTTGCCAACGACGCCGAGCTGATCCATCGAGACGGCGAGTGGACGATCCGGGGAAACCCGACCGACGCTGCCTTCTTGGTCGCGGAAGCGAAGATCGGGGGCCTGAAGGAGAGGCGCGAGTCGCGGTTCCGACGGGTCGGCGAGGTGCCCTTCTCCTCCGAGCGCAAGCTCATGAGCACCCTCGAGGCCGACGTCGAGCGCGAAGGCCGCATCGACGTCGTCACCAAGGGCGCGCCCGACGTGCTGCTGGCTCGCTGCACGGATGAGCAGGCCGCGGGTGAGATCCGCCCGCTCACCGACACCCGCAGGCGTGAGGTGCTCGCCGCCGTCGACGACCTGGCCAACCTCGCGATGCGCACCCTGGGCGTCGCCGGGCGCCCCCTGCCCGTCGCCGAGCGGCCTCCCGAAGACGAGTCGGTCGAGCGCAGCCTCGTCTACCTCGGCATCGTCGGCATCATCGATCCGCCGCGCGAAGAGGCCGTGGACGCCATCGACGAGGCGTCGGCCGCGGGGATCCGGGTCATGATGATCACGGGCGATCATCCCGGCACCGCGGAGCGCATCGCCGTCGATCTCGGGATCCTCGAGACCGAGGCCCCGGTGCTGACCGGAGTCGAGCTGGAGGAGCTCGACGGCCAGGGGATGCGTGCGGCGGTGCGGGACGTGTCCGTATACGCCCGGGTGGCGCCCGAGCACAAGCTGCGCATCGTCGACGCACTCCAGGCGGACGGCGCGATCGTGGCGATGACCGGCGACGGCGTGAACGACGCACCGGCCCTGAAGTCGGCCGACATCGGCATCGCCATGGGGATCACCGGCACCGACGTGACGAAGGAAGCGGCCGACATGATCCTCGCCGACGACGACTTCGCCACGATCGTGGCCGCCGTGCGGGAGGGCCGCGGGATCTTCTCGAACATCCGCCGGTTCCTTCGGTTCCTGCTGTCGTCGAACGTCGGAGAGGTGCTCACGATGTTCCTCGGCGTGATGCTCGCGGGCGTGATCGGTCTCGATGCGGGTGAGGGCGTGGCGGTGCCCCTGCTCGCCACCCAGATCCTGTGGATCAACCTGCTCACCGACACAGCACCCGCCCTCGCGCTCGGTGTCGACCCGCCGCCCGACGACGTCATGAGCCGCCCTCCCCGCAAGCTCAGCGACCGGATGATCGACGCTCGCATGTGGATCGGCATCATCTGGGTCGGGTCGGTGATGGCGGCCGTCACGCTGCTGGCCCTCGATCTGCGTCTTCCCGGCGGCCTCGTCGGAGGGGAAGGCTCGGGTGACATCGTGGAAGCGCGCACGATGGCCTTCACGACCCTCGTGCTCGCCCAGCTGTTCAACTGCTTCAACGCCCGCTCCGACCGCGTCAGCGCGTTCCACGGCCTGTTCACCAACCCCCTCCTCTGGGGGGCCGTCGCGACGTCCCTCGCCCTACAGATCGCGGTCGTGCAGGTTCCGTTCCTGAACGGCGCCTTCGAGACCGCTCCGCTCACGCTGAACGATTGGCTGGTGTGCGCAGTGCTCGCGAGCATCGTGCTCTGGGCGGACGAGGCAAAGAAGCTGCTGCGGAGGCTGATCACGCGCTGAGCGCCTGCCGGTTTGACGCTTCGGTCTTCCCGGTCGATACTTAACCATATGGTTCAGTCTCAGGTCCTCGACCGCACGTTCACCGCCCTGTCGGATCCGACCAGACGCGACATCCTCGGGTTCCTCGAACACGGCCCCGCCTCGATCAGTGAGCTGGCCGAACCGATCGGCATCTCGCTGCCCGGCGTGCTCAAGCACGTCCGCATCCTCGAGGAGGCGAAGCTCGTGACCACCTCGAAAGAGGGGCGCAGACGGGAATGCCGGCTGGGTCCTGGGGATATGCACGAGGTGAGCGACTGGATCGATCACTACCGACGGCTGTGGGAACGCCGCCTCGACCGCCTCGAGGCATACGTGGAACGACAGCAACGGAAGGGGAACGAGCGATGAGCCACGAGCTGAGGCTGGAACGCCTGTTCGACGCGCCGCCGGAGGTGGTCTTCGACGCCTTCGTCGATCCGGCCGCCCAGCACCACCTGCACGGCGGCGATCGACCCGACTGGGTGGTGCATCGCACCGAGACCGACGTGCGCGTCGGCGGCACGTCGGTCTACGCGATGGGCCCGCAGGGGCAGGATCCGGACGTCGAGACGCGGACCTACTCCGTCGTCGACCGGCCGCGCCGGCTCGTCTTCGAGCACTCGATGCAGATCGCGGAGTGGAGCCGGACGATCACGACCGAGATGACGATGACGTTCGAGGACCGCGACGGGAAGACCCTGCTCACGATGGTCCAGACCGGCTTCGAGACCGCCGAGGACCGTGACGACTTCCTCGGCGGATGGCCCACCTACCTCGACACGCTCCGCGGCGTGGTCGAGGAGCACCTGAAGGCGCGGCACGACACCGACGAGGGCGGAAGGAGCGAGGCGTGAGCGGCGGGCGGCTTCCCGACCACGTGCTGACCGCCGAGCACGACGACGAGGGGCTCACGATCGTGCGCATCATCGATGCGCCCCGTGAGGCGGTCTTCCGGGCGTGGACGGAGCCCGAGGCCTTCGCGCAATGGTTCGGCGAACACGGCTCTTCCGTGCCGGTCGACGCCGCCGCGTTGGACGTGCGGCCCGGCGGCGCCTGGCGCGCGGTGATGCTCCTCGGCGGAGGTTCGGAGATGGTGTTCTCGGGCGAGTACCGGGAGGTCGACGAGCCGGCGCACCTCGTGCTCACGATCACCGACCAGGGGCCCGGCGACGCGACCGACCACGCGGTGTGCACCGTCGATCTCGACGATCTCGGCGACGGGCGCACGCAGATGACGTTCACGCAGCGGGGTGGCGGGCTGCCCGCCGGGAGGTACGAGGCGACCCTGCGGGGCTGGATGCTGTTCTTCGACCGCCAGGCCGACCTGCTCAAGTCCAGGCACGACGCCGACCTGAAGGCGAGGCACGACGACGCAACGTGACGAGAAGGAGGGATCTGATCCCGATGACACGCACCGACACGATGAGCTCGGTCCCCGATCTCCGCGCTGACCTGCACGGCAGCGTGATCACGCTCGACGACGAGGGCTATGACGAGGCCAGGACGCTCTTCTACGGCGGCATGGACCGGCGTCCGGCGTTGATCGCGAGGGTGGCCGACACCGAGGACGTGGCGCGCGTGATCTCGCTCGCGCGCGAGATCGACGCCCCGCTCTCCGTCCGCAGCGGCGGCCACAGCATCGCCGGCCATAGCGTGATCGACGATGCGATCGTGATCGACCTGTCGCCCATGCGAGCACTGGACATCGACACCGATGACCGAACGGCGTGGGCCGAGACCGGGCTCACCGCGGCCGAGTTCACGACCCAAGCGGCCGGACACGGCCTCGCGATCGGGTTCGGCGACACCGGTTCGGTCGGCATCGGCGGCATCACCCTCGGCGGCGGAGTGGGCTTCCTCGCGCGGAAGTACGGACTCACGATCGACGACCTGCTCGCCGCCGAGGTGGTGACCGCCGACGGAAAGGTGCTCGAGGTGAACGACGGATCGCACCCAGATCTTTTCTGGGCGATCCGAGGCGGCGGCGGCAACTTCGGCGTGGCGACGCGGTTCCGGTTCCGGCTCCACGAGCTCGGCACGATCCTCGGCGGCATGCTGATCCTGCCGGCGACGCCCGAGACGATCGCCGAGTTCCTGACGGCCGCCGACCAGGCCCCGGACGAGCTCACCACGATCGCCAACGTGATGACGGCGCCGCCGATGCCGTTCGTGCCCGAGGAGTACCACGGGAAGCCGATCCTCCTCGGCCTGATCACGTTCGCCGGCGACCCGGCCGCGGGCTCGGCCGCCGTGGCCCCCCTCCGGGAACTGGCCGAGCCGATCGCCGACATGGTCCGGCCGATGTCCTATCCGGAGATGTACATGCCCGACGAGGAGGAATACCACCCGGTCGGCGTCGTGCGGAACATGTTCGTGGACCGGCTCGGCCACGCCGAAGGCGAGGCGATCCTCGACGCCCTCGGATCGTCGACGGCGATGATGTCCGCGGTCCAGATCCGAGTACTCGGCGGGGCCGTCTCGCAGGTTCCAGCCGACGCCACAGCCTATGCCCATCGAGCTCGCCGGATGATGATCAACGTCGCGGCCCTGTTCGAGACGCCCGAGGAGGCAGGGAGCCACGAGGACTGGGTGGAGGACCTCGCGTCGACGCTGCGCGGCGGCAGCCGGGGCGCGTACGTGAACTTCCTCGGGGACGAGGACGAGGAGCGGATCCGCGATGCCTACCCCGGAGGCACCTGGGATCGGCTCAGGGCGATCAAGGCCCGCTACGACCCTTCGAACCTGTTCCGGCACAACCAGAACATTCCGCCCACGGTCGAAGATGGATGACGATCAGCTCGTGCGGGCGACCAGGCGCTCCACGACGCCTGCTCGCATCCGGTCGCTCTCCTCGATGCGGAACCCCGCGGCCTCCACGTGCTCGCGAGGCCGTCGCGTCAGCTCGTCGTCCATGCGGGTCGGCGCGAGCTCGAGCAGCCGTTGGAGCCAGTAGAGCGGCGCGACGCTGCTGCGGATGTGATCGACGAGGATCAGCTTCCCCCCCGGCCTGAGCACCCGCTTCATCTCGAGGACCGTGGCGCGCTCGTCGGGCACGCTGCACATCGCGTAGGTGCACACCACGGTGTCGAAGGAACCGTCGTGGAAGGGCAACGCCTGCGCGTCGCCTTCGGCGAACGCGGTCGGTCGCGCGAGCTCGGCGGCACGGGACCTGGCTCCGGCCAACATCTCCGACGTCAGATCGAGCCCGGTGAGGCGGACGCCGGCCGGGTAGTGGGGAAGGTTCAGGCCGGTGCCGATCGCCACCTCGAGCGTGTCGCCCGTCGCGCGTGAGCACGCCCACGCCCGGTGTTCGGTCCCGAGCAGCCATCGCTCCGTAACGTCCGAGCCCCGGTCGTAGGTCGAGGCTTCCTCGGCGTACCGTCGGCGCCGCCGTGCGTTGGCGCTCGATCGATCGGCCGGCGGTCGCCGGCTCATGCGGGCGGCGGAGCCGCGTGCGTGGGGGTCGTCCGTGCGAGCTCTGCCCGCACCGCGGGTGCGACCTCGGTCCCCAACAGCTCGATCGAGCGCATCAGCTTGTCGTGGGGCAGCGACCCCACGCTGAACTGCACGAGGAAGCGGTCGTGCCCGAAGAGCTCGTGCTGGAACAGGATCTTCTCGATCACCTGCTGCGGCGAGCCCACGAAGTTCGCCCCACGCGGCGTCGCGGCCGCCTCGTACTGTTCGCGCGTCATCGGCTGCCATCCGCGCTCGCGCCCGATCCTGTTCATCATGTTCGCGGCGTAGGGGAACGACTCGTCGATCGCGCGTTGCGACGTCTCGGCGATATAGCCGTGCGAGTTGATGCTGAGCGCGGGCGCGGGATCGTGGCCCGCCTCGCGCGCGGCGTCACGGAAGAGCTCGACGAACGGCGCGAACCGCTCGGGCATGCCCCCGATGATGGCCAGCGCCATCGGCAGGCCGAGCGTTCCGGCCCGGAACGCCGACTCGGGCGCACCGCCCACCGCCACCCAGATCGGCAGCGGGTCCTGCAGGGGGCGGGGATAGACGCCAACCCGCCCGTCGAGCGGAGCGCGATGCCTGCCCTGCCAGGCGATGAGCTCCCCCTCGCGGAGCGCGATCAGCAGACGCAGCTTCTCGTCGAAGAGCTCGTCGTAGTCCTCGAGATCGAAGCCGAACAGCGGGAACGACTCGGTGAACGAACCCCGGCCGGCCATGATCTCGGCGCGCCCTCCCGAGAGCAGGTCGAGCGTCGCGAAGTCCTGGAAGACCCGCACCGGATCGTCGGAGGAGAGCACCGTGACCGCGCTGGTGAGCCGGATGCGCTCGGTGCGAGCGGCTGCCGCGGCCAGCGCGACGACCGGCGAGGAGACGATCAGATCGGGACGGTGATGCTCCCCGATGCCGAAGACGTCGAGACCGAGCCGGTCGGCGAGCTCGACCTCGTCCACGAGGTTCTTCATCCGACGCTCGGGGGTGATCAGCTCCCCGGTCCGAGGGTCCGGGTACAGCTCCGCGAAGGTGTAGAGGCCGATCTCCATCGTCCCCTGCCAACCTCGCTCGCCGCCGGGTATTCCCCTCGGTGCCCTTCCGCCGGGTCAGCCGGAGCGGAGCGCGTCGATCAGCTCGGACTTGCCCATCGACGACCGCCCAGCGATGTTCCGCCGCTTCGCCTGCTCGTACAGCTGCGCGCGCGTGCGGTCCTCCAGCCGGCGACCGGGCTTGCCGCCGCGGCGCCGTGCGGCTGCCGCGTTGCGGCTGAGGTCCCGCCTCGTGGCCTTGGGGAGCTTCGAGATCGTCCGCTTCCGCTTCGCGGCCGCCGCGGCCTTGCGGATGTTGCGCCGAGCGGCGCTGGTCTGCTTCCTCGTCGCCATCGTGCTTCACCTCCTGGCCGTCGTCACCGCACACGTACCCGCGAGGCCATCGATCGAACCCTGGGCGTCGATCTCGCTCCAGGTCGCGTCGTCGTGGATGAACCGACGGGGCACGCCAGGAGCGTGGTATCCATGGCGGACGAGCCATGGAGTTCACGTTCGTCCTCTCGCCCCCGGCATGACCGAGACGCTGAGCCAACGGGCGTTGAACCGAGCGCTGCTCGCTCGACAGATGCTGCTCGAGCGAGCAAGGATGCCGGTCGGCGAGGCGATCGAGCACCTCGTCGGACAGCAGGCCCAGGAACCGCCCGACCCGTACGTCGGGCTGTGGTCAAGGCTCGAGGGCTTCGACCCGGCCGAGCTGGGCGCGTTGATCGAGGATCGCCACGCGGTGCGGGCGTCCATGATGCGGGCGACGATCCACCTGATCACCGCCCGCGACGCCCTGCGGCTGCGTCCGCTCATGAGCACCGTGCTCGAGCGCTCCTTCCGGTCCGGCAGCCCGTTCGGACGGCGCCTGCGTGGCGTCGACCTCGACGAGGTGATCGCGCTGGGTCGCGCGTCGATCGAGGAACGGCCGCGCACCCGGGCCGAGCTCGTCGCCCTGTTCTCCGAACGCTGGCCCGACGCCGACGCCGACGCGATGGGATATGCCGTCCAGTACCTCGTGCCGCTCGTGCAGGTGCCGCCGCGAGGCGTGTGGGGCCGACGAGGGCGCGCCACGTGGGCGACGATGGAAGGCTGGCTCGGTGCATCCCTCGACGATGGCGCCTCGATCGACGACCTCGTGCGTCGCTACCTCGGCGCGTTCGGACCTGCCACCGTGATGGACATGCAGGCATGGTGCGGCCTCACCCGCCTGAAGGAGATCTTCGAACGGCTGCGACCTGAGCTGCGCATCGATCGCAACCATGCCGGCCGAGAGCTGTTCGACCTGCCGGATGCTCCCCGGCCCGACCCCGACACGCCTGCGCCGCCTCGGTTCCTGCCCTCCTACGACAACGTGACCCTCGGCCATGCGGACCGCACGCGCATCGTCAGCGACGAGCTCCGGAGGGAGATCATGGCCTCGGCGGGGATGCGCCCGACCAGCACGTTCCTCGTCGACGGAACGGGCGCCGGCACCTGGTCGATCGGCCGGGACGGCGAGAACTCCACCCTGACGATCCAGCCCGCACGCCGGCTCACGCAGCGCGATCGTTCGGCACTGTCGGAGGAAGCCGCCCGCATGCTCGAGTTCTCCGCCGAGGGGGCGACGACGTGCGACGTGCGGATCGTGTGATGTAACGAAGGGGTCGGAGGGAGCTCCGTCGGGCGAGCCTCAGCCGCTACGTCGCGAACTCGTCCCAGATCGGATCGGTCTCCGCGTCGTTCTCGGCCAGACCCCAGGCCTCGGTGACCTTGCCGTCGGCGATGTGGAAGACGTTCACGTAGTTGTACTCCACGCTCTTACCGCTCGGCGCCGTGACGACGGCGGTACCGAGCACGACAGTGTGCTCGTCATCGCCGATCACGTCGTGCACGTCGGCCTTCATCGTCCCGGCATCGGCCATCGTCGCCATCG
>Ga0075331_1000171_pt1 | contig 14076 bp, 9 predicted proteins | sample MayberrySE_TuleA_FD_120090 | JGI IMG/M metagenome (GOLD analysis project Ga0075331, IMG submission 120090) | Natural and restored wetland microbial communities from the San Francisco Bay, California, USA, that impact long-term carbon... | ecosystem: Environmental > Terrestrial > Soil > Wetlands ... | reverse complement strand
GGATCGTCCCCTTGTAGCGGGTGGCGTGCTCGAACTCGGCCCACGCGTGCTGGAGCACGGTCCGGATCTGGACCTGGGCGCGCCTGCCACGCAGCGCCTCGTACGCCGGAGGTGCGCTCCGTGCCGGGTCGAGCGCAACGAGCAGGTGCCTGCTCGCGTAGCCGAACCGACCCTCGCTCGCCGTCTCCTGACCCATGTCGCGGTCGTCGAGGACCGCGAGCTGGTCGTCGAGCAGGTCCGCGACCGCCGTGACGTCGCTGCGCAGGTAGGTGATCACCCGCACGCCGATCTGGTCGGTGATCTCCTCGAGCGCGTCGGTGTAGAGCAGCCTGCCGTCGACCCTCCGGCCGGCCTTGGCGGCGAACGAGGCCACGCTCTTGGCCCGTCCGGTGACGCTGAGGTAGTTGATGCCCGCGTCGTCGAGGAGGGTGGTGACCAGGGCGACGAACCCGTCGGTCGCGTCGCGCAGCTCGGGCTGCGTCTCGGCATAGGTCTGCACCGCCCGGCGGACCGGGTCCTGGCCGGACGCCGTCTGGTCGCGATGCGGGTCCACCCTCGGTGTGCGGGGTGAGGGACGGTGCCCGTCGGGCAGCGCAGGCGTGACGATGTAGCCGTTCTCGAAGTCGCCGTAGGTGGTGGTCAGGGCGGGCCTGCGTTCGGCGAACAGGGCGACGTAGGCACACACCACCGCGTCGACCTGGTCCTCGGCCCTTCGCAGGTCGCTCTTGCGTGACGCGGACTCGACCTCGACCACGAGCGCCTTCCACGCCTCGTCGTCGCCGAGACGCAGGGGAACCGGCGAGTCACCGAGCCCTTCGAGGAGCCGGACGAGACGCAGAAGCTCTGCGCGCAGCTGCGAGAGGGGCCGACCGGTCTTGTGCTTGTACTTCAGCGTCCGGCCGAGCCGGAAGAGAGCGATCGTCGCCGGGTGCGGGTAGACCTCGATCGCGCGCCGGCGCGACGCGGACGTCGGGTCCATGTCGAGTCCCAGGGCGTCCGCCAGCAGCGCCCCGCGAGGGACCGTCGCCAGCTCGCGTCTTGACGTGTTGGCGGGGTGGGCGCCGGCGTCGAAGCCTGCGAAGTCGCGGTTCAGCGCTGCCTCGCACGGCCGGTTGCCGGTCGCGTTCCTCACGACCAGGGGTGCGTCGATCGCCACGAGGCACTCGCCCTCGACGTAGGGCCGCAGTGCCGACACGATGGCCTCGTCGGTCCCCTGCGAGGACACGTGGAGCAGGTGGCCCGCGGCGTCCAGGACCGCGAGACCGCTGGGCCGCTCCTGACCCCACGCGAGGTCGACGCCGACGAAGTGCATGGGATCACCCTGCCCTCTCCGGGTCGCCGATGCACGCCGCCGGACCGGGCGTCACGGAACGCTTCGAGGCAGGCGACCGGCGGCTGCCACCGAGTGGAGGCGGTCGGCTCCTATGCTCAGGCGGTGTGAACCCCGAACGCACCGCCTACTACGACGCCGAGGCGGCCGTGTACGACGACACACGCGGCGGGGTGGACCGGGCGCGGGCGGCGGCGGACGCGATCGTGGCGCTGGTGCCCCCGAGAGGCGTCGCGCTCGACGTCGCGGGCGGCACGGGCATCGTGGCCGAGCAGCTCGCGGGGCGTGGGTACGACGTCATCGTCGCGGACCTGTCCCGAGGCATGCTCTCGCTCGCGGCGGACCGGCTGCCGGGGCGGGCGCTCGTGGCAGACGCCGACCGACTTCCCGTGCGCGACGGGTCGGTCGACCTCGTGGCGATGGTCTGGCTGCTGCACCTCCTGACGGTCCCGGTCGCCGACCTTGCGATCGCGGAGGCCGCCCGGGTCCTGCGCCCCGGGGGCCACCTCGTGACGACGGTCGACAAGGACCTCGCGCACGGGCGCTTCCGCCGTACGGGCGCTGACACCGCGGACCGCGTGGCCTCCGTCGCGGCAAGGCACGGCCTCCACCTGGTGGGACAGGAGTCCTTCACGGGGCGGAGCACCTGGGGCTCGCCGGGCGCCGGTGACCCGGTGTTCCCCCTCGCGGCGTACCGCAGGGACTGAGCGCAGCCCGACGCGGTCGGCCCTCATCGGCTTACCATCGGACGAGGGAGCGAGCGATGCATACCGAGAGCGTGATCGAGGTCGGCCGGAGTGCCTTCCAGCGCGGGGACTGGGGGGCGGCCGACGCCGCGCTGAGTGCGGCGGACGACGATGCCGGTCTCCCCATCGAGGACCTCGAACGGCTGGCCACCACGGCGTACCTGGTGGGCGACGAGGATCGCTTCGTCGAGCTGATGTCGCGGGTCCACCGGGAGGCGATGCTGGCGGACGACCCGGTGGCGGCGGCCCACGCTGCGTTCTGGGTGGCTTTCAGCCTGTTCGACCGGGGGCAGGCGGCGCAGGCGAGCGGTTGGCTCAGCCGGGGCGAGGCCGCGCTGGGCTCGAGCCCCGGGCGCAGCTCCGCCCAGGGTTACCTCCTCGGGCTACGGGCGGCCCAGCAGATCGCCGAAGGTGAGCCGCAGGCCGCCCTCGAGATGTTCACCGAGGTCCACGGGTACGGCCGACGGTTCGCAGACCCGGACCTGCTCGCGTTCGGGCGGCTGGGACAGGGCCAGGCCCTCGTCATGCTGGGAGAGGTCGAGCGGGGTGTCTCCTACCTCGACGAGGTGATGGTTGCCGTGACCGCCGAGGAGGTCTCGGCCATGGTCTCGGGGCTCGTCTACTGCGGGGTCATCGAGACCTGCCACAGCACGTTCGACGTCGGCCGGGCCCGGGAGTGGACCGGTGCCCTGACACGCTGGTGCGACAAGCAGCCCGACCTCGTGCCCTACCGGGGTGACTGTCTCGTCCACCGGGCCCAGATCCTGCAGCTGAACGGGCACTGGGCGCTGGCGATGACGGAGGCCGACCGCGCCCGCGCGCTGCTGGCGCCCCTCCACGGAAACCCCCTCCAGGGTGCCGCCCTTTACGAGAAGGCCGAGGTGCACCGCCTCCGGGGCGAGCTGAGCCAGGCCGAGGGGTGCTACCGGGAGGCAGGCGAGCGGGGACACGACACCCAGCCCGGTCTGGCCCTGCTGCGGCTCGCGCAAGGCCGCGCGGACATCGGACTGGCCGGGATCCGCCGGGCACTCGACGAGGCGAAGCCCGCGGTCAACCGGCCGCGGCTGCTCGCAGCGTACGTCGAGCTCGCACTCGCCGCGGGGGACGTCGAAGCCGCCCGCCATGCGACAGACGAGCTCGACCACGTCGCTCAGGGAGTCGGTGCCCCCTTCCTCGAAGCGCTGGCCTGCCGCTCGAGGGCGGCGGTGCTGCTCGCCGAGGGCGAACCCCGGGCTGCCCTGACCTCGGCGCGGCACGCGTGGGAGCTCTGGCGGCAGCTCGACGTGCCGTTCGAAGCGGCCCGGAGCCGCGTCCTGGTCGGTCTGGCCAGCCGTCGGCTGGGTGACTCCGACACGGCGCTGGTGGAGATCGCTGCCGCTCGCACGGTCCTCGAGCAGCTGGGGGCCGCGACCGAGCTCCGCTCCCTCGCCCAGCATGACCTCGCGGCCAGAAAGGGGGACAGCGTCCTGACACCCCGTGAGCTCGAGGTGCTCCGCCTCGTCGCCGCGGGCAAGAGCAACCGTGTGATCGCGGAGGATCTCGTCCTCAGCGACAAGACGGTGGCTCGCCACGTCGCCAACATCTTCGTCAAGCTCGGCCTTTCCTCCAGGGCCGCCGCCACGGCCTACGCCTACCAGCACGACCTCGTGTGACCAGGCCGACTACACAATTCCAACCACGGAGCCCTCACGTGAAGATGCATGGTTGGCCCGACGTAACGCGCGAGTGCCGCACCTAGCGTCGAAGGCATGGACCTTCCCGTTGCCGCAGGTGTCGTCTCCACCGTGATCTTCGTCGTCAGCATGGTGCCGATGCTGGTCAAGGCCGCACGCACCAAGGAGCTGCAGAGCTACAGCCTGGGCAACATGCTGCTGAGCAACGCCGGGAACCTGGTCCACTCCGTCTACGTGTTCAGCCTGCCGCCCGGACCCATCTGGGCGATGCACTCGTTCTACCTGGTGACGACCGCGACGATGCTGGTCTGGTACCTGCGCTACACGAGGACCTCCAGGTCGGAGGGGTCAGTCCGGGCGCAGGAGGCGGACGGGCCCGACGTGCTCGTGGCCGTCGCGGCGTAGGGCTCGGCCCCGGCAGGGCCTCGCGCGCACCCGGGTCGCGTCTCTACCGGCTGAGGAGCGGGGGCACCTCGTCCACGGTGTCGACGAGATGGAGCAGCGGCTCCATGTCGCGGCCGCGGGCCAGGTCCTGGAGCAGTGGCCAGACCGGCAGCGTCTCGGTCCAGTAGGTCCGGCCCACCAGCACCATCGGGGCGACCGACGACGCGTCGGCGTAGTAGTTCTCGCAGGCGTCCTGGAAGATCTCCTGCACGGTGCCGGCTGCCCCGGGCAGGAAGACGATGCCGCCCGCCGCGAGATGGAGCAGGATGTCCTCGCGGATGGCGTTCTTGAAGTACTTCGCGATGTCGGTCGCGAAAGCGTTCGGCGGCTCGTGGCCGTAGTGCCAGGTGGGGATCCCGAGGGAGCGGGTGCCCTCGGGCCACCTCTCGAGCACGTCGAAGGCCGTGCCGGCCCAGTCCTGCACCGACGGCCGGAAGCCCGGGACGGGGGCGAGGATGCCCAGCGCCTTCTCGAGGTCGTCGACGGAGCGCGTGGCCAGGTAGGCCCCGAGGTTGGCCGCCTCCATGGCGCCCGGGCCACCGCCCGTCGCGACGGTGAAGCCCAGGGCCGCGAGCTGCTGCCCCAGGCGGGCGGCCGCAGAGTAGTCCGCGCCGCCTCGGGGGAGCGAGTGCCCGCCCATCACACCGACCAGCTCGCGGCCCCGGACCATCCCGCGGAGGGCATCGTCCACGGCATGGTCGTGAAGTGCCTGCGCGAGGCTGACGTCGAGGGTCGGCTCCTGCTGGGACCACGCGTAGACCCGGGCGTCCAGGGTCTGCGCGTAGGAGTCCGCGAGGCCGTCGTACAGCTCCTGCGGCGTGTAGAGACCGGCCCGGTAGGCGTCGAAGGGAACGTGCGGGACGACCGGGAACACCAGCGCACCGCGCGCGCGCAGGCTCTGCTCGTCGGCCGGGTCGAGCGCGCAGCCCAGCAGAAGCGCCCCGCAGGGATCGAGCGTGCGGAGGGCGGCCCCGCGTTCGCGCAGGTCGACGGCCTGCAGGTGCCAGCCGTCCATCGCCTTCGCCCCGGCCGCCACCCGGGCGTCGAACTCCTCGAGGCTCTCGACCTCGACCGTGCGGCCACGTTCCTCTCTCACCTGCTCGAACCTAGCCGACGTCTCACTTCGCGCCGAGGTGTGAGACCCCACGGGGCGGGAACCGGGACGATGTGGGCATGGACAGCTCGAGCCGCGACAGACGCGAGCCCCGCTTCGTCGTCCAGCGCCACCGTGCCACGAGCCCCCACTACGACCTGCGGTTCGAGGTCGACGGGGCCCTGGTCAGCTGGGCGGTCCCCAAAGGGCCCACGCTCGACCCCAACGTGCGACGAAGTGCCTTCCGGGTCGACGACCACCCGATGGAGTACCTCCACTTCGAAGGGGTGATCCCCTCCGGGCAGTACGGCGGGGGCGACGTCACCGTCTGGGACACCGGCACCTGGACCCCGCACGGCACCGACGACCCCCGCGCCGCCATCGAGGCCGGCGAGCTGCACGTCGATGTCCACGGACACAAGCTGCGGGGGCGCCTTGCGCTCGTCCGGCGAGGCGGCGAGGGCAGCCGTGAACAGTGGCTTCTCGTGCACAAGCACGACGACTACGCGGTCTCGGGCTGGGACCCCGACGACCACCCACGCTCGGTGCTCAGCGGTCGCACCAACGACGAGGTGCGTGACGCTCCCGAGCGGATCTGGAGGTCGGACCTGCCAGCGGCGGAGGCCGTGGTGGAGCTGCTCCCCGTGTTCGACGCGGTCGGCGAGGATGCACTGGCCTCTCTGGACGAGATCGAAGGCGAGGGGACCTGGGAGGTCTTCGGCAGGCAGCTGCGTGTGACGAACCTCGACAAGGTGCTGTTCCCTGCCAGAGAGGGAGAGGACCCGGTGACCAAACGCGAGCTGTTGGCCTACACGGCCCGGATCGCGCCCACGGCGGTGCCCTACCTCGCCGGTCGCGCGCTCAACCTGCGCCGGCATCCCGACGGTGCGCAGAGCGAGGGCTTCTGGCACAAGGAACGGCCGGACCACGCCCCGGAGTGGGTCACCGCGTGGGATAACCCCGACGCCGACCGGGGGGAGACGAGGACCTACTCCGTGATCGACGAGCCCGCGGCCCTTGTGTGGGCGGCGCAGATGGGCGGGCTCGAGTGGCACGCGTGGACCTCCCGGACCGACGCGCCGCACCTTCCGACGTACGCTCTCTTCGACCTCGACCCGGGGTCCGGCACCACCTGGGACGACGTGCTCGTCCTGGCCCGTCTCCACAGGACGGCCTTCGAGCACCTCGGCGTGCGGGCCTTCCCCAAGGTGACCGGGGGACGAGGCATCCAGGTGTGGGTTCCCGTCGAGCGCGGACCGGGCTTCGACGAGACCCGGGCCTGGGTCGAGCAGCTGTCCCGGACCGTCGGAGCGGTCGTCCCGGAGCTGCTCAGCTGGAAGTGGGAGGTCCGCTCGCGTGGTGGCAAGGCGCGCCTGGACTACACCCAGAACGCGGTCAACAAGACCCTCGTCGCGCCGTACAGCCCGCGCGCCGCGCCCGGTGCTCCGGTGTCGGCACCGATCAGCTGGGACGAGCTCGACGACCCGGGCCTGCGTCCGGACGGCTTCACCATCCGCGACGTGCTGGACCGGGTCGCCGAGCGCGGCGACCTGTTCCGGGGTGCTCTGCTCGTTCGGCAGACGCTCCCGCCCCTTGCCTGAGGAGCCCGCGAGACCTCAGAACGCCGCCGCCAGCAGCTCTGCGAAGAGTGCGTGCTCGTCGACCTCGAGGCCCCGGGCCCCGAACCAGGTGCAGATGTTGTGGCAGTCGCGCATCAGGAAGTCCATCCCGGACGGGTTGCCGACGATGTCCACCGCCTGAGGCAGATCGATGATGACCAGCCGCTCGCCGGCGGCGAGGATGTTGTACGGCGACAGGTCGCCGTGGGCGATGCCGTCCGCGGCCAGGACCGCCATCGCGTCGCGGAGCTGGTCGAGGTAGGAGACGAGAAGATCGCGCTCCGGCCTGACCTGCGCGAGCCGTGGTGCCACCTCCTCGCCGACCGTGATGAGCTCCATGAGGATCTCGGTGCCGTCGATCTGCACGGGGTAGGGGACCGGGACCCCGGCGGACCAGAAGCGCTTCATCGCCTCCCACTCCGCCCAGGCCCACTGACCCGCGGCGACCTCGCGTCCGTGTGCGGTCCGCTTGGCCATGGCGCGGGCGTCACGGGTGTTGCGGGTGCGCCGGCCCTCGGTGTAGGCGCTGCTGCGGTGGAAGCTGCGGTGCTCCTCCGAGCGGTAGCGCTTCGCGGCCATCAGCGTCGAGGGGGCGGTGCCGTCCGCTGAGGGCACGGCGCGCTCCAGCACGAAGACGTCGGCCTCCTTGCCGGTCTTGAGGACGCCGAGCTCGGTGTCGACGGCCGCGCGGTCGGTGACCACCCAGTCTGGGACCGGTTCGGGTCCGCGGCAGAGGCGCTCGACGTCCCAGTAGGTGCTCCAGCGGCTGCCCGTCTCTCCGGCGTGGACCGGGTCGTCGGGGTCGTCGAGCGGTTGGAAGTCGAAGACGAACAGTGGGTCGATCTCGGGTGCCGGCTGCGGCCGGCGCGGGTCAGTGGACTCGGGGTCCCTGAAGTGGACGTCGTGTGACATCGGTGGGGTTGCTCCATGAGTGAGAGGAAGGGCCGGCAATGGACGCGCTGAGGACAGTCGTGGTCATGTCACGCCCCTCTCACTCAGGAGGCGACCCGTCGTCGCCCCACCAGAGGAGCCTGACCGTCGTACGGCGGAGGCGCAACCGAATTAAGGTGAGCGCATGGCGAACACCGGCACCTACCGAGCGACGTACCACCGCAGCATCGAGGACCCGGAGAGCTTCTGGGCAGAGCAGGCCGGCCTCGTGGACTGGATCAAGAGGCCGAGGCAGGTGCTCGACGCCTCACGCAAGCCGTTCTACAGGTGGTTCCCCGACGGGACGCTCAACACCTGCTACAACGCGCTCGACCGGCACGTCGTCGCCGGCCACGCCGACCGTACGGCGCTCGTCTACGACAGCCCCGTGACCGGCACCAAGCAGCGCTTCACCTACGCCGAGCTCCTCGAGAAGGTGGCGGCGTTCGCCGGTGCGCTGCGCGGCTTCGGAGTCGAGAAGGGCGACCGTGTGGTCATCTACATGCCGATGATCCCCGAGGCCGTGGTCGCGATGCTCGCCTGCGCGAGGATCGGCGCGGTGCACTCGGTGGTCTTCGGAGGATTCGCCCCGCACGAGCTCGCCATCCGCATCGACGACGCCCGGCCCAAGGTCGTGGTGACCGCCTCCTGCGGGATCGAGCCGAGCCGGGTCGTGGAGTACAAGCCGATGGTCGACCGGGCCCTCGAGCTCGCGGCCCACAAGCCGGGGGCCTGCGTGGTGAAGCAGCGACCGCAGGCGCGTGCAGACATGGCCGACCCCCGCGACGTCGACTGGGACGTCGCGATGAAGGCGGGCGCGCACGAACCGGCCCACTGCGAGGAGGTCGCCGCCAACGACCCGCTCTACGTCCTCTACACCTCGGGCACCACGGGCAAGCCGAAGGGGATCGTGCGCGACAACGGCGGGCACGCGGTCGCGATGGCCTGGTCCCTGCCGAACATCTACGACGTGCACGAGGGCCAGGTCTGGTGGGCAGCCTCCGACGTCGGCTGGGTCGTCGGACACAGCTACATCGTCTACGCGCCGCTGATCAACGGCGCCACCACGGTGCTCTACGAGGGCAAGCCGGTCGGCACTCCGGACGCCGGTGCCTTCTGGCGGGTGATCGCCGAGCACGGCGTGGAGGCGTTGTTCACCGCCCCGACCGCCATCAGGGCCGTCAAGAAGGAGGACCCGCGCGGCGAGCTGCTCGCCGAGCACGACATCTCGTCCCTGCGCACGCTGTTCCTCGCGGGCGAGCGCCTCGACCCCGACACCTACACCTGGGCGAGCGAGGCCCTGGGCGTCCCGGTCGTCGACAACTGGTGGCAGACCGAGACCGGCTGGCCCATCGCCTCCAACCTCCGCGGCCTGGAGCCGATGGAGATCAAGCCGGGTTCGCCGAGCGTCCCCGTGCCCGGGTACGACGTGCGGGTGCTCGACGAGAGGGGCGACGTGGTCCCTGCTGGCTCGGAGGGCGCGATCTGCATCCGCCTGCCGCTGCCGCCCGGGACACTGCCCACCCTGTGGGGCGACGACCAGCGTTTCGTGTCCTCCTACCTGTCGGCCTACGACGGCTACTACCTGTCCGGGGACGGCGGGTACGTCGACGAGGACGGCTACCTCTACGTCATGGGTCGCACCGACGACGTCATCAACGTCGCGGGCCATCGCCTCTCGACCGGGTCGATGGAGGCGGCCATCGCACAGCACCCCGCGGTCGCCGAGTGCGCGGTGATCGGCGCGGCCGACCCGATGAAGGGGCAGCTGCCCCGCGGCTTCGTCGTGCTCAAGGCCGGAGTCACCGACCACCCCGACGACATCGCGAAGCAGCTCATCGCGATGGTGCGCGACGAGGTCGGGGCTGTTGCGGCGTTCAAGGACGTCACAGTCGTCGGCGGGCTGCCCAAGACCCGCTCCGGCAAGATCCTTCGCAAGACGATGCGGGAGATCGCCGACGGCAAGGAGGCGGCGATCCCTTCGACGATCGAGGACGAGACGGTCCTCGAGAAGCTCAGGCCGGCCCTGCGCAAGGAGCAGTGAGGGGGTGGGCGCGGCACGTCTGCGCGCCGTACTCCCCACGGCAAGCTGTTGCTTCCCACGGCAAGATCACCGTGGGAAGCAACAGTTGCCCTGCATACCTTGGTAATTCGCTCAGGTGGTCGCGCGCTCCTCGACCGGGACCTCCTTGATCGCGCCGGTGCGCCGACCCTCGCGGAAGCTGCGCAGCTCCTCCCTGACCTTCGGCAGGAGCAGGTAGCAGGCGAGCAGGTTGACGATGGCGCAGACGAAGAGCATCGAGTCGGCGAAGGTGAGGACCGACGTGAAGGTCATCACGGTGCCGACGACGGTGAAGAGGCAGAAGACGATCTTGAAGGTCAGCTCACTGCGCGGGGAGCGGCCGAACAGGGTCGTCCACGCCTTCATCGTGTAGTAGCTCCAGGTGATCAGCGTCGAGAACGCGAAGAGGGCGACCGCGACCGCGAGGATCACCGGGAACTGCGGAAGGAAGGTCTCGAACGCGCGTGAGGTGACCACGACGCCGTCCGGTGCGTCGCCGCCGCCCGCCACGGTCGCGCGCGCGTCCTGGTAGAACGCGGGGTTGGCGATGACGATCGTCAGCGCGGTCATCGTGCAGACGATCACCGTGTCGATGAACGGCTCGAGGAGGGAGACGAAGCCCTCGCTCACGGGGTGCTTGGTCTTGACCGCGGAGTGGGCGATGGGTGCGGAACCCACGCCGGCCTCGTTCGAGAAGGCCGCCCGCTGGAAGCCGATGATCAGCACGCCGAGAACACCGCCGGCGACACCCTCGGGGTTGAAAGCCCCCGAGACGATGGTGCCGAAGGCGGCCGGGACCTGGGCGAAGTTGCCGAGGATGACGAGGAGGCAGGCGAACAGGTAGCCCACTGCCATCATGGGAACGAGCTTGCTGGTCACCGCGGCGATGGACTTCAGGCCGCCGAGGATGACCGCGGCGACACCCAGGGCGAGGAGGATGCCGAAGATCAGCGCGGAGCCGGGCGAGCCGAGGAAGCCCTCGTCGCCGCCGGTGACCTCGCGGGCCTGGGCGAAGGTCTGGTTGGCCTGGAACATGTTGCCGCCGACCGCTCCGAAGAGGAACAGCGCCACAGCGAAGACGATGGTCAGGCCGCGGGAGACACCGGAGCCGAACCGCTCGAAGGCGACCGGGAGGTAGCGGAACGGACCGCCCGTGACGGTGCCGTCCTCGTGCACCTCTCGGTACTTCACGCCGAGCGTGCACTCGACGAACTTGGTGCACATGCCCAGCAGGCCGGCGATGATCATCCAGAACGTCGCGCCCGGGCCACCGATGGTCACCGCGACACCGACACCGGCGATGTTGCCGAGACCGACGGTGCCGGAGACGGCGGAGGAGAGGGCCTGGAAGTGGGTCACCTCGCCGGGGTCACTGGCCCGGGAGAACTTCCCCCTCACCAGTGCGATCGAGGTGCCGAACCCGGTGAACTGGATCCCGCGGAAGTAGATGGTGAAGATCGCCGCGGCCACGACGAGCCAGAAGACGATCAGCGGCACCTGCGCGCCGAAGATCGTCGGCGCGTAGAAGATCGCGCTGCTGACCGCGTCGGCGACCGGGTCGAAGAAGTTGTTGATCGCCTTCTCGACCTCGGCCAGCCATGGCCAGGTGGTCGACTCGGCGGCTTGGACTTGGGTGATCGGTTCCGTTCCCATGGGCACGTGACCCTTTCGCATGTCCGGTTTATGGGGCAAGTCAGGCCAGGGCCACACTCCCGATCGTGACCCCCTTGTGACTTACCCCACACTCGGCGCGCTCACACCCGCGAATTGGCAGCAGGCGCCGGCGAGCCCTGCCGCCGTGGGTCGTCCACTCAGTCGACGGCGTCGACCACGCTCGGATGCGGCAGCCTGGTCGACATCGTGTCGGTGACGAAGCAGGTCATGCCGAACTGCCGCGCACGGTCGACTGCGTAGGTCGCCAGCGCGTCGTCCTCGGCGTAGTCGAGGGCGTGCAGGTTCACGTCGTAGCCGAGCAGCCGCTCGGCCACCCGCGCGTGCTCGTCGAGGACGTCGAGTGGCCAGGGTGCGTAGCCGCTACCGAGGCAGCGCGTCGTGAACGACTCGAACAGCACGCCGTCGACGAGCTCGGCGAGCCGGGGGAGCAGCGCGAAGCCGCCGCTCGCCATGAGGTAGCGGGACCCGCACTCCCGCCTGAGCGCCGCGACCAGCCCGAGCACGTCCTCGGGGGGCCGCGGTCCGACGTCCAAGCGGTCGAGGAACAGCCCGGCGAACCCCGAGCTCAGGGCGGACTCGGCCCGCGACCTCACCCGTTCGGGCCACGCCGGGTCGTCGCCCCGGAGCGTCCCCTCGTCGAGGGAGAGGTGCGCCAGGGGACACGTCCCGCCTCGCTCGAGGTCGGCCAGCTCGTCGGGGCGGTACATCCCGGGCCGCAGCACGGCCCGCCGATAGCCGAGCAGTGTCTCGACGCGTCCGGATCCTCGGTAGACCGCTAGAGGCGGCCTGTTCCGGAGCAAGGGTCCAGGATGGCGGGCTGGTGCTCTGCTCATGCTGCTCCCCGAAGGCTGGTCGAGACCTGTTGAGGGGAGGCGACGCCCGGCCGTGCATCCCCCGTCATCCCCCCGGACGACCCCTCCAGAACAACGCCCCCGGACGGCCACATCAATGGCGCGATCGAGTGGTCCGGGACATGGACCGGGGTCCTGACTCGCCTCAAGGGGTGCCAAATCGTCAGGGCCCCGAACGGCATTTTCGGGCGTGGCCTGCTCAGTGGCCGCCGACGAGAGGAGACATCACACGAGCCAGGAGACTCGGCCGGCGGGTGAGGCGCTCCTCGTGGTCGGCGAGCCCCATCGCGCGCAGGCCGGCGTTGACCCCGAGCCAGCGCAGGGGCTCGGGCTCCCAGTGCCGTGACGTGTGGTTGACCCACGGCAACCTGGTCAGCTCGGTGTCGGCACCCAGGATCAGGTCGCGGAGGGTCCGACCGGCCAGGTTCGTCGTACTGACGCCGTCACCGACGTAGCCACCGGCCCAGGCCAGGCCGGTCGAGGGGTTCAGACCGACCGAGGCGCACCAGTCGCGCGGAACCCCCAGCACGCCACCCCACGCGTGCGTCACCCGGGAGGAGCGGACCGCCGGGAACATCGCGGTGAGCGTCGACCAGAGCGAGGCGAAGACCCGCGGGTCACGGTCGAAGTCGGGGGAGATGGCCGAGCGGAAGTGGTACGGCGCCCCGCGGCCGCCGAACACCAGCCGACCGTCCACCGTCCGCTGCCCGTAGACGATGAGGTTGCGGTAGTCGGTGAAGGTCTCGCGCTCCCGCAGGCCGATATCGTCCCAGACCCGGTCGGGCAACGGCTCGGTCGCGATGATCAGCGAGTAGACCGGCGCCACCGCCCGGGCCAGCCCGCTGAGCCGCGGGGTGTACCCCTCCGTCGCCCGGACGACCACGTCCGCGCTCACCGTCCCACGGGGCGTGCGCACCCGGTGCGGGGAGATCCCGGTGACCCGGGTCTGCTCGTGGAGCCGGGCCCCGCGGCTGGACCCGACCGCCGCGGCGAGTCCCCGCACGAGCCGGGCCGGGTGGATCGCCGCGCAGTCCGGGGTGTACGTCGCTCCCCGGGTCGACGTCGCGTCGAGACGGGCGCGTGCCTGCGCCTCGGAGAGGAGATCGATCTCCTCGGGTCCACGACCCCAGGTCCGGGCGTGCTCCACCTCAGCCCTGGCCGACCGCAGGTGCGCGGCGCTGCGGGCCAGGGTGATCGTGCCGCCTTTCCGGAAGTGCGCGTCGATGCCCTCCACCGCCGCGGCACGCCCGACCTCGTCGACCGACGCCCGCATCGCCGTGTGGAGTGCGAGAGCGCCAGCACGTGTGGCTCCGGGAAGCGCAGCGACCTTGTCCAGGGAGGCGGGGAAGAGCGCCGAGGCCCAGCCCCCGTTGCGGCCCGAGGCGCCGAAGCCGGCCGTCTCCTGCTCGAGCACGACCACGCGCAGCGTCGGGTCCTCGCGCAGCAGGTAGTACGCGGTCCAGAGCCCCGTGAACCCGGCGCCCACGATCGCGACGTCGGCCCGCGTGTCACCCGCCAGGGGATCCCGGGGGACCCAGTCGTCCGGGGCGGTGTCGTGCCACAGGGACAGCGAGCGGTAGTCGCTCAGCGGACGCCCCAGGAGTAGGTCTGCTTGCGCAGCTTGAGGTACATGAAGGTCTCGGTCGACACGACG
>Ga0075331_1000169_pt1 | contig 14170 bp, 13 predicted proteins | sample MayberrySE_TuleA_FD_120090 | JGI IMG/M metagenome (GOLD analysis project Ga0075331, IMG submission 120090) | Natural and restored wetland microbial communities from the San Francisco Bay, California, USA, that impact long-term carbon... | ecosystem: Environmental > Terrestrial > Soil > Wetlands ... | reverse complement strand
GTGCTCTCGGTCGTGGGGGAGCGCAAGCGACTCGGTTTCGGTGTCCGCGTGGACCTGCCGCCGCCGGAGGACGTGGAGCCGGTCGCCGACCAGGTCAGCGTCGCCCTCGACCGCAACGATGCGGATCACGTGCTGCTCGTCGCCTATGCCGCACGTCCGGACTCCGCGGAGCCGCTGGTCGAGGAGATGCTCAGCCGCTTCGATGCGCACGGGATCGACGTGGTCCAGGCGCTGCGCGCCGACGGATCGCGGTGGTACTCCTACACCTGTGACGGCCCGTGCTGCCCGGCCACGGGTACGGCGTACGACTCCTCGTGCCACCCGCTCGCCGCCGAGGCCGTGCTCGAGGGCGCCGTGGCCCTGCCCGACCGTGCCGCACTCGAGTCGAGTGTCGCCGCGGTGAGCGGCATCGCGGCGGTGTCGATGGACCAGGCCGCGGCGCGGGCCGAGCAGGACCTGCTGCACCGGCTCGAGGCCGGCGCGACCCCTCAGCGGCTGCACGCCCGGTTGCGGCAGCGGATGCGCGCGCTGGTCCAGGGCTTCCTCGACGCGCCGCGTCGGCTCACCGACGACGAGGTGGCACGGGCCGCGGTGTGGGCGCAGTTCATCCAGGTGCGCGACGAGGCATGGACGATGATGTCCCGGGCCGACGCTCACCGCCACCTCGACCTGTGGCGACAGGTCCTGCGCAGGGTCCCACCGCCCTACGAGCCGGCGGTCGGCTGCCTCGCTGCGTTCGCGGCCTGGCTGAGCGGCGACGGCGCGCTGGCCGGTTGCGCCCTCGAGCGCGCGCTCGCGGCGGACCCCGACTACTCGATGGCCCGGCTGATCGACGACACGCTGCGGCAAGCGATCCCGCCGTCCCGGTGGGACACCGTGCCCGACGGCATCGCAGGCTGAGGGGCCGGCTGGGCGCCGGCTGAGCGGTTTGCACCCAGGCCCGCGGGTTTTCTGGCGGTGCGCTCCTGGGCACGGTTGGATGGAGTCAGACCGGGCCTGAGGAGGGCACATGGGTCAAGAGGTGGATCGCAGGGAGTTCACGCGCGAGGACCGCACCCGCTATCGCGCCAAGGTGCGGCGCTGCCTCGACGTCTTCGCGCGGATGTTGCGCGAGTCGCGCTTCGACATCGACCGCCCGATGGCGGGCATCGAGATCGAGTTCAACCTGGTCGACGAGGTCGGGGACCCGGCGATGAAGAACGCCCAGGCGCTGGAGGCGATCGCCGACCCCGACTTCCAGACCGAGCTCGGCCAGTTCAATCTCGAGGTCAACGTGCCGCCACGGCGTCTGCCGGGTGCCGGCATCGCCGACTTCGAGCGCGACGTCCGGGCCAGCCTCAACCATGCCGAGGGCGAGGCGTCCGACGTCGGCGCCCACCTGATGATGATCGGCATCCTGCCGACCCTGCGCATCGGTCACATGACCGCGGACTCGCTGTCGGCCAACCCGAGATACGCCCTGCTGAGCGACCAGATCCTGGCCGCCCGCGGAGAGGACATCCGCATCACGATCGACGGTGTGGAGCGGCTGGCCGCCACCTCGGACACCATCGTTCCGGAGGCGGCGTGCACGTCGACCCAGCTGCACCTGCAGGTCAGCCCGGACGACTTCCCGGCCTACTGGAACGCCTCGCAGGCGATCTCCGGCATGCAGATCGCCATCGGCGCCAACTCCCCGTTCCTGTTCGGCAAGGAGCTGTGGCGCGAGACCCGCATCGCACTGTTCGAGCAGGCGACCGACACCCGAAGCGAGGAGCTGAAGACCCAAGGGGTCAGGCCCCGGGTCTGGTTCGGTGAACGCTGGATCAACTCGATCTTCGACCTCTTCGAGGAGAACGTCCGCTACTTCCCCGCGCTGCTGCCGATCATCGACGACGAGGACCCGATCGAGGTGCTCGAGCGCGGCGATACCCCCCAGCTGGCCGAGTTGCGGCTGCACAACGGCACGATCTACCGCTGGAACCGGCCCGTCTACGACGTGGTGCACGAGATGCCGCACCTGCGCGTAGAGAACCGTGTGCTGCCCGCCGGGCCCACCGTCGTCGACACCCTGGCCAACGCCGCGTTCTACTTCGGCCTGGTGCGCCACCTGGTCCAGCAGCAGCGCCCGCTGTGGAGCCAGATGTCGTTCAGCGCCGCCGAGGAGAACTTCCACGCAGGTGCACGCCACGGCATCGACGCCCAGGTCTACTGGCCCGGGCTGGGGTCGGTGACCGCCACCGAGCTGGTGCTTCGCCGGCTGCTCCCGATGGCCGACGAGGGCCTGCAGGCGTGGGGGGTCGACCAGGATCAGCGAGACCGGCTGCTCGGCATCATCGAGCAGCGCTGCCTGACCGGGCGCAACGGTGCCTCCTGGCAGGCGGAGACGTTCCACCGCCTCTACGACGAGGGCCAGATGGACCGGCTCGAGGCGATGCGCGCCGTCGTCCGGCGCTACCGCGAGCGGATGCACTCCAACGAGCCCGTGCACACCTGGCCGGTCGAGTGAGCCGGCGCATCGGTCGCGGCTGGTCGTGGTGGCTCAGCCGCCCCGGATGCGGAGGCGTTTCCACGACCGGCGCTGTCCGCTGAGCAGGTCCAGCCAGCCCCATCGGCTCACCAGCACGACACCGATCAGCTGCTGACCGCGAACCCCTGCCGCCGCGAACGCCGCACCGACCCACGCCCGGTCCGTCTCGGTCGGGGTCTCGTGATGTCCCGGCCGGACCACGACGACCGCGACCTCGCCCGGCGTGCACGGCATCAGCCGGCACAGCACGTCCACCCGCAGCCCCCGGTCGAGCAGTCGGCCGTCGCCCGCGCAGCGAGTCGGACTCAGGTCACTCCCCGCCGCCTCCGGCGGTCCGACGACCTCCACGCTGCCCGGGAACGTCCGACGCACCGTCGAGGCGCGCAGGGCGGCGACCCGATGCCGCAACCACGGCACCCACGGGTCGAGATCGGTCGGCGTCGCCATGCCGACCAGCCTGCCGCGCAACGACCTCGAGTGTCGGACACCATCCACAGGGCATCGCAGGCGTGATCTCCGGTAGCGTGTTCGCGACATCACAGTGTCGTGAGGGAGGAGCCCCGATGGGCGTCATCGTTGTCGGTTACGTTCCCAAGCCGGAAGGCCGTGCTGCGCTGCGCCGGGCTGTCGAGGAGGCCAAGCTCCGAGACTCTCGTCTGGTCGTCATCAACAGCCACCGGGGCGGCCGGGACTTCGACAGCGACGACGCGGTCGAGTCCGAGGCCCAGCTGGAGGAGGTACGCAGCGAGCTCGACGCCACCGGGGTGCCGCACGAGGTCCGGCAGCTGGTCCGCGGCCTCGACCCGGCCGAGGACCTCGTCGAGCTCGCCAACGACGTCGACGCCGAGCTCATCATCATCGGCCTGCGGCGCCGCACCCCGGTGGGCAAGCTGATCCTCGGCAGCAACGCCCAGCGCGTGCTGCTCGACGCCCGGTGCCCGGTGCTCGCTGTCAAGGCCGCCGACTGAGCGTCGACGTGCGGCGGCCGGCAGCGGACGACGAGCACGGCATCGCCTGGTCGGAGCTCGTAGACGGCCGGTGGCTGAAGCCCATGAGCATCTCAGCAGCTGATACAGCCGCGAGGGCCCGGAGGCGTGCCCCTCGTACGACGTCTCGAGGTGGGGGAGGATGAGCCCATGGGGCTGAACATCACCGGTGATCCGAAGGCGGACGCGGTCCTCGACGAGCATCCGTTCGCACTGCTCACGGGCATGTTGCTCGACCAGCAGTTCCCGATGGAGCGCGCGTTCGCGGGACCGGCCAAGGTCAAGGAGCGCTTCGGCACCCTCGACCCCGCCGCCATCGCCGCCGCCGACCCGGAGGAGTTCTCCGCGCTGTGCGCCCAGCCGCCCGCCGTGCACCGCTACCCGGGCTCGATGGCCGGGCGGATCCAGACGCTGGCCTCGTTCGTCGAGTCCGAGTACGGCGGACAGCCCGAGCGCATGTGGTCCGATGTCACGACAGGTCAGGAGCTGTTGCACCGGGTGCAGGAGCTGCCGGGCTTCGGCCGGCAGAAGTCGCAGGTCTTCGTCGCGCTCCTCGCCAAGCAGCTCGGCGTCCGGCCGGAGGGCTGGGAGCAGGCAGCCGGCTCGTACTCCGAACGAGGCGGCTTCCGCTCGGTTGCCGATGTCGTTGACTCGGTCTCCCTCGAACGGGTACGGGCCTTCAAGAAGGAGCAGAAGGCGAAGTCACGCTGACGTGTACCGTCGCAGCGCTCCGACAACCGACCTCGGCGTGGATCCCGAACGCGTTCGTGGCACACTGGTCGGTGCTGCGGTTGACCGGAGGCTGGTTTCCCGCGCCCTGATCCCGATGTCGAGAGGTCGTTCGTGTCGTCCAGCACGTCTCGCAAACTGCCCCAGCGCGTGCTCGCGCATCCGCACATCCAGGAGCTCCTCGCTCGGGGCAAGGACGGGGGACGGGTGACGGCCGATGAGCTGCGGGCGGCCGTGGACGAGGCGGGCGTCGACTCCACCCAGAGCAAGGCCCTGCTGCGACTCCTCAGCGAAGAAGGTGTGACTGTCGTGGTCTCTGCCGCTGACTCCGCCGGACGAAAGCGCGTGGCTGCCGCCGCCGCCCGACGGAGCACAGTCTCCGCCAGTACGGCGACCAAGAAGTCGGCAGCCAAGAAGGCGCCGGCGAAGAAGTCGGCAGCCAAGAAGGCGCCGGCCAAGAAGTCCGAGCCCGACGCCGCTGCCCGCGAGGAGACGGCCGAGGAGACGGCCGGCAGGTCGGGGTCGCGGAAGAAGGTCGCGCCGAAGAAGTCCGCCAACGCCAGGTCCACGGTGTCGACGGCCGCCACCGACGCGGCGGCCGAGGCCGTCGTCGACGCGACCGGCAAGAAGTCGGTGCTCGCCGACATCCCCGACGAGGTCTTCGAGGCCGACCTCAAGAACGACCCCACGCTCAAAGAGGACGAGAAGCAGGGCTTCGTCATCTCGACGGCGGACGACACCGACGAGCCCGAGCAGCAGGTCATGGTCGCCGGTGCCACGGCCGACCCCGTCAAGGACTACCTCAAGCAGATCGGCAAGGTCCCGCTGCTCAACGCCGAGATGGAGGTCGAGCTCGCCAAGCGGATCGAGGCCGGCCTGTTCTCGGAGGAGAAGTTCGCCAGCGGCGGCAAGCTCTCGACCAAGCTGCTCGACGAGCTGGAGTGGATCGCCGAGGACGGGCGCCGCGCCAAGAACCACCTGCTCGAGGCCAACCTGCGCCTCGTGGTCTCCCTCGCCAAGCGCTACACCGGCCGCGGCATGCTCTTCCTCGACCTCATCCAGGAGGGCAACCTCGGCCTGATCCGCGCGGTCGAGAAGTTCGACTACACCAAGGGCTACAAGTTCTCGACCTACGCGACCTGGTGGATCCGGCAGGCGATCACCCGGGCCATGGCGGACCAAGCGCGCACCATCCGTATCCCGGTGCACATGGTCGAGGTCATCAACAAGCTGGCCCGCGTGCAGCGGCAGATGCTGCAGGACCTCGGACGTGAGCCGTCGGCCGACGAGCTCGCGGTCGAGCTCGACATGACGCCGGAGAAGGTCATCGAGGTGCAGAAGTACGGCCGGGAGCCGATCTCGCTGCACACGCCGCTCGGTGAGGACGGCGACTCCGAGTTCGGCGACCTGATCGAGGACTCCGAGGCGATCGTCCCGGCCGACGCGGTCAGCTTCACCCTGCTGCAGGAGCAGCTGCACGCCGTGCTCGACACGCTCAGCGAGCGCGAGGCCGGTGTCGTCTCGATGCGCTTCGGCCTGACCGACGGTCAGCCGAAGACCCTCGACGAGATCGGCAAGGTCTACGGTGTGACCCGCGAGCGGATAAGGCAGATCGAGTCCAAGACGATGTCGAAGCTGCGCCACCCGAGCCGCTCCCAGGTGCTGCGCGACTACCTCGACTGACCTCACACGCCCTGCTGGTTTCGCGCCGTGTCCGGGCGGTTAACGTCCAGACATGCAGCAACGACGCCTCAAGGACCTGACCGTCGGTGCGATCGGGCTCGGCGCCATGCCCCTCTCGCACGACCGGCGGCCCGACGAGTCCGACGCCATCCGGGTGGTGCACACCGCTCTCGACGCCGGCGTCACCCTGATCGACACCGCCGACGCCTACACGCCCAGCGACCACGGGCCCGGCCACAACGAGGAGCTCGCCGCCAAGGCCGTAGGGGCGTACGGCGGGGACACGTCCTCGGTCCTGATCGCCACCAAGGGTGGCCACACCCGCGACGGTGCGGACTGGGGGATCGACGGGCGACCGGAGCATCTCCGCAAGGCTGCCGAGGAGTCCGCACGGCGCCTGGGTGTCGAGTCGATCAGGCTCTACCAGCACCACCGCCCGGACCCCGACGTCCCCTACGCCGAGAGCATCGGCGCCCTGCGTGAGCTCGTCGACGCCGGCCTGGTGCAGCGTGTCGGCATCTCCAACGCCGATCCCGCCCAGATCCGCGAGGCACACGGCATCCTCGGCGATTCCTTGGTCAGCGTGCAGAACCAGTTCTCCCCGGTCTTCCGCTCCAGCGAGCCGGAGATCGCGGTGTGCGAGGAGCTCGGGCTCGCCTTCCTCCCATGGAGTCCCTTCGGCGGCGGAAAGGCTGCCAAGGAGCTCGGCTCGACCGTCCCGGCGTTCGGCGAGGTCGCCGCGGCGCACGAGGTGAGCCCGCAGCAGGTGTGCCTGGCCTGGATGCTGGCGAAGTCGACCGCCATCATCCCGATCCCAGGTGCCTCGCGGCCGCAGTCGGTCCTCGACTCGGTCGCCGCCACCGACCTCGAGCTCAGCGCCGCCGAGCTCGCCCGACTCGACGAGATGGACGACCCCGATGAGTGATGTGATTCCCCGCCCTGCCCACGGAGACGTCGTGGAGCTGATCCTCGACGACCACCGGTTGTTCGAGGAGCTGCTGCGCCAGCTGCGGGACGCCACCCAGGATCGTGACGGGCTGCGCAAGCTGCTGTCTCGGGTACTGGTCGCGCATGCAGAGGCCGAGGAGAAGAACGTCTACCCGAAGCTGCGCAAGAAGGACGCGATCGAGTCCGAGGAGGCCGAGCACGGCAAGCACGAGCACGACGAGGGCCACGAGGCCCTGCTGGAACTGCTGGAGATCGAGGACACCTCGAGTGAGGACTTCAGCCAGGCCGTGCACGAGCTGTCGGAGGCACTGCACCACCACCTCGACGAGGAGGAGCGCGACATCCTCAACCCCGCCCGCACCGACCTCGACCAGTCCGTCCGGGACGATCTCGGCACCGCGTTCGCGACCGAGCGTGCGGCGCAGATGGATGCCGACTGCGGCAACATCGACAATGTGCGCAAGCTGGTCCAGCGGGCCAAGAAGCGCACCGGCTGATTCCGTTGGAGCCGTCCCGATCCGGGCTGTTCAGCCCCGCCCTGCGGGCAGGCCGACCAGATCAGCTGCGGGCGAAGCTGTCCGCGCCCGGCCGGTAGCACGCGGCGGGTTGAGCTCGCGGTGCACCGCCGGCACGACCTTGCGCAGGTAGCGACCGAGTCGGACGAAGGACGTGCCGGACTCGCGGAACGTGTAGGTGATCGGCACCTCGGCGTACACGAACCCCTTGCCGAGCAGGTCGAGAGTGAGCACTTGGGCGTAGTTGTAGTCGTGCACGATCTCGGCCGAGGCGGCAGCGGCCGGCGAGAACGCCCGGTAGCCGCTCTGGCCGTCGGTGAGGTCGCGCCGCCGTGTCATCCACCGCACCCACCGGGTCAGCACGACGTTGCCCAGCCGCCGGTGCGGGAGCATCGAGCGGATGTCGCCGGTGAAGCGGGACCCGACGACGTAGTCGCTGCTGCCGTCGAGGACCGGGCCGGCGAGACGCGCGAGCTCGGCCGGGTCGTACTCCCGGTCGGCATCGAGGTAGACGACCGCCGCGGGTCGCAGCGCAGTCGCCTCCGCGAGCCCACGGCGTACGGCGGCTCCGAGCCCGAGGTTGCCCGGTTGCCTGATCACCCAGGCGCCGGCGGCGGCGGCGAGCCGCGCGGAGTCGTCGGTCGAGCCGTCGTCGACGACGAGGGCGCTCACCCGGCGGCCGGCCACCTCGTCCGGAAGCCCGGCCACCACCGCACCGATGGTGGCTGCCTCGTTGTGCACCGGGATGATCGCGACCAGCGGTGCATCGGCACCCACGGGGTGGTGGCAGGGGCGGGGCGGCAGCGAGCGCGGGAGGCGCAGCCGACCGACGTACCCCGGTGCCGGGAGCGCGAGGGCGACGAGCCCGAGCAGCAGGCTGTAGGCCGTCTTGACCGCGTGCGTCACGAACGCGACCGCGATCGCCGCGCGGGGGTCGACCCCCACGGCCGACATCGCCGCGGCAGCCGCCGCCTCGTAGGTGCCGAACCCTCCGGGGGTCACCGCGAGCGCCTGTGCCGCGATCGTCACCGCGGTGACCGACACCGCCTCCCATGGCGTGAGTGGCACCCCCGCGACCCGGGCCACCTCGTGGACGACGGCGGCCTCGAGCAGCCATGCCACGACGACCAGCGCGCCCACGCCGGGCCCGGGTACCCGCACGGCGGCCCCGCGCCGCCGCAGCCGCCACAGGTAGGCCGCACCCGCCACCAGTACCAGCACACCGGCCGCCAGCAACGGCCAGGTCCACGCCCCACCGGCTGCGAGGACCAGCGTCGGCCCCGCCACGAGCGCCATGAGGACGACCGCCACCAGGTCGGCGGTGCGCAGCACGACCGCCGAGCCGACGACCTCGGCGGCGGGGAGCGAGGTGCGCCGGAGGACGCTGGTGACCCGTAGCACCTCGCCGAGCCGGAGCGGAAGGACGTGGTTGCCGAGCAGCGACACGTGCAGGGCGGCCCAGGCCTGGCCCAGGGGAAGCCGGGGGAGCAGCCGCCGCCAGGCCGCGCTGCGCAGACCGAACGCCCCCGCGTACGCCGCCAGGGCCAGGGACAGGCCGACGGGGTCGTCGAGCAGGGCTCCGGCCGCGGTGGCGAGCGTCTGCAGGTCACCGGCCTGCACCAGGTAGATGGCGGCCGCCACTGTCGCGGCGACCCCGAGCGTGAGGCCGATCGCGCGGGTCGCGCGTCGACTGGTACGGTCCATGGTTGCTAAGGCTAACCTAACTCGCTCGGAGGTCGTCGCGGTGTCCGTCGTCGTCACCGGTGCCGCCGGATTCATCGGCCGCGTCCTGGTCGAGCAGCTGGTCGCGGACGGCCGGGACGTCGTCGCGGTCGACCGCCGAGCCCCGGCCGGTGGCCACGGGGCGACCGCTCTGACAGCCGACCTGTTGGCCGGCGACGCGATGGTCGAGACGGCGCTGCGCGAGGCGTGTGCGGTGATCCACCTCGCCGGCTGCCCGGGCGTCCGCGACCCGCGACCGGACGCCGAGCAGCGACGCGAGCGGGACAACGTCGAGACGGCTCGGCTGCTGAGCACCCTGGTGCCGTCCGGCGTCCCGCTCGTGGCGGCGTCGTCGTCGAGCGTGTACGGCGGAGCTCGCCGCGGGCGGGCGTGTCGCGAGGACGACGTCGCGCATCCGGTCGGGGGCTATGCCCGGAGCAAGTACCGGGCCGAACAGGTGTGGGCGGGTCGCGCGGCACGAGGCGGGCAGGTGTTGGTGGTCCGGCCCTTCACGGTCGTGGGTGAGGGGCAACGCCCCGACATGGCGCTGTCACGCTGGGCCGCGTCCGCCTCGGCGGGCGAGCCGTTGCGAGTCTTCGGTTCTCTCGACCGTACCCGCGACATCACCTGCGTCCGGGAGGTCGCGCGCGGCCTGCGGGCGCTGCTGGAGGCCGCCGCGACCGGAGTCGTCAACCTCGGTTCCGGGCGCCCACGGACGCTGCGGGAGATCATCGAGGCGCTCACCGCGGTCCTGGGTGTCGACGCCGAGGTCCGGGTCGAGCCGGCCGCCTCGCGCGAGGTGGCCGACACCTGGGCGGACACTGCCCGCTTCGCCGAGCTGGTCGGTTGGGTGCCGCACACCGACCTCCGCGACGTGGTGCACCGGTTCGTGGCGAGCCGCGAACCGTCACTGGCCGGTGCGGGGTGACTGCGCCGTGACCGCGCTCGCGGTCCGGGTGCGCCGGGCAGCCTGGCTCTGGCTGCCTGCCGCCGTCGCGTTCGTGGTGGGTGCGCTCGGCATCGGCGTGTCCGCCACCGAGGGGGCACGCGCGGCGGTGGACGAGCCGCAGTACCTGCTCAGCGCGCTGTCGCTGTTCGAGGATGGCGACCTCGACATCGCCGACGAGCTGGCCGACGAGCGGTGGCGCGAGTTCCACGCGGCCGAGCTGCCGAGGCAGACCGAGCCCATGGCCGACGGCCGCGAGGTCTCGCCCCACGACCCGCTGCTCGCGGTGCTGCTGGCCGTGCCGATGGGGGCGTTCGGCTGGGTGGGCGCGAAGGTGGCGATGAGCCTCCTCGCTGCGGGCTGCGCCGCGCTGCTCGCATGGACCGCCGTCCGCAGGTTCGGCGTCCCCACTCCTCTCGCGGGCGTGGGTGCCGCAGTCGCGTTCGCCTCGCCGCCGCTGGGCGTCTACGCCCAGCAGGTCTACCCGGAGGTCCCGGCCGCGGCGGCGACGCTGGCCGCGGTCGCGATGATGACGTCGCCGTCGATGCACAGACGACACGTGCTGGGGGCGCTGGCCGCGATCGTCGCCCTTCCCTGGCTCGGCACGAAGTACCTGCCGGTCGCGCTGGTGCTCACCGCCCTGCTCGCCGTACTCGTGCAGCGTCGCGCGGGGTGGGGCTGGGTCCTGCGCATGGCGGGCGTGCTCGCGGTGGCAGGCGTCGCCTACCTCGCCGTGCACCAGGTCGTCTGGGGCGGGTGGACGGTCTACGCGTCGGGCGACCACTTCCAGGAGACGGGGGAGTTCTCGGTCGTGGGCGTGACGCCCGACTACCTCGGCCGGAGCCTACGGCTGGTGGGCCTGTTCGCCGATCGCCACTACGGGCTGGTGCCCTGGCAGCCGGCGTGGCTGCTGCTGGTGCCTGCCGTCGTCGCTCTCCTGGTGCGCCGTCCACGCCGCGACGTGCTCGGAGCGCTCGTCCTGGTGCTCCCGCTCGCGGCCGCCTGGGCCACCGCGACCTGGGTCGCGCTCACCGCACACGGCTTCTGGTGGCCCGGCCGGCAGGTCGTGGTCGTGCTGCCGCTCGCTGCGGTCGCGATCATGTGCCTGCTGACCGAGGTGCTCCGGGTTCTCCGGTGGCCTGCACTGGCCTCGGCCGCCCTCGGGGTGGTCGGTATGGCCGCGTTGTTGTGGCAAGGCATCGCCGGCGACCTGCAGTGGGTGGTGGATCATACGAACGCAGCTGCTCCCGCACATGTCGCGCTCCGGCCGGTCACACCCGACTACTCCGCACCAGGCTTCCTGGCGTGGCATCTGGTGTGGGCGGGGCTGCTCGTGCTGCTCGCCGCGCTGGGGGCGGTGGCTGGGCGGGAGCGCTATGCCGCGCGGGTGGGCGACGGGGCCAGCCGGACCGCGCGGCGCCGTGCTAGCACGAGCGCGTAGGAGGCGAGCGCCAGCCCGATGCCGCTGAGCCACACCGCGGTCTCCAGGTTGGTCGGATACACCACGCCACGCATGTAGTGCGCGGTGAAGCTGCCCGAATAGGTCGGCTGCCCGGACGCCTGCAGCAGCCACTTCTCCAGCGCCGTGAGCGGGCAGTTGATCGGGGTCAGGGTCACGGTCACCGACCAGATGGTCGAGACGATGTGCGGCCACAGCCACACCAGAGCGCGCAACGCCAGGAACCCGCCGAACGCCGCGTAGACGAGGTAGCCGAGATGGAGGAGGACGACAGCCTCCGCGGCAGCCGCTGCCACGCCTTCAATGTAGCCGCAGGGGCGGCGTGCCGGCACGCATTCTTCTGACCGGCTCAGGTGGCCCGTCCGAGCCATTGCGAGCGGAACAGGCTCCGCACCGGTCCGATCAGCGGTTCACTGGAGACGTGACCTTGGTGGGGGCGCGCGACGTCGGTGACGCCGTCACGAGCGACGTCACGTCGACGCGGTGGTTCGTGGCGTGGCTCTGCCTCGGGGTGGCAGCGCTGCGGGCTGCCTACGTGCTGCAGCCGCTGAGGTCCGACGAGGGCGGCTACCTCTACGTCGCCAGACACTGGGACCTGGGCGGCGGCACCTTCCTGTACGGCGACTACTACGTCGATCGGCCGCCACTGCTGCTCGGGCTGTATCGGCTGGCCGCGCTGGTGGAGTGGGACGCCGCGATCCGCGCGATCTCGATCCCGTTCGCGCTGCTGTTCGTCATAGCAGCGGCGTACGCGGGCCAGGTGGTCGCGGGGCGCTCTGCCGCACGCTGGTCCGCGCTCGCCGGAGCGGCCTTGATGTGCACCCCGGCCCTGGCGTCCGACCAGGCCGTGGGCGCGCTCTTCGCAGCTCCAGCGGTGATGGGCAGCGTCGCGCTCACCCTCACCGCCTCGCGGACGGACTCGAGCACGCGGCAGGTCTGGTGGCTCGTCGCGGCCGGAGCGCTGGCAGCCACGGCGGTGTGCCTCAAGCAGAACCACGTCGACGGCATCGTCTTCGCGGGCGGCATGGTCGGCGCGGGACTGCTGCTGGGTCGCGTCGGCCGGCGACGCTCGGCGCTGCTGCTCGCCGCGACCGGAGCCGGCGCCCTGCTCCCGCTCGGTGTGGTCACGGCCTGGTTCGGCCTCCACGGTGTCGACGTGTCCACACTGTGGCGCGAGCTGGGCGGCTTCCGCTGGGCCGCGCTGGAGGTGATCCGGGCCGGCAGCCTCGACGCGCCGCTCACCCGCGCAGCCGCCCTCGCCGCCCTCGCGGTGGTGAGCGGAGTGCTCCCGGTCCTGGCGGTCGGTGCGCTCGCGTGCCGGCACCGACCGCTCCGCGGAACCCAGGAGGCGTGGGCGATCGGCGCCACCGTCCTCGTCGGTCTGGTCGCGATGGTTCTGGGTGGCAGCTACTGGCCGCACTACCTGCTGCAGCTCGCGCCGATGGTTGCGCTGGCTGCCGGCCTCGTCGCGGCGGGAGCCAGCACCGCGGCCCGGCCGATGCGTATCTGCACCGAGGTGATGGTCGCATCGTCCGTCGTGGGCTGGCTGGTCGTCGGGCTGGTCTACCTCAGCGTGCCGTGGGTGTGGTCGCACCAGCGCACCGGCGCGTGGCTGGCGGGCTCCAGTGCCACCGGCGACTCCGCGCTGGTGGCCTACGGCAACCCGTCGGTGCTGGAGACGGCCGACCTCGACGCGCCGTACCCGCACCTGTGGAGCCTGCCGATGCGCGTGCTCGACCCGAGGCAGGAGCTGTTGCTCGCCACCGTGAGCGGGCCCGACGCCCCGACCTGGATCATCGACTGGTCGCGTTTCAACGCCTGGGGGATCGACGACGGGTCGCGGCTCCGCGACCTCGTGGCGGAGCGCTACCGGGTGGTGGCGCGGGTCTGCGGACACCGGGTCTGGCTGCTCTCGTCACTGGACCGCGAGCTGGCGCCGGTTCCGCGCTGCTGAACTCACGAGCCCCGGGAGAGGTTGAGAGATCATGACCGAGATGAGAGTCGTCGAGCTGGCCGAGCAGCGGACAGCGGCCCTGCGCGAGCAGGTCCCGATGGACGCCCTGCCGGAGTTCTTCGACCGCGCGTTCGGTGCGGTCATGGCGGTGATGCAGGCACAGCAGATGGCTCCGGCCGGCCCGCCGTTCGCCCTCTACCGCGGCCTGCCGGCGGAGCTCGTCGACGTCGAGGCCGGCTTCCCCGTGCACGGCGTCATCGACCCGGCCGAGTCCGTCGGACCCGGCACGTTGCCTGCCTGCCGCGCCGTCGAGGCCATGCACGTGGGGCCGTACGAGGCGCTGGGCCGGACCTACGACGAGGTCAGGCAACGCTTGCAGGAGGAGGGCCTGCAGCCGGGTGACGACATGTGGGAGCACTACCTAACGGACCCGGCCGCCGAGCCCGATCCCGCCGGCTGGCGGACCCTGGTGGTCTGGCCGGCCCGATAAGGCGTCAGGCCGGGAAGGCGATCAGCGGATGGTCGCCGACGACGCGCACCGAGACGCGACTGCCGACCCCGAGCGGAGCCGTGTGCGGCTGCGTCGCCCGCAGCACGGTGCCGTCGTCCAGCCGCACGTCGTGGGAGATCGTTGCGCCACGGAACTCCGTGCGCAGGACGGTGGCGTGCCCGGTGTCGTCGGCGGCGAGGGTGAGGTCGTGCGGACGCACCATCACCTC
>Ga0075331_1000168_pt1 | contig 14206 bp, 14 predicted proteins | sample MayberrySE_TuleA_FD_120090 | JGI IMG/M metagenome (GOLD analysis project Ga0075331, IMG submission 120090) | Natural and restored wetland microbial communities from the San Francisco Bay, California, USA, that impact long-term carbon... | ecosystem: Environmental > Terrestrial > Soil > Wetlands ... | reverse complement strand
TACGAGCCGACCTGGTCTCCCGATGGCTCCTCGATCGCATACACGGCCGAAGAGCGGTTCTGCCTGGAGCGATTCGGCTGCGTCTTCACACCTCTTGGCATCCGCGCGATCAACCCTGACGGGTCCGGCGACCGCCTGGTGCTCGACCGGTTCGCGAACGCCGCCGCCTACTCACCAGACGGGACGCGGATTGCATGGCTGGATCACCACACCGCCACTCGGCCCGGACTGCACGTCTCGAACTCCGACGGCACCGGTGACACCGTGCTCGTGCCCGTGGGCGAGCCGGCGTGGCCGTCGTCTCCGTCGTGGTCACCGGACAGTTCCCGGATCGCGTTTTCGCGCGCGGTCGGAACCGAAACCCACTTCGACGTGTTCGTCATGGGCGCGGACGGCGGCGACCAGACACGCTTGACCCTCGACGGCGTCAACGGCAGTCCCGTCTGGTCGCCCGACGGAACGAAGATCGCATGGATCCGCAGCGGTCGCCTGTGGATCATGAACGCGGATGGAAGCGACCAAGCCATGTTGACGTCAGAGGCGACGTTCGTCACGAACGTCGACTGGCAGCCGCTCGTCGCTCCCCGGCGCGAGGACTATAAGAACGCCTCGCACTTCTGCAAGGCGCTCCGCGAGTTCCTCGGCGACCAGGACTTCGCTCACAGGTACCGCAACCACGGCGGCTGTGTGTCGCGGGAGGTCGCGCGGAGCGACTAGCCGTAGACGGCGCGTCGCTGCGGCGCTACCCTCCAGGCATGCGCCTGGGGAGGACGTGTGTTGCGTCGGCAGCTGCTGTGGCGCTCGCCGGCTGCCTGACGGCTCCCGCACACGCGACGTTCCCGGGCCAGAACGGCAAGATCGTGTTCGGCGGCCACGTGCCGGGCGGCATCAGCGTCATCGAGCCGGACGGCAGCGGCGTCGAGTTGATCGTCTCCGATGGGCGCGACCCGGCGTGGTCGGCGGATGGCCGCCGGCTCTCCTATTTCCGATACAGCGTCGGTCTGCATGTCTCCAACGGAGACGGATCCGGGGAGACCTTGATCAGGGCGACCTCGTCCAGCGGCACGTCGACCACGTTCAGGTTCAATCAATTCGCCGAGCCCGGTTGGTCCCCGGACGGCGGCACGATCGCCTATGAGGAAACCGACGTTGCCTGCGGCCTGGGCGATCCGTGCCTCTACGACCCGCAGGGCATCCGCGCGATCGCTCCGGACGGGAGCGGCGATCGCCCGCTTCTAGCTGCCAGCGCAAGCGACCCCGCGTACTCGCCCGACGGCAAGCGCATCGCGTGGAGTGAACCCACCTACTTCACCCTGAGCGAGATTCACGTCTCGAACTCGGATGGCACCGGCGACACGGTGCTCACTGAGACGGACCCCGAGACCGGTAACGGACAGGCGTGGGATCCGTCCTGGTCGCCCGACGGCACGCGCATCGCCTTCGCGCGCCAGACTCCGCCCAACCGGGACGCCGAGATCTGGGTGATGAACGCCGACGGCAGCAACCAGACGCGTCTGACGTTCGAGGCACCGCATGACACGGATCCGGCTTGGTCGCCCGACGGCACCAAGATCGTCTGGACCAGATACAACCAGCGCCTGTGGGTGATGAACGCCGACGGCAGTGGACAGGCGCAGCTGACGCCGGATGGCGTTCCTGGGAACAATCCCGACTGGCAACCGCTTCCGGGCCCACGCCGCTCTGACTACAAGAACGCCGCGCACTACTGCAAGGCGCTGCGCGACTTCATGGGCGACGAAGCCTTCACGGACGAGTACCGCAACCACGGCGGCTGCGTCCGGCGCTCAGCGTAGATACACCGGATTCGACAGCACCCAGGTGCGCTCGCGCCCGCGCGCCTCGCGGTAGGCCTCGACCCGGTACACGCCCGGACCTGCGGCGGGGTGCTCGACCGAGGTACCAGTGCCGGCCGCCACCTCCGCCCCGTCGCGCACCAGGCGCCAGCGCGCCGGCGCGGGCAGCCTGGCCCGCAAGGTCCACTCCCCGGCAGGCGCCTCGTCGCCCATCCAAAGCACGCGCCCGGCGTCCTCGGCCCAGAACCGGAAGCCCTGCGCGGGCGCGACCGAGTCCATGGCCAGGAACGCGTGGCCGGCCCGCAGCGCGCCGAACACGGCGGCCCGATCGGCCTCCAGCTCGTGCCGCAGGGGCTCGGCCACCAGCATGTGGGTGCGCAGGTGGCGAAACGAGCGCTTGTAGGCCATCAGCCGCAGCGGCACCCGCCCGCCGACCCGGATGCCGATCTGGTGCGCGTCGACGCCCCCGAGGCCGACGCACCGGCGGCGGCGCCCGAGGCGGTCCCATGCCTCGAGGTTCCGCGGCGGCGGATGGTCGACGAACCGCCCGGGGGCGAGCACGAACCGCAGCACGTCGGGGATGCTCTTCACGCGCTCGGCCGTGTCCGTCACGAAGCTCCACAGCTCGATGCCGGTGATGCCGTCCGCGTCGAGGTCGTCCCAGGGCATGCCCTGGATGTTCCGCTTGAAGCGCGGTGACCCGCGCGAGAGCGGGTGCGCGGGGAACCCGAAGCCGCCCGCATCGTTCACGCGCGCGACGATCTCGGCCGGGCTCAGGCCGCGGTGGTCGATCGGCTCTCGCAGCCCGAACGCGAGGTAGTGGTTGCGGCGGTAGGGCGACACCTCCTCGCCGACCAGCAGCAATACCGATCCGTGCCAGCCCTCCTCGCCGTTGTCCGCCGCCGCGAGCGTGTCGTGGTCGGTGAGCAGCAGATAGTCGAGGTCGTTTGCGCGCGCGGCGGCCACGATCTCGGGGACGGTGCCGGTCCCGTCCGAGTACGTGGAGTGGCAGTGGATCACGCCGGTCAGCTCGTGTGCGGGGGGCGGCTCGGCCACGGGTTGAGCCTAACCGCGTGGTTCGTTGACGGCGCGTTCGGCCCGCGCTAGGGTCGCCTCGAGTGAGGCGTTGGTTCGCAGCAGCAGGGGTGGCCGTCGGCATGCTCGCGTGCACGGGGACGGCGCAGGCCGAGATACCGGCCACGCTCAAGTCGAGCTGCCAGGTGCGCACCGCCGCGCCCGGCTACACGTTCGAGTTCTGCAACGACGGCAACACGCCGACGTTCGGGCGCACGCCCAACGTCGGCGGCGTGCGCGGCGTCCGCGTCCCGGCCAGGTACGACGGCTACCAGGGCCTGCCGGCGAAGGCGGCCGACGCGACCAGCGTGCCGGGCTCCGACCCCGATGGCTTCGTCACGCTGGACGTCGACATCTCGCGGCCCACCAGCCCGCCGCCGCCCGGCGGCTATCCGCTGATCGTCTTCATGCACGGCTGCTGTGCGGGCGACAAGACGGCCCACCAGCGCCCCGACTTCGGAACCGGCGACATCTGGCACTACACCAACGCCTGGTTCGCATCGCGCGGATACGTGGTCGTGAACTACACCTCGCGCGGCTTTCGCAACCAGGGCGCGACCGGCGGCTCCACCGGTGAGACGCAGCTGCAATCACGCAACTACGAGATCAACGATTTCCAGCACCTCGCCGGCCTGCTCGCCGACGACCCCTTCTTCGACGTGAATCCGCAGAAGGTCGTGCCCACGGGCGGCTCCTACGGCGGGGGCTTCGCCTGGCTGGCGCTCACCGACCCGAAGTGGACGAGCCCTCAGGGCAAGGCGATGAAGCTCGCCGCCGCAGCTCCGAAGTTCGGGTGGACCGACATCGTCTACTCGCTGATCCCGAACGGTCACCACTCGCAGTACCCGGACGATCTGCCGGCCTTCGACGGCTCGGACACGGCGACGCCGTTCGGGATGCCCAAGCTGAGCATCGACAACGTGCTCTACGGGACGGGGCAGTTCGGCGCCACGTTCCCGCCCAGCGTGGACGAGGCGTTCCAGTGCCTCTACGCGCCGGAGCCGTTCGAGGCTGCGCCCCAGTGCCAGAATCCGATCGCGAACATCCTGCCCGAGTTCATCAGCGACCGCTCCGCCTACTACCAGAACCAGTGGTTCGCGCGGATCGCGTCGGACCCGGGCTACCGGATCCCGGTCTTCAACGCGGGCACGCTCACCGACCCGCTCTTCACGCCGGTGGAGACGCTGCGGATGGCGAACCGGATTCGCGCCGTCGCGCCCGGCTACCCGCTCCAGGAGTACTACGGCGACTACCAGCACTTCGTCCAGAACAAGCCGAAGGAGTGGGGCGATCTGTGTGGCGCCGACCACCACGTGTGCACACTGGCCGACTACCCCGGCGGCGACGTGGACGCGGCGCCGAACGGGCTCTACCGCACGGGTGTGACCACGCGGCTGAACCGGTTCATCGACCACTTCGCCAAGCCCGCCCCGAACCCGGACGAGCCCGAGCCGGCTTACGACGTCACCGCCGCATTGCAGGTCTGCCCCCAGAACGCGTCGGCGCAGTTCCCGGCGGACGAGCCCGGGCCGACCTTCACGGCGTCGGCGTTCCACCAGCTCGCGCCGCACCGTCTGCGCGTCGACGTCACCGGCACCCAGACGACCACGAGCAACCCGGAGCCGAACCCGCACGCGTCACAGGCCGACCCGCTCACGAACGTGTTCACCAACGGCGGCCGCTGCCCGTTCACCAGCCAGCCGGCGGGCCCGGGCACGGCGGTCTACGACTCGCCGGTGCTCGATGCGCGCGCCACGATGATCGGCGGTACGAAGGTGACCGTCGACTACACGGCCTCTACCGCTCAGGGCGTGCAGCTGAACGCGCGCCTGTACGACGTGTTCCCGGACGGGACGCAGGTGATGGTCGACCGCGGCCCGTACCGCGTGGTCAGCGCGAACGGCCCGGCGACGTTCGAGCTGCACGGCAACGCCTGGCGCTTCGAGGCGGGCCACCGGATCCGCATCGAGCTGGCCCAGGACGACTCGAACTACCTGAAGGTCTCCGAGGTAGCTTCGACGGTCACGATCGACGGCGTGCACCTGAGGGTGCCGGTGCGCGAGCCGCAGCCGCCGGTGCGGGAGGACTACAGGAACGCGGCGAAGTTCTGCCAGGCGGAGCGGGCATTCCTCGGCGGGGAGGCGTTCCGCAAGCGGTACGGCTCCAACCGGAACGGTGCCAACGCGCACGGCAAGTGCGTGTCGCGCAACAACTGAGCCGTCGTAAGATCCAGCTGTTCTTCTAAGCAGGAGGTGGCGAGATGGCGACGGTTGAGGCTCCCGAGGGGCTCGGGCTCAGGCCGATCGGTGAGTTCGACGGCGTTTTCGACGTGTGGCCGCGAGGGGACCGCCTTGACGCGATCCGCGATGCCGCAAACAGGTTCCGGGCGCGGTTTGCGACCGACGAGAACCGCATCCGGGCGATCAAGACAGTCGATCTCGCGTCCGCGGGCTACCCGCTGTCGTTCGCCTTCCACGGCGCGGCGAAGGGGATCAACCCGTTCATCAACATCCTGAACCGGCTCGTGATCGTGCAGTTCGAGGACTTCGAGGGCCGCCTGCGGACCCTCGCCTGGGAGCCCACGATCGCCGAGGGCGCCGCCGAGGCGCCGTTCTACGACCAGCTCCTGAAGCGCTACGGCGAGTTCCTCTCCTACAAGGTGTTCGCCACCTTCTACAACACGGTCGAAGAGGCGGTCGCGAAGTGCGGCCTCGACCCGGCCGACATCGACTACGTGAGCTTCGACCACCTCCACGTGCAGGACCTGCGCCTGATCATGGGCACGACGCGGCCGGTGATGGGCGAGTCCGAGCCGCGGGCGCCGTTCTTCCCGAACGCGAAGTTCCTCTTCCAGCGCAAGGAGGTCGACACGTTCCGCTCGCCGCACCCGACCCAGTGGGCGTGGTACGTCCCCGGCGGCATGGACGACGTGATCGAGGACAACCTCGTGCTGCTCGACGGCGACGTCGAGCTCGGCCAGGGTGTCGCGATCATCGCGACCCCCGGCCACACCGACGGCAACCACAGCCTCGCGGTGAACACCGACGACGGCGTGTGGATCACCTCCGAGAACGGCGTCTGCGCGGACTCGTGGCACCCGCACCAGTCGAAGATCCCCGGCCTGCGCAAGTACGCCGAGTTCTTCAACCGCGAGGTGATCATGAACGCCAACACGCTCGAGGACTCGGTCGACCAGTACGACTCCATGGTGAAGGAGAAGGCGATCGCCGACCCCAACCCGCGCGACCCGCGGTGGCTGAACGTCTTCCCCTCCTCGGAGATGCCGGCCTGGCGGCGCCAGTGGCCGGTGGTCCCGACGTTCACCTACGGCGGCATCAACTACGGCACGATCGTCAAGCCGCCGAGCAGCAACGGCGCCGGCGCGTAGCCGAACACAGGTTTGACGAACCTATCGGGCGGATATATCCTCCCGATAGATGGAAGGACTGGGCAAGACCGCGTACGTGATCCTCGGGATGCTGAAGCTCGGGCGGCGGACCGGCTACGAGATCAAGTCGCTCGTCGACGTCTCGACCCGCTTCTTCTGGGCCGCCAGCTACGGCCAGATCTACCCCGAGCTCGCGCGGCTCGAGAAGCTCGGTCTCGTGACCGGGGAGGTCGACCGCTCCAGCGGGCGGCGGCCGAAGGCCTACGAGCTGACCCCGGCGGGCGAGCGGGCGCTGCACGAGTGGCTCACCGCGGCCGACCCGCTCCACGTCGAGCTGCGGCACGAGGGGGCGCTGAAGTTCTTCTTCTCCGACTCGCTCTCGCACGATGAGCAGCTCGACCTGCTGCGCCGCATCAGGCGCACGCACGAGGAGATCGCCGCGCGGCTGCGCGCGATCGAGCCCGAGTCCCATGACGGCAAGCCGCCGGCCCCCCTGCTGACGCTGGAGTTCGGCATCGCCTACCAGGAGTTCCTCGCGAACTGGTGCGCGGACGCCGAGCGCCGGCTGGGGCGGGCGCCGGCCAGAGCGCGGAGGTAGGAGATGTACAAGCTGATCGTCAGACGCAACGTGCGGAAGGCGTTCGCGGGCCTGAGCCGGGGCGACTACGAGCCGGTCGTGCGCAAGTTCGGCCCGGGGTCCCGGTTCGTGTTCGCGGGCGACCACGCCCTCGGCGGCGAGCGGATGGGGCAGGACGAGGTGCGCGAGTGGTTCCGTGACATGCTGGGGCGGTTCCCCGGCATCCGGATCGAGCCGGTCGACGTGCTCGTGAACGGCTGGCCCTGGAGGACGGTCGTCGCGTCGCACCTCGTGATCACCACGACGCTGCCCGACGGCAGCCCGTATCGCAACGAGGGCATGCAGCTCCTGCGCCTGCGCTGGGGGCGCGTGGTCGAGGACCTGATCTTCGAGGACACGCTGGCGCTCGACGCCGTGCTGCGCCGCTTTGCGCGGCGCGAGCCGACGCCGGTGGCATGAGCGCGGTCCACCGGGCGATCCGCCGGCTCGGGCACTGGCGGTGGTTCGCCGCCGCGGGCAGGCGGTTCGGCGCCCCGCTCGACCGGTTCCTCTACCGGCTCACGCGCGGCCGCGTGACGACGACGGCCGGTGCGGCCCCGGTGATGCTGCTGACCACCACCGGCCGCCGCAGCGGGCAGCTTCGTACGACGCCCGTGATGTACGTACGTGACGGCAAGCGGTTCGTGGTGAGCAGCGAGAACTTCGGCCAGCGGCGTCCCGCTGCCTGGCCGCTGAACCTGGCGGCCGACCCGCGGGCGACCGTCCAGGTCGGAGCGGAGGTCATCCCGTGCCGCGCGCGGCTGCTCGACGACCCGGAGGCGGACCGGTACTGGCCCCGGCTGGTGGAGCTCTGGCCGGCGCACGAGTCCTACCTGGCCCGCAGCGGGAAGCGCCACACGTTCGTCTTGGAGCCGTCGCCCGACTCACTTCCCTGACATCGGGCGCGTAACCTGCGCGCGGGCCCGGCCTAGACTCGGGCAGGATGCGTCGGTCGCAGGCGGGACAGGCGACGGTCGAGTGGAGCGCCACCACGCTTGCGCTCGCGCTGGCGTTCGCGGCCCTTGCGGTCGTGGTGGCCCGCACCGACGCGTGGCGGATCGGGGACGGCGTCGTGCATGCGCTCGTGTGCGCGATCGAGGGCGGGTGCGAGGAGCGCGACGCGCTCGACCTCGCCTACGGCGAGGGCGTGGCACAGCTCGTGCGCGAGCACGCGCCGAACGTCGTCTACGAGCGTCGCAGCGCGGCGCTGCCGGTCGACTTCCGCCGCTGCCGCGAGACGAGCTGCTCCGACGGCTCCGACGCCGCTCGCGCGATCGCCCGCTCCCGCGGCGGCCTGCCCGTGACCGCCTTCACGCGGGTCGTGGACAGGCGCGACCGCGGCGGGGCCCTCTACGTGCAGTACTGGTTCTACTACCCGGAGAGCTTCACCGCGGGCATCGGGCGCGTCTTCGGCGACACGTGGCCCGGCTACCACCCGGACGACTGGGAGGCGTACATGGTCCGGGTCGGCCCCGGCGGGCGCACCACCGCGCGCGCCACCGCCCACGGGAGCTACGCGAGCGGCTGGGTTCCCGCCGGCGGCTGGTACCGGGTGTCGGGCGGCAGCCACGCCGGTCACCTCGTGGACCTGCCGCAGGGCGAGCGCGTGACGCCGGCCGCGCAGCTCGCGCTGGTACCGCTCGAGCGGCTGCAGGGCACCGGGCGCTACTCGTTCGAGGTCACGCCGCCGTGGCGGAAGGAGGTCTATTCGCGCCCGGAGTCGGCAAGCTCGTGAGGGTGCCAGCCCTACCCGTAGCCGAGGTCGTGGAGCCGGTTCTCGTCCATCCCGAAGAAGTGGCCCACCTCGTGCCACACGGTGCGGCGCACCTCCTCCGCGGTCGGGTTGGCTTCGCGGAAGATCACGATCCGCTGCAGGCCGCCGACCGGGTCGTAGATCCCCATCAGCCCGTCGGGATGGCTCTCCTCCACGACCACCGCCACCTCGCCCATCTGGTCGGCGAACTCGGGTGGCAGCGCGTCGAGCGCCTCCTGCACGGCGCCCCGCACCTGGTCGTCGGTCAGTGTTCCCCGCATCGACCGCAAGTGTAGGTTTCCCGGCGTGGATGCCCTGCGGGACCGGATGTCGGAGGCGATGGAGGGCCGTCTCCCGGGGCTGTTCGGCGTCGAGCTGCTGAGCATCGAGCCGGGCGCGGTCGAGACGCGGCTGGCGCTGAAGCCCGAGCACCTGGCTCCGAACGACTTCCTGCATGCAGGTACGGTCATCACCCTTGCCGACACGAGCGCCGGGATGGGATGCTTGGCGTCGCTTCCCGAAGGCGCGATGGGCTTCACGACCGTAGAGCTGAAGACGAACTTCCTTGCGACTGCGCGGGAGGGGGTGCTGCGCTGCAATGCGCGCCTGATCCACGGTGGCAGTCGCACCCAGGTGTGGGACGCGACCGTCGGCCGCGAGGACGACGAACGCGTGATCGCGCTTTTCCGATGCACGCAACTCCTCCTGCGTGGCGACGACACGCGCACCGCTCGGCAGCGGGAGCAGGTGGGTCGATGACGGCCGCCCGCCGCTCCGCACCGGGACCCACGGCAACCGCTCCCGGCGCCGCGCTGCGCCGCAGGCGCGAGACGATCGTGCGCGAGCACATGGAATCCGAGAACCGGCTCGACTTCGACGCCACGATGGACACCTTCGAGCACCCCCGCTACGAGCTGGTCGCGACCGGCGACGTCTACGACGGCGAGGGCGAGGTGGCGCGCTACTACGAGGAGTCGCGGGCCGCTTTCCCCGACCAGCGCAACGAGCTCGTCGCGCTGCACCATGCCGACGAGGCGGTGATCGTCGAGTTCGACCTGCTCGGGACGCACCTCGGGTCGTTCCGGGGACTGCCTCCCACCGGCCGGGCGTTCAGGTGCCGCATGGCGGCGTTCTTCCTGTTCGAGGAGGACCGGCTCGTGGGCGAGCGGGTCTACTTCGACTCGGCCACGATCCAGCGCCAGCTCGGCATCGCCCACGACCCGCTGACGCTCCGGGGCAGGGTCGCGACGGTCCTGAACCATCCCGTGACGGTGGGGCGCGCCGTCGTGCGCGGCGTGCTCGGGCGCTGAGCGGGAGCGGTGCGAAAAAGTTCGCTCGCAGCACCCGGCTTTCACGCCTACGATGGCCTTGCACGCACCTCCCGCGTGATTCGCAGCAACTGGTGGCAGCTTTGAATCGACAGCTCGCCCATGCCCTCTGGGTGTGGATCGCTCCGGCGATCGTGCTCGGCGCCCTCGCGCTGGGGCTCGCTCCGGCGAGCGCGGCCGCGCGGCACGTCGAGTGCGGCGATCGCATCACGCGCGACGTGCGCCTCGACGCCAACCTCGAGAACTGCCCCGGCAACGGTCTGACCGTCGCCGCGGACGGGATCACGATCGACCTCGGCGGGCACGTCGTGGACGGCAGCGGGCGCGGCATCGGCATCTCCAACGGGTTCTGGGGAGACGGCCACCGCGACGTCACGATCCGCAACGGGAAGGTGCGCGGGTTCAGGATCGGGGTGCGAAGCGGCGCGCACGGCACGCGGCTGGCCCGCCTGAGGGTGGCCCGCAACGCGGCGGGCGGCATCGCGCTGCGCTCGCGGCAGTGCCGCGTCGAGCGCAACGTGGTCACCGACAACGGCTACGGGCACGGCATCTTCGTGGGCGCGGTGAGCGATTGCCGCGTCACCGGCAACCGGGTGGCGGGCCACCTGGGCGCCGGCATCGAGGCATCGCGCTCGCGCGGCCACGCGATCGAGCGCAACCGTGTGACGGGGAACCGGCAGGCCGGCATCGTGCTGGCGGGCACGGCTGGGGTCCGCGCCGAGCGCAACGTCGTGACCCGAAACGGCGGTCCCGGCATCTGGCTCTTCGACGGCGCGACCGCCAACATGGTCGCCCGGAACACGCTCGCCGCGAACGAGAGCGGCATCCTGCTCAGCCTGGGCGGAGGCGCGAACCGGATCGTCGGCAACTCCGTCTCCGGCAGCCGCGGGATCGGTATCCGGCTCGCCGAGGCGGGCGCGGGCAACGTCGTGATCGAGAACGTCGTGGTGCTCAACCAGCGTGCCGGGATCGTCGTGTTCGAGAGCCCGGGGGCGCTCGTCGAGCGGAACACCGCGCAGGACAACGGCGACGTCAGCGCGAGTACGCCGGGCCGCTAGCCCGCCCGCGCGGCGAACGTCCCGCGCTGTCGGCTATTGCGGTCAATGCGGGACGTTCGAGTGGTGCGGCGCGCGCTGGAGGGTTGCCGCTAGTCGTAGTCGAAGAACCCGCTGCCGGTCGCCTCGCCGAGGCGCCCCTCGGCGACCATCCGCCGCAGCGCCGGCGCGGCGCGGTAGCGCTCCTCGCCCAGCTCGCCATGCAGGGCATCGAGCACCGCCAGGACGTGGTCCAGCTCGATCGTGTCCGCCCACTCGAGCGGCCCGCGCGGATAGTTGTAGCCGTGGCGCATCGCGGTGTCGACGTCCGCCGGCTCGCCGATGCCCTCCGCGACCGCGAACGCGGCTTCGTTCACGAGCTGGCACACGATCCTGCCCAGCACGAGGCCCGGCGCATCGCCGACCCATTGCGCGTGCTTTCCGAGTGACTGGAAGAACTGCTCCGCGCGGCGCGCGTCCCGGGTAGAGGTGTCCACCGCGCGCGTGAGCTCGACCAGGCCGGAGTCCTCGAAGGGGGGCAGCGCGTGGAATCCCACGGCGCCGCCGCCGACGTCCAGCTCCGCGAGGCTGCCGTCCGCGCACAGGATCAGGACGAGCGTCGCCGGGTCGTCGATCACGGGCTCGACGTCGAGCGGGGAGCGGCCCGTGACCGCGTCGATCACGATCTGCGGCGAGTCGCCGTTCGCCTCCAGGTCGAGCACGTCGTAGCCCGCGGCCGCCGTCGCCCCGCGCAGGTCGTGCGCGAGGCGGCCGTCGCCCATCACCGCGACCACGCCCTCGCCGGTGCCGGGAGGCGGATCCGGGTCGTCGGGGCGGTGCGGGCCGCCGGAATACTCGTAGTAGCCGCGCCCGGCCTTGCGGCCGAGGCGCCCCGCCTGCACCATCCGCGCCTGGATCATGCTCGGGCGCCAGCGCGGCTCGTGGAAGCTCTGCTCCCAGAACGACTTCGACACCTCGAAGCCGACATCGATCCCGACCAGGTCCATGAGCTCGAACGGCCCCATGCGAAAGCCTCCGCCGAGCCGGACGGAGCGGTCGATCGCAGCGTGGTCGGCGATCCCCTCCGAGAGCAGCTTCAAGGCCTCGAGCCCGAACGGGCGCGCGCAGCGGTTGGCGAGGAAGCCGGGACCGTCCCGGGCCACGATCACCCGCTTGCCCATGCGCTCGCCCGCGGCGCGGGCGGTGTCGATCGCGGCGGCGCTCGAGTCGACGCCGGCCACGACCTCGAGCAGGTCCATCAGCGGCACGGGATTGAAGAAGTGCATGCCGACCACGCGCTCCGGCGATCTGGCGGCGGTGGCGAGCACCGTGACCGGCAGCGACGACGTGTTCGTGGCCAGCACGGCGTCGTCCGCGCAGACCTCGGAGAGCCGCTCGAACAGCTCGCGCTTCAGGTCGAGGCGCTCGGGGGCGGCCTCGATCACGACCTCGCACGGAGCGAGGTCCCTCAGGTCGGACGCGGGCCGCAGGCGCGCCTCGGCGGCGCGCGCGTCCGCGGCACTCCAGCGCCCTCGCTCCGCACCCTTCTCGAGCCCGGCGCGCACCGCGGCCAGGCCGCGCTCGAGGGCGGCGGGGAAGGGGTCGTGCAGGTAGGTCTCGAACCCGCCCAGGCAGGCGACCTGCGCGATCCCGGCACCCATCGTGCCCGCGCCGGCGACGCCGAGCACCTGGACGGAGCCGGCGGCGCTCACCGGCCCTCGAACCGTGGACGCCGCTTTTCGAGGAACGCCTGCATGCCCTCGACGCGGTCCTCGGTCGCCATCGCCAGCTCGTAGAGGCGGCGCTCGTGGGCCAGGCCGGCGGTGAGCGGCATCTCGTCGGCCGCCAGCACGGCCTGCTTGGCGAGCTTCACCGCCAGCGGCGGCCGCCGCGCGACCGTCTGCGCCAGCTCGATGGTGTCGGCCAGCCACGTGCGCTTCGACGCGATCCTGTTCACGAAGCCGAGTCGCATCGCCTCCTGGGCGTCGATCCGGCGGCCGGTCAAGACCAGTTCCATCGTGCGCTGCTTGCCGATCACCCGCGCCAGGCGTTGGGTGCCGCCGCCGCCCGGGATGATCCCGAGCGTGATCTCCGGCTGGCCGAACTCGGCCGTCTCGGAGGCCACGATCATGTCGCACAGCAGCGCCAGCTCGCACCCGCCGCCGAGCGCGAACCCCGAAACCCCGGCCACCAGGGGCGTGCGGCAGTCGGCGACCCGTTGCCAGAAGGGCATCGTGGAGGCCTCCAGCACCTGCTGGAACGAGCGCTCGGCCATCGCCTTGATGTCCGCTCCGGCGGCGAACACCTCGTCGCTGCCGGCGACGACGATGCAGCGCACCTGCGCCTCCGCGTCCAGGTCGCCGAGCGCCTGCGCGAGCTCCTCCAGCACGGCGGGCGAGAGGGCGTTGCGCCGCTCGGGGCGGTTCAGCCGCACGACTGCGACGGCCTCGTGGCGCTCGAGCTCGATCGCCTCGGGCATCCGCCGGCCCTACTCGGGGATCAGCGCGTTGATGCCCGTCGCGTGACGGCCGATGATCAGCTTCTGGATCTGGGAGGTGCCCTCGTAGAGCGTCGTCACGCGCGCATCGCGCATGTAGCGCTCGACCGGGTACTCGTCGATGTAGCCGTAGCCGCCGTGCACCTGGATCGCGGCGTTCGCGCAGCGCACGGCCGCCTCCGTCGCGTAGTACTTCGCGATCGAGGTCTCGAGCGTGTTGGGGCGCTTGCGGTCCTTCAGGTGGCCGGCCCGCCACACCAGCAGGCGCGCCGCGTCGGTGTCAACGACCATCTCGGCGATCAGCTCCTGCACGAGCTGGAAGCTTGCGATCGGCCGGTCGAACTGCCGGCGCTCCTGGGCGTACTTGACCGACTCGTTCACGCAGCCCTGCGCGATGCCGACGCAGCCGGCGGCGACGCTGTAGCGACCCCGGTCGAGAGCCGACATCGCGATCTTGAAGCCGTCGCCGATCTGGCCCAGCATCTCGTCGTCCGATACCTCGACCCCGTCGAGCGACAGCTCGGCCGTGTCCGACGCGCGCAGCCCGAGCTTGCCGTGGATCTCCTGGGAGCTGAAGCCGGGACGGTCGGTCGGGACCAGGAAGCAGGCGACGCCGCGGTGCTTCAGCTCCGGGTCGGTCTGCGCGAAGACCATCGCCACCCTGGCGTTGTTGCCGAGCGAGATGAACATCTTGGAGCCGCT
>Ga0075331_1000167_pt1 | contig 14222 bp, 13 predicted proteins | sample MayberrySE_TuleA_FD_120090 | JGI IMG/M metagenome (GOLD analysis project Ga0075331, IMG submission 120090) | Natural and restored wetland microbial communities from the San Francisco Bay, California, USA, that impact long-term carbon... | ecosystem: Environmental > Terrestrial > Soil > Wetlands ... | reverse complement strand
CTCGACGAGATGGCAGAGGCCTGTCACGACGTCTGGCGCTCCGGCAGCGTGGGTGAGCGCCTGACCTACCAGCGTCACGAGCCGTAGGAAGACGGCCGTGGAGAGCTTTCTCGGTCCCCGCGAGCTGGCGGGGTTGGGTGTGGTCGTGCCGTTCGACTTCGCGCTCGACAAGGAGCTGTGGCGCTGGGCTCCCGAGGGCGTCGCGCTGCACCTCAACCGCACGGGATACGTCCCGGTGCCGGTCACCGTCGCGATGGCGCGGGCGGTGAGCGAGCCGCTGCTGGTTCGGCAGGCTGCGGTCGAGCTGACCACCGTGGCGCCCGCCCTGTGTGCCTACATGTGCGCGTCGGGCAGCTTCGTCGACGGCCTGGTGGGTGAGCTCGCGCTGCGCGAGCAGATCGCCGGGGCCGGCATGGCCGCGGCGGTCACCACCTCGGGTGCCCTGTTGCAGGCACTGGACCACGTCGGCGTGCGGACCGTCGCCGTGGCGACGCCCTACGTCGACGACCTGGCGCTGCGTCTCGCGGACTTCCTGGGCGAGGGCGGCTTCCTCACGGTCGGTGGTGCACACCTCGGCGTGACCGGAGGAATCTGGCGCATCAGCTACGACGAGGTCGCCCGGCTCGCCCTCGCCGCGGACCATCCCGACGCCGAGGCGATCTACATCAGCTGCACCAACGTGCCGACCTACGACATCATCGCGCCGCTGGAGGCCGAGCTCGGCAAGCCCGTGCTGACCGCCAACCAGGTGACGATGTGGGCGGCCATGCGGGCGCTGGGGGAGCGGGCGGTCGGGTTCGGCCAGCGGCTTCTCGTCGACGGCCTGCCGCTGCAGCCCGAGGTCGACATCGCCGTGTGACAGCAAGATGACGGGGTCTTGTACGATTGTTGACAACTTTGTGCCCTGCGACCTCGACGCTCGAGGAGTCATCTGATGCCACCCGCCCCAACCGTCGGCTTTCTCTACCCGGGTTACGCCGCGGAGGACGACTACCCCCTGCTCGAGCAGCTGCTCGGCGACGTCTCGTTGGTCGTCGAGCACACGTCGGTCGGTGAGGACGCCCACCGGGTCGACGCGCTGCTCGACCTCGGTGGTCCGCAACGGCTCGCGGACGGAGCCGATGCGCTCGTCGACCAGAGCCGCGTGGACGCCGTGGTCTGGGCGTGCACGAGCGGCAGCTTCGTCTTCGGCTGGGAGGGCGCTCACGAGCAGGCGGACGCGGTCGGACGGCGGCTCGGCGTGCCTGCCTCCAGCACGTCGCTGGCCTTCGCCCGTGCCGTGCGGGCGCTCGAGGTGCGGTCGGTCGCGATCGCGGCGACCTACCCTGACGACGTGACCGGGCGGTTCGCCGCCTTCCTCGGTGCCGACGGCACGCAGGTGGTACGCCGGTCGAGCCACGGCATCATCACCGCGGCCGAGGTCGGCACGCTCGGCGAGGAGGCCGTGCTGGAGCTCGTCACCGCCCACGATCACCCGGACGCCGAGGCCGTGCTCGTGCCTGACACCGCGCTGCACACGATCGCGTGGGTGGAGCAGCTCGAGGCAGCCCTCGGCAAGCCCGTGCTCACCGCCAACCAGGTCTCGGCGTGGGAGGGTCTTCGTCTGGCCGGCTGGTCACAGTCGCGGCCCGGGCTCGGGCGGCTCTTCGCCCAGCCCGCCGACGTCGACGCGATGAGGTGAGGTGAGGACATGACGGTCCTCGAGGGCATCGAGCCGGTCAACCGCAAGTCGACCGCGGGCATCATCGCGGACAAGCTGCGTGAGGCGATCATGCGCGGCACGCTCGAGCCGGGCACGCAGCTGGCCGAGGCCGATCTGGCGGCCCAGCTCGGCGTGAGCCGCGGGCCTCTGCGTGAGGCGATGCAGCGTCTCGTGCAGGAGGGTCTGCTGCGCAGCGAGCGACACCGCGGCCTGTTCGTCATCGAGCTCGACGAGGCCGGCATCCTCGACGTCTACCGCGTCCGCCGCATCATCGAGCGCGCAGCCGCCCACCTGATCCTGTCCCGCGACGTCGCCGCGGTGGCGGACCGGCTCGCCGAGGTCCATGACCGGATGGTGCAGGCCGTGGCCGCGGGCGACGACCGGCAGGAGATCAGCGAGGCAGACCTGGAGTTCCACGAGGCGTTCGTCGCCGAGTCCGGGAGCCTGCGGCTCGTGCGCATGACGCGGACGTTGCTCGTCGAGACCCGGATGTGCCTCGCGGCGATGGCCGACACCTACGAGTTCCCGCACGAGGTGGCCGACGAGCACGGGGAGATCGTCGAGGCCATCCGGGCCAAGGACGAGGAGCGTCTGCTGCGCCTCGTCGACCAGCACATCGACGACGCGCTGCGCCGCCTCACCACGGCCTACGCCGAGCACGAGGGCTGACGCACGCCCGGCCGGCTCAGCGCAGCGCCATCGCGACGTACTTCGTCTCGAGGAACTCCTCGATGCCGACCTTGCCGCCCTCCCGGCCCAGTCCGGAGTGCTTGACGCCCCCGAACGGTGCGGCCGGGTTGGAGACGATGCCCTGGTTGAGCCCGACCATGCCGGTCTGCAGCCGCTCGGTGACGCGGAACGCGCGCTGCAGGTTCTCGGTGTAGAGGTAGGCGACCAGGCCGTACTCGGTGTCGTTCGCGGCGGCCACGGCCTCGTCCTCGGTCGCGAACGTCGTCACCGGAGCGACCGGTCCGAAGATCTCCTCGTGGGCCATCTTGGCCGAGGGCGGTACGTCGGCCAGCACCGTCGGCGGGTAGTAGTAGCCCGTGCCGCCGCCGGCCTCACCACCGACGACCACCCGGGCTCCGCGGTCGACCGCGTCGCTCACCAGCGACGTGACCTTGTCCCGCGCCGCCTGGTCGATGAGCGGGCCGACCTCGGTGTCGTCCTCGACACCCCGGCCGATCGCGAGAGCGCCCATCCGCCGCGCCAGCCGCTCGGTGAACTCCTCCGCGACGTCGGCGTGCACGAGGAACCGGTTGGCGGCCGTGCAGGCCTCGCCGATGTTGCGCATCTTCGCCAGCATCGCGCCGTCGACGGCGGCGTCGAGGTCGGCGTCGTCGAACACGAGGAACGGTGCGTTGCCGCCGAGCTCCATCGACGTGCGCAGCACCTGGTCCGCGCACTGCTCGAGCAGCTTGCGGCCGACCGCGGTCGAGCCGGTGAAGGAGAGCTTGCGGGCCCGGCCGTCCTTGATCATCGGCTCCATCACCGCTCCCGCGTGAGCGGTCGTGATCACGTTGAGCACGCCCTCGGGCAGGCCGGCCTCGATGAGGATGCCGGCCAGCGCGAGCATCGACAGCGGTGTCTGGTGGGCCGGCTTGATGACCATGGTGCAGCCGGCGGCAACTGCGGGCCCGATCTTGCGCGTGCCCATTGCCATCGGGAAGTTCCACGGGGTGATGAGCAGGCTCGGCCCGACGGGCTGTCGCATGACGACGAAGCGCCCCTGGCCGTTGGGGGCGACGGCGTAGCCACCGTCGATGCGCGCGGCCTCCTCGGAGAACCAGCGGAAGAACTCGGCCGCGTAGGCGACCTCGCCACGGGCCTCGGCGATCGGCTTGCCCATCTCCAGCGTCATCAGCAGCGCCAGGTCCTCCTGGCGGGCCATGATCAGCTCGAAGCTGCGTCGCAGGATCTCTGCCCGCTCGCGTGGCGGCTGCGCTGCCCAGCTGTCCTGTGCGGCGGCGGCAGCATCGAGGGCCGCGAGGCCGTCGGCGACACCTGCGTCGGCGACCGCACACAGCGGCTGCCCGGTCGAGGGGTCCTCCACGTCGAAGGTCGCGTCGTCGGCGGCCGGCTGCCACTTGCCGGCGATCAGCAGCTGCTTGTCGACCGCTGCGACCACCTCACGCTCACGCTGCTCGGAACTCATCGGCGCGCACCCCTTTTCTTTCCAACCGCCGGTGTGGTTGTGTTATGGCTCGTAGGATTGTTGACAATCTATCAGGGAGCAAGCATGGCGCAGTTGTCCCCGATCCTCAAGCAGGCCACCCCTGTCCTTGCCGCCAGAGGCGAGGGCGTGCACCTGTACGACGAGGACGGTCGCGAGTACCTCGACTTCACCGCGGGCATCGGCGTCACGAGCACCGGACACTGCCATCCACGGGTCGTGGCGGCCGCCCAGCAGCAGGTCGCGACGCTGATCCACGGCCAGTACACGACGGTGATGCACCGGCCGCTGCTCGACCTCACCGAGCGGCTCGGCGGCGTGCTCCCCGAGGACCTCGACGCCCTCTTCTACGTCAACTCCGGCAGCGAGGCCGTCGAGGCGGCGGTGCGGCTGGTCCGGCACGCCACCGGCCGCAGCAACGTCATCGTCTTCCACGGCTCGTTCCACGGTCGCACCTTCGGCGCTGCCGCGATGACCACCTCGGGCACCAAGTTCCGGGCCGGCTTCTCGCCGCTCATGGGTGGCGTGGTGGTGTCACCGTTCCCGTCGGCCTACCGCTACGGCTGGGACGAGGAGGAGGCCACGCGCTTCGCCCTGCGTGAGCTCGACTACACGCTGGCGACCATGAGCGCGCCGGCGGAGACCGCCGCGCTGGTCGTGGAGCCGGTTCTCGGCGAGGGCGGGTACATCCCGGCGACGACGGGGTTCATGCAGGGTCTGCGTGAGCGCGCCGACCGGCACGGGATCCTGCTGGTCGTCGACGAGGTGCAGACCGGCTTCGGCCGCACGGGCAGGTTCTGGGGCCACCAGCACTTCGACGTGCGGCCGGACGTGCTGGTGACGGCCAAGGGGCTGGCGAGCGGGTTCCCGCTGTCGGCGGTCGCAGCCTCACGCGAGCTGATGAGCCGGGCCTGGCCGGGCTCGCAGGGCGGCACCTACGGCGGCAACGCCGTGTCCTGCGCCGCTGCTCTGGCGACTCTCGACGTGATCGAGGAGGAGGGCCTCGTCGACAATGCGGCCGCGCGCGGCGCGCAGCTGCGGGAGGGGCTGGAGAAGATCGCGAGCGGCCGCAGCGACATCGGCGACGTCCGTGGGCTGGGCCTGATGCAGGCGTGCGAGTTCACCACGTCCGACGGCGAGCCCGACGCCGCGGCCGCCGTGGCCGTTCAGCAGGCGGCCGCCGTACGCGGCCTTTTGCTGCTGCTGTGCGGTCCGTTCGGCAACGTCGTGCGGATGATCCCGCCGCTGGTGGTCGACGCCGAGCAGGTCGACGAGGCACTGACCCTCTGGTCCGAGGCGCTCGCCGACACCAGCCGCGCGCACGGCTGAGCCGACGGCTCAGGCCGGCAGCGGGACGAGCTCGACGGCCGCGACGGTGTAGCGGGTCAGCACCAGCCAGGCCACCTCGGGGTCGGCGCCCAGCGGTTCGGCGACCGCGATCGCGCCGGCCTCGAGAGCCAGCTCGTCGGCTCGCTCCGGCAGGAAGCCCGGGGCGATGAAGTAGCTGCCGACGGCGACGTGGCGGCGGCCCTGCCGGCGGAACGCCCGCACGGCCTCACCGGAGGCCGGGGGAGCAGCCGATGCGAAGGCCGCCATCGCGGGGAGCTTGTGCCGGGTGCCCCACAGCCGCGCGAGCCGCGAGACCGACGCATTGGCCAGGGGGTCACTCGACCCCGCCGCCGCCAGCACAAGCGCATCGATCTCGGTGGCCCGTGCCCGCTTCAGCGCCGTGCGCAGCCTGCGGTCGAGCACGTCGAGCAGGACGTCGTCGCCGAGCACGTCGCTGAGCCTGATCCGCAGGCCGGGGTGCTTGGCCGCGGCGTCGTTGACGACGGCCGGCACGTCGACCCTCGCGTGGTAGGCGGACGTCAGCAGCAACGGCACCACGACGATCTCGTCGTACCCGTCGGCGACGAGCCGCTCGAAGACCGCGGTCGGGGAGGGGTCGCAGTGGTCGAGAAACGCCGGCTCGATGCGCAGGTCCGGCCGCATCGACGCCACTCGGGCGCACAGGTCCTGAACGGTGGCCGCCGAGCGTGGGTCCTTGCTGCCGTGGGCCAGGGCCACCAGGGCAGGAGCAGTCATGTCGTGGTCCTCCAAGTCATGTGTGGATGCCGCACTCGGTCTTGGCCGTGCCCGACCAGCGGCCGCTTCGCGGGTCCTCGCCCGGGGCGACGCGGCGGGTGCACGGCCGGCAACCTATGGACGGGTAGCCGTCGTACTGCAGCGGGTTGACGAGGACGCCGTTGTCCTGGATGTAGCGCTCCATGTCGGTGGAGCTCCAACGCGCCAGCGGCGACACCTTGACCTTTCCCTTGGCCTCGTCCCAGCCGACGACCGGGGCGATCACGCGGCTGTGGGACTCCTCGCGGCGCAGGCCGGTCGCCCACGCGTCGTAGTCCACCAACGCATCCTCGAGGGGGGCGACCTTGCGCATCGCGCAGCACAGGTCGGGGTCGCGGTCGAACAGGTCCTTGCCGTAGGCGGCGTCCTGCTCGGCGACACTCAGCTCCGGCCGCACGGTCCGCAGGTTGACCGGCAGCGTCGCGGCCACGGCGTCGCGGGTCCCGATGGTCTCCGCGAAGTGGTAGCCGGTGTCGAGGAACACCACGTCGATGCCGGGCACGACGGTCGAGGCGAGGTGCGCGAGCACCGCGTCGGCCATAGACGAGGTGACACAGAACCGGTTGCCGAAGGTGTCGGCAGCCCACTCGATGATGTTCTGGGCGGGTGCCAGCTCCAGCTCGGGTCCGGCCACCTCGGCGAGCTCGCGCAGCTCGTCCCTGCCACGGGCCCGGCCCTGCACCCGCGGCGTGCCGAGATCGATCGCGGTCATGGTCGCACCCCCGGCGGCGTCGGAGGGGCCAGCAGCCCGAGCAGCTTGACGCTGAAGGCCCGCAGGCACTCCCGGCACTCCCACGCGCCGTGCGCGTCCTCGTGCGGCCGCAGGTCCTCGCCGCCGCAGTAGGGGCAGTGGTGCGGTACGGCGAAGCCGCTCATCTCAGCAGCTCCTCGTCTGCGCGGGCGGCCCACTGGGGGAACCGCTCGTCGGCCTGCCGGTCGTCGAGGTAGTTGCGCACGACCCGCTCGACGTAGTCGGGCAGCTCGGCGCTGGTCACCTTGTGAGCCCGCAGCTTGCGGCCGAAGCCCAGGTCGAGGCCGAGACCGCCGCCCAGATGCACCTGGAAGCCTTCGACCTGGTTGCCCTCGCCGTCGAGCACGAGCTGACCCTTCAGGCCGATGTCGGCCACCTGGATGCGTGCGCAGGAGTTGGGGCAGCCGTTGACGTGCACCGTGATGGGGGAGTCGAGCTCGGGTACCCGGCGCTCGAGCTCCGCGACGAGCGCGGCCGCGGTGTCCTTGGTGTCGACGATCGCCAGCTTGCAGAACTCGATACCGGTGCAGGCCATCGTGCTGCGGCGCCAGGCCGAGGGACGCGCGGACAGCCCGATCCCGTCCAGGGCGTCCACCAGGGACTCCACCCGCTCCTCGGGCACGTCGAGCACGAGCAGCTTCTGGTACGCCGTGGTACGGATCCGGTCCGAACCGTGCTCCGCGGCGAGGTCGGCCAGCTTGGCCAGGGTGGTGCCGTTGACCCGCCCGACCGTCGGGGCGGCGCCGACGTAGAAGCTGCCGTCGACCTGCCGGTGCACCCCGACGTGGTCGCCGTTGTGCGCCGGCTGCTGCGGTTCGGGACCGTCGAGAAGCCTGCGGTGCAGGTACTCGTTCTCGAGGATCTCGCGGAACTTCTCCGCCCCCCAGTCGGCCACCAGGAACTTCAGCCGTGCCCGGCCGCGCAGCCGGCGGTAGCCGTAGTCGCGGAAGATCCCGACGACACCGGCCCAGACCTCGGCGACCTCGTCCAGCGGGACCCAGGTGCCCAGCCGCACGGCCAGCTTGGGGTTGGTGGAGAGGCCGCCGCCGACCCAAAGGTCGAATCCTGGCCCGTGCTCGGGGTGCTCGACGCCGACGAAGGCCACGTCGTTGACCTCGGGAGCGACGTCCTGGCTCGGGTGGCCGGTGACCGCGGTCTTGAACTTCCGTGGCAGGTTCGAGAACTCAGGAGTGCCGATGCCGCGCGCCTTGATCGCCTCCACGGCGGGCGTCGCGTCGATGATCTCGTCCGCTGCGATGCCGGCGACCGGGCTGGCGATCACCACGCGGGGGCAGTCGCCGCAGGCTTCCTCGGTGGACAGGCCGACCGACTCCAGCCTGGCCCAGATCGCCGGCATGTCCTCGACCCGGATCCAGTGCAGCTGCACGTTCTGCCGATCGGTGATGTCGGCGGTGTCGCGGGCGTAGGTCGTGGAGATGTCGGCGATGGCACGCAGCTGGGCCACGGTCAGCTGACCGCCGTCGATGCGCACCCGGAGCATGAAGTAGGAGTCCTCCAGCTCGTGCGGCTCCAGGACGGCCGTCTTGCCGCCGTCCACCCCCGGCTTGCGCTGGGTGTAGAGCCCCCACCAGCGGAACCGGTTGCGAAGGTCGGTGCCGTCGATCGAGTCGAAGCCGTAGTGGGCGTAGATGTTCTCGATCCGGGCCCGGACGTTGAGGGCGTCGTCGTCCTTCTTGGCCTGCTCGTTGGCGTTGAGGGGTTCGCGGTAGCCGAGCGCCCACTGGCCCTCGCCGCGCTTGGGACGCTGCTGGGGACGGGCTGCTGGCGTACGGGTGTCGGTGCTGGTGGGGGGCGTCATGTGGTGGTCTCTCTTCGTCGAGGAGACGCACGTTCGCTCGAGGCCGAGCCCTGACGCCGATGTCAGAGTGGCTCGCCGGGCGACCGCGCGCCCGGCTGCATGGGTGAGCTGGGCGGGTCTAGGCCGGCGGACACATCATGCTGCGCACGCGCCCGAGGTCCACGTGACGGCGAGTCACGAGGAGCACGTGGGTCGCGGCGCTGTACGGCATGACGTAGATGCTGCGGGTGACCAGAGGCTCAGGGCAAGCGTGCATCTCGGAATATGAGACTTCATCTCGTGATGTGATACCCCCGCGCGGGCGGCTGTGACCGGACTCACCCGGGCGCGACCGGGTCGACAGCGTCATTAGGGTGTTCTCCATGACCTCAGACACCAACGCCGTGAGCACCGCGTACCGCTCCGCGCTCGACGTGATCGCCGCGGTCGAGCCCCGCATCGCCGACGCGACCCGGGCCGAGCTCGCGGACCAGCGGGCATCGTTGAAGCTGATCGCCAGCGAGAACTACGCCTCGCCGGCCGTGCTGCTGACCATGGGCACCTGGCTGTCCGACAAGTACGCCGAGGGCACGATCGGGCACCGGTTCTACGCCGGCTGCCAGAACGTCGACACCGTCGAGTCGCTGGCCGCCGAGCACGCCCGCGAGCTGTTCGGCGCGCCGTACGCCTACGCGCAGCCCCACTCCGGCATCGATGCCAACCTGGTCGCGTTCTGGGCGATCCTCGCTACCCGGATCGAGGCACCGGCGCTCGCCGAGGCGGGCGTGAAGGGGGTCAACGCGCTGTCGGAGGACGACTGGGAGCGGCTGCGGACGCGGTTCGGGGAGCAGCGGATGCTCGGCATGTCCCTCGACGCGGGCGGGCACCTCACGCACGGTTTCCGGCCCAACATCTCCGGCAAGATGTTCCACCAGCGCAGCTACGGCACCGATCCCGAGACCGGTCTGCTCGACTACGACAAGGTCGCGGCGGCGGCACGGGAGTTCAAGCCGCTCGTGCTCATCGCCGGCTACTCGGCGTACCCGCGGCGGATCAACTTCGCCAAGATGCGGGAGATCGCCGACGAGGTCGGCGCCACGCTGATGGTCGACATGGCGCACTTCGCCGGCCTCGTCGCGGGCAAGGTCTTCACCGGCGACGAGGACCCGGTGCCGCACGCCCACATCACGACGACCACGACGCACAAGTCGCTGCGCGGTCCGCGCGGCGGCATGGTGCTCGCCACCGAGGAGTACGCCGACGCAGTCGACAAGGGCTGCCCGATGGTGCTCGGCGGACCGCTCTCCCACGTCATGGCCGCGAAGGCCGTGGCTCTCGCGGAGGCCCGTCAGCCGGAGTTCCGGACCTACGCGCAGAACGTCGCCGACAACGCCAAGGCGCTGGCCGAGGGTTTCACGGCCCGCGGCGCCAGGCTGGTGACGGGTGGCACCGACAACCACATCGTGCTGCTCGACGTCTCCAGCTTCGGCCTGACCGGCCGGCAGGCCGAGGGCGCGCTGCTCGACGCGGGCGTCGTGACCAACCGCAACTCGGTTCCCGCCGACCCCAACGGCGCGTGGTACACCAGCGGTATCCGCTTCGGCACTCCGGCGCTGACGTCACGGGGCTTCGGCACTGCAGAGTTCGACCGGGTGGCCGAGCTGGTCGTCGACGTGCTGTCGAGCACCAAGCCCGCGGCCGGCAAGGAGGGCAAGCCGTCCAAGGCGAAGTACGAGCTGGCGGAGGGGGTCGCCGACCGCACCAAGGCCGCCTCGGCCGAGCTGCTCGACGCCTACCCGCTCTACCCGGGTCTCGAGCTGAGCTGACCCGCTGCCAGGCCGGCGAGGCCGCCGCCGGCGAACGTCGCGACGAGGATGACCCAGATCGAGCCCCACGAGCCGAGTCCGCTCACGGCTTGGCCGAACGCCAGCGCCGGGTTGAGCGCGCCGCCTGACAGCGGCGCGGCCACCAGGAGCCCGGCGGCCATGACCAGGCCGGCGGCGAATGCGTGGGGTCCGGTCCGGGTCGTCAGCGCGACGAGCGCGAGCAGGAAGGCCAGCACCAGCTCGACCGCGCCGGCCCGCAGCAGCTGCTCGCCGCCGAGCGCCGGACCGGCGGGCACCTCCGCCAACCACAGACCCAGCGTCGCCCCGAGCAGGGCGCCGAGCAGCTGCGCGGCCCAGTAGGGGAACACCTCGGCCGCGGCCAGGCGCCCCTGGAGGAGGGCGCCCAGTGACACCGCGGGGTTGAGGTGCGGCCGCAGGGCCGGGTCGTCGTCGGGGTCCAGCGCGAGCATCCCCGCGAGGACCGCGCCCACCGCGAGGGCGGCGAGCGGCTCGCCGCGGCCGAACGCCACCACGGCGGTGAGGACGAGGGCGAACGTGCCGAGCAGCTCGATCAGGTAGCGGCGCATGCGGCGCAGCCTCTCACCCGGCGTCGACCGGGGTCGTACGGCGTACCAGGGCGGCGAGGTCCGCGTCGCGCGGCAGCGTCCCGAAGGTGCCGCCCCAGTCACCCCCGAGCCTCGAGGCGCAGAAGGCGTCGGCGACCTCGGGCGGCCCGTACCGCACGAGCAGCGCACCCTGCAGGCACTGTGCCATCTGCGCGGCGAGCCGCCTGGCCCCGGTCTCCAGGCCCTCGAGGTCGGCCAGGACGGTGAGCACCTGCTCGACGGCACGGTCGAGGTGGCGGTCCTGACCTCGCGCCGCACCGACCTCGGCGAGCCAGGCGTCGAGCGCCTCCGGCGACCTGCCCAGCGCGCGCAGCACGTCGAGCGCCTGCACGTTGCCGCTGCCCTCCCAGATCGAGTTCAGCGGTGACTCGCGGAAGAGCAGCGGCAGGCCCGACTCCTCGACGTACCCGTTGCCGCCGAGGCACTCCAGCGCCTCGGCGACGAGCGGGGGCGTGCGCTTGCACACCCAGAACTTCGCCAGCGGAAGCGCGATCCGCCGCAGCGCCTGCTCCTTCGGGTCGGCGCCGGCGTCGAGTGCGGCGGCCAGCCGGATGGCGAGCACCGTCGCGGCCTCGGACTCCACCGCCAGGTCGGCCAGCACGTTGCGCATCAGCGGCTTGTCGGCCAGCGGGCCGCCGAACGCCGACCGGTGGGCGGCGTGCCACGAGGCCTCGGCCACCGCCTTGCGCATCAGCGAGGTCGACCCCAGCACGCAGTCGAGCCGGGTGGCCGCGACCATCTCGATGATGGTGGGCACGCCCCGCCCCTCCTCGCCCAGACGCCGTGCCCAGGTGCCGTCGAACTCGAGCTCGGCGCTGGCGTTGGACCGGTTGCCGAGCTTGTCCTTCAGGCGCGCGATGTCGAGCACGTTGCGGGTGCCGTCGTCCAGCACGCGCGGCACGAGGAAGCAGGTGAGGCCGTCCGGTGCCTGCGCCAGCACCAGGAAGACGTCGTTCATCGGCGCCGAGGTGAACCACTTGTGCCCGTGCAGGGTGTACTCACCCTCGACGGTGGTCCGGCGCGCCTCGGTCTGGTTGGCGCGTACGTCGGACCCGCCCTGCTTCTCGGTCATCCCCATGCCGGCGAGCGCGGAGGTCTTGTCGCCGGGACGCCGGAGCCCGGGCTCGTAGCTGGTCGCAGCCAGCCGGGGCACCCACTCCTTCGCGATCGCGTCGTCGGCGCGCAGCGCGGGCACGGCGGCATAGGTCATCGAGATCGGGCAGCCGTGGCCGGGCTCGGTCTGCGACCAGGCGATGAATCCGGCGGCGCGGCGCACGTGGGCGTGCGGGTCGTCGCTCAGCCACGGCGCGCCCTGCAGCCCGTGCCCGACCGCGCGCTCCATCAACCAGTGCCACGAGGGGTGGAGCTCCACCTCGTCGACGCGGTTGCCGTAGCGGTCGTAGGGCCTCAGCACCGGGGCGTGGACGTTCGCCAGCCGCCCGTGCTCGCGTGCCTCCGCGCCGCCGGCGGTCGTGGCGAGTGCGGACAGGCCGGCGAGGGTGTCGGCATCGGCGTGGCGGAGCACGGCCTCGCTCAGCGCGCGGTCGTCGGCGAGGACGTCGCGGTCGACGAGGGGTGGTGCCTGGTTCGTGGCTACCCGGGAACGGCTCGACATGTCGTTACCGTATTGCCATGACGGAGGAGGGCGAGCAGGCGGGCGACGCGCCGGCCCCCCTGTGGCGGCGCCTGTGGCACGTCGCCTGGCGGCTGATCACCGCGACCGTCGGCTCAGCCTTCCGCTACCGGGTGACCGGGCTGGCGGCAGAGGCTGCCTTCTTCGCGATCCTGTCGCTGCCCCCGCTGGTCTTCGCTCTCGCCGGAAGCATCGGGTTCCTGGTCGAGCAGTACGAGGTCGCGCAGGTGCAGACGCTGCGCAACGACATCTTGACCATTGCCTCCCAGGCGCTGACCGAGGAAGCGGTCAGGACCGTGGTTGCCGACACCCTCGACGACGTCCTCAGCCGCGGGCGCTTCGACGTCGTCTCCATCGGCTTCGTGCTGGCGCTGTGGTCCGGCTCGCGGGCACTCAACGTGTTCGTCGACACGATCACGATCATGTACGGGCTGGGTGGCCGGCGCGGCATCGTGCGCACCCGCATCCTGTCGTTCTCGCTGTACGTCGTGGGCCTGGTGATCGCGGTCGTCGTGCTGCCGCTGGTGCTGATCGGGCCGGAGCTGCTCGCGGACCTGCTCCCCGAAGAGCTGGCGGCACTGAACCGCCTCTACTGGCCCACCGTGATCGTGCTCAGCGTCGCCTTCATCGCCTCGCTGTACCACCTCTCGGTCCCGGTGCGGACGTCGTGGCGGCACGACCTGCCCGGCGCCGCCTTCGCCCTGGCGATGTGGATCCTCGGCAGCTATCTGCTGCGGTGGGCGCTGCAGAACGCGGTGGGCGGCACCTCGATCTACGGGCCGCTCGCGGCGCCGATCGCGGTGCTGCTGTGGCTCTACCTGATCTCGCTGGCCGTGCTCATCGGGGCGGCGCTGAACGCGTCGTTCGACCGGGTCTGGCCGGACTCCGCGACGGCGTCGGCCCGCCTCGAGCTGGTGCGCCGGCTCCGTCGCGCGGCCAGGCTGGAGCGGCTGGCCGGGGCGGGTACGTCGGACCAGGTGGCCGAGCTGGAGGATCTGGACGAGGTGGACGAGCTCGACGAGGGGGAGGGGGTCGAGGCGGACCCCGCGACAAAACCCGGTGCGCGGGGCCGCGGACGTCCGTAGCGTTCGTCCCACTGTGAGCGACCCCCGTCCCTGCGCCGATCTCCCACCGGCCCGCGTGCTGCGGGTCGACCGTGGGCTGGTCACGCTGCTCGTCGACGGCGCGCCGCTGCGCGCGAGTCTGGGCGCGGAGCTGCTCGACCGGGTCGCGCGCGACCCCGTTGCCGCGCCCTGCACCGGCGACTGGTGCCGGCTGCGGCGCTGGGCGGACGGCCCCGTCACGGTGCAGACCGTGCTGCCCCGCGGCCCCAGCCTCATCCGCGCCGAGCCCGGCGGCTCGTCACGGGGCCAGGTGCTGGCCGCCAACCTCGATCTGGTGGTCCTCGTCGTCGCGCTCCTGCCGGAGCCGCGGATGGGACTGGTGGAGCGACTGCTCTCGCTGGCCTGGTCCAGCGGGGCCCCACCGATCGTGGTGCTGACCAAGGCCGACCTGGTGTCCGACGCCGCGCTCGTCGCGGAGGACATCGAGGCGATCGCGCCCGGCGTACCCGTGCTCGTCGCCAACGG
>Ga0075331_1000166_pt1 | contig 14251 bp, 19 predicted proteins | sample MayberrySE_TuleA_FD_120090 | JGI IMG/M metagenome (GOLD analysis project Ga0075331, IMG submission 120090) | Natural and restored wetland microbial communities from the San Francisco Bay, California, USA, that impact long-term carbon... | ecosystem: Environmental > Terrestrial > Soil > Wetlands ... | reverse complement strand
TCAGGTTGAGAACAGAAAGATTACCAGTCTGGTTATCAAGGCTGTAAAACAATGATGATGGAGGAACCGTCCGAAATCTAGGCTGTGAACAAGAGTGAAATTTTCATTTGGTAGCAAATCAAAAGTCAGGACGAAGAAAACAATACTTTTCGTCTGTGTAGAGAATGCAGGTAGAAGTCAAATGGCAGAAGGACTCTTTTGGAAATATGCTCCTGAGGGGTATGGACCATTGAGTGCGGGGACTAAACCGACATCACAGATTAACGCGCTTGCAATACAGGTAATGAATGAGATTGGAATAGACATCTCCAAGCAAAGGTCTAAAGACCTCACGGAAGATATGATGAGAAATTCAGATAAGATCATCGACATGGGATGCATGGAGAAGAATTTCTGTCCTACATTGTTTATCCCTAAGGTAATTGACTGGGGGATCGAAGCCCCTAAAGACAAGCCAATCGAAAAAGTCAGAGAAATTAGAGATGAGATAGAGAGGACAATCAAGGAACTTGCAACAGACGTTTCTGTCGCTGAAGAAGATAATAACAGATAAACTTATGTTAACTCAAACAAAGTTTATTGCAGAAGTAATGGGTACGTTCATTGTTGTCGTATTGGCTACAGGAGCGGTAGTAATTGATGCTAAATTCAATGGAATATTTGGTATCCCATTTATCGCATTTCTTCCATTTGTGGGTGTAGCAGTATCGGTATACTTATTTGCTAAAATATCAATGGCCCACTTCAACCCTGCTGTGTCATTAGGATTTCTGATCACGAAACATATTACAAAGCTGCAGCTGGTGCATTATTTTACGGCACAAATACTGGGTGCATTGCTAGGAAGCTTATTTGTGATGTATATGATCGGAAGTGAGGCCGACCTAGGTGCAAACTCACCTAACTATGCATTTCCATTGCCTGTAATATTTGGGATTGAGATACTAGCGTCTGCATTATTGATGGCAGTAATAGTAGTAGTTGTCTATATGAAAGGACTAAGGGGATATGGAGGGCTTGTCATTGGTGGAATAGTTGGACTTGACATATTCTTTCTTGCGTTCATATCTGGAGCTTCAATGAATCCTGCTCGATCATTTGCTCCTGCTATTGTTTCTGGAGTACTACATAATCTATGGCTGTACTGGAGTGCCACATTTATAGGAACATCGATTGTTGCTTTGCTTGTTAGAAAGAAGTTTACTTACGATAAGGATGTACAGAATCGATTGGGGTTATAAGATCGTACGTACTAGTTTTACTTGTTTATTAGTCACATTTAGGCTATTTCTCAGAATATTCCGTCTTGAGAATTGACTAGGAGAAACGCCGTCTTGATGCAAGAGGTATAGCTAGCATCTCAAGATATTAGTTATAATATTCCCGATAATGAGAAGCGTAGCTATCTGATACTTCTTTGTTCATGACATCCTGCAAAAATTGCCTTCTAATTAGATTTCCATATGTGACCAAGTCACGTGCAAGCATCTTTATTCTATTAGCTAGTATAGAATTAATTGGATTTCCTGCGGAACTAAAGTCATTTGCCCCATTAATCGATATATTATAGGGCATACTCCACCCATAACATTGACGAACCGATGTACGCATTTGATCTGCAACAGTTAATCCTTTTTCATGAGATGCTATAATATATCCAAAGGTTTTCCCCGCAAATTCTTGCCAGAAATAATCGAGAAAGTTTTTCATTGCACCAGACATAGATCCATGAAAATCTGGAGAAGCTAGGACAAAAGCATCAGCCCAGTTGATGGCCGCTGTAACTGAATCTAGAACATTTTCGCGATGACCATTAACATCTTGATACAATTCTTCTGACACAGATCTGCTTGGATCGTATATAGGCAACCTTACTTCGCGTAATTCGAGCAATTGGGAACCAGCTCCATATTTTTTTGCTTCCTCTAGCACCAATTTTAGAGCATGTGTACTGAAGGATCCTTTTCGCATACTGCTGGCAACGCCTAGCACATTTACTGGAGCGCCTTGATTCATTTTGGAAGAGTTGTCACTTTGCCCTAGTTTTAAAGTTTGAATTTGAGGTTTAGTGATACTAATCATAACATATATAATTGAAATTGCCTATTTATAAATAGACTGGTTTACAAATTATACAAAACAATAGCTAGGTGCGCATTTATTCAAGATATATCAGTTTAGTTAGTTCCAGTGGAGCACTTCTATAGATAACCTTCTTTGCTTTCTTTAATCAGAAATTTGCATACCGCATCGCCTTTGGCGGCTCGGTGCGTTGTTTCGATTTCTGCATTAAGAAGCTTTTCAAATAATTCAGTTTCGATTGAGCATGCTTCCCAATGTTTTTCAGCGATATGTATAATCGGACAATTATACTCCAATAGAACACGCTTTTTGCCACCCTTTGACTCCTTCTTTGTCTCAGCCATATATCCTTCCTCATCTCGAATTCTAGCTAATTCATTAACTTGCCTGTCAAAATCCATATCCTTAAGGCGCTTATAGTATAGATCGAAGAGTTCGTTCTGACGCTCTCGCAGAACCTTTTCAACGCCTTCCTTGCCCATATTTCTCTCGATGAAATCGAGCGCTTGTGTTGCGATTGCGCTATAAGATTTTGGAAAGACTGTTTTACTTTGACTAGTCAGCTGGTATATCATTCTTGGTCTACCCACATGTCCTCTATTTTCGACCGCTTCCACCAGGCCCCTTTGTTGTAATGATGAAAGATGCTTGTGGACTGCCATCCTTGAAATCTTCATTACTTCAGCCAGATCTTCAAGCCCTGCCTGGCGCATGACTTTAAGATAGTACAACAGCTTTTTCTTTGGTGCGCTAAATCCATCTGCAAAGCTTTCTAAATTACGTGACGTAGGCATCGTATTTACATGATTAGTAACACTCATTCATAAACCATTTGGTTTATAAATATGTGTAATGGAGAAATTTTAACTGAGGATAATTCGTCTTTTCCGTAAAGCCCCCCGTAAGGTAAATATGGATAATCCTTATCTAATGCTTAATTGATCAGAGATTTAATTAGAATATATTCTGAAGGTCGATAAAAGATGGAGTTCGCTGAAGGTACATTATTTTTCCTGAGTCGTATCCAATATAGATAAATAAAATAAAATGAAATTGAAGAATTAGCTATATAGAAGTCCTTGTGATATTTCTGTTACCTGTGAAATTGCATTGCCCACATCCGAATTTGATATCCCCCAAAGAACGAGTATTTGTTCATCGCCAGTTCCTTCCTGTCCTCCTCTAAGATCTTTGAAATTATGTGTGTCAAGTATCGAGAATACTCTGCTCTCGAGATCTGTGGTCTGAGTTGTAAGATCCATTGTGGGGTTCATTAGCATTCCAACTGTATCGTACGGTTCAGAAGTAAGAGGAGACGATACTTGATCTTCCACAATAACATTTCCTCGCATTATATAACCTTGATCATACTCGACTGTATCTTCGTAGTTGAATTCGCCTACTTCGTTAAATGTCTGATTTCTTGCTTCAAATTCTGTAAACTCTCCAGTCTAGAAAAAATTCTGGCCAGTTGTGTTGTCTTTTACTAGGAGATTGTGTTCATGTCCTGCATCACCATTGAACCAAAATATATTGGTTCCTGGACTTACAACTGTAATTTCAGGAATAAATGACTGATCTATGAACCTAGCCTCGTTATCCTCTCCAGGACCATGTGTCCTTCATTTGGTGTTAGAATTACAAGATTTTTTATATTTTCTCCAATTTGCAATCTGTGATTTTCGTATATGGATTGAACCTCACCGCTTTGAGTTGGCTGGGTTATCATGGTCGGTGCAGGAGATGTTGCAGGTGTCGCAGAAGCAAGTTTTGACGCCGTAGCGGTAACAACTCAAGCGAACCCAATCAAAAGTACTGTTATCACAACGTAATTTTTTATTTCATACTTCATGTATATATATTCATAATTAGGAAGGTCCAAGACATGATAACGTTGGACATAATGATTTTTGGATATTTCTTAACTATAAACAAAATAAAACTATAGCACAAACAATTTATTAATGTTCAATTGTTGTCAACAAGTCTTGACTTTTTCGTAAGTGATCGCTATATGTGCATGAACCTCAATATTCTATATAGATATCAAGAACGGTATAATTGTATTAAAGTCGTGGTGGAGGACCTTTAGTTTAGGTTTAGATTTATTTTAACCCACAAGGAAGTATATTCTTCAGTTCCAGATAAATCGGTGAATCTACTAGATATTAGACAGCAAACATCAAATAATTGATGTTAGATCTGACTAAAATATTTTAATAATCTTGTTTTTTTAATGGTATGGTGCTGCTATTCAAGAATATTTCTTATTAGCTGCACCTATTTACACTTTTACATGAGTTTAGAAATCCCGTGAAATGGTGACAATATTATTGCTATCCCTTAAGATTGATCACTTAAGCTACATTTATTAGATACTTCTGATCATATTTAGATTTATTTGATATTAGTACTAGGAGAATATTGAGGTTCTAAGCATGTAATTTTGTTTCTGAGTGTTTCTGACCATATTATCTAATTATTTTACATGTTCAATGACAGTAGTATCTTAAAATTTGAATTGAAAATAATAGGGCTAGCTCTTATATAAGACAAGTTATAAAGGTACAATGAAATTTTAAGAAATGCCATCTCGTCACTCCAAACGTACCCAATCGAGTAGTATCAGTGACAATAAAGGCAAACTTCCTTCATCATTTGATGTTGTGTCTATTCTTTCAAATCTAGGGATTAAATACTCTATTTATAACTCAAAGGAAGATTTTGATTCAACAAGCATTTATGGTGTAAAGGATTTAAAAAGTGCCTCAAGTGGAGATTTATCATTTTGTTCGTTGGATGATGCAGAAAAGGCCATAATGGGTATTTCAAAATCAAATGCTAAGGTCATCGTTTGCCACCAATCGCTAGAGGGCTTATTATACCCCAGATCGGGAAAGCAACAATGTTTGATATTCGTAAAAAATCCTAGAATGGTTATGATGAAAATCATAAATGAAATCTATTATTCTCCTTCTGTAAATAAAAAGAAGAGAAATCGTCAGAATGAGAAAATTCTGATAGTTTCTCCAACTGCAACTGTATCTAAATCAGCAAGAATAGGTAAGAACTGCTCAATCGGTAACTTTACCAAGATAGGAGATAAGTGCATAATAGGAGATAATACGGTTGTTGGTGATCGTGTAATAATGGAGCAGAATACAAGGATTGGTAAGAATTGTATTATACAACCTGGAACAGTTATCGGAGCTGATGGATTTGCATATGAGAGATTGGAGGATACTCTTGAGCTGCAAAGATTTCCACATATTGGAGGAGTAATTATAGGTGATAACGTAGAGATCTGTTCTAATTGTTCTATAGCAAGGGGTTCACTTTCTAATACAATAATTGGAGAGGGAACCAAGCTTGATGCTCTAGTGCATATAGCCCATAATGTAGAAATAGGAAGACATTGTGCTTTGACAGCAGGAACTATTATAGGAGGAAGTACTAGAATTGGTGATATGTGTTGGACTGGTCTGAATTCAACTATAAAACATAAAGTTAAGATTGGAAATAAAGTAATTATTGGTAGTGGTGCATCTGTAATCAATAATATTGATGATGAAGATATAGTTGCAGGAGTTCCTGCAAAATCAATAAGGCATAAAGTCAGATCTAATCAGCTATTTCTTATGGCAGGACATCGAAGTCATACAAGTAACGGTCTGAAAAGAGATTCTGACAATAACAATACCATAAGTATAAAAAAGGAGAAGCAGTCTATTCGTCCTTTCTAGCTAGTCACCAGCAAACTTTGTGTCCATCTGTGATTTTCTTGTCGTAAAATTTCGAACTGGAATATCTACGGGAGCAACATTAATTTGCATGGCATTTCAACACCATTTTATTGGAAACTACACGAAAATGCAAATTGGATGCTGTTCCAATGTAGCAATGAACAGGTATCACAATAATGCGTCTTGGTCTGCTCTATAGTTCTTGCCTTCAAAGCCTGCTGGTCGACTAGGCTACTGATTTGCAAGCTTCGTACTGCTATTTTCTGAGATCAAGGAGAAAATATCCCGTCCCGGGCTGAACAGTATTTCTGATCCGCATATGAAGATAGTGATAAATTTAATCCACATATTATAAGCATTCCAAAAAAAAATCAAAAGATGCTGCTATGCTGGTACGTTATCCGTTTTTCGTTCCCATGGGAATACAATCCACTTCTTATGGTTCAATATCTCTCCGACATATGTCTCTCCACCGCAACCACCACCACCATCATCTGCGAATCTTCTTACGAGGAATGCAAAATCACAATTAAATTTTCCCACTTCATTAGAGGCAACAGAAAATATATTTCCCGTATCATATATATCGTCAATAACGAGATATTTTTTACTTTCGAGCAACGAAGGCATCTCCTCTTTATGTAGTATTTTACTTCTAAAGGGTATAAATGAAATATGATCAATATCAAGTTCACGTGCTATTAATCTAGCTGGAATGATTCCTCCATTTGTGATTCCCAGAATAGCATCGTACCTTTTATTTGACCTCAGTATCTTATCTGCGACTGTTTTTATCAATAATTCTATTTGTCTCCAACTATAGTACTCTTTTGGGGAACTATATTCGTTCACTTCTTCTGATTTGGACTCCAATTATTTCTCAACCTCCAAGAAAAATAATAATGACGTTGGTGATACCGAAGATGGTGGTGGTGATACTAAGATCAATAGGAATAGAGAGGACCGCAACAACCAGGCTATCCTGTCTATTTGCTTATTATAAATCATACGTAATGTACCTGAATTTTGGTGATTGTTGGACTAGATTATTGTTATAGGTTGCTATTATGAATTGATGCATCAAGTCTTGTCTTTAATCGAAATATGAGTAGTAGGGTTAAGAAATCCCGGTTAGGGTATTGACAAATACAACTAGGCTAGCGAATACAATTACATTGATGAACAAGCTGAAGCTTAAGGAGGATAAATTTAATCAGAAGCTAGAAGGACTCTCAAAGCGTTCCGGACAAAATGAAATTGGTTTTTGAAAAGAGGATTGAGCTTTACAAACGATACCTCAAAAAAGACAGTCTTAGCGATATAGATAAGTTTACTTTAACAAACAAAAAAGAATGGATGAGTCGCCTCTTGAATTTAGCAATAGAGCAAGAATTACGTGAAAGAATTACAGATCTGACTAAACGTGTTTATACGTTAGGAAGGCACTTTATACTGGCTCTTAGCACCCATACTCTGAATTTGAATCATTTCAAGAGGGTGAAAATTCTTGTATCCGGCTGTTTCCACGGTCAACCACGTATACATTTCCTGAAAAGTCATGCGCAATACTTGTTGGCTCCTTAAACTTCTAGCGAGCTCTATGATATTCTTATAACTTATATTGTAAGATACTTGATGAATTAACCGATGATCATTGCCAATAGAAATCTTCTATATTATGGAGCAGCAGCCTGTACTGGCATTGCTGGAATTTTACATCTTGTTCTTGTATCCAATGCTATTAATTCCAATATCAATAATGCTATCTTTTTCCTGGTGGCTGGCATACTTCAACTCTTCTGGGTCTTGCCAATGATAAAGAGATGGGGAAGAATTTGGTACGCTATTGGAATCGCAGGTACTGTTATTCTCATCGGAATATGGGTAATTACCAGGATTCCTGACAACCCGATCACTGGCAGAGGTGGACCAGTCAGTGAACTGGCTATTGCTACAGAAGTATTTCAGATAGCGTACATTGTTCTGACGACAGTAATTATGGCTAAGGAGAGAGTCAGTAAACCTCAGATAATAAGAGAGAAGTGATAGCTTCCTATTCCTGGAACACTTTACGAACAAATGAGATCGCGATTGATCCTTCACCCACCGCGGACGCAACACGCTTGATGCTGCCGCCTCGCACGTCACCCACCGCGAACACCCCCGGCAACTATTCCTTCCTAAACCTAGCAAATACATAAAATAAGTACGTTTCAATTTGTCTCATTTTTTAATTTGAAAACTAGGCAGTATAAATTTGTTTGATAAGCAGGATCAATGACATTCACATAATTAAGCCTCCTTCTATAAATTTCTGTAATCCGTTACTTATAGGTGATATCTCGATCATCTCTATAAATACGTTTACTGAAGATTCTGTATGACACGATTAAATAATCATGTCTTATTAAGAACCATAAATACAAATGCAACAACACCAATTTTCGTAGCATGTAGTATTTTGTTGATTACGTTAGGAGTTGCTGCTGTAATAGGTGGATCAAATCACATTCTGTATACTACAGTGAATGCACAATTAGAAGATGCGGAAGAACTAAGAGAAGAACTAAGAGCATCAATAGGAGAGAAATTACAGGGAGGACTGAACCAAAATCAGAGTGATCAATCAGCCGCTGCTGCTAATCCAAACGGGTTAACTCTAAGTTTAGATCGAGCTCACTACATCCCCTTAAGTCCATTAAGCGATAGTCCAGGAAATCAGGTAAAGATGCTGCTAGACTATTCTGTGCAAGATCCGTCTGCACTTGCAGAAGATACGGTAAGCGCCGTAATGGAAGTGTATGCGGAAAACCAAACATTATTGAGAACTTCATCTCTTCCAGAACCAATCGTACTTAATGATTCAGAAGGAAGTATTCAACTTGCTACCACATTCGATGATCCTACACTTCAAAACATAACAGCAAGGGCTTTGCTTACCGATGGTCAAAAAATAAATTCCCTATCAGATCCAATTGAGGCAAGTCTTGGCCTAGGAGAACTTAAAACAGAAGGTATATCAGATCTGAAATAGGATCTTTAATATTTATTTCATCTCGGGGTAAGAGAATTCTCTAATCTCTTTCGGTAACTATGTCTTATTTTTTATTAGATGAAAAATTAGACATAGGATATCCTGTAGGAAGAGATGTAGAATATGTCCTCAAAACAAGAACGGAAATGTCTGACATAGACTTAGAACAGTGGGTGCGGGAAAGTTATCGGGAGAAAAAAGGTTTCATACGACAGTGATACTGCACACATGACAGATCAAAAAGTCGTGATCATAATAGGCGGTAGTTCTGGTATTGAAAGGGCAATTGCAGCAGGTCTTGCAAAAGAAGGAGTGAAGATTGTGGTAGCAGCACACTGTGCCAAAGAAAGAGAAGAGACTGTTCGTCTAATCAGCAAAGCTGAAAGCTATGGGGATCTTTGTAGATGAAAATGATGTAGGTCACTGGCAGAGACAACAATCAAAACGTACTGGGGGGGTTCATTATATTGTGCGGAGCTTGGTCGCTCTAGTTTCATGGGGTTTAACTATGTCCCAGAACGAACCTAAGAGAATACCCAAGATCCCCCAAAATATGCCCATTGTTATTGCAGATACAATTCTGAAATTCATTAGCAAATTAGATGATATTGTGATCTCATCGGGATTTGCAGGTAATACTACAAAGGCCAAGGCAATGATCACAGCATAAACTGTTGGCACTATGATCTTCCTTGATTCTCTGCGCGTTTGACCTAAACTTCTATAAAGTATTGCAACACCCAAAGCAGCAAATCCAGAAATGACCAGCATGGTGGTATACAAACTTTCTCTGTATTCGATAGTCTCAGGGTCTCCAACAGCCGGAGGATTTGCAGGATACTTCAATGCAGGAATCAAGAATATTACGAAAAACATAATGCCAGCTAGGATTAGTCCTTTCTTCTTGTTGTTGGATCCTGGAAGAGAATCCCTAGAGTAAATATAGACTATTCCAAATAAGGCAGATATTGAGGTACCCAAAATTGTTCCCGCAACAATCTCCCCACCTTTCTGCCATAAGCGATACTGTACAAGCTCGTCAACACCTACTACAGACTCACCAGATGCTACAGTATTTTGCACTTCAATCGCAATGGCCTGATCTATATATGGTTCAACCAATATCTGGTTTATTAAACCAAGTATTGTTCCCGCTATGGCTCCAGAAACAAGTGTTATTAAAATAAAAGCAACGGTTTTCATTTCTCATCATTCTTGACGTAAATACAGAGACAGCTTAATGGCAAGGAAAACCAGCGGCGTGTCTCAAATCATGGTAGAATTCATGCATCCATAAGTCATCAAATGCCTTTTGTCCTTCTACCAGACTAAATAACTGTCCCTGATCATATCCTACAATAAACATGCCAAACAGTAGTATAGCTAATAATATGCCTACTGCAATTTTTGGTAAACCAGATGATTCCTTTACGATCTGTGCGTTAACGGAAGACATTTAATTTAGATACTAGACAGTGATCTCGTATATAAACTCTTGGCCAGTTCATCCAACACCTTCCTTTCTTACACACTATTTTAGTACAACATGAATCTATCAGCGGCATGTATCGGATAAACTGTCCCACTGTTTGATGGGATCGGCAATGAACTTATAATTACAAAGTTTAATGCCAATGACAGTTGAAACTGATAACAGCGAATAGCATAATATTCTTCGATCTTGCAGGACGTCTAGCGTCGAGTATAAATTTTGTCAAAATGTATGATAATTCAAATACGCTTATTCAAGAAACACTTCTAAGTATGAATCAGTATTTCAGAGTAAGTAGAGGAAATTACTTGTTACTAAAAGCAGGACAATCAATCCCTAACAAACAGATTCTTCATTTTTCGACAATGGGCTAATTTACGGGCCCATTAAGCAAAGAAATAGATTACTACTAGATCCTGACTGCCTACAATAAATCTGTGATGGGCATATGCAGGAACAAAGATGAAATCAGCACTCTTAACTGGTTTTAGCTTCCCCTCTATTTCTATAGATCCTCTGCCTTCAACTACAAAATAGACCTCGTCTACCGAATGTGGAAGTTGAGTGTCTGTCTCTCCCTTTCTAAGTCTAAGGATTCCTAGATCAACCCCCTTGTTGTTAAAGACATTCAAGAAATAACTACCAGTACCATTCAAATCGGCAATCACTTTATCAAGACTGATAAAATTATCTTCTTTCTCTTCCAATGATTCTATTACTCACTTTGCGAGCACCCTCGAATATATTTCTATATGATTTGGATCACTTGCAAAATGCGATTACATTGATAACACGCTGCACACACAATAAATTCATATAAGTACTAATCCATAATACATCATATCCAACAAAGATGCATATGTACGTAAAGGTTCTACAAGAAACCTCAGGCAGATATGCTCCAAGCAGAATTCTTTCCTTTGACATTGCACATGTATTCAAAACATTTCAGCTCATAGAGAGTAAAGGCCATATAAGTAGGGATTTGCTATGTCAAGAACTTAATCTTGGCGAGGGATCGATTAAGACATTAATCAAACACTTGAAGATGCAAGACCTAATAGAGACTAGTAGAATTGGAACAAAAATGTCGGGTAAGGGTAATAGAATTTTCTCGCACATATTATCATCTGTTCCAAAAGAATGTGTTCTCCCTAAATGTTCTGTTGCTTTAGGTAAGTATAACTATGCAGTTTTATTGAAACAAATGAGCCTTGCGGTCAAGTCTGGAATAGAACAAAGAGATGCAGCAATCAAAATGGGTGCTTTAGGTGCTACGACACTATTCTATACTAATGAAAAATTCATTATACCAGGAACCAAGTATGATACATTAAAGAGAGAACCTCATATTAGACAATTATTGGTCCACAAGTTAAGGCCAGAATACAGGGATGTTGTAATAATCGGAAGTGATGATACTGACAAGAGGGTTGCCGAGCTTGCCGCAAAGAATGCGGCGTTATTGACTGTTATGAGTCATGATAAACATATTTAGATCTTTATTACTTTAGCCTGCATTTGCTTACTTCTATATACTACATATTACCGAAAAGTGTTGAATAATCCACGCAACGGTTTATACCCCGGGGTCAGAATTTCTATTTTTTCCAATTCGTATGGGATCTTATCGAATCCTTAGAAGATATGTTTTTGATTCCTATGAATGTTTGTATATATTTAGAAAGCTTATGAGTGTGTATGGTAGTAGTAACAGAAACCTTTTTTCATTCCTTTATTGAAACTAGACCGAAAAGCAAAAGTCATTAAATCAATATTGAGTTGATCATGCCGAAACCCAATTCTCAAAATTAAATTAAAAATGTACGATGTTCCAATAAGAACACCATACCTTAGTTGTGATGAGTAGGTTTTTGTTTACAATCATCATAGCATCCTGTATATCTATTCCTACTTTTCCCCAACGCCACCGCCATGCTGTGAATAGCCCCCGCTACCGTGACCAGATTTCATCATTCCTTCATGTCCCATCATTCCTCCATGTCCCATCATTCCTTCAGGTCCCCTCATCATCATACCTTCCCCACCTGTAGCGCTGCTATGCATCATCTGCTGCATTTTCATCCATTCCTTATGAGATACCTCATTCGATGCTAATACCTGTCCGTTCCCACTTGCGCAGTTGCAAAAGTTGTTAAACCGGTTAAGGCTAACAAAGTAGCCGTAACTATCCCGGCCGTAGCAAAAATCTTTGCTTCCATTTCGAGTACATTAGGTCCTTTATTCTATTTATCTATTTTACAATCTCCGACCGATTTTCTTGCAGATTAAAAGTGAATTTATGTTATCTATATAGATACTCTTTAACGAAGCGTTTTCTTCGGCACATCTGATGATAATATTCTATAAACTACTAAGTATATTGAAGACTACCAAATCGTCAATTCGAGTCGACCGAAATAGCCATTCATAACTGAAGTCTAGAGGACAGGTTGTAACGACCATTGTGGCATACCATCACTATCCAAAGAATATGAATCGTATCTGTCGGGTCGGATCACAAGTGCATCAGACTTAATGCCAACATTGTCTAAACCACCAATTTGGAAGATACTAATATGTTATATAGCTGTTCTTTTGTTACTATATGAGAGATGAAGAATACCAGTAATAATGAGCGGAGCTATTCTTTCGTCACAGTTAATATTTTTATGATAATGGTAATGTTAATAATATCGGTGCCAGTTGGCTACTTGTACACCATAGCATTCACATATCCAATCCACGCACAGGTTCAGCTAGAACAACAGCAACAATCATCCTCATCTCCAACATCACAACAACAAGAGGGACAAAGAATATCCACTCCCTCCTCACCCTCCTCAACTTCATCATCATCAGGGAGGGTAATGGAATTTGGTACTGACTCAGAGAGTGATGATGTGGACACATTACCTGCTTCTACTTTGTCACCATTGCAAGATGATAGTGGTGGTGACAATAATACTTCTCAAGAAAATCTCATTACTGGATCCTTTGGAGGTGACCGTATCTCTGGTACCGATGGGAACGATATAATAATTGGCCTTTTGGGTACCGATACTATAAATGGCGAAGGAGGAAATGACAAAATCCAAGGAAACGAAGACTCTGACAAGTTATATGGCGATGCAGGAAATGACATACTCCAAGGAGGAATTGGAAGTGATCAGATCTTCGGCAGAACAGACAATGATGTGATAGTAGGAGGACTTGACGATGACTATTTGGTTGGCAATGAGGGTAATGATAAACTGTATGGTAGCGAGGGAGATGATATTCTAATTGGGAGTGCTGGGGCAGATTACTTTGATTGTGGTGATGGAACAGATGTGGTAACAGACTTCAATGTATCAGAAAATGACGATAACGCAGGAGATTGCGAAGAAATCATAGGCACTGAAACAATCGTATCTGGTTAAAATCGACAATCCAGAAGCGTTCACCTCTATCCTGAAAGTGACTGATTCTTTAGATGTCCTTTGTTTTCTCTCATTTCACGTGGACACACTCTCGTTTCCGTATACACCTATGAACTTATCCAATGTTAAAGTCTGCATCAAGATTCTTGAATTCAAATAGAAGCTGGTGTTTTGGATGATGTGTTTTGGATGATTTGTTATGCTCAAAGATACAGAGTCGGTGACATAGGTATAACATATAAACGGCTTGGGAATTGAGGGGGGATTCTGTTTTCCACCTGAATGGTCAAAATCTAATATAGTATGTCAAAAAGTTAATCATATTTAGAGCAACAGGAAAGCACATATAGAAATATCTATCAAAAAGTCTCATAATCACCTTATAGTCAATACTTTGACCAAGATAAGATATTTCTTGCGCCTTGAAATTGCTTTAATAAATGCAAGGATTATGTATTTATCTATCTGCTTAAGTATG
>Ga0075331_1000165_pt1 | contig 14259 bp, 14 predicted proteins | sample MayberrySE_TuleA_FD_120090 | JGI IMG/M metagenome (GOLD analysis project Ga0075331, IMG submission 120090) | Natural and restored wetland microbial communities from the San Francisco Bay, California, USA, that impact long-term carbon... | ecosystem: Environmental > Terrestrial > Soil > Wetlands ... | reverse complement strand
GGTCGGCGCGAGCGGGTTCGCCCTGTTCGTGACCGCGATGACAGCGGGTCGTCTCGGCGGGACCGGCCTTCTCGACCGTTTCGGCAGGGTGCCGGTGCTGTGGACGAGCATGGCCGTCGCGGGGGCGGGCGTCTTTCTCGTGGTCCTGGGCCAGGTCGCCGGGCTGGTCGTGCTCGGCATCGTCCTGTGGGGGCTCGGCGCCTCGTTGGGGTTCCCCGTGGGCATGAGCGCCGCGGCCGACGACCCGGTGCACGCCCCCGCGCGGGTGAGCGTGGTCGCCACGATCGGCTACACGGCCTTCCTCGCCGGCCCGCCCTTGCTGGGCTTCATCGGCGACCGGGTCGGCGTGCTCAACGCTCTCCTCCTCGTCGCGGTGCTGCTGGTGCCCTCGGCGCTCGTCGTGCCTGCAGCGCGGCCTGTGAACCGTTCCAGCCACGCTTCCCCGGAGCGGCCCCAGACATCAGCGGAGTAAGCCACCTCGACCCCGGATCGGCGTCGACGAGCAGTGCCTTGGCGAACAGCGTGAGGGGCACCGCCAGGAGTGCGCCCACCGCGCCGAGCGTGTAGGCCCAGAACACCAGCGAGACCATCGTGAGGGTGCTCGACAGCCCGACCGCGTCCCCGACGATCTTGGGCTGGATCACGCTCTGGATGACCACGTTGAGCACGCTGTAGACGACCAGGACGTAGATCATCAGGCGAGGCCCGCCCTCGAGGAGCCCGATCACGGCGGGCGGGATCACGCCGATCACGAAGCCCACGTTGGGGATGTAGTTCGTGATGAACGCCAGCAGGCCCCACAGCACGGCGACCGGGACCCCGAGCCACGCCAGCGCGATGGTGTCGAAGACGGCGACCACCAGTCCGAAGACGGTCGAGACGACGAGGTACCGGCGCGTGGCCATCCCGAACGAGGTGAGCGCGTCGGTCAGGGGCTGGTGCGTGACGGGTAGCCGCTGCAGGTTCGCCGAGAACCGTGCCGCGTCGGCGACCATGAAGAGCACCAGCGTGATGACCAGGAAGAGGCTCGAGAGCAGCCCGAGCAGCCCGCTGGCCAGGTTGCCGGCGAGCTCGACGACGCGACCGAGGTCGTAGCCTCCCACCAGCTGCTGGATCTGGTCCTCGCCGATTCCTTGACCGGCGAGCCAGGACACGACGGAGTCGACCAGGTTGTTCGCCTCCTCCTCGTAGTCGGGCAGCAGGGTCGCGAAGCGCGCGACCGCGACCGTCATGGCGAGGGTGAGGCCGACCAGGCCCGCGTAGATGGTGATGATCGCGACCGTGCTCCCGATCCAGCCGGGAATGCCGTGCCGCTCCGCGGCGATGCGCATGGGCTGCGTCGCGATGACGAGGACGAAGGCGAGGAAGATCGGCCCGACGATCTCGGCGAGGCCGCGCAGGCCTGCGATGACCAGGAAACTCGCGGCGAGGCCGACCAGGATCACCACCACCCGGGGCAGGAACGGTCCGGTGTCCAGCGGTGCCGACTGGGGCCTCATCACGGCCTCAGGCGCTCCGCCGCACCAGGAGGTCGGCACACCCCGCGGTCGTCGTGAGCTCTGGGTAGTCGTCCTCGTCGATCCGCACGCCGCTGTCGCTCACGAGCAGCTCGACGAAGCCGAGGAAGTCCAGCGAGTCCAGCTCGAAGGTACGACGGAGGTCTGCCCCGGGGGCGAGGGTCTCCACCTCGGCATCCGGGACGATCCGGCGGACCGCCCTCGCGACCATGGCACGGGCCTCGTCGTCGGTGATGCTCATAGCTCCTCCGGGTGCTGAAGAAAACTCTCGAGGGTGTTGAGGAACCGTGCTCCCGTGGCCCCGTCGGTAGCGCGGTGGTCTCCGGAGAGGGTGAGCCGAACGGTGGGCCGGACACCGAGCATGTCGTCGACCGCCCAGGGGCGCTCGACGATGCGCCCCACGCCGAGCAGGGCGACCTGCGGCGGGTAGATCACGCCGATCACCTCCTCGACCCCTTGGTCGCCGAGGTCGGTGACGGTGAGTGTGGGGTCGGCCATCTCGGCTCGGCGCAGCCGGCCCGCGCGTGCCCGCTCGACGAGGTCCCGCAGGGCTGCCATCACCTCACCCAGGTCGAGGTCCGCGGTGTGGTGGATCGCCGGGGCCACCAGAGCGCCGCCTCGCACGCTCACGGCCACGCCGAGGTGCACGTCCTCACCGGGCAGGAACCCGTCGCCGACCCAGAACCCGTTGAGCTCGGGGTGCTGCCTGGCCGCGAGCGCCGTCGCCTTCAGCAGCACGGCGGCGGGCACCAGTCGCTCGCCGACCGTTCGTTCGCGGTTCGTGCGCCGCAGCCACCCGGTGGCCGCCGACAGGTCGACGGTCGTCGCGACGTAGTAGTGCGGGATCTCCCGCTTGGCGCGTGACATCAAGGCGGCGATGGTGGCCCGGGCACTGCGCTCCGGCGACGCGGGCACCTCGGCTGCCTCGGCCGCGGGAGCCTCCTCGCGAGCCTCGGCCGGCGCGGGGCCCGGCCGAGCGGCAGCCTCCGCGGCCCGGCGGACGTCCTCTGCCCGGACCACACCGTCGCGTCCGGTGCCGTTCACCCTCGCGAGGTCCACACCCAGATCCTCGGCGAGCCGGCGCGCGTACGGCGAGACCTGGGTTCCCCTGGCCGCCGGTCGGACCGGCGCCGTCTCGGGCCGGGCAGCGGCTCTCGGTTCCGCGGCAGCACGGTCGACGTCGGCCCGGGTCACCTCTCCGTGCGGACCCGTCCCCGAGACCCGGGTGAGGTCCACGCCGAGCTCGGCGGCGTGGTGGCGCAGCGGGGGTGCCCCCAGAGGCACCGGGACGCGCGGCTTGGGGACACGTGCCTTCGCGGCGGTCGAAAGGCCGGCCTCAGCCGGAGCCAGCGACGCCAGCGGCGTGCCGACCGCGACACGGGTGCCGGGCTCGACGAGGAACGACTCGACCACGCCCTCGTCGAAGGACTCCACCTCGATCGCCGACTTGTCGGTGTCCACCACCGCCATCGGGTCACCGCGGTGGACGGTGTCGCCCTCGTGGACGAGCCACTCGACGAGCGTCCCGGATTCCATGTCGGCGCCGAGCGAGGGCATCTTGAACTCGGCCACTCACCCCACCACCCTGCGGACCGCGGCCACCACGGCCTCGGGCTGGGGGAGCGCAGCCTCCTCGAGGTGCTTGGCGTAGGGCATCGGGACCTCCGCCGAGCACACCCGCTCGACGGGACTGTCGAGGTCGAAGAAGCACTGCTCGGTGATGCGGGCGCTGACCTCGGCCGAGAGGCTTCCGCTGCGCCACCCCTCGTCGATTACGACCGCACGGTGCGTGCGGCGGACGGACTCCATGATCGTCTCGTCGTCGAGGGGACGAAGGCTCCGCAGGTCGAGGACCTCGGCCTCGACGCCGTCCGCCGCCAGCGTCTCGGCCGCATCCAGGGTCTTGGACAGCGAGCCGCCGTAGCTGACCAGGGTGAGGTCCCGGCCCGGTCGTCGTACGACGGCTCGCTGGATGTCGACGTGACCGGCGTCCTCGGCGAGGGGTCCGCTCATGTTGTAGAGCGAGCCGTGCTCGAACAGGAGGACCGGGTCGGGGTCCTGAAGTGCGGTCCAGAGCATTCCCCGGGCGTCCTCGAGGGTCGCGGGGGCGATCACCTTGATTCCGGGGATGTGGGCGTACCAGCCCTCGAAGCTGTGGGAGTGCTGCGCGGCGAGCTGCCGGCCGGCGCCGGTGGTCATCCGGATCACGAGAGGCACGGAGACCTGGCCCCCGGACATGTGCAGCAGGGTCGCGGCGTTGTTGAGGATCTGGTCGAGCGCGAGGAGGCTGAAGTTCACGGTCATGATCTCGACGATCGGCCGCATGCCCGCGATCGCGGCGCCGATGCCCGCTCCGACGAAGCCGGACTCGGAGAGCGGGGTGTCGCGGACACGTTCGGGCCCGAACTCCTCGAGCAGCCCGAGGCTCACCGCGAAGCAGCCGCCGTACATGCCGACGTCCTCACCCATGAGGAACACACGGTCGTCCTCGCGCAGAGCCTCCCGGATCGCCTCGCGCATCGCCTCCCGGTAGGTGGTCTCGACGGTCCCGACCGTCGCGGTGGTCATCTCAGTGCACCTCCGCCTCGCTGTAGACGAACCGGGTCAGGTCCTCCACCGGCTCGAGCGGTGCGGCCTCTGCGGCCGCCACGGCGAGGTCGATCTCGGTGGCCACCTCGGCGGTCATCGCGTCGAGGTCCTCCCCGCGGAGCTCGCCGTCGTCGGTCATCTGCCTGACGAGCAGGTCGATGGGGTCGCGCTCGCGCCACCGGGCGATCTCCGCCTTGTCGCGGTAGCGGTCCGGGTCATACATCGAGTGCGCCCGGAAGCGGTAGGTCCGCAGCTCGAGGAAGCAGGGTCCACCGCCGTTGCGGATCCGGTCGACCGCGCGCCGGGAGGCCTTCTCGACGGCGAGAACGTCCATCCCGTCGACCGGCCAGGCCGTGATGCCGTACGACGCCGCGCGGAGCGCGAGGTCGGTCTCCGCCTGTGCTCGGTGGAGCGCGGTGCCCATGGCGTAGAGGTTGTTCTCGCAGGCGAAGAGGACCGGCAGCTGCCACAGCGCGGCGAGGTTCACGCACTCGTGGAACTCGCCCTCGGCGTACGCGCCGTCGCCGAAGAAGCACACGGTCACACCGGGTCGGCCCTGCATCTTGTCGGCGAGCGCGAGCCCCACCGCGAGGGGCAGCCCGCCACCCACGATCGCGTTCCCGCCGTAGAACCCGCGACCGACGTCGAACAGGTGCATCGAGCCGCCGCGTCCACGGCTGCAGCCGGTGACCTTGCCGTACATCTCGGCCATCACCGAGTCCATCGGCACGCCGCGAGCGATCGCGTGGCCGTGCTCCCGGTAGGTCGACACGATCGAGTCGTCGTCTGTGAGCGCCTGCATCACCCCGACCGCGACGGCTTCCTCGCCGATCGCGACGTGCAGGAAGCCCCGGATCATCCCGGCGCTGTACAGCTCGACGCAGCGCTCCTCGAAGAGCCGGATCGCGGTCATTCCCCGCAGCAACGACGCCCGGTGGCTCTCGGTCACCGGTCCCGGTGGCCGCGCCGCTACGGCCTGGCCTCTGCTCATGAGTCACGCTCCAGGGTCGACAGGTCACCCTCGGGGAGACCGAGCTCGCGTGCCTTCAGCAGGCGCCGCATCACCTTGCCGCTCCGGGTGTGGGGGAGGTGCTGGTCGAAGACCACCTCGCGGGGCGCGACCGAGCCGAGACGGCGACGGCCGAAGGCGACGAGGTCGAGCCGCAGGTCCTCGGTCGGCTCGACGCCGTCGCGGAGGGACACGAACGCCTTGACCACCTCGCCGGCCAGCGGGTCGGGCTTGCCGATCACCCCGGCCTCGGCGACCGCGGGGTGCTCCATCAGGGCGCTCTCGACCTCGAACGGCCCGATCAGGTGGCCGGCGGACTTGATCACGTCGTCCCCTCGACCGACGAACCAGAAGTAACCGTCCTCGTCGCGGCGGGCGAGGTCGCCGGTGAGGTACCACCCGCCGACGAAGCAGCGCTGGTAGCGCGCCTCCTCGCCGAGGTACGTGCGGAACATGGAGGGCCATCCCGGCCGCAGCGCGAGCTCCCCGGTACCACCGGGCCCGAGCTCGCAGACCTCGCAGTCGTCCACCAGGACGCGGCCGCTCTCGTCGCGGGCGAGGATCGTCGCCTCCACGCCCGGCAGCGGCTTCCCCATCGAGCCGGGACGCACGGGCAGGTCGGGCCGGTTGCTGATCATGATCGCCCCGGTCTCGGTCTGCCACCAGTTGTCGAGGACGGGGCGCTCGAACGCCTGCTGGGCCCAGACCACGACCTCCGGGTTCAGCGGCTCGCCGACGCTGCCGATGTGCCGCAGTGCGGACAGGTCGTAGTCCCTGATCGTCCCGGCGCCGGCGCGCATCAGCATCCGGAGGGCGGTGGGGGCGGTGTACCAGACGGTGACGCGCTGCTGCTCGAGGATCCGGTACCACCGCTTCGCCGAGAACTCACCGGCGTCGCAGACCACGGTGGCCCCGTGGGTGAGCGGCGCGATGATGCCGTACGACGTCCCGGTGACCCAGCCTGGGTCGGCCGTGCACCAGAACACGTCGGTCGGCCGGAGACCCAAGGCGTGGGCCGCCGTCGAGTGGTGCGCCACCACTGCCTCGTGCACGTGCAGAGCGCCCTTCGGGGTCCCCGTCGTGCCGCTCGTGAAGTGGAGCAGCGCTGGCGTCTCCGGGTCGGTGGGCGGTATCCGGTAGGACCTCGCCGCGCGCTCCAGCAGGGTGGGGAGCGAGAGCGTGCCGGGAACCTCGCCCGGCTGCGCGTCGACGAGCAGCACGTGCTCGAGGTCGGACAGGTCGGCACGGATCGCGTCCACCCTCCGGCGGTAGAGCTCGGTGGTCGTCACGAGCACCCGACCGTGTCCGAGCTGGAGGCGCTGGCGGATCGGCTCGGGCCCGAAGGCGGTGAACAGCGGGCAGAAGACGGAGCCGTGCTCGAGGGTGCCGAGTGCGGCGACGTAGATGTCGAGGTCGCGGCCGAGGAGGGAGAAGACCACGTCGCCCCGGCCGACCTCGAGCGCGTCGAGCAGGTTGGCGAACGCAGCCGTGAGTCCGGCGAGGTCGGCGTAGGTCACCTCGGTGACCGTGCCGTCGACGGCTATCAGGCGTAGCGCCGTGGTGCCGCCGGCGCCGTGGAGGACATGCCGGTCGACGGCCTCGTGCGCGATGTTGAGACCGCGGCCGTCGGGCAGCCCGTCGAGGAGCCGACGGGCCTCGGCCCACACGTCGGCGGCCGTGACCTGCATGCCCGTGGTCATCACGGGCTCCGCCGGTCCTGGTCCTTCTTCTCTGGCTCCTTCTCCGACGCCGTCGGCTTCCGTGCGTGCCTGGCCTCGGCCGCGAGGTACTTGGTCAGGCCCTCCCACATGCGCTCGCGCGTGGACCGGCTCACCTTCCCGGCGGCCTCGCGCTTGGCTTCCTGCTGGGCTTCGAATCCTTCCCGCTCGTCCATGACACTCTCCCTGGGATGCTCCGCCCCCGTCTCTTCACGGTGCTCCGTGAGGGTGAGGTCACCCCAGAGTCGTTGGACCCGAAACGGTGTGACCCAGGCCTCGTGGCCGGTCCGTTCGGAGCCAGGTTAGGCTTACCTTAGAATTGCCGTCGGCCCGCCGACACCGCTCGTGAGGAGATCCCCCTGATGCCCCGACGCTCCCTGCTTGCTGCCTCCGGAGCCGCCGTCGCGCTCGCGGCCGCTCTCTCCGGGTGCGGCGTCCTCGGGATCGGCGAGGAGCCGGCCGACCTCCAGATCTACACCGCGCGCCACTACGACCTCGAGGAGGCGTTCGGGGAGTTCACCGACGAGACCGGCATCAGCGTCGAGTTCATCAGCGGCGACGACGCCGAGCTCCTCGAGCGGCTCAAGGCCGAGGGCGACGACACCCCGGCCGACGTCTTCATGACCGTCGACGCCGGCAACCTCTGGAACGCCGCCCGGCAGGACGAGCTCACAGCGGTCGACTCGTCCGAGCTCGAGCAGGCGGTGCCCGCGGACCTGAGGGACCCGCAGGGCCGCTGGTTCGGCCTCGCGATGCGCGCCCGCACGGTCACCTACAACCCCGACGAGGTCGATCCCTCGGAGTTCGACGCCGAGGAGACCTACGCCGGGCTCGCCGACCCGAAGTGGAAGGGTCGCCTGTGCATGCGCGACGCCACCGCGTCGTACACCCAGTCGCTGGTCGCGAGCCTGATCGACCTGTACGGCCGTGACAAGGCGCTTGAGATCGTCGAGGGCTGGGTGGCCAACGAGGTCGACATCATGAGCAACGACATCCTGCTGCTCGAGGCGATCGACGCCGGGGTCTGCGACGTCGGGATCAACAACCACTACTACCTCGCCCGTGAGCTCGACGCGAACCCCGACCTGAACGTGGACCTCTACTGGGCCAGCCAGGACGGCGCTGGCACCCACGTCAACGTCTCCGGGGCAGGCGTGGTCAAGAGCTCGGACAACCCGGAGCAGGCGCAGCAGCTGATCGAGTGGCTCGCCACCGACGGTCAGAACGCCTTCGTCGACGCGAACCACGAGTACCCCGTCAATCCCGAGGTCGCGCCCGAGCCGCTGATCGCCGAGTTCGGGGAGTTCGAGCGGATGCCGCTCAACGCCGAGGCGTACGGCGACCTCAACGCCGAGGCGATCGACCTGCTCGCCGAGGCCGGCTACGAGTGAGCCGCAGGTGACCGACTCCGCTGTCCTCGCCGAGACGAGGCCGACGAGGTCCCGACCACGCCGGAGCGCCGGACGCGGCCGTGCGGCGTGGTCGTTCGTCGTTCTCGTGATCGCAGCACTGGTCGCCACGCCCGTCCTCGCCGTCGTCGTGGACGGCATCACCGGGGTGGGCGACCTGCGGATGCCGCGGGGTCTGGCATCGATGGTGCTCACCACGCTCGCGCTGATGCTCGGAGTCGGGCTCGGGACCCTCCTCGTCGGTGGCGGGCTGGCCTGGCTGGTGACGACCTACAGGTTCCCCCTGCGCAACGTGCTCGTGTGGCTGCTCGTGCTGCCACTGGCGATGCCTGCCTACATCCTCGGCTTCGTCTTCCTCTCGACCTTCGACGTCTCCGGTCCCGTCCAGAGCGGGCTCCGCTCGGTGTTCGGGCCGGGTGTCTGGATGCCCGAGGTCCGTTCGCTGCCCGGAGCGATCATCGTGATGTCGCTGACGCTCTACCCCTACGTCTACCTGCTGGCGCGCAACGCGCTGGTGGAGCAGGCACCGGGCACCTACGACGCCGCGCGCACCCTCGGCGCCGGCCGTGGTCGCGCGATGCGCAAGGTGCTGCTGCCCCTGGCACGCCCCTCTTTGGCGGCCGGGCTGTCGCTGGTGATGATGGAGACCCTCACCGACTTCGCCACCGTCCAGTACTTCAACGTCAAGACCGTCTCCGTCGGTGTGTACCTCGTGTGGAAGGGAAGCTTCTCCTTCCACGCCGCCACGCAGCTCTCTGTCCTGGTGCTCCTCTTCGCCGTCGCCGTCCTGGCCGGGGAGCGGCTGCTCCGGGGCCGTGCGCGGTTCCACCAGAAGGGCGGGCGCGGGCAGGGCCTCCAGGCAGAGCGGCTGACCGGCTGGAGAGGCTGGGGCGCGACCCTCCTGGGGCTGTCGGCCCTCGCCGCCGGCTTCGTGATCCCCGTCGTCCAGCTGCTGCTGTGGGCCGTGGGGGACGTGGTCGCAGACCCGGGGACGCTGTGGGACGCCCGGTTCGTCGAGTACCTGATGAACAGCCTGGTCGTCGCGGCGATCGCCGCAGTGGCCTGCGTCGTGCTCGCGCTCGTGATCGGCCACGCGCTGCGTCTCGGCGGCGGTCCTCTCGTCCGGTCCGCCGCGCAGATGACCACCTTCGGGTACGCCGTCCCTGGGGCCGTCGTGGGCATCGGCGTGCTCATCGCCTTCGCGCTGCTCGACGACCTGCTCGAGGGTCTCGGAGTCCCTGGCGGGACCGGCCTGCTCGTGACCGGCTCGGTCGCCGGGATCCTCTACGCCTATGTGGTGCGCTTCCTGGCTCCTGCCTACCAGGCCGTGGACGCCAGCTTCGCCAAGATCTCCCCGAGCATGACGCTGTCGGCGATGAGCCTCGGGGCGGGACCGCGGCGCATCCTCACCAGGGTCCACCTGCCGCTGGTCAGGCCGGGTGCCGCGGTCGCCCTGATGCTGGTGGCGATCGACGCTGTCAAGGAGCTGCCGATAGTGCTGCTGCTGCGGCCGTTCGGGTTCACTACCGTGTCCGTGTGGGTCTACGAGCTAGCCCGGGAGAACTTCTGGGAGAAGGCGGCGCTGCCGGCGCTGGTCATCGTCGCCGTTGCGGTGGTTCCGGTCTTCTTCCTGTTCAAACAGGTGCGCCTGGTCGAAGCGCACCGGAAGGCAGGATGACATGGGAGCCGATCTTGTGACCGCGCCTCACACGTCGGTCGAGTCAGCCCTGACCCCTGCGCTCGTGCTCGAGGGGGTCACGAAGCGCTATGGCGCCACCGTGGCGACCGATGCCATCGACCTGAGCGCCGCGCCGGGCGAGCTGGTCACGCTGATCGGCCCCTCCGGCTGCGGCAAGTCCACGACGCTGCGTCTGGTCGCAGGCCTGGAGAGACCCGACGAGGGCACGATCCGGATCGCCGGCGAGGTCGTCGCGGACCGGCACCACTTCCAGCAGCCCGAGCATCGGCGGGTCGGTCTGGTCTTCCAGGACCACGCGCTGTTCCCACACCTGAGCGTCGCCCAGAACGTCGCCTTCGGCCTGAACACCATGCCGCGCGCCGAGCGTCAGGCGCGGGTGGGCGAGGTGCTCGACCTGGTCCGTCTCGGTCACCTGGCCGCTCGCTACCCCCACGAGCTCTCGGGCGGTGAGCAGCAGAGGGTCGCGCTGGCCCGCGCGCTCGCCCCGCGACCTGCGGTCGTGCTGCTCGACGAGCCCTTCTCGAGCCTCGACGAGAGCCTGCGCGCCCAGGTCCGCGCCGACACCGTCTCGGTGCTCCGCGAGACGGGGACCACCGGCATGCTCGTCACCCACGACCAGACCGAGGCGCTGTCGGTGGGCGACCGCGTGGTCGTCATGCGGGGCGGTCACGTCGAGCAGGCCGACACACCCGAGCGGGTCTTCGAGCAGCCCGCGTCGCGTTTCGTCGCCTCGTTCATGGGGGACGCGGACTTCCTGCCCGCCCACGTCCGCGACGCGCTGCTCACCTGCGAGATCGGCGTCGTCTCGACCGTCCCCGGGTGGGCCCACTGCGACCTCGACGTCGACGTGGTGCTGCGCCCCCACGAGGTCGCACTGACTCTCGACCCGCAGTCGCCCGCGCACGTCGTCGACGTGGAGTACCACGGCGCGTTCGTGCTGCACACGGTCCAGCTCTCCTCGGGGGCCACGCTGCGCTCCTGGCAGCCCCATGCGGTGCGGCACCCGGTGGGCACGGCAGTGGCGGTGAGCGTCGTACCCGGCATCACCCCCACGCTGCTCATCGGGGACGAGGCGGTCACCTCGCCGCCCACCACCGCCCTCGACGCGTGAGCTAGGTTCGGGCGCGTGACGACCACGACCACCCCCAGCCTCGACCTCGGCGGGGACCCCGCTCTCGACGAGAACCGCCGGGCAGGGCTGCGGCGCATGCGCACGCTCGCGGTCTCCCTGCTGCTTTTCGCCGCCACCGTCTACCTGCTCACTCTCGATCAGGACGGCTTCCTCGGCTTCGTCAACGCCGGCGCCGAGGCGTCGATGGTGGGCGCGATCGCCGACTGGTTCGCGGTCACCGCACTCTTCAAGCACCCGCTCGGGATCCCCGTGCCGCACACCGCTCTGGTGCCCAACCGCAAGGACGAGCTCGGCCGGAGCCTGGAGGAGTTCGTGGGCGCGAACTTCCTCCAGGAGACGGTGATCCGCGACCGCATCGCCCTTGCCAAGGTCAGCGAGCGGCTCGGGCACTGGCTCGTCGAGCCCGAGAACAGCAAGCGGGTCGTGGACGAGGTCGCCACCATCCTCCAGCTCGGCCTGAGGAGGGTTCGCGACGAGGACATGGCTTCGCTCGTGGAGGACGCCCTGCTGCCGCGGTTCCGCGAGGAGCCGATCAGCCCGGTCGCCGGCAGCCTGCTCGAGGAGATCGTCCGCGACGGCGCCCACCACGGCCTGGTCGACCTGGCGCTCGAGGAGGCGCACCGCTGGCTGCTGGACAACGAGGAGACGTTCACCGACGTCGTGGGGGAGCGGGCTCCGTGGTGGTCGCCGCAGGCGGTCAACGAGCGGGTCACCCACCGCATCTACGTGGAGGCGCTGGCCTGGGTCGACGACATCCGGCGCGACCCCTACCACCACGCGCGCTCGGCGCTCGACAGCGTGCTCGAGAAGCTCGCGCAGGACCTCCTCCACGACGAGGCCACGCAGGAGCGGGCGGAGCGGCTCAAGGAGCGCGTTCTCGACCACCCGCAGGTCGTGGTGACCGCGACCTCCCTGTGGAACGCCTTCCGGAAGGCAGTGCTCAACGCGCTCGAGGACGAAGACGGCCCTCTGCGCCATCGCGGCGTCCTCGAGCTGACCCGGCTGGGCGCCCGCCTGGTCACCGAGGAGAAGCTGCGGGAGCGTCTCGACGGCCACGCCGCGGACCTCGCCGTGTTCGTCGTCGGCCGCTACGGCGACGAGCTCACCGCGGTGATCACCCACACCGTCGACCGCTGGGACGGCAAGGAGGCCGCGAACCGCATCGAGCTGTACGTCGGACGCGACCTCCAGTTCATCCGGATCAACGGCACGATCGTCGGCGGCCTGGTCGGGGTGGTCATCCACACCGTGACCGTCCTCGTCCGGTGAGGGAGGATGGAGCCGTGAGCACACCCCGCGACGTCGCCATCCGTGACGAGTCGATCCGGCTCGGGCAGTTCCTCAAGCTCGCCGACCTGGTCGACAACGGCGCCGACGCCAAGCCGCTGCTCATGCAGGGCCTGGTCAGCGTGAACGGCGAGGTCGAGACCCGCCGCGGGCGGCAGCTCTCCCAGGGAGACGTGGTCACGCTCCACGGCGAGTCGGTGCGCGTCACCGGCCAGGACCTCCCGGGGTGACAGTCCGTCCGGGGCGTCGCCGTGGGTCGAGAAGCGCGCGGAGGCGGTTGCCCTCCGCGGACGGGACCTAGGCCGACAGCGTCACGACGTCGCCCACTGCGACCTTGCCTGCCCGCTCGACGTCCGCCACGACGCCCAGGGCGCCTTCGGAGAGGTCGGTGATGCTCTTGAGCAGCCGGGCGTCGGTGGGCAGGCTGCCCTGCGAGGCGTTGACCATGACGCATCGGGGCATGAGCCCTCGGACCCGCAGGACCACCTCACGGCCGATCGCCACCCGGCTGCCCACCCAGCCGTGCTCCGGGAAACCGTCGCCGTCCCACTCGACGAGGAGGTTCGCCCTCGTCCTGCGGGGGGCGACCGGCCGGCCGTGGGCCGCCGCAAGGGTCTCCAGCGACGCGGTCGTCACCAGGTGGATCGGCCCCTCGTCGAAGTGCGAGACCTCCGCCTCGCGCCCGAGGGTGACCGGCCGGCCGACGTGCTCGCTGACGGCCTGGTCCGCGGCAGGGGTACCGGCCCGCAGCTCTCGGCCGTCGGGGAAGGTGATCACCGGGACTTCACCGTCGTAGACGGCCCGAAGCTCGAGGAGCCCGTCCATCCGCCGGAACCGCCGGGTGGTCTTCCCACTGCCGAACCGTCCGTCGAGGTCCCGCACCGACCACATCCGGTCCCCCGCGCACCCACGGTGCTCGACCATCACCTTGTCGAGCGTCTCGCCGAGCAGCGACTTCACGGGGTAGCGGTGCACCGCGAGGAGAAGGCTCACCGCCGGCTCGCACGGGGTGGCAGCCTATGGAGCTCGACGTCGGCGACCTCCCCGGCCGTCGCGGTCAAGGTCATGTAGGTGCAGTACGGCTGCCGGCGGCGGTCGGTCGGCGAACCGGGGTTGAGCAGTCGCAGGCCCATGTCGGTGGTCGTGTCCCAAGGGATGTGGGAGTGCCCGAAGACCAGCACGTCGGCGTCGCCGTACAGCTCCTGGCAGCGCCGCTCACGCCCGGTGGCGGGCCCGGTCTCGTGGACGACGGCGAAGCGGACACCGCCGACGGTCTCACGCGCCACCTCGGGCAGCCGGCGGCGCAGCTCCGGTCCGTCGTTGTTGCCGTAGACCGCGAGCAGGTGCGCGGAGCGGCTCTCGAGCTGGTCCAGCAGCGGCTCCTCCACCCAGTCTCCCGCGTGGACCACGACGTCGGCGGCGTCGACTGCCCCCCACAGCGGGTCGGGAAGCTCCCGGGCGCGCTTGGGCACATGGGTGTCGGCGAGCAGGACGACGCGGGTCGGGTTCACGGGAGGGTCGGGCCGAGCTCAGCGGACGTCGAGAAGGTCCACCACGAAGATGAGCGTCTCGCCGGGCTTGATCACGCCGCCGGCGCCGCGGTCGCCGTAGCCGAGTTGCGGCGGGATGACCAGCTTGCGACGGCCGCCGACCTTCATGCCGGTGACACCCTGGTCCCAGCCGGCGATGACCTGGCCGACGCCGAGGCGGAAGGACAGCGGTTCGCCGCGGTTGTAGGAGGCGTCGAACTCCTCACCGGTCGAGTGGGCGACCCCGACGTAGTGCACGACGACCGTGCTGCCGGACGTTGCCTCCGCCCCCGACCCCGCGCTGAGCTCGGTGACCTCCAGGTCGGTCGGCGGGGGAGAGTCGGGGAAGTCGATCTCGGGCTTCTCGGGC
>Ga0075331_1000164_pt1 | contig 14291 bp, 12 predicted proteins | sample MayberrySE_TuleA_FD_120090 | JGI IMG/M metagenome (GOLD analysis project Ga0075331, IMG submission 120090) | Natural and restored wetland microbial communities from the San Francisco Bay, California, USA, that impact long-term carbon... | ecosystem: Environmental > Terrestrial > Soil > Wetlands ... | reverse complement strand
GTCACGGCCCTTGGGTGGCACGACCACGAACACCGGCAGCCCCTCCTCCATCAGCGCGATGGGGCCGTGCTTGAGCTCGCCGGCCGCGAAGCCCTCGGCATGGATGTAGGCGAGCTCCTTGAGCTTGAGCGCACCCTCGAGCGCCACCGGGTAGCCGGCGTGCCGACCGAGGAAGAGGACCGAGCGGGACGACGCCAGGTCGCGCGCCAGCTGCTCGACCGGTCCGATCTCGTCGAGGACCCGCTGCAGGGCGGCCGGCATCGCCTCCAGCTGACTCATGATCGAGGCGATCTCGTCGCCGTACTTGGTGCCCCGCACCTGCGCGAGGTAGAGCCCGAGCAGGTAGCAGGCGACGATCTGGGTCAGGAAGCCCTTGGTGGAGGCCACCCCGATCTCCGGTCCGGCGTGGGTGTAGATCACGGCATCGGACTCGCGCGGCATCGTCGACCCGTTGGTGTTGCAGATCGACAGCACCCGGGCACGCTGCTGCCGCGCGTAGCGGATCGCCATGAGGGTGTCCATCGTCTCGCCGGACTGGCTGATCGCCACGACCAGCGTCGAGCGGTCCACGATCGGGTCGCGGTAGCGGAACTCGCTGGCCAGCTCGACCTCGCAAGGGATCCGGGTCCAGTGCTCGATGGCGTACTTGGCGACGAGGCCGGCATAGAAGGACGTGCCGCAGGCCAGCACGATGATCTTGTCGATCTCACGCAGCTCGTCGTCGGACAGTCGCATCTCGTCCAGCTGGAGCGACCCCTGCTCGGTGTGCCGGCCGAGGAGGGTGTCGGCCACCGCGCGTGGCTGCTCGTAGATCTCCTTGCGCATGAACCAGTCGTAGCCACCCTTCTCGGCGGCCGAGAGGTCCCAGTCGACGTGGTACGGCGTGCCCTCGACGGGGTTGCCGTCGAAGTCGGTGACCGCCACCGCGGCGCGGGTGATGGTGACGATCTGGTCCTGGCCGAGCTCGAGCGCGTCCCGGGTGTGCTCGATGAAGGCCGCGACGTCGGAGGCGAGGAAGTTCTCGCCCTCGCCCAGACCGACCACGAGGGGCGAGTTGCGGCGTGCCCCCACCACCCGGGAGGGGTCGTCGGCGGTGCTCGCCACGAGCGTGAAGGCGCCCTCGAGCCGGCGGCAGACCACCTGCATGGCTGCGGTCAGGTCGACGCCCTGCTCCAGCTCGGCGGCGAGCAGGTGCGCGACGGTCTCGGTGTCGGTGTCGGAGACCAGCTCGCGACCCGCGGCCTCGAGCTCGTGCCGCAGGGCTGCGTAGTTCTCGATGATGCCGTTGTGCACGACCGCCACCCGGCCCGCCGCGTCGAGGTGCGGGTGGGCGTTGCGGTCGTTGGGGGCGCCGTGGGTCGCCCAGCGGGTGTGCCCGATCCCGGTCGTGGACTCGGGCAGCGGCCGCTCGTCGAGAGCCTTGTCGAGGTTGCCGAGCTTGCCGGCACGCTTGCTGGCGTGCAGGGTGCCACCGTTGACGACCGCCACGCCCGCGGAGTCGTAGCCGCGGTACTCGAGCCGCCGCAGCCCCTCGACGACGACGCCCAGCGCCTGCTGCTCTCCGACGTAGCCCACGATTCCACACATGGCGCACAGCGTACCCACGCGTGGGCCGCGGAACGTGCCCGCCACAATGGTGCGCATGCCGGACACGTCGCCGTTCGTGGAGCTCGACCGTTCGGCCTGGGCGGCACTCGCGGACGCGATGCCCTCCCCGCTGACGGCGGCCGAGATCGACCGGCTGCGCGGGCTCGGCGACGAGCTGGACCTCGACGAGGTGACCGACGTCTACCTGCCGCTGTCGCGGCTGCTGAGCCTGTACGCGCGGCACGCCGGTGAGCTGCACCGCTCCTTCGAGGACTTCCTCGCCCAGCCGCAGCCGCCGCGGACGCCGTTCGTCATCGGGATCGCGGGCTCGGTCGCGGTCGGCAAGTCGACGACCGCCCGGCTGATGCGCGAGCTGCTGGCGCGCTGGCCGGAGCACCCCAACGTGTCCCTGGTCACGACCGACGGCTTCCTGCTCCCCAACGCCGAGCTGGAGCGCCGCGGCATCCTCGACCGGAAGGGGTTCCCGGAGTCCTACGACCGGCGCGCGCTGCTGCGCTTCGTGATGGAGGTCAAGTCGGGCAAGGACGAGGTCGAGGCACCGGTCTACTCCCACCTGCGCTACGACGTGCTCTCCGACGAGCGGGTCGTCGTGAAGCGACCCGACATCGTGCTGGTCGAGGGGCTCAACGTGCTGCAACCCGCTCGCCAGCGCGCCGACGGGCGCACCGGGCTGGCGGTGTCGGACTTCTTCGACTTCTCGGTGTACGTCGACGCCGCGACCGCGGACATCCGTCGGTGGTACGTCGAGCGGTTCCTCCGGCTGCGCGAGACCGCCTTCCAGAACCCGCAGTCGTACTTTCGCCGGTACGCCGGGCTCACCCACGACCAGGCGGTCGCCCGGGCCGAGAACCTCTGGGACTCCATCAACGGACCAAACCTGCGGGTCAACATCCAGCCCACCCGTGGGCGCGCGTCGCTCGTGCTCCGCAAGAGCCCGGACCACTCCGTCAGCTGGGTGCGCGTCCGCAAGCTCTGACGACCCTTCGCGCCGAAGCGGTCAGAGCGCCAACGCCTCCGCGACGATCCCGGCGAGCCGCGACGCGACCTCCTGGGCCTGTTCCGACGACTCCGCCTCGACCATGACCCGCACGATCGGCTCGGTGCCGGAGGGGCGCAGGAGGACGCGGCCGGTGTCACCCAGCTCGGCCTCGGCGTCGGCGACCGCCGTCTGCACGCGGTAGTCGGTGTCGCTGCGGGTCTTGTCGACGCCGGGCACGTTGATCAGCACCTGGGGCAGCCGGGTCATGACGCCGGCCAGCTCCTTCAGCGGCTTGCCCGTCTCGGCCATCCGGGCCAGCAGGTGCAGGCCGGCCAGCAGGCCGTCGCCGGTGGTGGCGTGCTCGGTCATGATCACGTGACCGGACTGTTCGCCACCGAGCCGGTAGTCGTGTGCCCGCATCGCCTCCAGCACGTAGCGGTCGCCCACCTTGGTCTGCACGACCCGTAGGCCCTCACGCCGCAGCGCCTGCACGAACCCGAGGTTGCTCATCACCGTCGCGACGACGGTGTCGGCGGCGAGCTGACCGGCGTCACGCATGGCCAGCGCGAGCACGGCGAGGATCTGGTCCCCGTCGACGGCGGACCCCTCGGCGTCGGCGGCGAGGACCCGGTCGGCGTCACCGTCGACGGCGATGCCGGCGTCGGCGCGGTGCTCGACGACCGCGGACTGCAGGGCGGCCAGGTGCGTCGACCCGTAGCCGTCGTTGATGTTCAGCCCGTCGGGAGCACAGCCGATCGTCACGACGTCGGCCCCCAGCGCGCGCAGCGCGGCGGGCGCCACCTCCGCGGCCGCACCGTGCGCGCCGTCGACGACGACCCGAAGGCCGTCGAGCCGCGTCTGCAGCGTCGAGACCACGTGGTCGACGTACAGCGCGGCGGCGTCGGTCAGGTCTCGGGCCCGGCCGACGCCCGCGCCGGTCGGACGCTGCCACGGCTCGCGCATGCGGCGCTCGACGGCGTCCTCGAGCTCGTCGGCGAGCTTGTGCCCGCCGCGGGCGAAGAACTTGATGCCGTTGTCGGGCATCGGGTTGTGGCTGGCCGACAGCATCACGCCGACGTCGGCCTTCAGGTGGGCCGTGAGGAACGCGACGGCGGGCGTGGGCAGTACCCCCAGCCGGAGTACGTCGACCCCCGCGGAGGCCAGCCCCGCGACCACGGCGGACTCCAGGAACTCTCCGGACGCACGCGGGTCGCGGCCCACGACCGCGACGGGCCGGTGCCCTTCGAAGGCACCGGCCTCGGCGAGCACATGAGCCGCTGCCACCGCGAGATCGAGGGCGAGCTCGGCGGTGAGGTCGCCGTTGGCGACCCCACGCACGCCGTCGGTGCCGAACAGGCGACCCACGAGATACCCCTCGACAGCGGGTCAGCGCTTGGAGTACTGGGGCGCCTTGCGGGCCTTCTTGAGACCGGCCTTCTTGCGCTCCTTGACCCGGGCGTCGCGGGTCAGCATGCCGGCCGACTTCAGCGGCGGGCGGTTGGACTCGACGTCGACGACGTTGAGAGCACGGGCGACGCCGAGGCGCAGGGCGCCGGCCTGGCCCGTCAGGCCACCACCGTGGATGCGGGCGATGACGTCGTACGCGCCGTCGGCGTGGGTGAGGGCCAGCGGCTCGTTGACCAGCTGCTGGTGCACCTTGTTGGGGAAGTACTCCTCGAGGCTGCGGCCGTTGACCGTCCACCGGCCGGTGCCGGGCACGAGACGCACGCGGGCGATGGCCTGCTTGCGCCGGCCGGTCGCGGCGCCGGGACCGATCGTCGCGGCGCGCCCGGGCGCAGCGGCCGACTCGGCGGTCTCGGAGCTGTAGGCGACGGTGCTGGTCTCGGTCTCAGCAGCCGGGTTGGTGGTCTCAGCCACGGATGATCCTCACTTCACGAAATTCTGTGGGCCACAGGTGAGCCGCAGCTCACTGCGCAGTCTCACTGGGCAATTCACTGGGCGATCTGGGTGATCTCGAACGACGTGGGCTGCTGGGCCTGGTGCGGGTGCTCGGGCCCCGTGTAGACCTTCAGCTTCTTCAGCATCTGACGGCCCAGCTTGTTCTTGGGGAGCATGCCCCAGACCGCCTTCTCGATCGCGCGGCGCGCGTCCTTGTCCAGCAGCTCACCGTAGGTCGTCGACGACAGACCGCCCGGGTAGCCGGAGTGGCGGTAGGCCAGCTTGGTCTCCCGCTTGTTGCTGGACAGCGCGACCTTGTCGGCGTTGACGATGATGACGAAGTCGCCGGTGTCCACGTGCGGGGCGTAGATCGGCTTGTGCTTGCCGCGAAGCAGCGTCGCGGCCTGGACGGCAAGGCGGCCAAGGACGACGTCGCGGGCATCGATGACGTGCCATTCGCGCTGGACGTCACCGGGCTTCGGGCTGTACGTGCGCACGGTCGTGGACCTTCGTTCGTCGTTCGGTGATCTGGGAACGCGCCCCGGCGGGGGCGCCGTGTCGCGGCGTGCTGGTCCGGATCCGGACAGCATCAAGTGCAACGACCCTCAAGGATACGCAGCGGCTGGTTCGAGGGTCAAAACGAGGGTACCCCCCGATTTCGCCCGAGGCCCTTGAAGGCTTAGGTTGACTTGAGTCAAACACATCCGTGAGGAGTAGCCGACGTGTCCGACGCGAGGACCCCCCAGGGAACGACCGCCGCTGCTGGCGACTCTTCCCTCACCGTGCGTGACAACCGCACCGGCCAGGAGTACGACGTACCCATCCTCGACGGCACCGTCCGTGCCGCCGACATCGGCAAGATCCGGGCGTCCGACGACCAACCCGGCCTCGCAGTCTACGACCCCGGCTTCGTCAACACCGCCTCCTGCCGCAGCTCCGTGACCTACATCGACGGTGAGCAGGGCATCCTCGAGTACCGCGGCTACCCGATCGAGCAGCTGGCTGAGAACTCCGACTACCTCGAGGTGGCGTACCTGCTCATCCACGGTCACCTTCCGTCACGCGAGGAGTACGACGGGTGGGTGCACGAGATCACCTACCACACCTTCGTGCACGAGAACGTCAAGACGTTCATGCAGGGCTTCCGCTACGACGCCCACCCGATGGGGATGCTGCTCGCGTCCGTCGGCGCGCTCTCGACCTTCTACCCCGAGTCGCGCAGCATCGCCGACCCGGAGCTGCGGCACATGCAGATCGTGCGGCTGATCGCCAAGATGCCGACGCTCGGCGCGTTCGCCTTCCGGCACGCCCAGGGCAAGCCGTACGTCTACCCCGACAACGACCTCTCCTACACGGCCAACTTCCTCGCGATGCTCTTCCAGATGAGCGAGCGCAAGTTCGTCGCCGACGAGCGGCTCATCAAGGCCCTCGAGGTGCTCTTCATCCTGCACGCCGACCACGAGCAGAACTGCTCCACCAACGCGGTCCGCTCGGTCGGCTCCAGCCAGGTCGACCCCTACTCCGCGGTGGCCGCCGGCATCGGTGCCCTGTTCGGCCCCCTGCACGGCGGCGCCAACGAGGCCGTGCTGCGGATGCTGCGCCGGATCGGCAGCGTCGACCGGGTCCCCGAGTTCATCGAGGGCGTCAAGGCCGGCAACGAGCGGCTCATGGGCTTCGGCCACCGTGTCTACAAGAACTACGACCCGCGCGCCAAGATCATCAAGAAGGCCTGCGACGACGTCTTCGAGGTCACCGGCGTCAACCCGCTGCTCAAGATCGCCCTGGAGCTGGAGAAGATCGCGCTCGAGGACGAGTACTTCGTCAAGCGCAAGCTCTACCCCAACGTCGACTTCTACTCCGGCCTGATCTACGAGGCACTGTCCTTCCCGCCGGAGATGTTCACCGTGCTCTTCGCCATCCCGCGTACGTCGGGCTGGCTGGCGCAGTGGAGCGAGCTGGTCGACGACTCCGAGCAGAAGATCGCGCGGCCGAAGCAGATCTACACCGGTGAGCGCACGCTCGACTTCGCCCCCCGCGAGAAGCGCTGGTCCTGACCGATTCGTCTGCGGTCACCCTGCGCGGAACCCCGCACCAGGCGCAGACGAATCGGGTGGGTCACCGGGCCCGCTGCACCCGGCCCTCGTCCCACACCGGCTCGGACGACTCGTAGACCGAGCCGTCGGCACCGAACACCAGGAACCGGTCGAACTCCCGGGCGAACCAGCGATCGTGGGTGACCGCGACCACGGTGCCCTCGAAGCCGGCCAGCCCCTCCTCCAGGGCCTCGGCCGACTGCACGTCGAGGTTGTCGGTGGGCTCGTCGAGCAGCAGCAGCGTCGCACCCGACAGCTCGAGCAGAAGGATCTGGAAGCGCGCCTGCTGCCCACCCGACAGGGACTCGAACCGCTGCTCGGCGGCGACCGCCAGCTCGTAGCGGTCGAGCCGGCGCGACGCCTCCTCCCGCGGCATGCCCGCCCGGTGGTCGTCACCGCGGTGCAGGATCTCCAGAAGCGTCCGGCCGACGAGCTCGGGATGCTCGTGGGTCTGCACGAACCACCCGGGCCGCACCCTGGCACCCAGCCGAGCCCGCCCGGTGTGCGCCACCGGCTGCACCGGTGTCTCGCCGACCGGCCGGTGGCCGACGTCGGGATCGCTGCCGCCCGCGGCCAGCAGCCGCAGGAAGTGTGACTTCCCGGACCCGTTCGATCCCAGCACCGCCACCCGCTCGCCGTACCAGACCTCGAGGTCGAACGGCCGCATCAGCCCTCTCAGCTCGAGCTGCTCGCAGACCACCGCCCGCTTGCCGGTGCGCCCGCCGCGCAGCCGCATCCGCACCTGCTGCTCCCGGGGCTGCGCCTCGGGCGGTCCCGCGTCCTCGAAGCGACGCAGCCGGGTCAGCGCTGCCTGGTAGCGGCTGGCCATGTCGGCGTTGTAGGCGGCCTTCTGCTTGTACATCTGCACCAGGGCCTTGAGCTTGGCGTGCTCCTCGTCCCAGCGCCGGCGCAACTCGTCGAGCCGCTCGAACCTGGCTCGTCTCGCCTCGTGGTAGGTCGCGAACCCGCCGGCATGCACCCAGGCGGTGTTGCCGGCAGCCCCCAGCTCGACCGTGACGATCCGGGTCGCCGTGTTGCTCAGCAGCTCGCGGTCGTGGCTGACGAACAGGACGGTCTTGGCCGACTCCTGGATGCGCTCCTCCAGCCACCGCTTGCCGGGTACGTCGAGGAAGTTGTCGGGCTCGTCGAGCAGCAGCACCTCGTCCGGCCCGCGCAGCAGCGCCTCGAGCACCAGCCGCTTCTGCTCGCCACCGGACAGCGTGGCCAGGTCACGCCACTTCGCCGTGTCGTAGGGCACTCCGAGAGCCGCGGTGCAGCAGACGTCCCACAGCACCTCGGCCTCGTAGCCGCCGGCGTCGGCCCACTCCGCGAGCGCCCCGGCGTAACGCATCTGCGTCTTCTCGTCGTCGCGCTCCATCAGCGCGAGCTCGACCGCGTCGACGTCGTCGGCGGCCTGACGTACCCGTGGCGGGCTCACCGACAGCAACAGGTCGCGGACCGTCCAGTCCTCGTGGCCCTGGCTGACCATCTGCCGCATCGCACCCAGGCCGCCCGACCGGGTCACGGCGCCGGCGTGCGGGTCGAGCTCACCGGTGACGATGCGCAGCAGGGTGGTCTTTCCGGCGCCGTTGGCGCCCACCAGCGCTACCTTGGCACCGTCGCCGACGCGGAACGCGACGTCGTCGAGCAGCACCCGTCCGTCCGGCAGCTCGAACCGCACTCCGGCGAGGTCGACGTGTCCCACGACGGTCAAGTGTGCGGGCTGTGGCGGTGCCCCGCCACCGGATTTCTCAGGTGATGCCGCGGCGGCGCAGGATCTCCTCGATGTCGGCCATCTCGTCGTCGCCCATCGCCGGGGTCCTGCCACGTCCGGAGTCCTTGGCCTCCACGGCTCGGTCGGACCCACCGCCGGCGCGCTCCCGACGGCCGCGTCGGGGGAGCATCCCCGAGACCGACAGCATCACGAGGCCAACGACGGCCGCGGCCAGTCCGACCCAGCGCAGCGGGTTGAAGGTGAACAGCGTCAGGGCCCGGACGACGACCTCGATCAGGCCGGACAGCGACAGACCGAGCAGCAGCAGCCCGAGTCCGGCCACCCCCACCGACCGCCGCGCCCCGAGCCGGGCGACGAGGATCACCGCACACACCAGCAGGACGCCGCCGACCACGCCGACGAGGACACTGGCCGCACTGCTGCCCAGATACATGCGTCCAGCCTACGTGGCACGACGCCGCCGGCTAGCCCGAGCCGTAGCCGCCGGCGCGCCCCGGCGGCATGCTGCCGAGCTGGCCACGCCAGGGCGAGTCGACGACCGGCTCGAGCAGCGCGTCACCGACGCGGCGGGGGCGGCGGCCGTCGTCCGCACCGTACGGACCGCAGCCCGCGTAGTGGACCCACACGTCGATCGGCGTGCCGCCACCCCAGAAGCGGAACAGGGCGGCCTCGGTCTCGGCGCAGCGCCCGGTGGCCTCGACCGGCGCCTGGGCGTCGGTCGGCTCGCTCGCCTGCAGCCGCTCGAGGAGATCTTGGGCCGTGGCGGCGTCGAGCTGTTCGGACCGGACCAGTGTCGGGCGGGGCCAGTCGCGCGTCTCGTAGTAGCAGACAGACAGCGAGCCGGCCACGTCGAGCTCGTCCACGCCGGGGCGCATCGAGAGGAAGCGGCCCATGCGCGGGATCACCGCCGCGGTCGCGCAGCCGTTGAGGTCGTCGTCGGTCACCACCGTCGCCGACCCCAGGATGAGCTGGGCCAGAGCGGGTCGGACGTCGATGACCGTGAGGTCGACGTCACCCACCCTGCGACGGAAGATCTCGGCACCGGTGGCCACGTCCTCCCGGCCGATCCGCGGGCCGACACCGGCGGGGCGGAGCAGCAGACCGGCGGCGTAGGTGGGGCGCTCGACACCTTGGTTGCCCGTCTCGAAGTTGGCGCTGCAGAGGACGGCGGGGCCGAGGCCCGGCCGGTCCACCGCCGGCCCGGTGACTCGGCCCGGCTGGCCCTCCGGCGCGCACCACTGGGTCAGGTCGCCGTACCCCCAGCCGGCCGGGACCTGCACCTCGATCCCGCCGTAGGACTCCCAGCGCAGCTCGGGCACCTCCGCGAGCGGGATGCCGCCACCCGCCTCGGAGACCGAGTCGGTGTCAGCACGCAGCAGCCAGACGGCCGGTACCAGCAAGGCTGCGATCACGACGACGCCCACCGTCACCTGCCGGCGTCGGCGTCGGCGGGCGGTCTCCAGCACGCCGTCGGCCAGATGGTCCTCGGCCGGCGCCCGCCCGGCGTACTCGCTGAAGGTCTCGCGCAGCAGCGACTCGACGTCGGTCATCTCGGTCACGGCTGGCCTGCCCGCTCCAGACGCTCACGGACGAACGAGACGCCGGACTGGATGAGTGGGTCGGCGGTGTCCGGCGTGCAGCCGAGGATCTCGGCGATCTCGATGACGTCGCGCTGCTCGTAGTAGCGCAGAACCAGTGCCGCGCGGTGCTCGAGATCGAGGGCGGCGCAGGCCTCCCAGACCGGCTCCAGCTCCCGGGGTGCGTCCCTCGGCTGCCGTACCGGGGGCTGCTCGCCGGTGCGCATCGAGGCCAGCACATGCAGGATCTCCTGCCGCACGTAGACCTCGAGGTCGACGACGTCGGCCGTCTCCCGCCACTGCCGGTGCAGCGCGGCCAAGGCGCGCTCGAGCACGGGACGGGTTCGTCGCGCGTCGCCGCTGACGAGGAAGACGAACCGCTGCAGGGCGTGCTCCCTCGCCTGCACCCAGGCAGCGAAGCTCGGCGGGGCGGACGCCGCCACGTCACGGTCGCGCACGGGACCCGCCTCGGGCGGCGACCGACGCCATGTGTCGATTCTGTTTCATCACACCTATCGCACCGTGTCAGGGGTGTCTCTCCTAGCACACCACGGGTTAGGTTGCACCGCGTCACATCTCGAGAACGGGGAGACCCCATGCTGCATCCAGTACGCCGGGCAGGGCTGGCACTCGTCGCGACCACCGTCGCAGCGACGCTCGCCGCCGCCGGTCCGGCCACCGCCCAACCCGACCACGACCGTGGCAGGGGCGGCGCGCCCAACGAGGCCACCATCCAGCTGCTGTCCTTCAACGACTTCCACGGCCACCTCGAGGCCGACTCGGGCCACACGCTCGACGAGGAGCTCGACCCCACGGGTACGCCGGTCGGCGGCGCGGAGTACCTCGCGAGCACGCTCGACCGGCTCCGCTCCGACGCACCGGGCGAGTCCCTGACTGTTGCCGCGGGCGACCTGATCGGGGGCTCGACCTTCCTGTCCGGCCTCTTCCACGACGAGCCGGCCGTGGAGTCCCTCGAGGCGCTCGACCTCGACGTCAGCAGCGTCGGCAACCACGAGTTCGACGAGGGCACCGACGAGCTGCTGCGCATGCAGAACGGCGGCTGCCACCCCGAGGACGGCTGCTACTTCGAGGACGACCCCTACGACGGGGCCGACTTCCCCTGGCTCGCGGCCAACGTCGTGGACAAGGCCGACGGCTCGCCGTTCATGAAGCCGTACGAGGTCCGTGAGGTCGACGGCGTCAAGGTCGGGTTCATCGGCATGACCACCGAGACCACGCCGGCCCTCGTCTCGCCGGCCGGCGTCGCATCGGTCGACTTCCTCGACGAGGTCGAGACCGCCAACCGCTACGCAGCGGAGCTGGAGAGCCAGGGCGTGAAGTCGATCGTCGTGCTGCTGCACGAGGGCGGCTACCAGTCCGGCACCTACCAGCAGTGCGAGGGCATCTCGGGTCCCGTGGTCGACATCGCGCAGGGTCTCGACGCCGAGATCGACGCCGTCGTCACCGGCCACACCCACCAGCCGTACCTGTGCGCCATCCCGGACCCCGACGGGGAGCCGCGGATGGTCACCAGCGCCGCCTCCTTCGGCGACGTCGTGACCGAGCTCAACCTCGTCGTCAACACGCGGTCCGGGCAGGTGAAGCGGGAGCTGGTGAGCGCCACCAACCACCTGGTCTCGCAGGACCAGGCTCCCGACGCCGAGCAGACCGAGATCATCGAGAAGTGGGACGCGATCGCCGCACCGATCGCCGGGCGCGTGGTCGGCACCGTCAAGGAGGACATCACCGGCGACGCGAACGGCAACCGCGCGATCGAGACGCCGATGGCCGACCTGGTCGCCGACTCCATCCTCTGGGGCACCACCGGGGACCGCGGCGGAGCGCAGATCTCGTTCATGAACGTCGGCGGTGTGCGCAGCAGCTTCCTCGTCGACGACGTCAGCAACGGCGAGGAGCCGGGAGAGATCACCTACTCCGAGGCTTACGAGGTGGCGCCGTTCGGCAACCTGCTGGTGTCGATGGACCTGACGGGCGCCCAGATCGAGGAGGTGCTCGAGCAGCAGTACCAGCCGATCCCCGCCCGCGGGTCCCGGCCCATGCTCGCGCTCGGCGTCTCCGAAGGGTTCAGCTACACCTGGGATGCCGACCGACCGCAGGGTGAGCGGGTGGTGCCCGGCTCGATGACCCTCAACGGCACGCCGATCGACCCCGCGGCGACCTACCGGGTCTCGACGCTGAACTTCCTCGCCGAGGGCGGTGACTCCTTCACCGCCTTCACCGAGGGCACCGACGTGCTCGGGGGCGCGGAGGACCTGGCCAACCTGGTCGACTTCCTCGAGGCGCACCCGGGTCTCACCCCGCCGGAGGACCGGGTCTCCGGGCTCTGACTGACCGGTTCGTCTGCGGCCGGCTCGCGGTGTCCCGCGGGTCGGCCGCAGCCGGCTAAGGGCCGTCTCAGGGCCGGCGGACTTCGAGCACACGGAAGCCCTTCGCGCTCGCCAGTCGCTCGCATCCGTAGCCCTCGGACCGCAGCCAGCCCTGCAGGGAGTCCGCGCCGAGGTTCTTGCCGACGACCAGCACGGCCCGGCCCTCGGGGGTCAGTCGCGGGAGCCAGCGCAGCAGCAGGTCGTGCAGCGCCTGCTTGCCGATCCGGATCGGCGGGTTCGACCAGATCTCGTCGAACCGCACGGTGTCGTCGACGTCGTCGGGCAACCGTGCCTGGACCCGGGCGGAGGCGCCGACGCGGGCGGCGTTCTCCGCCGTCAGCTGCAGCGCCCGCTCGTTGACGTCGACCGCCCACACCTCAGCCTCGGGTACGGCGGTGGCGAGCGCGGCCGCGATCACGCCGTACCCGCAGCCGAGATCGAGCAGCGTGCCGCCGGACGGCGGCTCGACCGAGCGGAACAGCACCGACGTGCCAATGTCGAGCCGACCTTGCGCGAAGACACCCGATGCCGAGACCAGGTCGAGCTCGTGCCCCCACACCCGAGCGCGCACCGGCACGCGCTGCAGGTCCGATCCGGGCGAGGCGGAGAAGTAGTGGTCGCTCACCGCAGCACCCGCACCGCTCGGGTCCGGTCGACCTGTGCAGCGAGCTCGTCGTCGCCGGGGTAGCCGACCTCCTCGAGCGTGAGGCCGTGCGCGGGCACCACTCGCACGCCAGGGTCGCGACGCCCGCCCAGCAGCACTTCGTGCAGCCAGCTCGCGGGACGCGCGTCCTCGCCCACCGAGAGCATCCCGCCGACCAGCGAGCGGACCATGTTGTGGCAGAACGCATCGGCCACCACGCGGCACTCGGCGAGCCCCTCGGGGGTGCGACGCCACTCCAGCGCGGTCAGCGTGCGGATGGTCGTCGCGCCCTCCCGCTGCTTGCAGAACGCCGCGAAGTCGTGGGTGCCGACCAGCGCACGCGCGGCGTCGTTCATCACCCGCAGGTCGAGTGGACGCGGCCAGCTCAGGACCTCGTGCCGGCGCAACGGGTCGGCAGCAGCGCGGTCGTCGCACACCCGGTAGGCGTAGCGCCGCCAGGTGGCGGCGAACCGTGCGTCGAAGGCGTCAGGTACCGCGCGGGCGGCGCGGACCCGCACGTCGTCCGGGAGCACTCCCGCGAGCCGTCGCACGAGGTCCTCCGGCCGGGTGGCGGCGTCGACGTCGACGTGGCACACCTGGCCACGCGCGTGCACGCCGGCATCGGTCCGGCCGGCGCAGACGACCTGCACCGACGGCACTCTCAGCACGACCGCCAGCGCGGCCTCCAGCTCACCCTGCACCGTGCGGCGGTCGGGCTGCCGAGCCCATCCGGAGAACCGGGACCCGTCATAGGCGACGTCCAGCCGCAACCGCACCGTGCACCTCCTTGCCGGCCTCGACACCAGGTGGCTGCGGTCCGAACCTATCCGACCGGGGGCATCCGCCACCGAGGCGGTGACGCAGCGAACCCGCCTGCCCGGAGGTACCGGGGAGGCGGGTTCGTCTGCGTGGCGTGGCTGCGGACCTCAGCTCTTCGACTGGTCGTCGGTCGCCGCGTCGCCGGCCTCGGACTCAGCGGCCTCGGACGCAGCGGCCTCGGACTCAGCGGCCTCGGACTCCGTCGCCTCGGGTGCCGCCTCCTCGGCGGCCGCAGGCTCCTCCGCGGCCGCAGGCTCCTCCGCGGGCGCCTCGCTCGCCGGGGCGGCCGACGCCGTCGTGTCGGTCGCCATCTCCTCCTCGACCAGCTCGATCACGGCCATCGGCGCGTTGTCTCCCTTGCGCGGCCCGATCTTGGTGATCCGGGTGTAGCCACCCGGCCGCGTCTCGAAGCGAGGGCCGATCTCGGTGAAGATCACGTGCACGACGCTCTTGTCCCGGATGACGCGCATGACCTGCCGACGCGCGTGCAGGGCACCGCGCCTCGCCTTCGTGATCAGGCGCTCCGCGAAGGGACGCAGGCGGCGCGCCCT